>Ga0224511_10000007_pt1 | contig 188313 bp, 194 predicted proteins | sample SF_May12_sed_USG_2_FD_169988 | JGI IMG/M metagenome (GOLD analysis project Ga0224511, IMG submission 169988) | Sediment microbial communities from San Francisco Bay, California, United States - SF_May12_sed_USGS_8_1 | ecosystem: Environmental > Aquatic > Marine > Sediment | place: USA...
TATATTGAGATGTATTACAACCGGGTAAGATTGCATTCGGCATTAGGGTATATGGCGCCACTGCATTATGAATTAATGAATGAAGTGGCTTAATAAAGGTGTCCGTGAAATCGGGGGAAGTTCAGAGTAAAAACTCTAAACTAATGTTGACCCCATATGTTTTGTTTCTTTTACTAATAAAACCAAAACCAGCCAAACCTAAGCCAAGAAGTGCCAGTGCAGAAGGTTCAGGCACCTGTACCGCTGAATAGGTATAAACTGTTTCGATGTTAATCGTACTGTCAGCCGTTATGCTTGATTCATCGCCGAATACTTTACCTCCTTCAAGAAAATTAAGCTGATAGTGCAACAATAGTTTGTCCTGAAGAATATTGCTGTCAATAAATTCCTGAAGTCCACCGGATATCCCGGAAGGTGGAGAAAAAACATCTGTGCTGGAACAATCTATACAATTCGCATTGGATAAAATAAATGCAGTCAGCAAATCATCAAAATCGAAGCTAAAGTTAAAGCTGGCGGTATAAGGCGCAAGCTCCTCATCTGTACTTGTGCCTGAAGCAGGGGTTTTCCAATTAACTGTAAGGGGACTCAAGAAACTGAAGTATTCATTATTTAAACCGTGCAGCCCAAGGATAAATTCAGATTCTATAGCGTAAGGCAACGAACTACAACCAATGCCACAAAAAGTAAGATTTAAACCAGCTGTGCCACTGAATATGACATCACCAGTAATATTGATCTGTATGTCATCAAGCGTCCCCAGCGATGAATCAAAGGGTGTCAGGCTATTAGAAAACACCGAATCAACATTACCAGCACTATACACACCAGTGGTTGTGATTGAATTGGTGTGTGTGCTGGAGTAACCAATTACCAATGCATTGGCCTGGTTGTTAATCATGAAAAGTAGGCCAACAATGTATGCAGATAGAATGAGCTTCATATTATTATCCTCCTTTGTGCAAACCTCAATCTATGTGAAATAATCATTGCATATTTGATACCAAAAAAAATCAGTAGTGAAAATAAAGCATTAAAATACCATCTTTGTAGGTATGTAAATAAAATCGACGTTATTACTCTTGAACGCCGGGATCCAATAATGGTAAAATAAAAGGGGTTGGTGAAAAATGCGTCTCATTCGCATTTACATAATTAATACCAATCAAGGAAAGAACTTCAACTCAACAGCAAAAGGATTTTGCCATGCGAGAAAACCCCGGATGTATTTACCCAATATCCCTTGCCATGTGATCCAGCGTGGCAAAATAATAAGACACCCACCTTACGGAAGTATTAAATTCTAAAATTTTCTTTTTGACGGATATCCGTTCAATTCAGCAAGTAATTTTAAGTAATCGTGGGGTAGTTAATTCGCATGTATCAGGGTGGGTGTCCGCGCTTTGTTTAAGGAAAATAACGCGGTTTTGATCTGTAAAGCGGGTACTGGAAACATAACAAGTTCCCTTTTTCTGATTGGGTTGTTAGAATTGCAAAATAATTGATGAGGCAGCGGTCTTGGCAAAAGACAGTGAAAACAGCACATTACTTGCGTCGCTGAAAAAACTTTTTAGCGAACTCGCTGCGGTTTTGTCACAAATAAGGATAAGTTCTTACCACAAGTTCGTTCAGACTGATCAGAACTTTGATATAACCTCAGTTCTCGACAGGCAGGTAGATGAATTGGCAGCCGGATTGGTTAAACAGAAGCCCCATTCCCGGGAAATATTGGATGATGATCACCAACACAAAAAAGAACATAAGACCGCAGAGGAGAAGGAAGTTAAAGGTGAAGAAATAGAAAGCGACAGCCGCACAGAAAATGAATTCGCCAGACACATAGCGCAAAGAAAATTTTCATCAGTTAGCCAACCGTATATAGGAGACCAGCTAACTGCCAGAGCCTGGGAACATATTCATTCAGCAGTGCGGTATGCCGGACTGGGCGATGTCGATACTGCCAAACTACATGTAAAAATAGCAGGACAAGCATTGGAAGAGGCAAGTCATTTCCTGAGTGAAAAAGATTATTCAGAACTGATTTTCCAGGTTGAGCGTTATTTTGTGGATACACATAAACCATAGCAATGTACGCATGGATCAATTTATCATTAAAGGGAAAGAAAAGAAGTCGATGACAATTGAGCATGGTTGTGGTTTGCCTCTGCTCTAAATAACTGTTAACTAGATGATGACAAAAAGTATAGTGTTGATCACGTCATGATATGTATGAGTCTTATCTGTAATTATAATTGGGCGATATCAGGAGTCTCTCCACTTATATGAACAACCTAAGCGATGACGAAATTCAGGAACTGAAAGAACGACTTTATCAGTTACAACTGGAGCATAGAGACATGGATGAACTGATACAAAGGCTGTATGAAGAGGCATATGTGGATCAGTTACAGGTCTCCAGACTCAAACGTCGTAAGTTGCAAATCAAGGATGCCATTACCCGTCTTGAAAGCCGACTGATTCCGGATTTGAACGCCTAAAAACCGGGATTAACGAACGTTAAAAGGGGTCGGTGACAAATGCGTCTCGTTCGCATTTACTTTAATTGTCATGCTATAACATAATTAATACCAATCAAGGAAAGAATTTCAACATAGCTAAAACCGGGGGAGGTTCAGAACGTCCCCTTCGACAAGCTCAGGGTGAACGGCCTTAAAACCGGGGTAAGTAAAGAAAACGGTGTCAGAGACAATAGTATCTAATATTGTGTACGCTGTCTCTCCCTCCCCGGGTTTCCCTATGGACGCAATGCTCTGATGTCATAGCTGCCTTCCAATGGCGCATTTTATCGACTATATCTTAGTCAAGGTATTCTTTATTGAACATAGGAAAGCAAGAATATGCATAAAATGCAGAATCTGTTTATCGCGTTGCTGGTGTCTTTTTCGGGTGTCGTCCCGTTACACGCGGCGGGGTCATTTGATGTCTATCTCGGCGCATCCAGGGATGGTCCGGGAGGTGTTCAGATGTACGGCTATTTTAAGAATGGTGTCTGGCATGACTATAAGCCCAAACCCGGACACACCGTTGCCAGTGTCAACGATTTCCGCATTCATGAGGGCAAGATTTACGCGCTGGTTGCAATATGGGACAAGGCGCAAAATTATCAGTATGGCTATTGGGAGGATCAGGTCTGGCACGTACTGCCGGCGCCCCCGGGGCACAAGATTACCCGCATACACAAAATCAATTTCAATGGGAGTGATCTCTATGTGACGGGCAGGGTGAACAAGAATAATCAGGAGATCACCGGCTACTGGAAGAATGGCTCGTGGAATGTTGTACCCGCGCCGTATCCGAACACCAGCTTTGACGATATATTTTTCGATCAGGCGGATGTCATACTGACCGCCGTTCACTATGATGAAAAAACGGGTATGTTGGTTCCTCACTATCGTAAAAATGGTAAATGGCAGGATGTTCAGATTCCGCCGAATAAGCGCTTGTCAATAAAGCAGAGCCACTGGTTTAGGGGGGATATCTATCAGGCCGGTGAAATTCGCTCGCCTCATGACCTCAATGATCGAAAAGCGGCCTACTGGAAGAATGGTGTATTGCAGTGGCAGGGTACACAATATACAGAAGTGACGTCGTTTGTCGTGGATGATGGTGGTATATACATTGGTGGATGGGATAGCAATTATCATCCGGGCTATTGGAAAGACGGGCAATGGGTTGCTTTACCTATCCTGGGACACAATGGAGTGTCCAGCGCTAACTCTATGTACAAGATCGGGGGTACGTTATTTGTTGGAGGGTTTAACGCGGGAAGGGATTCGACGACGACCTATCCCGGCTATTGGACGAACAAGAAATGGACCCTTTTGAAACATCCGAAAAACAACGACAATATGCGCGTATTGTTTGTTGGGGCAGTGAAGAGGCCCTGAGTATGCTCCGGGCCAAAGAGGCAGTCAAAGGGAGCCGGAATGATTTATTATTGACAAATTCCATCTAAACCTACCGGTCCTGCAATTTCTTGGTCATACCGTAAGTTGGAGTGAAGGATGAACCCCAACAAATCATGTTTTAATAAATAATGTCACGGATGATGAATTTGTTGTTGCAGATATTGGTATTTGTAAACTACGCCAACCTGCGGAATCAAAAAAACATGAAGAAGATATAATAATGCCGTATAACTATAAGGACCTGACATATATTCGTGCCGCCCTTCAGTGCTATGAGAAAATCCAGGAAAACGGGGTCAGGGAACAATTGTTTCTAATATATGAAAACTCAAACAATATTTTATAGATTTAGCTATCCCGCTTCACAATAAAAAAAGAAAATCTAACATTCTGGCCTGACTATTCAATCAGCCGATACTCACCATCCAGTGAGTTGGCGTCTGTCCAGACTTTACCTGTCTTTTGTTCTATCTCAAGACTGAATAATCGTAAAGATACATTTTGATCACCCCCACACTCCTTGCTGTGGTGCTCACGGACATCAATAACAAATCGACCATTGACCAGTTCATTGCCTATGGAAACAACAAAGCAGTTTGGGGCTAGTTTGGTAAGTTGGTGCTTTTCTATAATCGCCATGGTCTTTTCTACAGCAGCATCCTGGGAGTTAATTGCTCTGCTAACGGGTGCTGTTGTTGCGGTTGGTCGCCGGGCCTGTTGCGTATCGGTATTATCACTACATGCAGATATTCCAGCCATGAATGTGACAAGAACTGTCCAAAATACACCAGGCATGGATAAGTTCTGAAAATGAATGATTTTTTTATTCGTCATGGTCGGTTTCGAAGTTGTAGTTTATGATTGAACACAGTTTTTTTTGGTTAACTCAGGGTTAGAACACGGTAGACAACAATGTGCTTCATTCAGCACTTTTTCGCTTTGGCTCAGGGCGCACGGTTTTCTCTGATATTAAGTCAGCCATTCAACAAGGTAATAAATAAACTGCCCTTCGGAAGACTTTGATGGCCCGATAACTCGTGCGGCATGTAATTGTTCGGAAGTTTTCGCATTTTGTATTGCTGATGCTGCATCTTCCACGATTTCGACACAGCCTGCGGGAAAACGTTTACGGGTCGGCCTTGGGGTATGGATAACGGCAAAACGTTCCTGAGATACATCGGTTTCGGGGTCTATCGGTACAAAACCACGCATAGTAAAGACCTGGGAATATGTCTGGACAGACCACACTTTATCACAATGATCGAATAAAAGGGATGACCAATGAGTCTCATTCGCAATGAGTATTCCGGTCTTGCCGATCTCCCGGATTCCCGGCCAATACATCAACCGCTTTCTTCAACTCCTCAATCTCACACCTCAGTTCATCGGCTTGATGTATGAGCTTAATTAGCGCCTGAAAAATAGAGTCAGAGAGAGTCTCCCCCGGCATAACGGACACTTATGAATTCATTCCACGGGGATTTGGGCTGCAACCATTCCAGGAAACAGCCCAATGTCCATTTTCAATTATTTTTCAGGCGCCAGGTCGTCAAATGCCTTTAAGCCGGGTTTAAAATTCCCACCCTGATAAATCAATCCGACGCTGTTCAAGTTGGCATTAAATTCACCGAGATTGACATCATGTAGTAAAGCCCATGCCAGGATTTCAACATCGACGGCATTGAGCAAGTCTTTTAAACGTGCAATATAGAGTACCTGTTCCAGCTCGCTGCCACTGCCCTGTGTTGGCCAACCGGCTTCCATCAACAGGACGCGATCAGAACGGGGTATGTGTTGATAAACCCAGGTGTAATAATCAGCCGGCATCTGTAGTGGTGAATCATGATATTCAGCGGGATAAGTGGTTAAACCAATCACATCCAGTTTGGGACGGAATATATCAATCAATTTTGAATATTCCTGTATTTTCTGTGGTTCATTGGCTTCCAGCGCCTTCGCATCAAGTATGCGTATCCATTCATACTGGAAGGAGACAAACACGCGGGTTTGCGGGGATATTCGCTTTACGACATCATAGGCTTCCTTATACAGGGTTGCAAAGTGAATATACTCGTCGCTGCGTTGGATACCCAGTAAATTGATTTCTGTGGCAAGACAAAAATAATCAGGTTTGAATTGGGCAATTTCGCTGACCTTCTTTATGAAGGCATTGCGGATAACCGGATTGCTGAATGATATCCAGCCGTTTGCCGCAATTCGTACATCTTCAGGTATGTCCAGCTCTTTGCGTCCCTGGTCCAGGGTGGTGGGGCTCAAACCGATGATTGATGTCATACCGTAGGCCCGGGTTTTCTCATGCATATACTTTGCAGCATTGAGATCAAGATTACCCCATTGGTAGATTGATACGGTTGACTGTCCCAGTTTCTTTGCCAGCCTGAAGGCACTATCAATATCTTCAGCGGTGTGATTAGGAAAGGCGCGTGGTGTTACAGCAATACCCAGTTGTTGATAGTGGAACTCACCAGCAAGCGTAGTTGTACTAACCAGAATTAATGCCCAACACAGGAGCGAACGACTGCAGGTGATAATGTGACTGGAATGCTTCATTATAGAATGTGTTGCCATAAGAGATATCCCGTCTATGAGAGTATAGGGATATTATCCCTTGTTGATGATGGTAAATCATCACAAATTTATAACGTTAGCTGGATAATGAGGAGTCAGGGGGGGGTAGCACTTCATTGAGATGCCGAACAGGCCTGGTTAAGCTAACGAAAGAATAAAAGGTGACGGAGGAGAATAAAAGGTGACGGAGGGATTATTTCTCAACCAATCCCCACATAACCTATCGTATACCCGGCAACGTCGTGCCCAATCCATCAACCGCACTTTATAACTCCTCAATCTCATACCTCAGTTCATCGGCTTGATGCTTGAGCTTAATCAATTCCCTGTCAGCAGGCAGCGGATCACCGGCCATGGTATGGCGCAGGTTCTTGTGTTGGTCTTCAAGTATAGTTAGTGTCTTAAACAACGGCTGGAGAATCTGAGCCAGAGTTTCCTTGTCGATTTGGTTGGTCATAAAATATTCACCACGTATTTTGATGATTTATATGACCTAGCTGAATGCAGGACATGGTTCACAAGTGAACATTTAAGGGATATTGGGAGGGGCAGTTATACAATGAGCAAGAGAACGGTTTTTTCATATACTTACCAAAAATCTACGATGAACATGTAAACCAGATTTAGACTGAGTCTTGCGGTTTATATATCTGTTCCGATAGCTTATGATCAAAATTCATTGTTAAAATCAAGTCAACCTCGTGGCAAATAAGTCATGATGAAATTTTCTGAAACCAACCTGCATGCCAAAGGCGTTGCGGTGCAGTACGCTGCTAAACTGGGCAATGATCTTGCAAAGAGGGTCTGTCAGGCAGAAAGCGAAGTGACCTGCAAGGAAGAGGCCATCGAACTCATTGAGTTTTATTGGAGTATGGTTGATGAAGCCGCTGACGATCAGGAAAACAATATTGAAATAGCCGGTGTTACTGATTTGAATTTTGGGATGGAAAGGCTCATGAATATCTCTATTGGTTATTTGGCTAAATGTGGATATAAGTCCGAATGGACTGATGAGTATAATCGTATTAACGGCGGATAGCCCGTAGATTGGGAATTAAAGAGGGCAGTGACAAATCGCAGTCATACTCACTTGACACCTTCCCCTTTCTGTTAGTCTGGCGCGTGTCTGGTCGGTCTTTTCGAACCGGATCTACATTCAATGAAAGAGACGATTATTATGCGTTGTAAACTACAAGTAGTGTTGTTTGTTGCACTAATGCTATCGCTTGGTGTGTGCAGTGCCAACGAAAACAGTGCTGAACTACCGAAGAATAAGCCAACCATGGTGCTGGTTGGCACGGATACAAAAGATATCCGTGATTTTAAGATAATCGGTCAGATTGCTGCTGGTCAATACGTTGCGGAAACGGGTGGTGCGGAGTTAAGTCTTGCCATAGTCAACAACAAACAGCATCTGGATATCACCAGAGTCTGTAAAGAGCCGGGAATGAATCCGGAGCAGAAACACTACTCGCTGAAAAATAATAATCAATCCGTCATATCCACCAAGTCAATTTCTCTGGTCTCATTATCAGATGGAATCCTCGTACTGGAAGATCAGCCTGAAAGCGATGGTATATCAAACGAAATCTGGTACTATTATCGACGGAAGTAAAGAGAATAAAAGGGATCGGTGACAAACGCGTCCTATTTGCAATGAGTATGCCGGACCTGCCGGTCAGACAAAGAAAAACTGGGTAGTTAGAACACAGTTTTCTCTAATTATAGAATTAATTGGTTTCTTACTCCGGTTCCATTGAGACTGAATAAACGGGGTCAAGGGAATATCTTTGATGCATGATAAAATCACAATAGCCGGTGTACTCTTCTTTTGCGCTCTTGTTTGTGCGTTGTCAGCATCAGTTCTTGTATGGTTGTATTTGATGACCGTTTACAATGCCAAACGTCATAAAACATGGCCATGTGTTGATGGCTCCATAATAAAAGTTAAGATCAATTGCATATCGGATGACGGAATTCAAGACCAATATACTTTTGAGTTAGTGTATGAATACACCGTTAATAATGTGAACTACACCAGAAACAAACTGTCTGCCTGCAGCATGAAACGTTATTTTGATTCTCATGAGGCAGTATCCAGGTATCTTAACAATAACAATTACAGGGAAGGATCCAGTGTACCAGTTTATTTTAATCCATCCAGTCACTGGGATGCTGTTTTGATTAAGGGTAAATCACCGGAATACTATGAGTGTCTGCAGGATTATAAATCCAGAATTATTCTGAGTATATTTGGTTTTTTCCTTTTTTCCATCATGGCTGTACTGTTCACATGATATAATCCGGGGCAGACACAGATTTCTCTAATGTCAGTATTAATTGGAATTCGGCCCAGGTTTCAGTGGAAAATATAGGGAGTGTTTATGTCTGAGAAAACCAGTAAACAAAGAAAGCAAGACACTATCGTAATCACAATCCTGATTCTGTGTTCGTTGTTTATCACTTTTCCTGATGATGTAGATAACCTTGTCATGGATGAGAAATATGATGATGTACAGGTATATGTGATTATGGAGACATCAGCCGATTACCGAGGCAAGGGCAACAACCGGATTATGACAGCAGAGGAATTTTGCTGTTCTTCTCGTTCATTGCTGACGATACTGCAAAAGCGAGGGGTATTGACCCGTAGTTGGTATCTGTCATGTGAGAGAGAATTTATAGACAGTCAAAGTAATAAATATAACGAAGCAATGTTTCGTAAAGTGGCGTACGCGTGGCGAGAGGTGATTGGTGAAATAATACTAAAGAAGCCGGTGGATACTGTCTATATCCCGAATAGTATTTACGTGACATCTAAAAACAAATGGTACAAGTTAACCGTTTGGGAACATATTTTGGGACACTTTAAAGACAAGAAGAGAGAAAAATTACTGGATTTATGTAAACTCAAGGCTCCAATCCCTATTGGGAGATAAGGGACGAACGAAAAAGAGGTCGGTGACAGATGCGTCTCATTCGCATTTACATATTTGCTATGATATTTCACAATTAATACCAATCAAGGAAAGAATTTTAACTCATCAGCAAAAGGATTTTTCCATGCCGAAAAAAACGGATGTATTTACCCAAATAAAAAGGGAAGGAGGAATGGCAAGTGGAGTTCCGGGTATTGAAAGCAGGAGGTCAAGCACGGATTTTTAAAGTCTAAATCATTGTTTTTGATCACGATTATGTGGGGCGCTCAGTCTCTGACCCCTACTGAGCCTATTTTGGCGGATGTGGAACATGGAACATTATAAACGAGTTGCAGTAATTGGCGATGTGCGCGCAGATGATGTCAGGTTGGCGGCTCTGTTGGATATGCTGCTAACGTATAAGCCTGAACAGATTTTTTGTGTCGGTGACATTGTTGATGGTAACGGCTCGGTTGAACGCTGTGTAGAATTGCTGATTAAACATAATGTTACTACTGTCCTGGGGAACCATGATTTATGGTGCTTGCAAAATGAAAACCGTGGTGTGCATGGCGCAACATTGCGGGAAGACTTGTCAGAACAGGCAGTTGGTTTTCTCTCATCACTTCCCCGCTCGATTGAAATACAAACTCCGCATGGACGTGCTCTCGTGTGCCACGGTCTTGCTGACAATAATATGGCCGCCGTTCGAGTCAACGACTCAATGGACAATATCACCAGTAATCTTGAGCTATGGGCTTTATATAGAACAGAGGAAATTAAATATATCCTGAATGGACATTCACACCGGCCGGGTATACACCATTTTAATCACCTTTGTGTTATTAACTCAGGATCATTTTTCCGATTGATGTGGCGTATGCAGTGTTGGTCGATTTTGATAGCGGGGAGGCGGAATTTTTTCGCAGCGGTGATGTTAACCATATAGAGGTGTTCCTATCGAAGGCTATGTCTGAACAAGACACTTAAACTGCGGGCAAGAAGCCCCTGATGTCGTTTCCGTCTGTGCTTCCATGTATTTTATATCGTGGATGCAGACCTGCCGTGTTGCACAATAAAAGAATCGACAGATTTGGTGCTTGCAAATATCAGTAATCGAAAATTGCCGGCAAAAATGAGTTGAGTCGATTGTGCCTCTGTAAATACCCTTATGAAATATACAATATAGAGTTCAGTGAAAATTTGGTTTTAGCAAATATACTCTCGAATATTGGCTTTAATTAGTCTCCGGCCTATTATTTCTTTGTGGCTGACCCCGGTTTGTATTTTGACGGGGATTGGTTCCTGGTACCACAAAGCAGGTGTGCAGAATGAAACTAAAAGTAAATAAATATGCGTTGTTCTGGTTACTGTTGTTGAGTCCTGTCCCGGTTCTGGCTGACAGCTTTCGAATCTGGGAAGTGTTTTATGACAAGGTGACTGATAGAGATCTTTTAAGACCGAAAGAGGTGAGTGTTGACAAAAAGCCTACACCGCAAATTGCCCTGGACATATTGTTAAAGGACTATAAAGAAATCAAGGTCAAGGTGATGCTGGTTAAACACGGTATAGCCTATGTGAATATAGAACAAAATCCTGAGCACATCACTGAAAACTCCGGCACTACGGGGGCATACCATTTTGCAGCTGTGGTGGTTTTCACGCTTACCGAGCTCAAAGAGATTGAAAAAGTATACTTCGTCGATGAGGGGTCGCACTTTGGTACCGGAGGGCAGGTACGGCTGTATTATTGGGAACTGATGTCTGATTACCGAAGAAGCCGGTATAAACAGGAACTGGAAGAAAGTGCCCATATAAACAGCAGTCGACTTTATAGTATTGTTGAAAAATTGGCCGATGTGGGTGATGCCGGGACGCTAAAACAGTTGCATGAATTAAAGCTCAAATGCAGCAGAAAAAAATCTTGCTGTGATGGTGATACGCTGGATGAAGCGATTAAAAAACTGGAAAACAGGCTGGGCGCTGCAAAGTAGTTAATCCAGACGGTCTGTATCGTCAGACACAAGAAAAATTATCAGGGTCATACCATATACACTCCGGAGTGCGTATGCATCAAATTAAAACACGTCAGTTCAAATCTACCTGCATGCTGATTGGTATATGGATAATGTCGGGGACCGCCTGGTCCGCTCCGGTGATAACCGGTGAGGGTGATATTCAACTGGGTGATATCTTCGATACGGGAAGAGCCCGAGTTGAAAAAAACAACAATAGGAAAAGAGGTTGTCTACAAGGTCAAACCAAATAATCCGTCAGAGATGACTGATTATATCATTTTACGCTTAACGCCATCCGGCCGAATTCACAGGATAACTGTTTATTCCAGAGAAATGAAATCGACGCAGTGTGAAATCGCGAAATCTGAACTAAGGCGCAATGTAGAAAAAAAACACCCAAACCTTGGCTATTACGCCATGGACGAAGCTGAGATGTTTTACGAAGATCCCCGTACCTATACCATCGAATGTTCGGTTTCAGGAACCAAAACACGGTTAAAGCGGGAGTATTCCGACGAAGAGCCTGGCAAGAACAAGAGTTAAACGCAACAGCCGCGCATAGTTACGACTTCACAAAGGAGGCAATGTGTTGTAATGCATTACGTCTTGCTGCCAACAGGCCATACCTATCCGGCAATTGAGCTTGTAACACAAATTGAAAATTTATTATGGGGAGACTGTGCACTGTTCCAGGGGTAGGATAGCCGCATAATCAAAATGCGTAATGCAAGATGCGGATAATTATTAACAAATCAATACTCGATTGCCGGTCACCCGATTTCTTGACTACCATCATTCTCTTGTCATCCTAAAACGATAGTTAATCAGTCTGTTCTTTCAGCTTGATCAATACCCTGTCTGCAGGCTCGGCCGTGTTGTGTCCGCGGGTGTTAAGTATTGTCAGTGACAGCTGGTTATAATTCGTACAACATGAATAGTGTCACCCTCATGTGACCGATGGCTCGCAGGATATGATTCATGGCTGAATAATCGCAGCCTTGGTAAATATTAGGTAATCCTAATATATAGATTGTGAAAACATGTCGGGTTATTGATTTAACTATGCAGCCGCCCCGGGAAATTATAGAGAAATGCTTGCTGATAATGTGTAATTGGTTAGAATCGATATACAGAAAGGATATTTGGCTACAGAGACTGACAAATTGAAGCATTCAGTTTCTGACGCGGTTTTGGTGCCTGACAATAAATGGAATGTGATGGTATTTCAGCTGAAACAGGGAACTATTGTCAGCGGCACGTATAGTGAACGTCCGGGATTCCCGGCGGGCAGAAACAGGGCCGGCGGAGTGGATGTTGAAAATATCTTCCATTCGGACGAGCTGTGAAAATTTGAACAGTCATAACTATCTGCATAATGCACATTGGACCGGATTAACCGGTACACAATGCAGACAAAATATAAAAATTGATGAGAGAGGATAGTCTATGAACCACGCCAGAATATGTGTCTGGTTGTTGTTGGTGTTATATAGCCATCTTGTTTTTGCTGATAAAAATCAAACGTTCTATGCAGAGCCGAATTGGATTAACTTGAAGCAACCGGATATGAATAAACCGGTTCCTGTCGATAGAGTGAAAAACGGTACTCATTACCTGCTGGTCGACAGCCAAATACAAGTCACCAAAGACGGGAAGGTTACCTATTATACCCACAGCGCAGAACACATTGTAAACCAAAAGGGAATAGAGAATTCATCGCATATAAATATCCATTTTAACCCGGATTATCAAAAACTTTTGTTACATAAACTGATAGTCTGGCGCAATGGCAAAAAGACAAATAAGCGTTCGACGGCAAGATTTACCATGATTCAACCGGAGCGCGAATCAAAAGAACATGTATATAATGGTGAACACAGTCTGAATATCATTCTGGATGATATCAGGGTTGGTGATACGATTGAGTACAGTTTCAGCCGTGAGGGAAGAAATCCGGTGTTTGGCGGCGGCTTTGATGTCAGGCAGAATATGCAATGGACAGTGCCCGTTGGTGAAGTGTACAGAAGAATAGTTTGGCAGAAGAAAAAACCGTTATTTTTCAAAAAAATCAATACAGATGTCAGGGTGGAACAAGCCAGCAAGAACGGTGCTGCCGAGTTTATCATTTCTGCAAAAGATGTGCCTGCTGTCAGTCTGGATGATAAAACTCCGGAGTGGTTCGATCCTTATGCCCAGGTCTATTTCAGTGATACAAAATCCTGGCAGGATGTTGTTCAGTGGGGGCGGGAGTTGTTTAGTCAATCCCGGGGGACATCTGCCGGAATTTCTGACATCGCAAATAAAATAAGGAGCAAGCACAACAGCAAGCGGCGGCAAATTGTTGCAGCACTGCAGTATGTTCAAGCCAATGTCCGCTACCTCAGTCTCTCGCTGGGTGAAAGTTCCCATCGGCCGGCAGCTCCGGACGTGACACTGAAACGTCGATTTGGAGACTGCAAGGACAAATCCGCACTGTATATCGCATTATTGAAAGAATTGAACATAACCGCTTTTCCGGCGCTGGTGAATACAAGTCAGAAACATGAAATTAACAAGCTGTTGCCGGCTTATGGCACCTTTGATCATGTTATTGTTCAAGTTGTCTATAAGGGTAAAAAATACTGGTTTGACCCAACCAGACGATATCAATTCGGCACCATAGACGATATATATCAGCCTGATTATGGATATGCACTGGTTCTCAAATCGGGTAATAACAGCCTCGAAACCATGAACCGTCTGATAAAATATCAGGGCGTTGTGGTGAATGAGAAATACGCTGTCAACATTAAGCAGCGTGATAATGTAAAGTACAATGTGCAAACAAAATACTACGGTCTGGATGCGGAATTTCAACTGGATCGTATAGCAGAAAATGGTAAACAGGAGACTCAAAAGAATTATCTGGAATTTTACAAAAATTATTACAATAAAATTACCACTGATGGAAATATTGTTATCAGTGAAGTTGACAAGAACGGCTCAATATCTGTTGCCGAGAAATATACTATTGCTGATTTCTGGAAAACGGACAAGAAAACCAACGAAATTATTGCGACTTTCTATACTTCAAGCATTTCATCCTATCTAAAAAAACCAAAAATAAAATCGCGCAAGCATCCTTATCAAGTGTCACATCCTGTTTCTATAAAGCAAAATACGGTTGTTGATTTTTCGATTGATGACTGGTCATTCGACAAAGTCAGGTTTGTCGAAGATAATGATTTTTTCTACTTTAAGCACGATGCCGTCTATGATGCCGAGAAACTAAAATTGCATCTTGGCTATGTTTATAAAAGCAAGGTTGATTACATTCCGGCGGAACGTTTCACGGAGTACCTTAATGCACTGGATCGTGCCTATGAACAGGTTCACTATGGTATTGTCTATCGGGATACAGATGTCTCACCCAATGCGGATAACAAAAACACAAATGACAGTCTTGGCGATGATGTATGGGTGATTTTGTTTTTGTGCTATGTGTCATTAATCTGTTTGGGAGTTGTTTTATGGATTTTGGCTGACAAACGCAAACCATTGTCATCAGATACACTGTTTTACCCGGTATCGGTTCCCAAGTTTATTGTTATGTGGGTTTTGACACTGGGCACTTATTCAGTCTATTGGTTTTATAAAAATTATTACTACATAAAACAACGTGATGAATCATCGATTATGCCAATAGCTCGCGGGATATTTAGTATTTTCTGGTATTACCCATTATACAAAAAACTGACCCAGCATAGAGAAAATCAGCCGGGCAAGACAACAATTCCCTCCAGACAGGTTGGAGGTGTGTTGGCTGTGTTGTATTTTTTGTCAAATGTACTGACCAGCATGGAATATTTTTCCATGGTCTTTATGGTTGTTTCCGGTCTGTTGATGTTGCCCATGGTTAACTATATTTATCATATAAATGATCAGGATTCGGCGGTCTGTAAATACAACTCTCAGTTTTCTTTCCGGCATATAGTATTGGCTGCAATATTTTTACCTCTCCTGTTGATTTTGTTTTCTTCTGATGTCGGTCTTATTCCCAGTGATAAAGTAGTGGCGGGTGACAAACTTTATGCTCACGATCTCAAGTTCATGAAGCGCAAAGGGATAATAAAGCCGGATGACAAAATAGCATACTTTTACAGTGATGCATTCTTTTCAATCCGTGATGACGGCAATGGCTTTACTGAACAACACGTTTTCTCTTATTGGAAAGAAGAGGGGGAGTTAGTCATCGAAAAAGCGGCGTTCAGCGAAATCAAGGATGTCGATATAACCTGGGCGAAAGATTTTACGGAAAATACAGTTATAAAGATTATTCGCAACGATGGCACAGAGTTTCTGTTGTTTGCGTCACGCGAGAAGCGAATGGATAAAATTTTCGGTCGCGAATTGAAGAAGCGATGGAAGAAGTCTGTAAAAGTTTCAAAATAAAGAGGCTGTGGGGTTATTTTTACTGCCTGGCAGAGTTGGTTATAACTTAATCCCTCACCTCTTATTTCAGCCACTTATTAACAAGATGGTTATGAACTTTGTCGACCTTATAATCTTGCTGTTGTTGGTATTGATTTCAGCCATTTTCCATCTCGGCAGATACTGACCGGATTCATACTTCCTGATGTTAAGTTCTTGCAGCGTAGCTGATTCCCTGTCAATTCCCGGCATACAGTTTTTGTTTGGTATTCCATCTGAAATGTTAACCGACGGTGAAAACCCGGCATCGTCTTATTTTAATGAAGGTGACCCTCATCGTGAGGGGATGGAATATCTGGAATCCTGATTGCACCGGAGCAGAGAGTTATGGTTTCCGGGACGAGCCATGCCTCCGCTCCGGATTTAGATGAAAGCGGTTACTGTATCAATACATATTTGCCAATAATATCGACAGCCCTGTATCAGGACAATTGATCATCGGCAACATGGTATTTCGGATCTTCCATGACATTTACCTCGACCAGATTACCCGCCTTTTTTAACAATTGCCGACATTCCGGCGACAAGTGGCGCAAATGCAGTTGTTTGCCGGCCTTTATGTATTTTTCAGCAAGGTTGTCGATGGCATCAATGGCGGAGTGATCAGCGACGCGGGAGTTTTGAAACTCAATGATGACATCATCAGGATCATTTTCCGGCTGAAACAATTCCATAAAATTCTTTACAGAACCAAAAAACAATGGACCGTTCAGTTCATAGACACGCGATCCTTTGTCGTCCGTGTAACTTTTTACATTAATGTGTTTGGCATGTTCCCAGGCAAAGGCAAGTGCAGAGACAATAACACCGACAATAACCGCCACGGCCAGATCGGTTGCGACGGTGACGGCGGAGACGAGAATGAGGACAAAGGCATCGGTAGGAGGAATCTTGCCCATGATACGGAAGCTGGACCATTCAAAGGTACCCAGCACAACCATAAACATGACGCCAACCAGGGCGGCCATGGGGATAATTTCAATCAGGTTTGAGGCAAACAGGATAAAGGCCAATAAAAACAAGGCAGCGGAGATACCGGACAGGCGTTGTCGCCCGCCGGAATTGACGTTGATCATGCTCTGCCCAATCATGGCGCAACCACCCATTCCGCCGAAAAAGCCTGTGGTTGTGTTTGCGATGCCCTGTCCGATACATTCACGGTTTCCTCTGCCCCGTGTATTGGTGACATCATCGATCAGGCTCAGGGTCAGCAGGGATTCGATTAAACCGACCGCAGCCAGAATGACGGCATAGGGAAAGATGATTACCAGTGTCTCGAAGGTATAGGGTACTTCAGGGATGTTGAATGTCGGTAAACCACCCTTGATGGAGGCCAAATCACCTACCGTCGATGTATCCAGATTGAAAAAGATCACGATGAATGTGGTGACCATAATCGCCGCCAGCGAGGCGGGAAATGCACCGGTCAGTCTGGGCAGAAACTGGATAATGGACATGGTCAGGAGCACCAGACCGGCATACAACAACAGCGGTGCACCGGTCATCCATTCTTTGACACCGGCTGCCGTGGTGATCTGAAAATGCTGTAATTGAGCAAGGAAAATGACAATTGCCAGACCGTTTACAAAACCGAGCATGACCGGATATGGCACGATGCGGATATATTTCCCCAGTCGCAATAATCCGGCGCCGATTTGCAACAGGCCGGTCAAGACGACGGCGGCAAAGAGATACTGTACGCCGTGTGCAGCGACCAGCGATACCATGACCACAGCCATGGCGCCGGTTGCACCGGAAATCATGCCGGGTCGACCGCCGAAGATCGATGCCAGCAAGCCGACCATGAAGGCGGCATAGAGTCCAACCAGAGGCTGTACACCTGCGACAAAGGCAAATGCGACGGCCTCAGGCACCAGCGCGAGAGCGACGGTGAGACCGGACAGGATTTCGTTTTGGAAGCAGATTCGGCTGGTGCAGCCCAGTTTGAACATGATTTACCTCGGCGGGGGGACAACTGGCAAAAGGCCGGGAAGTCTATCAGACTGAGATCTGAGCACAATAGCCCAAATGGAGAAAAAATGAACAGCCTTCTGTTTTGACACTCGAAACGAAATTAATCATGGTCTATCTTTCTATAAGCAAAATCACGGTGTGAAAGAGAGTGAATACTGTTGCCGGCGGTATGAATGTATTTTTGGGCAGCCTGCTCATCGCCGCTTTCAGTCTGTTGCATAGTGTTTTACTCTGACTCAAATTATTTGTTCAATAATGATGCTTAAACAACTCGATGACTATTTAATGCAGCAAAGCCATCGGCCGGATTTAACAGGGCTGCGTCGTGTGGTGGTGGAACTGGTGTTTTTTGGTATTAAGGAAGCACGCGCATGCCTGTTTGTTGTGTTGTTTTTCTCTGCGGTATTATTGGTGCCAAAGACTGGATTTCTGGGTATTCCACGCTACGATCTTTTATTGATCATTGCGCTTGGTATACAAGTCTGGATGGTCCGGACAGGGCTGGAAACGCTCGATGAGTTAAAGGCAATCAGCCTTTTCCATTTGGTGGGGTTTATGCTGGAGGTGTTCAAGGTCTCCGGAAGTATTCAATCCTGGTCATACCCGGACTTTGCGTATACCAAGCTGTTCGGTGTGCCGTTGTTTTCCGGGTTTATGTATGCAGCAGTTGGCAGTTATATCATTCAGGCCTGGCGTTTACTGGATCTCCGTGTCCAACATCATCCACCTTATTGGATGGCAGCCATCATTGCCTTGCTCATCTATGCCAACTTTTTCTCTCATCATTATATTGGTGACTATCGCTGGTATATCGGTGCGTGTGCCCTGGGGTTGTATGCCCGGGCTTTTGTTGTATTCAGACCTTATGACCGGGAGAGAAATATACCGTTGTTACTTTCATTTATTCTAATCGGCTTTTTTATCTGGTTGGCGGAAAATATCAGTACGTTCTTTGGTATTTGGAAATATCCGGATCAAATCGGCGTCTGGACGGCGGTACACGTCGGTAAATGGAGTTCGTGGTCATTGTTGGTGATTATGACATTTACAATTGTTGCGAATCTCAAGCATATTAAAGCAACGGTACATGTGCCGCGTTAACCGAATCGTGTAAACAGGTCAGCCGGTGATGTCTGTTGTCAGGTATATATTTTCAGTAAACTTTATGACCCATGTCTAACACAAAAAATATTCAATTTAATAATATCAATCTGGAATTTATTCAATGTCCGGCCGGTTCCTTTACCATGGGTTCCTCCAACGGATTACCGCTTGAATTACCTGTACGGCAGGTCAAAATTGAAAACCCGTTCTGGATCTCGACAACGCTGGTTACGCAGGCGTTATGGACAGAAGTGATGCCCGGGAATCCATCCCGATTTACCGGTTCAGGCAACCTGCCGGTTGACAGTATCTCTTATGATGCCGCTCTGGCATTTTGTGAGGCTGCCAATGTTAATTATGCGGTTCAGTTCAGACTGCCAACCGAGGCTGAATGGGAATACGCCTGTCGGGCGGGTACCATGACCGAGTATTTTTGGGGTGCATCAAGTGCTGATGCATTAAAATACGGCTGGTTTGATATGAATGCACAAGAACAAACACATCCGGTTGCGGAGCTGGCCCCAAATCCGTGGGGGCTGTATGACGTGGTTGGCAATCTGTGGGAGTGGTGTGAGGATGTCTGGCACAGTGACTATAATAACGCCCCCGTCAACAGTGAAGCATGGACAAGCAATGCTGAACAACAGCCCAGACGTTGCTTACGTGGTGGGGCATATAATATGGACGTGTTTCGCATGCGTTCAGCTTATCGCAGTTATGATCACCGTGAACTGGGTTTGTCCCAATTTGGATTGCGTGTGGTGATGAGTGATTAGTCCGTCACGACGAACGGCATGAACCTTGATGGCTTGTATGTGTAAGCATAATTACAGATAGTTGCAGCAAAAAACTGCTTGTTATCCGGAAGCCGTTGTAAAAAAACAGATCGGTACACAATCGATATAATGCAACGATGGAGTAATTTACAATAAAATATGTATGATGTACTGAGAATTCTCAGTTACCAAATACGGTTCCAGCCAATGCATAAGTATATACACTACAGATCAAATTTGTATCCTATGGCGATGGAGGGAAGTTGCAGTTCCAGATTCAGCCTGTTGATGGTTCCTTTTGGCATGAATAATTTTGTTTGGAAAACAAAGTCTTTATATTCATATTTTATGACCAGACCTGTTGTAAAACTAAAATCCGAGCCACGTATATATTCAACGGCAACACTTGAAGGTCGGTTGGCTATGATTGTTCCGTCGATAGACAGGTAGCCAATCCCCGCACCAACACCGATTTTTAACGACCAATCCCGGGAGTAATTGTTGTTAAACTCATAAAACGCAACAGGGACCAGATAAAAATATTCACCGGATGTGGATGTGTATATATCTTCTGTGGCCATTAATCCCCATACCTCGTGGTCCTCAACGGTAAAGGTGTCGATGCCAAACTCAAAATAGTAACCGGCTTTACTCTTGCCCCAAAATTTGTCAAAAGACCTTGCTGCGAATGACAGGTTGAAATTCTTGTCGCTTTCCTGGGGATTGATTGAGGAACCCGCATCGTCTTCAAGGTGGGCCTGGTTGACAGAAATTCCGAGGAAAACCTCTGCCGCGCTGACATGGAACGGGTAGTGTCCGGTTGTGATTGCGAGGACACTGTACAGGTAAACAATACAGGCTTTGGATGATTTCATGGAATTACAGCTGATAGATGTTTTCCTGAAAAGTCTGAATACTATATATGATTCAGTGCCCCCGGATATGTCGATGACGCAGGTCAATTCAATTCCAATATTATTCTGACTTTTCTTGATGCTGATTTTTTCGGATCATTACCCTGCAAACTTGGTACATTAGAGGAGTGCCGTGAAGTGGTAAAAAAATCCGCTAAATCAGCAGCTTATTCATAGACATGACTTGGGCTGGAGTAAATTAACAGCGTTATATCGCAGATTTAAAAGGCAGGCAGAAAAATTTCCATTTTTTTTGATCAAACTCATTGTGTCTTGACTCACATTTGATCTAGTTTGACATAGGTCAGTGATAAGACTGGGTTTTGCCTGTCGGGTAAATATCAAGGCTATATCACATAATGTAAAAAAATGACGGGATAGAGTCAAATAGATACTTCAATACTGAACGTCTGGGTCTTTTAAATATCCGATCCAGACTGTTTGCTGATATGCGCTGAATCAAGGTTGACCATTATGAAGCCGGTTTTTTTTCAACTTGTACTTGCCGTGCTTATTCTCCAGGGCTGTGCGAACTGCATTCGATATAAAGAATCGTGGGTTAACGTACCGACATGCGCAGTTTTTTCCGGAGGTTATTGTCAATCAATGACGTATAATATGGAAAAACAGCGGGTCTGTGTAGAATGGGAGCAGGACTCGAACAGCTCTAAACCTTTCGGAGAAAATAAGGCTTCTACACAATCTGTTATGGATAACAAAATGTGTAATAGTGCAACATCATCATTGAAATCGAATTCTGAAACCCTCGCCAATATCTATACTAAATTTAGTAAATCGCCGGGGGAAGCCGCCGCCTGGGGTGTAAATATTAATATTGTGTTGGTCAAATCCAGTATACGTGATGTGAATAAACACTGTTCAAACCGGGATAATGAAGAACTGGTCAAGCCGGTTGAGAAAAATATAAGACTGTATGAGTCTGAAATTTCCAAATGGAAAAAAGCAACAGGGACTGGCAAATAAACCAACTTGGCATAAATCAAATCAGCTTATCGAAAAATGTCACAAATTGTCCGCAGTATGTCGTATTGATGTATCAGCAGTAAAAAGATGATTTTGGAGAAATAAATATCTATTTGTATTTAAAAGTGCTGTGTCTGTTGAATAGGTTCTTTCAAAGCTGACACTGCTTTAATTCAATCAGATGTCATGTTCGCTTATCCTTTATTCAAAAAGACTGACCGCTTTCAAAGCGGTTTTGATTTTATCTGCGGTGATTGCCGTTAACAGTTCCCTGCTTTCGACGTTGATTAACCCTGCCAGTTGTGACCAGCCGAACATACCAAGGTCGAAGCCGGTTATCTCCTCTGCGGGATTTTTTCTCGGTAAACAGTAGATCTTTTTGTCTTTGAATATCAGGTTATAGGGTGTGTTGTTATTGTGCAGTACTTCGATGGCTTGCCAGGCCTCGTCTGCATTGTGCAACACCTGACAGGCAGCCGGGTAGGCCCGGTTGCCGCCATTGTGTTTGAAGTGCGGTGAAAATATCGGCAACGGCAAGGTTTCGAGCCAGGTGTGAAAGTGCAAGTGATTCACAGAGGCGCCGGCGCCCAGCGAGTTGTAGGTGACTACAAACTCCGGGCATTGTTGTTGGGTGCGGATTTGCAGACGGGTAATGTACTCCAGATAGGGGCGTGTCAGGTACTGTGGGAGATGTGCCGCCTTGTCTGCCACCAGCAGGGCATGGTAGTGGATAAAGGGAAATTTATTATAAAGCAGACTAAGCCGGTTCCCTTCCATTTCACCTTCAGCAAATATCTCTTTTTTTAAAAAAGGCTTGTCAAAATGAAAGCCGTTTTCATTAAACGGGACAGCAAGCTGAATGTTGTCAGACTTGCTCATGCGTGCGGGTCGGAATGAACGCAACTGGTTGTAGTTCAACAGGTAATCTGCATTTCCGTCGGTACTTTTTTGATATTCAACCGCAGCCAGATTGTCCAGACCGATTTCGATCAGTTTGTACATGACGGCGATATCATCAGGCGCATCGCCGGGTTGCTGATTATCCCGCAGGCAAGCCCGGTAGTGAGTTTCGATATGTTCGTAGACCTTGCCGAGAAAAGACTGGTTTTGTTGCAGCAATTCGGGGTGTTGAAACAGGTTGGCGCAGGCCAGAATGAATGTCCCGGCCGTTTTGTGTTGCAATATTTGGGTTAAGCCCGCCTCAAATGCCTGTTTGTAGTCGGCTGAGGAAGAGAGGACATGATGAATATCCGGCATGGGTGGCCTCTTTAACTGGAAGCGGCTAGTTTATCGTATATAAATTGATTGAAAAAGCCGGATTTGAGACCGGGTAACTTTGATTTTAGATAAAATCAGCAGTGGTCGACTCTTTTGGGCTGGAATTGCCGCCAGGACTGTGAGTATTATAAACAGCAGAGTTATGACTGTATCAGTGATACGCAAAGCAGTGCTGTCAGGATGATAATCAGGGAGCTTAATCAGTGAGCGTTTGGCCATGAATAATAATATAACGCAACTCAAGCTTGCTCTTGTTTTCTTGTTTTTAAGTAATGGGTTGCATGCGGCTGACTATAAAGGTGACTGGGAAGATAATGGCACAGGCGTTGTCCGTATCGGTGACCTGAGGGTGACTGACAATGCGATCACCATTATCAACGTGGTTTCCTATTCCATCGCTTTGGATCGTCAGGAAGGAGATGTAAATATATATAAGGTACGCTCAGCAAGCATCAATCCTGACCCTTTGGGTTGCGGACCGGACAGCAAGGTAACCTACCTCATTATTCAGTCTCTGCCGGATCTTCCCCTCATAACACAAAAGGCCATTCGAGTCTGGTTTTATGGTCGTTCAAAGCAGCCTGATATGAAAACCATCGCCGACGAACCCGGTGTCTGTGCGATCTATATTTTTGGCCGAAGTTCAACAAACTGATGGGCTTCTCTCACAAATGACAGGTTACATCGCTTATCTGCAGGATGAAGGGAAAGCGGGCTGGATATTCGTGGTTTAACAAACACTTTTTGGTTAATTTTCTACTATAGTGTTGCCAGGTACCAAATATCCTAAAACTCCCTGTGATTTATTGGTACTTTATGTCATGTCGGTACTACAGTTACTTGCATGGATAGCTCGGAGGTGAGAACAGATGTAACCGGATATTTATTAAAATGTACTCCGACTACTGATATGTTTCTGCCCGCAACTTGTCAATTCGTCCGTTTGGCTGTGTCTTTTTGATGGCTGCTTTTGTGTATATTGCTTAGCTTTGTATCGCTTATTTCGGGGGTTGCGTTTGCTTCACCTATAACAGCAAGCACCAGTTCTTTTTCTGAAAATGCCATATTACCAATGACGGTGACATTAACTATTCTTGGTGTGACTCTTAAGTAATAGGATTTTCCCGGTTCAGTATCTATTGAAATATCATATGTCCCAATCATACTTTTTATTTTTAAACTCACACTACCGGCAGGCATCGCTAACGGAAGGTAACCTCTGTTTTGTAACTCACCATATAGCTGATCGTTAACATAAATATCAGGAGCACTTAACCCCTCAATTGCAGAAAATGGACGATACACATATATTACTGCATGGGATTTCGGCACTTCTGCAAGTTTCGTGAACGGTGTGCCACTTGCTTTATTACAATTGAATAAACCTAACGGTCCAAGCACAAGCCAGGTTTCGTTGCAGGTCATATTTTTCATGGAAGAACATGCTGCAAGAGATAGCAGCATAACCAGAATTAAAATCCGTGGTGCCGGTTTCATATCCATTCCCTGTTGTTTATAAATCGTCGGACAAATTGGTTATTTATTAACCAATAATAATCTATATCACACCTGATTTTATTTTATTTTAGCCAAATTCTGAATAAAATTTTTCTTAAAAACAGGTTAGATACTAAACTGTTATTACAGAATTCCGAACTAAATCGGTAAGTTACCGCCAGGACTGCACCATAGTCGTTTTTGTGCATTAGTCGATTAAAAGAGGGGGCATATGCTTATGTGGAGTGAAATGGTTTAATTTTGAAATTATTATAATTACATGCAGTTATCATTTGTTATGAATGGGTTTTATGTGATTGCCGGTACAATGAAATACATTAAATATATTCTGCTGTTTTTACTTTTATCTTTTCCACAGGAGGGATTTGTGAGCGGATTGGCCAGTACAAGAACAGATCATGCATATTCCCGGTTTTATCAACTGACAATGGAATCAGGCCGATTTATCTCAATTCGGCACGATAGAGAAACAAGACACCAGTATTCTGTAATTAATTCTGAGGGCATCATAAAAGAACTGGAAAAGTACATGTCCATTATTGATGAATGGGTTGCCGCAGAACAGGTTCACGCAAAAATACAGACAGTCTCATTTGATAAGAACAATACATTTTTAAATCTTTATTTGTATTGCAATGAAGATAATACACCGCATGAGTCAGTCCTCAGATCGTCCGATCCGCGTTTTGACGGACCGTTTGGCAGAAAATTTGAACACGTATTGGCCGAGTTCTCAATTCGGTTCCCTGTGGATAAAGAACCCGGCAAAAAGGTCAGGGAGCAGTTGCAAGCAAGTCTTTGTCAATGGATGAAAAAACATGAAACCGCAGGCGAGCCGATTGCGATTACCGCATATCAACACGAAACAATTGAAACACAGTATGGTGTGTATGAAAAACGTGCCAGAAATATACGATCTGATCTGGCTGATTCATGGAAGAGGGAGTCTGATAATCACTATAACGAATTTAAAACCGCCATTGAAAACACAATCACATTAATGGCGGAAAAATATGATGTTGAGTTGATACCCCATACTCCGGTGAATCACTCGGTCAAGGGCACGCTCGTGCAGGTATATGCCGGAAATTTTTCATTTGCTGCACTCATTAAAGAAGATGAAGATGAGTTTGCCTATTTGTTGCTTAATGCATTCCACTACCATTTGGACAGTTTTAAGGGGAATCTCCACCTATCATCCGGTACAACTCTCGATCTCAGGTATTTTCTCAAGCAGATGAAAAAAGAACCTTATGTCTCAGCCAAGGGCAGAAAACAGATGCGGAATGAGGTTGCCGAGGTGCAACGTGAATTGAGCAAAAGATATGGCAAGTATGGTGTGGAAATCAGGTTTTCAGATATGTATGCAAACGGTGATGGGTGGGATTCAACCAGACGTTATCATATCAATCTCCCTTTGTTGCGGCGGCTTGTTACAGAAGCAGATGAAAATGGCAAAATTATGCAAAACAATGCTGTTGATTGGGTGCACTTCAGAACTGACCCCTGGGAGGATGACAAACAGAAACGCAGACTAAGTGTAAATGTGCACTCAAAAAACATGCAGGAAAACAACTCTATCGTTTTTGATGTCCACTATGCTGAGTTGGATAAAAAGGCAAAACAATTCTATGAAGTATTTCAGTGTACAACAAAAGATTTTGATCCCGGGTTTTCTGTTAAAATAAAATAGATATTTTTCTCAGCCTTGTCCCTTCAAACGAAATTTGGCAAATTGAAAGGAACGCAGAGGCACGTATTATCAGTGTAACAGTATCGCGAGAATGCTTTGGCAAACTACAGGCAGGATATGTGGCCCGGTGCATATCTATCACTACGGCAATTATTACGCCGCCGCTTTTTCATACTGGAACCCATCTCAAAATTATTGCGCTTGGCGATACGGCGTTAATAATGAACTCAAAATGCTCATTTGGTGAGTACTCGCTCTCGCCCATCCATGGGCTTCGCGAAGTAAGTACATCCCTGACAATCGTCGCTCTCGCCCATCCATGGGCTTCGCGACATAAGAACATCCGTGTTCAAAACTCCGCTTTTTCGTTCATTATAGCCTTGTCTCACCTGCGCTCATGACATTTTGAGATGGGTTCTAAACACTGCTGGATTATCCTGATATCTCGGCCGACTTTCACGCCGTTTTACCAATATTGTCATGGCATGGATATTGCTGAATGTGTAAGTAAATAAGATCGTTAACGTTATGTTGCTTTAACTTGTTGAATTGTGACTAGCTACCCGTTGGGGTGAACTATTTTAGTGCAGTTATGCACAACAACAAGGCATGAGACGATAAACGGGAAAATGACTCAACAATCAACGGTACACCAGGACAGCAGACATCCTGGAACACAGGAGACACACATGAGCGCGACAGTAAACACCATGCAAACTTTACCGAATACGACCACCAGCTCTTTAATGAGCAAGCAGGAAATGACCGAGACAATAATCATCGCCAAACTGAATAAAAACATGACCTGGCAGGCCATCGCTGATGCCGTCGGTGCCGGTGTGGTCTGGGTGACATCGGCCTGTTTTGGCAAGAACAGCATGCCCAAATCGTTGGCTGACAAGCTGTGTGAGGTTCTGGATTTGTCTCCTGAAGTGAATAAGGCATTGCAAGCCTTCCCGCACAAGACCTGGGACTGGACCATACCACAAGACCCTGTTCTGTACCGTTTTTATGAGTTGATTGGTGTGTACGGTGATACTATTAAAGAATTGATTCATGAAAAGTTTGGTGACGGGATCATGAGCGCGATTGATTTTTCCATGGATATGGAAAAAGAAAACAATCCGGCCGGTGATCGGGTTGTTATTACCCTCAATGGTAAATTCCTGCCCTACAAGACCTGGTAGATACCACTGCAGGGGCTATTTTTATGGCCCCTGTTTCACGAGCTGCTCCTGCTTTACTGCATTCTTGCAGAATTCACTTTCACCCCTGCGGTGAAACTCTTTATAATGGCCAGGTGTGTTTGGTTGTTTGTGGGGAGAACAAAAATGTCTGAGGGATTGACCGAGTTGCTGAAAGGCATGTCGCCTGAGGCCAGAGAGGAAGCCAGGGAAAAAGTAATTGATCTTGAAGCAGAAATTCTCGTACGCGAAGTGAAGAAGGCGCTGGAACAGGCCGGTTTCAAACCCTTGTAACAGAAACGGAATTTTGAGTACTTCTAACCGGCAGTACCGGGCGGGTTTCCGTTCGTCACTTGTGCGTGAGTGTTCGAGACCTGTCCGTTCATCTGCTGATTCGATTGGCTGTCAGTCCATATTTACCTGATGAGGGTGGTATGTATTTGATTATGGAATATTCACTCAGTGGTGTTAATCGCCTGGCGGAAGAGCCGGATCTGGGGGAGCCCTGGTTTTCGGGCGCACCGCTGGTATTTGTGCCACCCAACCCCATCAGGTTTCATATAGACAGTGTCGGTTCCGGCAAGTAAATTCGGGCCATCTATAACGGGGCCTATCCTCTCTATCGCGATGATGTTATTGCCACTCTACACGAGGCCGACGTGGATAATCTGGAGTTGTTTGTTGCCGAGGTCGTAGTATGTGTGGCATGAATTCACCAGATACCACGCAGCATAACCATCACGCTTTGCGTCATTCCTGTATCAGTCATGAGTTTTCATGCCAGTGGTTGAGCAAGGCTCAGCCCGGGCGGGCATTGGAAAGAAATGTCGTGCAGACGACATTCATGCCGCCGGCTTTATGGTATTTTCAGCGGCGCTTATCACTCCTCAATTGTAATAAGCGACAACGCACAGACTAACACAACACATGTAAATGTGTTGCATTTTCATACGGCTTTTTTGTCGGCAGTAGATGGATTTGGCCGGGCAAAAGTATGACCTGTAATAACAAGAAAAATAACCAGTGGCATAAAACAGGTGCCACAACACTAACATCTCAACTTCACACACTGTGAACGGATTGTGATCTGTTTTTTTTGACGGATCGTTGTCGTGTCAGGTTTCATGGAGCGTGGCCGGGATGGCTGGAAAGGAGCCGTTATGAAAATAAAAACAATTATATTGTTGATGGTACTGCCTGTGTTTGTGCAGGCGGCTGATCAGGGCGACGATGTCATCATTTTTACCGCCCCTCCACGCGGTACATTGTCAGTTGAAAATGAGACATATCAACCGATAGCGGACTATCTCTCGCGTGTACTCCAGAAAAAAGTGATCTACAGACAACCCCTCTCCTGGATGCACTACCAGAAAGAAATGGTGGAAAACAAATACCACATCGTGTTTGACGGGCCGCATTTCGTTTCATGGCGAATGAACCACACCAATCACATTCCTCTTGTTAAGCTGCCGCAGCCCCTTGTCTGGGTGATTATTGCCCGGAAAGATGATACCCGGACCAATGCGCTTAAAGACCTGGAAGGGCGGGGTTTCTGCGGTCATCCTTCCCCCAATCTTGGCACGCTTACGGTACGTTCATTGATGAACACCGCCACCCGTGAACCCAGACTGGTTGTTCGCAAGGGCTGGCATACCATTTACAAAGGTGTCGTGAATGAAAAGGCCTGTGTGGCAGGCGCCCTGCCGAAAACAAATCTGTATCTGTATGATCCGGAGTTAAAGCATACAAAAATTATTTATGAGCACCAGCCCTATCCAAATCAGGCCATCACTATCAGCAACAAGTTTGATACCGAACTGCGTGACAAGGTACGTGCCTCACTGCTTAGCAAAGAAGGGCAGAACTCCATGGCCAAATTGCGCAAGCGCTATACCAAAGGTGATACTCTGGTCAAGGCAAACAAGGATGAGTACCGCTACGTGACCAATGTGCTGAATGAAGTTTATGGCTATGGCTATAACTTCGTGGATAAGGATTTAAAATAAAGCGCATAACTTTTCCCGACTGATTCCGGCTCAAGTATCCTGCACGCAGTTCTTATCTGCGTGCAGAGACGGTCATATTAGTGGTTGGTAATATTGCCGGATATTTGGCCAAAATTTGCTGATTCCTTTCCTTCTGCGGGCAATAATATCTGAAGTGCATTTATCCCGGCGAATTATCTGCTACGCTGGTGAGACACGGCCGGTTCAGAGCAGCCGGTTTACCTGCATGTATGTGCCCGTAAAGAGCTTGTCGAGGAGAGATGAATGAAAATATTTTTGGCGGTAATCGTAACCTGTCTGGTCATTACACTTGGCGCCGGTTGTTCGAAGGAACCAACCTTTGACGCGACCAGCGACGATACAATTAAATCCTCTGTGCAGCAGATGATGGCAAACATGTCTGATGCTGAAAAGAAAAATTTTCAGGAAACATTTCAGGGGTTGCTGTTTTTGGCCGCGATGGCAAATCTGAATAAAAATAAATCCGAAGAGGCAATGAAAAAAGAGATATTTTCAGCCTTTCACGGTAAAACAGCCTCCGAAATTATGAAGCTGGCGGAAGACTTTCAGAAAGAAGTCAAAAAGAAAATGGGGAAGTAGGCTGAAAGCGGGCCGGTTATTGCTTTGCGGTTGAAATACTGCAGCAAGATCCGCCGCTCCCTCCTGCACGAACAAGTTCAGGGAAACGGCGAAGCAAACCATCGGCGCGTAATAATTATCAAGCGGGTATGCGGTTACCTTAAGCCATAAAAAGTAAATAAAACATACACATTTATTTACTGTATTGCGTTCCTGCCGGCTTGCAATACCGTCGGCGCGAATGAATCCGTTACCGGGCAATCGGTCAATCCGGGTTCAGAGTTCAGCAGCCATGGCAGTATATATCGCTTCCACGGAAGTGGATTCGAAAGACCTGGCAAGGTGATAAACCCAACCGCATCCATCCTGTGTTGCGCGGACCGGACCATCCCGATTTTAACCTCTTATGCCGCCCACCGATATACGAGTCGAGTCACGGTGATGGGGCGGTACTCTGCTGTGCAGGCAGGTGGTCAATACTTGCGCAGCAGATCATGTCTGACTACCGGCTGCGGAGGGGAGGGGGACCGTTTCACGCAGCCGGCGTATAGATAGTTAACAGTTTGAAGAAAATAGTCTTGTCCCGGGACAGAGCAGCCTTGATTCAGTCCTTTGTCAATATTACGATGGTTGCCTGAAATTTCGGTACCGGGGATAGAGAACGATGAGAATACGTGGTTTTGTTGCGCTGCTGATCAGCCTGACAGCGGTTAATTTGGCTGTTCCGGCAAGTGTATCGGCACAGACCGGCGCATCGACACCGGAATGGCAGATCATTACCAATTACCGAAAACTGATTGTGCTCGCTGCGGTGGAGGATGCCGATAACGAGGATGATGTCCAGCTGACCAATGTGGTGGGCAAGATCATTTTCCACGAAAACCGGCGGACATTGGCAAATCTGGAAGAAGTGATCTACACAGAACTGACTCAACCGAATAGTGCGGCTGAGGCCGGCACCCGGTTTGTGGAGTTGCTATCGGCCACAAAAGATATCTGGGATGCAGATAAACTGGCATTTCTTGGCATGGTGGAGTCACTGCTGGCCAGACTGGAAAATGTGCCGGTTAGCGGTGAGCTCAAGCGTTTGATTGTGCTGCAACTAAAGGGTGACGTTAACACCTTGAAACGGGTGCAGGCACGCTATAACGATGAACTGGGAAAAGTCATCGCCCGCTTTTCCTCCCGCGCTATGCAGGACCGGCGTCAGGCCTGGGATGAATATCTAAATTACATTTCTGCATTGCACAGCAAAACTGCCATACTGGCGGACTATCAGGATCAACCCTTGTTGCCTGCATCGCGGGGCGCCAAGGCCAAAACCGCCAAGCCGGCGAAAAAAAGTCCCGAGATGTTTGGTTACGGTTTGCCGGCCAAGACCCTGGTGCTGACGTTTGATGACGGACCTCATCACAGTTACTCCGAAAAGATCATGGCTATTATGGCCAAGTACAATATCAAACCGATCTTTTTCCATGTCGGCGAAAATCTGGGTAAGGTTGACAAGTCCGGCAAGGTAAAACTGTCCAGGTCAGCCGAGATCAGTAAAAAGCTGCTCAAATCAGGCGCGGTATTGGCCAACCACAGTTATACACACTCGGTATTACCCAAGTTGTCACAGGATGAAGTCAGCACCGAGATCAACACCACCAACTCAATTATCGAAAACATTACCGGTGAAAAGACCATCCTGTTCCGTCCGCCTTATGGGGCGCGCAATGAATCCATGCTGGCGTGGATCAAGGCGTCTCATTTGAGTTCGATCATGTGGAATATTGATTCAAAAGACTGGGCAGACCCGGTGCCAAAATCAATTGCACAACGGGTAGTCGATGAGGTGGAGAAGAAGAAGAAAGGGATCATCTTGTTTCATGATATCCAGCCGCAAACCGTCGAGGCACTGCCGCTGCTGCTGGATGAGCTGGTTTCCCGTGGCTACCAGTTTGCCGAGTGGGATGGAAAGGCCTTTTCTGTCGCCAATGTGAAAAAACCGGCGGCGCCGGTTGTCAAGACCGGCTTATATCGTGAAAGCTGGGCGGTGGTGATTGGCGTTGATAAATACACGCACTGGCCAAAGCTGCGCTATGCGGTAAATGATGCGAAGGGGATCAAGGAGGTTTTGGTCAATAAGTTTGGTTTTAAAACCGAAAATATTTTTACTCTGTATGATGAGCAGGCGACGCGGGATAATATTTTGTCCCTGTTTCATGACAAACTGGGTGACAGTGGTCTGGTGCAGAAAGAAGATCGGGTGATGATTTTTTATGCCGGACACGGCGCCACCCGCAAATTGCACAGCGGCCGGGAACTCGGTTATATCATTCCGGTGGATGCGGATAACAAGAATTATTTCGGCCAATCCATTTCCATGACGAACATCAGTGATATCTCGGAAGCGATTCCGGCCAAGCATCTGTTTTTTGTTATGGACTCCTGTTATAGCGGGATGGCCCTGACCAGAGGCGGCGGTGGGCAATCGCGTTCGTATAATTTCATACAGGAAAATAACAAGCGTACCGCACGACAAATGCTGACCGCCGGCGGGGCGGATCAGGAAGTGGCGGATGGGGGACCGAACGGACATTCGGTCTTTACCTGGTCGCTGATCCAGGCCCTCAATGGCAAAGCTGATATGAACAAGGATAATTACATTACCGCCTCAGAGCTGGCTGCCTATATCTCACCAATCGTTTCTTCCATCTCATTGCAAACCCCGGCCTTTGGCAACCTGTTAGGCAGTCAGGGCGGGGATTTTGTCTTTGCACTTGAAACAGAGCCACAGTTTTTAAGTGAGTTGTCAGAGCAACTGGATGAACAGGAAATGAGCCTGAGCAAGAAGCTTGAGTCAATGAAACGGGAGATTGAACAAAAGCGGGAACGCAATATCAAGCTCAAAAAAGAACTGCAATCCGTCAAGGCCATGCTGGAAAGAATGGAGCAAGACGGGAAAAAACCGGCTGCCGGACAAACCGCCGGCCCCGTACAACTGAATGATGAAGGCTTGCAGTTGTATCGGGAGAAGAACTATGCCGCTGCACTGGAAAAATTTACCCTGTCTGCCAATGCCGATCCCACTTATACCGAAGCGGTGAATAACACAGGTTTTGTTTATTATAAAATGGGCAAGTTTTCTGAAGCCGCTGTCTGGCTGGAGAAGACGGTAGCACTGGACAGCAACCGCGCTGTTGCCTGGTTTAATCTGGCCGATGCCTACTTTGCCCTGGGCAGGCATAAAGAGGCGGAACAGGCATACAGGAAGCATCTGGAACTGGCGCCTGATTCCAGAGTAAAGGCCAGAGTTCTGGAAAAACTGGCGAAGATCAAAGCCGGCAGTTGATGTTTTATCTCAAGTGCCGGCGTGTTCGTTCCGACCGCATCGGGTCGAACTCACATAACCAACAATGTCAGGAAAAAACAATATGAGCGGTGATAACGTATCCGGAATTGAAGTCCATCGATCTGTCTGCCTCATGGAGGGCAAAGAGGTTCTGCCGGAACACATCCCTCAGTTTGCGCGCTATGAAATTCACAAGCTGAATGAAGCGGGCGAGCTGGTATATATCGAGATCTGTGATGAAGGTGCAACCCGGTCACTCGTGGCGCTTGCGGCTGACGGTGATTATCAGGCCAGGGCGGAAGCGGTACTTGAACACGCGATGCAGAACGGCGCCAGGGTTAGCGACTATCACGGGAATATAGAGCTTAAAATTGCTGTTCCTGCTGACGGTTTTCCCATCGGCGTTGAATTGGAAGAGGATGAACTGTTTGAAATAAACGCCATTCTGCACACGAATCCTGATGAGTTTGACGTGGAGCCGGCATCTTCCGGGGTAAACGGTGCAGGCAAACCGGTCTTGATGGGATTTATTATGGACGTTTTCATCGCTGAACCCCTGGTGATGCGTACCAGAAAGATTCAATACACAAAGGATAAACAATTATACTCCATCGATTATATTCTGTTGGCGATCAATGATGACAACGAAATTGTCGAGAATTTTAACTTTACGGAATACAGCAGCGTCGCTTTGGCGGAAGTTGCCGATATGGATTTTGAGGAAGAACAGCGTTATCCCTTCCCAATATGCGATCTGCAACAGTTTGATGAGGCCGCCCCATATCTGGGAATGGAGTTTGTTGCGCATGTAGACTTTACGAACAACCCGATCCCGGATGAAGAACTGTTAAATCATGAAAACTTCAGACGTCAGTGGTTTGATAACGAGCAAAAGCCAACGATATCCCAGACGTTTTTCAAGTTCGGTATCGGGCATACGGAAATTCTGGATGTCCCTCAACACCTGCACACAAAAACGCTGCATGCGTACCTGAGATTGATCCATAAACAACGTCAGCGCATGTCGACAGACTATGTCAATGCGACGCCTTATGTCGTCATGCTGGAACCGCTTTCGACTGAGTCAACCGAGGCGGTACCCCTGGAGGAAGGCTGGTGCAAGCGGCATCAAAGCTATTATACCCGTGAAGGTGTACTGGTGGTTTGCGAGTGTTTTGTCTTTTCCGAAGAAGGTGTTCCGTTGAAGAAGTACAGCTTTGGCAGCCCCAACGAGGCTGATTTAATGTACGCTGCGGATTTTGAATTTGATGAAAACGGACAACTGCTGGAGCCGGAAATAGGATACAGCGTGAAATAGCATCAGCTGTCTGTTTTTGACAGTCTGCATGTGGACTGTCAGATCCAACCTGTTGCGTGGTCGCGCAAGGCGGGTTTTCTGTGCAATCGACGCCGTGTTTACCCATACTTGCCGGTCAACCGGTTAATAATCAAGGCCTTATTTCTTCTATAGACCGGTAAATTTGCTGCTGTCGCCGTTTGGCTGGTTTATATCCGGGTTGGTGTCTGTTTTTTCAAACAATAAATCAATTCATCAGCATCTAAAAATATCATCCAGTCGCTCCCTTTTGTGCGTATTACGGCACAGCTAGAATCGTTTACGAAGCATCTTCGGCATTAACTTCATGCCTGGGTATTGCTGATTTCAGGCAATCAAGTTGCCTGTTCGGTTATGGTTGGGATGGAGAGTTCTTCATGAAAACATTATTCACATCGGCAAAGACCGGTGTTTGTCTGTCTGCCTTTTTATCTATTTCAGTATCGTCCGGAGAGTCAGTGGCGGGAAGTGTTGACACCGCCCCGATGAGTGACAAGCCGGTCAGCGCCGCTCCCTGGCAACGTTATGATGATTGGCCTGACAAAAGTTGGGATAAATTTAATACCCTCGCTGCCGTGGTCAATGACAAAGTCGGCACCCTGCCCGAGGTGACATATCCCATTACCGGTGATGCCGCCAAGGGCAAGGAACTCGCTTTTGACCGCAAGCGCGGTGGAAGTTGTGCTGCCTGCCATATCATGGGCAGTGAAACACCCGAATTACCCGGTAATGTCGGACCGGATTTGTCCACGATCGGAAACGGGGAGCGCACAGATCAACATCTGTTTACCTATATCTATGAGCCCCGGCTGATCAACCCCGCCAGTGTGATGCCGCCCTGGGGCAGTCATGCATTATTCACTGTCGAGGAGATAAAAGACATTGTTGCTTTCCTCAAGACCCTGAATAAACCAATGGTGTTTGCCAATGAACACGATAACCCGGCCAAACGCCAAACTCCGGTGGAGTCACGCGACAACCTCGACCCAATCGAGAACCCGGCGATGGCGGCCATGGAGCAGGGGGAAGCCCTGTTCAAATCGAAAGGCGCCAACGGCAAATCCTGTATCAGTTGTCATACCAAACCAAAAAATCGCTTTAAGAAATGGGCGGCCGGGATGCCCACGTACAGCAATAAATTGAAAAAGGTGATCGGTGTGGAGGAATTTGTCGCTCGTCATGCCATGGCGACTACCGGTGACAACTATCTGATGCAAAGTGAACAAAATATCAGCCTGTCGATTTACCTGCGTTATCTTGCCAATGGGACTCCTATTGCGGTGAAGGCAGAGGGTAAAGAGGCCGGGGCGGCCGCAGCGCGTGGTGAGGACTTGAGCAAGCGCAAGATCGGCCAGCTTAACTTTGCCTGTGTGGATTGCCATCAACTTGCCGCCAATCACTGGATACGCGGACAGTGGCTGGGCGGCAGCAAGGGACAGACCCCGCACTTCCCGACCTGGCGTACCAGCAAGTCCGAGATATGGGATATTCGCAAACGTTTTCAGTGGTGTAACGTGGCGATCCGTGCCAATGAACTGGCACCGGATGCAGCCGAGTATGGTGATATCGAGTTATATCTGACCATGCAAAACAACGGGTTGAAACTGAACGTACCCGGCATACGTCATTAGCAATAGCGGCAAAAAAAGCTGGGGCAGTGGACATAAAAAAACAGAACAAAGTCCACTGCCACAGGTCGACAAAAGATATCTGTTGTTTGCGGTGCCTGTGGTTATCAGTGGCGGAACGATTTCCGGGATGTAAATCCATCTTGTTACCGGCTGCATAACCGGGATTTTTTAAAGCATACAATTTATATAGTGTATTGCTGAACGTTCTTCTGTGCCGCCCGCCTGCCAATACAAGTGCATTATTTTATTTAATGGAACTTGCCTGCATTTTTTTCTCTCAAATCGCCGACTTGTCCTGAGGAGGAAAGTAAAATGAAAACGATGACTCGAGTTTTGTTGATTACTGTTCTGATGAACGGTGGTTTTGGCCTGACACAAGCAGCGCCGGCAGAAGGCCATGGTCATCATGGCAAGCGCAGTGATGGTATGGACTGGAAAGCCGGTTTAAACGAGGAACAAAGCAGGCAACTGGCCACTCTTAAACTGGAATACAAAAAACAGATCTTCCCGCTGAAGTTAAAACTTAAAGAAGCCAAATATGAATTGGCTGTCATGATTGCCACCGACAAACCCAATCAGCGCGATATCGACAAGAAAATCGATGCAATTATCAAACTCAAAGCGGAAAAAATGCGCCTGAAAGTTGCGCACAAGATCGCTGTGCGTAAATTGCTCAATAATGAACAACAGGTTCTGTTTGATCTGAAACTGCTAAAGAAAGGATTTCACGGCAAGGATGGCGGACATCAGGGACGTCATTGAGCACAGTCAAGCAACAGGGTCGGGTAAACCGGCCCTGTTTTTTTTTGCCTGCAAAAAATCAGGTGTGAGAGCAGACGACAGATATGCGACAGAAATGGGTTTGGCAAGTATGTCTGCCGGTGTTTCCCGGGAATCAAATTATATTGGGACAATCGCCGACTATGATCTAGAATGATATGGGGAATGGTGTGTGATTTCGCATGCTGAACAGATTCAACTTTATAACATAAATTTCCTGGTCCTGTATGAGCGATAAATTAACCAATCCGTCCAGCCGACTCCTTATTCGCAACGCACAACCCGGTGATGTTGCCGCCATTGCCGAACTATCCTCCCGTGCCTATGCCGGCACCGGGATGTATGGTTATTCGGAAGGTGCGCTCACCGGCCAAATCAATAATTTTCCCCAGGGACAATTTGTCATCCTCGTCAATGACAAGGTGGTGGGCTATTGTGCGACATTCCGTATCAGCGAGGCCGTCGGTTTGCAGACTCATCATTGGGCGGAGATCACCGGGAATGGTTATGCCTCACGGCATGATCCCGCCGGGGACTGGTTGTATGGCATGGAGGTCTGCGTTGATCCCGAGTATCGCGGTTATCGTCTGTGGCAACGGTTGTATAATGAACGTAAAAAACTCTGCCAGTCGCTTGGTTTGAAGGGCATTGTATTTGCCGGCCGGTTGCCGACACTGGCGAAGCGGATCAAAAAATACAATTCAGTGGAAAATTATATTACGGCGGTTCAGTCAAAGAAGGTCCGCGATCCGGTTCTGTCGTTCCAGTTGCATAACGGTTTTGAAATCATCGGTATTATCCCGGATTATCTGACCGCTGATCATCAATCCATGGGTTATGGTATTCATCTGGTGTGGCGCAACCCCAAGGTGCCTTCCACCATGGAAGACTCAAAGCAGAAGGGCTATGGTGGTCGATTGCCGGATACCATTCGGGTCGGGACGGTCCAGTACAAACAACGCCGGGTGCGATCATTTGAAGAGTTTCTGGAAATCGTTGCCTATTTTGTGGATGTGGTGGCCGATTACAAGGGGGACTTTGTTGTATTCCCTGAGCTGTTTACCCTGCAACTGCTTTCCATTGAGGATCAGCAATTGTCACCCGCCGCTTCCATTGAAGCATTGACCAAGTATACGCCCCGTTTTAAAGAAGCCATGCGGGATATGGCGCTGCGGCATAACATCAACATCATCGGCGGTTCCCATCCCACCCGCATGGAGAGTGGTCGGGTTGAGAATATCTCCTATATCTTTTTGCGCGACGGTACCGTGCATGAACAACCCAAGATCCATCCCACGCCCAATGAAGTCTACTGGTGGAATATTGAAGGGGGTAATGTCCTCAAGGCCATCGAAACCGATTGCGGTCCCATCGGTGTGTTGATCTGTTATGACTCCGAGTTCCCGGAGTTGGCACGGCATCTGACGGATCAGGGGATACAGATCCTGTTTGTACCGTTTTGTACCGATGAACGACAGAGCTACCTGCGGGTTCGCTACTGTTGTCAGGCGCGGGCGGTGGAGAATCAGCTTTATGTGGTGATGTCCGGTAACGTGGGTAATCTGCCCAATGTCTCCAACATGGATATTCAGTATGCCCAGAGCTGTATCCTGACGCCCTGTGATTTTCCCTTTGCCCGTGACGGTATCGCGGCGGACACTACACCGAATGTGGAAACCGTGGCCATCGCTGATCTGCGTCCCGATACCCTGACCACCGCCAGAAACAGCGGAACGGTAAAAAACCTGCGGGACCGACGCCATGATCTCTACCAGTTGCAGTGGCGCGGGAAATAGCCCGGTCAGCGTGTTGTTGAACCCTTGCTGCTTTTAGTCAACAGCGCTTGCCAGATATCCGGGTAACTGATGGGCAACACCTTCTCATCCACAATGGCGCGGGCACTTTTCCCGGTCCACGGGTTTTTCCAGTCCAAATCAATTTGATAGTGGAGTAACAATTCCAGCCATTGTCGGTTAATGGCATGGTTGTTATGCGGCCAGGCTTTGGCAACAGTAAAGGGCAAGGAACCCAGCGTCCCGCCCAGATTGGGGTTGGCCTGGTGGTCAAGCAAGGTTTTTGCAACGGACTGACAGTTTAATTTATAGGCGGCATATAAGCCGTTCCAGTACGCCCCACGGTAGTACTCGCCAAGGTCGGGTTGTTGCGGATCGATGGTTTGCGCTAATGCGGCACAGGAAGAACAGCGTTGCAGGTCGAGGATGTCGCAGCCGGCGGATGCCGGCGTGGTGAGAAACAGACTGCTTGTGATGATTGCCGACATGAAGCGCAACGATGTTGTTCGTCTGGTTGTCGATTTTTGCATTGTTATACTCGCTCCACTGCTTGGTGACGGTGTGATCCATCTTGTTTCCGGGTATTGCCGGCGTCTCTGCATAAAGTAATTATACCAACCGGGCGGATTGGCTGCAGGCAGCCCCGTGTGGCGGGTGCAGTATTTTATTTACGTGCGCTGAAGATCCTCACAACAAGCGGCATTTCCCTTGTACGACTTGATGGTCTTACTTCAACCTTTTGATTTATCAGCTTTTATTTTTCTGCAGATTTTCTTCGTATAAAAACCGGATTTTCTCTGATTTATTCGGCCGGGATTTGGCCATGCTTTGACCGTGCCTGACGGCCTGTGGCCGTTTTGTTATGTATGAAACTGAATGAACCAGGGAGACTATCCATGCAAGACAAAAATACCATGCTTGCCCTGTTGTTGGGGTTGGCGACAACTGTGATGACACCTGCGGTATCCGCCGGGGAAGCCTACGCCATGATTTGCAACGGTGGGGGTGCTATGCGGGGAACTTACGAGATACATCCGGATACCACCCGGGTCTTTCGCTTTTATTTCAAAAAGGCGGCACAGGGCGGAGGCGCCCGCAAGCCCGGGTCGGGTGAGTGTGCCTGGGTGGACCGTCCGCTGAACAGTCATGAACCGGCCGTGCTGGAGTGGCGGGTCAAGGCGGATAGACGGGCGGCCTTTTATCTGGATATCACGGACGGCAAGGTGAGCAAGGTGGGTTATGGCGAAGATACCAGTGCGAAACTGGCCGCCTCAATCAGCCGCAGCGGTTTGTTCTATGTGCGTGCCACGCTGGACGCCGGCAAGAAAAAGCTGAACATTACCCGTCTCGGTCCCTGATACGCAAGGTCTCAGGTTCGGGGCAGGCTGGCGCCTGCCCCGGGCAGTGAGCCGATAGTGTGTTGTTATACAGGCGTGCCGGCGGTCACTGCGCCGGTTCTTCTGCGGTCTGCGGTGATGGCACCGTGTCTACCGCAACCGGCAGGGGATTTTGGTCGGCAGCGGGTTTGTCTGCCGGCGACGGATTTTTTGTCTGTTTGGCAGTGAGTGTGTTCTGTACCACACGTTCGTTGGTGCTTTTCAATTTGTTGGACAGGGACTTCAAAATGCGCATGGACAGTTCCGGGATATTGACCACGGCATTTAAAAAGTTTTCACCGGTGAATTCCAGTGCCAGTGAGTCCTTGGCGATGCGCACCGACGAGCTTCTGGGTTCATCCAGGAAGATGCTCATTTCGCCCAGAATGATGCCGCCGCCGTTGAGTTTGGTCACCACCTTGTCGATGCCGTTTTCATCCTTTTTGAGGATCTCAACCTCACCCTTCAGGATGATAAACACCGTCTTGTCCATGTGGCCTTCACGAATAATGTACTGTCCCTTGCTAAATTGTTGTTTCCTGCCGTAACTGAACAGAAATTTGGTGACTTTTGATTCAGTGGTTTTTTTCTCGGCATTAACCGGGGTAATGGTATCTTTGCCATGCGTGATTATTTTCGGGATGTCCTGCAATGCCGGTTTGATATCTACTGCTGCCATTTTGGAATCCACCTTTGGTTGATGTTATTGCCAAATTGAACTTCACGACGATTTCCGCAAGTAATGTCATGACTCGACGATTCAGGCCGGTTACCCCGGTCTGCACCGGGACCGCTTCATCAGCCTACAAAAACTATGCGTATAAGTCGGCTTTTCAGGCCGAGTGCTTAGATGCCGAGAGCCGATTTTGAGGCATGCGTCACATAAATGGTTAATAGCCTATGAATTGTGCGGATTAATGGCAGCATTCAGGCTGCATTGGGCAGAAAACTGTCCGTACAATGGGGGCCGGGGAAGAATTATCGTCGCGTCGTTTATGGTCGGCGGATGGATTTACTATTGGGTTGAAAACCGTTTTAGGGGGGGAGTGATGAAAAAGCTGTATGTGTGGGGGCTGCTGGTTTGTCTGTTCGGGACAATGTCCGGTTGTGCAACAACCACGCCTTTATCCAACAATGAGCTGCGCTATAACCGCGCCATGCAGCTCTACAAGGCGGGAAAATACGCCGAGGCCATGCCGACGTTTGTGGAGCTGGCCGATCTTGGTTATCCCGGTGCGCAATATCAGGTCGGTCTGGCCTATGACTACGGTGAGGGTGTGCCGCAGAATGACGCCATCGCCTTTTATCGTTATCAGCAGGCGAAAACCAGTGGGGTGGCACATGCGATGTATCATCTGGGGATCTTTTATTATGAAGGGCGGGCCACCGCCAGAGATGTGGATGAGGCCTATCGGTTATGGCGCAGGGCGGCGGAGGCCGGTGTACCCCAGGCACAATACAATATTGCCGATCACTATTTCAGTAAAAACAATCTGCTCGCCGCGATTAAATGGTTAACCAAATCGGCCGAGCAAGGTTTCTCCTTGGCGCAATACAACCTGGCGGTCTCCTACTACCAGGGGTTGGGTGTGCAGAAGGATTACGCACAGGCGGTGCACTACTACAAACTGGCGGCCCGGCAGGAAGATATGCGCGCCATCTACAATCTGGCGTTGATGGCCAATGCGGGTGAGGGCATGGATAAAAATCCGGCCTATGCAGAAAAGCTGCTCAGATTGGCCATGACCCTGGGACATAAAAAAGCCGCCGCCGCCCTGGAGGCGCTGCAAAAAGGGCGATTATAGCGAGTCGATCCTGCCCGAGCGTGCCGGGGGCCGGGTGTGTACCCGTGTGCTCAGACGGCATCGGCCGAACAGCTTATTTTCTGTGAGGCAGAGCACGCCTTTTTTCCTGATGACGCCATAAGGAACAGGGGAATCGGGACGCTACCCTGTTTCATGGGAGTCATAAAAAAGCCGTACAATCTACCTGCTGTTGAGGGGCCGGCCCTGGCCAACAGTAAAGAAGTTACCCGTTTGCTGACTGAGGCGATCAGGCGGCATGGCGGGCGTATTACCTTTGATCGTTTCATGGATATCGCCATGTTTGCACCGGGACGTGGTTATTATGATTCCATTAACCATATCTTTGGTGACAGCGGTGATTTTACCACTGCGCCGGAATTATCCCCGTTCTTCGGCCGTTGTATCGCCCGGCAGATCATGCAAGTGATGGCTGAGCAGGGACAGACCAGCATTCTGGAATTCGGTGCCGGTTCAGGCATCCTGGCCCAGACGATCTTGATGGAGCTGGAAAAATTTAATCAACTGCCGCAAACCTATTACATCTACGATATCAGTCCCAGTTTGCGCAAAAGACAATTCACCCGACTGAATAACGCAATTCCCAATTTAATCGATCGGCTTGTTTGGTTAAATGACATGCCGGAAAGCTTTAATGGTGTCATTCTTGCCAATGAAGTGCTGGATGCCATGCCGGTACACAAGGTGCTGTTCCGGCAAAGCCCGCCGCATGCGGAGACGTTTGTCACGCTGAAAGACAATCGACTGGTGCTTGAAGACGGACCGTTAAGCATCTCGGCGCTACATGATGAAATGTACAAGATCGTCCAACTCTGTCCCGATATCCATGCGGGCTATCACAGTGAGGTTAACCTGGGGCTTAAACCCTGGATTGCGAGGGTCAGTCAGATGCTGGGGCAGGGGTTGGTGCTGTTGATTGATTATGGATTTACCCGCCGAGAGTATTATCAAGCGATTAACCATCAGGGAAACCTCATGTGTTACTTCCAGCATCGCGCGCATGATGATCCCTTGCTCTATCCCGGCATTCAGGATGTGACCTGCCATGTGGATTTTTCGTTGGTGGCAAATACATTTCGTGAGCAAGGCTTGCAGGTGGCGGGTTATACCAATCAGGGATTCTTTCTGGCCGGTTGCGGGTTGGAGGAAATGTATAGTGAGCTGGACAGCAGTGACGAGGAAGCGTTTATCCGGCATACCCGTTGTCTGGAACAACTCATTCTGCCCGGCGCCATGGGCGAGACCTTCAAGGTCATCGCACTGAGTAAAGGCATATCCGGACCGCTGATTGGATTCTCTGTTGTTGATGAACAGGATAAGCTGTAAGAAGTAACACTCTCAGCATGACTGCATCCGATGAAACAGCGTTAAACTTGAGTCCGCCATGCATATTTGGCGTACTTCACCTCAAGCAACCCGGACAGTGTTAGTGCAGAAATCTCGGCTTACGACAGTCTGAGCCCGGGCGCATATGACGAGGTGCAGGCCGTAGGACTGGATGGGTAAAATCAGCTAGTGCAGAGGCAAAATCGGTCTATAATTATCGCTTGTGCGACAGCGAGCAGAATAACAAGATGGCAAGTCCCGCAGGACTCTTTTCCTTTAAGCGCAATTTGCGCGATTTCTTTATCCAGCCCGGCAGTCAACTACCTGAACTCGACGGCCTGCGCGCCCTGTCGATTATTTATGTGGTGATCTTTCACGCCTTTTATCTGATCCGGCCCGAATTTAAATCACCGGAGCTGTTCATCAATTTTGTTGACGGTATGCCGGCCTATGCGATGTGGGTCTGGCAAGGTGATAAAGGGGTGGACATGTTTTTCATCCTGAGCGGTTTTTTGATCGCCAGTATCCTGATGCAGGAACATCAGCGCACCGGGCAATTGAATATTCGGAGCTTCTATGCCAAGCGGGCGATTCGTATTTTGCCTGTCTACATCCTGGCTATTCTTATCGCAATTGCATCACGCAAGGGCGGCGGGAACTCAGAGTACTTTTGGGCCAATTTGCTGTTTATCAACAACATCATCCCCCTGGACAAAATTCTCATCCCCTGGAGCTGGTCCTTGTCCATCGAGGTGCAGTTTTATGTCATCTTCCCCTTCCTGTTGTTGTTACTGTATAAGTCACGTCGACCTTTTTTCTGGTTGCTGATGATTTTCCTCTCCGCCACGCTGATTCGTTATGCAGTGATCCTGGCAAACCCGGCGCTGTATGAAAAACATTTTTATCAACTGGCTGTTCGTGAAGGGGCGACACCGTATTTCTTTTTTGAAAAACTCTATGTGAATATCTATACCCGCATGGGACCGTTGCTGCTGGGGGTGATCCTGGCCTATCTCTATTACTATAAGAGAGAGCGTGTGGCGGACTACCTGCATGCCCATACCCGTCTGGTCGGTGCGGCCGGGATTACGGCGCTTGTGATGTTGGTGGTGATTACCTCGATACCGGTGTTCAATCTGAAGGTGGAATTCAGTCAGACCTTTAACCTCCACAACATGGCGTTATCGCGCAATCTGTTTGCGTCAGCAATCTCGGTGATCATGTTACTGGCCTTGTTTCGTGTCGGTATCGGCAAACTCTTCCATCGCTTTTTGGCCATGCCTGTCTGGTATCCGTTTGCCCGGGGCGCCTATTCCATGTACCTGTTTCATATTCCCTTCCTCGGGTTGGCCTATCTCACGCTGGGTGTGAAAACGGGCAAGCATCTGACCGGCATGGAATTGCACACTATATTCAGTGCGGCCTTGCTGGGGCTTATGTTCAGCATGGTGTTCTGTTTGCTGGTCTATATGCTGGTGGAAAAACCCTGTATTAACATCTACAAAAAACAACCACGCACCCAATAAACAGCAAGCCTTGTATTGCAGCCGACCTGTCTGTTTGTCCGGGGCGGACAAGAGGGCCGAAGGTTGCTGATGCCACGCCCCATTATCTCTGCAGTCCCCGGGCGGTGAGCGGGTGTACCGGTGTAACTTGTCCAATATATAAACAATCTTTGTCGGTATTTTTTACAGACAACACAAGCCTCACCCTCAAAAAAATCATAACATATTGATTATAAATAATAAAAAATGTTGGCCCGGGAATTGCTTTTAGGTTGGCAACTGGTTTTAAAGATAGTTTACTTGCATATAAATCAATTTGGAGATTGAGCATCATGAAAAAACTTTTCGCTGCTTTCCTGCTGTCCATGGCTGCCTTTTCTGCACAAGCCGTCGTTGTGAACAGCAACATCAACCCTAACGGTGTTGATTACACTTATTTTAACCTGGATGCCGATTCACTGGTGCATCTGGAAACCCTGTATGGTCAGTTTGACCCCTACATGTACCTGTTCCGTGATGACGGTTCGCTGGATGCGGCTGACTATATCGCGCAGAATGACGATGGCGGTACACCTGCCCTGTCTTTCTACAACTCTTTGCTGAATATCAACCTGACTGCCGGTAACTACGTTGTTGTGGTTGGTGATTTCTACCTGAGCATCGACGAAGCTATCAACGGTTATGCCGACAACTCTTTCTTGAGCGGTGGTTACTCTCTGTTAATGACTGCCAACAACGGCAACATTACTGTAACCAACGGTGTACCTGTGCCTGAACCCACTACGCTGGGTCTGCTGGGTCTGGGTCTGCTGGGTTTCGGTTTCGCTCGTCGCAAAAACCGTCAATAAGCAACTAAATCTGTCTTAAACCGGCTGGTAAAAAACGGTGGATTTATCCACCGTTTTTTTTTGCCTGAGGCCCGCCCGGTTGAGTATTACACCGGTCTTGTTTACCGGATGACTGAGGGTGTACATTTATCGCCGTTGACCCTTTACGCTATGGTGATGAAAATGAAACGCTTGTTATCCCTGTTCACTGTGCTGTGTCTCCCTGTTGCTGCTGAGGAAGCGGCGTTTGTCAGTTCCCGTACTCTGTCAATGGATACGGCCAATAAACTGGTGATGGCTGCCGCACATCACTGTACCAAAAAGGGCTATCAGGTTTCGGTGGCCGTGACCGACAGGAGCGGCAATCTGCTGGCCTTCATTAAAAACCCCCTGGCCGGTTCCCATACAATCGATGTCGCCATCCTCAAGGCCAAAACGGCGGCCAGCTTCCAAACGCCGACTCTGGAAATGATGCAAGGCTTTGATCGTCTGCGTGATGCGCCCAACGTGTTATTAATTGGCGGCGGTGTGCCGGTAAAGCTGGGCGGGCATATGTATGGCGCCGTTGGTGTGTCCGGGGCACCAAGGAAAAAGGTGACCGGTGACATGGACCATGAGTGCGGACAACAGGGCATAGAGGCTGTTCGGGAGGCGTTGGAGTTTGCGCAGTAAACACACACTTACAACAGGTGCGAAGTGAGGCATTTTAGACGGGGACAATATGCCGGATGTTGAAATTCTTCCCTTGCGTGGTGAACAGGCGCCGGCGTATATCCCGGCCCTGGCGCAATTACGCATGGAGGTATTTCGCGAGTTCCCCTATCTGTATGACGGCAGTATGGCGTATGAAGAAAACTATCTGCGCACCTATCTCTCCTCTCCGGACAGTGTGATTGTCCTGGTCCGCGATGGTGACCGGATCGTCGGGGCTTCTACTGCCTTGCCTATGCGTGATGAGACCATCGAGTTTCAACAACCTTTTCTGGCGCAGGGCTACGCTATCGAACGCATCTTTTATTTTGGTGAGTCGGTGTTACTGCCACCTTATCGCGGCCAAGGTATCGGCGTGGCCTTTTTCGAAGCAAGGCAAGCCCATGCCCGACAGGTGGGTGAGTTTGATCTCTATTGTTTTTGTGCGGTGGAGCGCGAATCGGATCACCCCTTGCGTCCGGCCGGTTACCAACCGCTGGACAACTTTTGGGGGCATCGCGGTTACACCAAACACCCTGAACTCGTCACGGTCTATCGCTGGAAAGATATCGATCAGCCGATAGAAACAGACAAGAAAATGGTTTTTTGGTTAAAACAGGTTAACGGGCGGTAATTACCCACAAACCGGCCGGCGCCGGACCGTTTTGCTGTATTGCCTGCTGACACGGTGTGTCAGTAGCGAGGCAGTATTGCGTTGCGTTTCAGGCGTGCGCTTCTTATGATTTCCCTATGCCGCTTGCCTCCTTTCATCCTGCCACAGCACGCTGGTTCGCCGGCTGTTTCGCCGCACCGACCCGGGTCCAGACCGAAGCCTGGCCGGTGATACGTGCCGGGCAGGCCGGCCTGATTGCCGCACCCACCGGCTCGGGCAAGACCCTGGCGGCCTTTCTTGCCGCCATCGATCAGTTACTGGTGGAAGGTCTGGCGGGCCGGCTGCCCGATGAGACCCGCATCCTCTATATCTCTCCCCTCAAGGCCCTCTCCAACGATATCCATAAAAATCTCGAACTGCCCCTGAACGGCATCCGCGACAAGTTGCTGGAGATGGGGCTGGATGATGTCCCCATCACGGCGCGGGTGCGCAGCGGGGATACCACGCCTGCCGAACGGGAGGCCATGAAACGCACGCCGCCCCATATCCTGGTGACCACACCGGAGTCGCTTTATATTCTGCTTACTTCTGACTCGGGGCGGGAGATGTTGCGCACCGTGCGTTCTGTGATCGTGGACGAAATCCATGCCCTGGCGGGCAACAAGCGGGGTGCTCATCTCAGCCTGTCACTGCAACGGCTGGAGGCCTTGTGCGCCCGCCCGCCGGTGCGTATCGGTTTGTCCGCCACCCAAAAACCGGTGGAGGGGATGGCGGCTTTTCTGACCGGATTCGCCCATGATGATCCCCGGCGTCCCTGCCGTATCATCGATACCGGCCATGTGCGGGAGCGGGATATTGGGCTGGAGGTGACCGGCTCGCCGCTGGAAGCGGTGATGGCCAATGAGGTCTGGGGGGAGATCTATGACCGGCTGGCGCAACTGGCCGAGGACCATCGCACGACCCTGATCTTTGTGAACACGCGCCGACTCGCGGAACGGGCGGCGGCCGCCCTGGCGGAACGGCTGGGTGAGGCAGCGGTGACTTCCCATCACGGTAGTCTGGCCAAGGAACACCGGCTTGATGCAGAGCAACGCCTGAAGCAGGGATCGCTGCGTGCGCTGGTGGCTACCGCCTCTCTGGAACTGGGTATCGACATCGGAGATGTGGATCTGGTTTGCCAGATCGGTTCACCCCACAGTATTGCCACCTTTTTACAACGGGTCGGCCGTGCCGGTCATGCGGTCGATGCCATACCCAAGGGGCGTCTGTTCCCCCTGTCCCGCGATGATCTGGTTGAATGCACTGCACTGCTGGACGCCATTCAGCGGGATGAACTGGATGTTATCCATATCAGCGAACACCCGCTGGATGTGCTGGCGCAACAGATTGTGGCCGAGGTGGCCGGACGGGAATGGGACGAAGCGGAACTCTATCAGCTTGTGCGTGGAGCCTGGCCCTATCGGCAACTGAGCAAAGCGCAATTTACCGACACGGTGAAAATGCTCAGCGAAGGATTCCACACCCGGCGCGGTCGACACGGGGCCTATCTGCATCGTGACGGGGTGCATGGCCGACTGCGCCCACGCAAGGGGGCGCGCCTGACGGCCCTGTTGAACGGTGGCGCCATCCCCGATCAGTTTGATTACGATGTGATCATGCAACCGCAAGGGGTGTTTGTCGGCACCCTGAATGAAGACTTCGCCTTTGAAAGTATGCCGGGGGATATTTTCCAGTTGGGCAATCAATCCTATCGCATTATGAAGATCGAGCAGGGCAAGGTGCTGGTGGAAGACGCTCACGGTCAACCGCCCAATATTCCGTTCTGGTTTGGCGAGGCACCGGGCCGTACCGATGAACTCTCCGTGGCCGTGTCCCGTTTACGCAAAACGCTGGATGAAAAGCTGTCCGCCGGGCAGGAGAGTGCCCTTCGTTATTTACAGGAAACCCTGGCCCTGCCGGCGGCGGCCGCCGAACAACTGGTCAGTTATCTGGCGGCCGTCAAGGCGGCGCTGACGGTGATTCCGACCCGGGAACATCTGGTCTTTGAGCGCTTCTTTGATGAAACCGGTGACATGCACTTTGTCATCCACTCACCCTATGGTTCGCGCATCAATCGCGCCTGGGGGCTGGCCTTGCGCAAGCGGTTTTGCCGCCGCTTTAATTTTGAACTGCAGGCCGCTGCCACCGAAGACAATCTGATCCTGTCACTGGGACCGACCCACAGCTTCCCGCTGGATGAACCGGCCGGTTACCTCAAATCGGCTACTGTGACCGAAATTCTGATCCAGGCCCTGCTGGATGCCCCCATGTTTCCGGTTCGTTGGCGCTGGGTGACCAACACGTCACTGGCGGTGCCGCGCAATCGCGCCGGGAAAAAGGTCCCGGCCCCCTTTCAACGAAACAATGCGGAAGATCTGATTGCCCTGATCTTTCCCGATCAACTGGCCTGCTTTGAAAATATCCAGGGTGATCGGGAAGTGCCTGACCATCCACTGGTGAATCAGGTGCTGGCCGATTGCCTGCACGAGTTGATGGATATCGATGGACTGATGCAGGTGTTGCAGGGGATTGAAACCGGGGCGATCAGGATCACCACGCGTGACCTGGCCACACCTTCACCCCTGGCGCTGGAGATCATCAATGCCCGGCCCTATGCCTTTTTGGATGACGGGGCAGCGGAAGAGCGTCGCACCCTGGCCATTAACCAACAACGTCACCTCGATCCGGTAGATGCGGCACAAATCGGCAGTCTTGATCCTGATGCCATCAATAAGGTGAAACAGGAGGCCTGGCCGCAAGCAAACAGTCCGGATGAGTTGCATGATGCCTTGATGGTGCTCGGTTTCATCACCGCTGCAGAGGGCGAACGTGAACATTGGCAGGATCTGTTGCAGACCTTGCAAGGCAATCAACGTGCCGCAGCGGTGATGGTCAGCGAACAATCAACGCTCTGGGTGGCGGCGGAGCGCCTGCATCAGTTACTGGCTTTATTCCCGACAGCCGTATCGAACCCGATCATCGTCCCCACTGAACCGGTACCGGACGATCCTTCCTTTGCGCTGGTCGAACTGCTGCGCAGCCGACTGGAAGGGCTGGGGCCGGTAACGGCGGCACAACTCAATGCGCCCCTGGCTCGGTCTTCCAATGAGATCAGTTTCAGCCTGCTGAGCCTGCAGCAGGAGGGCTTTGCCATTCAGGGACAGTTCGCCCAAAGCGGCGAGGATGAATGGTGTGAACGCGGTTTGCTGGCGCGGATCCATCGCTATACCGTAAAACGTCTGCGTAATGAGATTGAACCGGTCAGTCCGGCGGAACTGATGCAGTTCCTGTTTCACTGGCATGGTTTTGACGAGCCGGCGACAGGCGAGGCGGCTCTGGAGCGCACCCTGCAACAGCTGGAAGGCATTCCGCTGGCTGCCGTAAGTTGGGAACGGGATATCCTGCCCCTGCGTATCGACGACTTTACCACCCTGCAACTGGATCGCCTCTGTCTGTCGGGGCGCTATGTCTGGTTGCGTCTGCAAGCCCCGACCCAAAGCAAAGAGCAACGGCACAAAAGTCCGGCGGTCAAGAGTACGCCAATCAGTTTTGTCCGCCGCGAGCATTTGGCCGACTGGCGCAGTCACAGCACACAGATCGCCACGGATGAGATGAATCTGTCATCCCACGCGCTCAAGGTTTTCAACAGTCTGAAACAGTGGGGGGCCGGCTTTGCCCAGGAGTTACAGGATGATACCCGTCTGTTGCCGGTACAACTGGAAGCCGCTCTGGGTGAACTGGCCGCCTGGGGCCTGATCACCTCAGACGGATTCAGCGGTCTGCGCAATCTGATCACCCCGCAGGCGGTCCTGCAACGGCGCAGCAAACGGCGACCGGGTTATCAACCATTGGCCCAGGCCGGTCGCTGGTCACTGTTGCGACCGGCCCGGACACAGACAGACACACCACAGCGCTTCGACAGTGTTGAGCACATTGCCCGCGTCCTGCTGGATCGCTATGGCGTGGTGTTTCGCAAGTTGCTGGAAAACGAAACCGGCCTGCCGGCCTGGCGGGAGTTGCTGTATATATACCGACGCATGGAAGCGCGGGGTGAATTGCGCGGCGGACGATTTGTGCAGGGCTTTGCCGGCGAACAGTTTGCCCTGCCCAATGCCATGCAGCTCCTGCGCAAAATCCGTCACCGCGCACAGCCGGACGAGTTAATCACCATTGCGGCAACCGATCCGCTTAACCTGACCGGGATTATTACTCCCGGTCAACGGGTGGCGCGGCAGGCAAACAACCGCATCCTGTATCGTGCCGGTGTCCCCATTGCGGTCAGTATGGGCGGTGAAGTCAGCTACCTGGAAACCGTGGCGCCGGCACTGCAATGGGAGATCAAAACCAGCCTGTTAAGGCAGACCCGGCCGGAACATTTTCATCCCGGTCCGCCCCGTCCGACCTGACTATACCCCGACTGACGATACCTGTCCGGCATAAAAATTGACCTGAATCAGGCTGGAATTTTTTCTGGACAGCCAGCAAAGCTTGGACTAATAATCTCTAATATTTTCACTATAACGATGGTCTGAAACAGTTATTGTCAGGGTAGGAATATGAGTGATAAGCACCTTTGGGTTGGTTATCTCACACTGGGCGGCAAGCAAATTCTGGTCGCCGGTGATGATCGCGTTGAAACACGTAATCACAAAACGATGTATCTCTATAACCAGGACAGGGATGCCATCGTTGAATACAGCAAGGATGTAATCCAGGCCAAACTGGCGGACGCACCGGCCGCCGGCTATGTGGAAAGCGAGATTGCCGATGCCTACCAACGGGCGTTGAGCAAGGCGCACCCCAATCTGTATCGTATTATTTTCAAACCGGGTACCGGTGGTGCAGTCAAAACCAAACAAAAGAAACCGCCCATCCCGGTTGATGACAACGACGACGGTATGGACGATGATATCGAGATCGATGAAAGTTTTGACATGGATGATGATTTCGATGATGAAGCGGAAGAGGACTTCAGCGATAAGGATTGATACTTTCGCGCTAACGCCATAATCCGGGCAAGACACAGGGTGTAATGAACAAGATAACATTTTTTGCTAACGGCGAACCGATCCATGAGTTCGAACGGAGCGCCATCCTGGAGGAACGGCAACGCGGCTTTCTCGACAAAATGGACAGTGATATGGAGAAAGGTATCAGGATAAACGGCCAATTGATCAGCAATCCGCAACTGCAACAACGGGCCCGATTTGTCGCCCTTAACCTGCTCAAGGCATTGCACCAGGACAACCATGCGGTCATCGGCGCCTCGTCCACCTGGCTGGCGGAGCGCAAACCGAATTTAATCGAAGTCCGTTATGAGCAACAGGCTGACGGCATCAACGTCGAATTTATCGAAACCCAATAAACCGAATCTGTCACCCTGACAGAGTGCCGCCCGACGAACCAGGACAGACTATGGTTGAATCGAATTTCGATAGTGAGCATCGTCGCGGTACCATCCTGATTATGCCGAACCGTTCCGCATCATGGCGTACCAATAAAATATTTCTCTGGATCGCCGCCGGCTATGCCGTTGTGATCGCAACAGTCTTTGCCTTGTTCGGCCTGTGGCTGATCCTTCCCTTCGCCGGTCTGGAGGTATTGGCGCTTGTCCTGTTATTGCATCGGGTTTCGTATCGGTGTCATAACCGTGAGCTTATACAGCTGGACGGGCAGCAGTTGTCTGTCCGGCAGGGTTGTAACATACCCAGGGACATTTGGACTTCGGAGTTATTCTGGACCCGGGTTGTGGTCGAGAAGGCGAAGTATCGCGGACATCCTGATCGGTTATGTCTGCGCAACCGTGAGGCAATGATCGAGGTCGGCGCCTTTCTGACCGAAACAGAACGCAAACAACTCCATGCGGCCTTACGCAACCTGATCAGCCTCGCCGGCTGAGATTTCAGCCGGGCGCACAGCCTGCCCGGCCTCACTCATCATTCAGCTTTATTGGATCTTTGTTAACTCACCACGATGATCGCTTCATTGGACAAGTCGCTTTCGACACCAAAGTCGTCAAATGCGGAGATACGGAAGCGATAAATTCCGGCATCCAGATTTTCTACGAGATAGGTATTCACTCCCGGATTCCGAATGGTCTGCAGTACACGGTAACCCGAACCATCATCAATATAAATGATATGCCCGGACAGACTGAGCGGTGCATCATCAACATAACTGGTCGGCGCCACCCAGTTGAGTGTTACCGTACGGGATGATGCAGTCGGTGGTGGTGTGTCGACCTCAATAATGCCGTTGTCCGTTTCAAACAGTGTTGTTTGACCGCCATCACCACCACCGCCGCAAGCGGTGAGCATGATCAGCATAAAGACCGAAATAATCAGCCTTGATATATTTATGGTATTAATCTGAAACATCGTCTACATCCTCGATATGTTACTTGCTGATGCAGATTCTGTTTCGGCAGGTATTGATTAATGATGATCTTGAATGTGTTGTATTGCGGATATGTTCACATAATTTAACGAAGTTATTTTTTTTTGCGGTCGTGTTCACAGATTGAATTTATCCGACTCCATGATTGCTCTGCGGACACGATACAGAGAGCAGGAAAGCCAACGCTCATATAAACAGTTTTATTGCGGATTTTATCTGTCTGGAAAAACAGATATGAACGTTATAGATGTGATATGCAATTTAGATGTATGGAGTCATGTTCATGAACATAGTCAAATCTGTTTTACGTATCTTGATCGCCTTAGCGGCAAGTTATTCCATGCAGGTACTCGCCTATACACCACCATTGGGTATACCCGAACCGGTGTGGGGCAGTCTGCATCCTATCGAAACAACCGCACCGGCCCGGCCCACCGGTTGGCCGGCCGCTGAAGTGACCGGTTATTATTATATTGACAACAGCCATCCCAATGCGACGGATACCAATAATCCCTACGGCTATCCGGACAAACCGCGACTGACTTTTTCGCAACGATCATTTCCCGCAGGCAGTTATGTGGAAATGCACGGTAATCCGGATTTCGGTCGGGTCAGAAAGGCGTTTAACTGTACCGAAGCCAATCCATGCTGGTTACGCGGTACACCGGGGAACATGCCGGTCATAACCGGTTCACTGGAGATCGAAGGTGCTTACCTGTTTATGGAGTATCTCGATTTCAATGGCGGCTCAAACGGGGCAATCGCCGTATTGGGCGCCGACACACATCATATATCCATTCGCCACTCGCAGTTCCGAAACCGGGCTTATGTCAGTCATACCAGCGGCATCGGTATGTCACCGTTTGCCGGCGGCAAGGTACAGGACATTGTGGTTTACAAGAACAACTTTGAGGCGCTGGGTGACTGGCTGGCAACAGCAGACGAAGACTTCCACGGTATCACCGCCAGCATGGCCGGTCGGGATGCAACCGCTGAATGTAAAAACATCTGGATGCTGGAAAACACCTTCTTTCATTTGAGTGGTAATGGCGTGCAATTGCTGGCCGGTAACTGGACCAACAGTGAAGATTACCTGCACCATATCTATATCGGTAAAAACGTGGCGCATGATAACCGTCAGTCAGGGTTCTGGTCCAAGCAGGCCAGTCATGTGATCATCAGTGAAAACGTTTCCTATAATAACCGCGAACACGGTTTGCAGCCCGGTGATGGCATCGGTTATCAATACGGCCCGGATAATATCTGGATCATGTTTAATACCATCTATGCCAGTAATAGCGGTATTCGCCAGTCTGATACCTCACTGGCGGCGTATGCCTCGCATACCGCCTATATCATTGGTAATGTGATCTATGATATCCATCCTGAACCGGGCTCCATCTATTATGATCCGGGGCAACCGGTGCGTTCCGGTCAGGCCATCAATCTGTGGCATGGCACCATGACGCGGTATATCCTCAACAATACCATTTATGATGTACATGGCGGGATTAATCTGGTCTTCAGAGGCCCGGCCTATATCCACGGTAATATCATCAAAGATGTGGATGGGCAGGATACCCATATCTACAATTTCCACTCCTATGACATTACCGATATCGGCGGCAATTTATTTGATGATGGCGATTCCTCAGTGAAGACCAAGATCAGCTGGCATGGTGTTACCTATAACAGCCTGGCAGCCTTCACGGGGGCGACCGGTTTGTGTGATACCTGTCTGGAAACCAATCCGCTGTTTATGAACACCACGACACCGAATCTGGCATTGAGCGCGGATTCACCGGCCATCAACAAGAACACCACCGTGCTGCGGGATGTGTTGCGCCGGTTTGAACTGTTATACGGTATCAATATTGAGAAGGATATCCGTGGCAACCCCCGTTTTGCCGGGGTGGTCAGTGATATCGGCGCCATTGAGGACCAAAGCAGTCCGCCACCGGTCAAGCCGCGGGCACCTCAGTTGTTAACTGCCAGATAGGCGGAACGGGAAGGGGCTGTGTTACAGCCCCTTTTCCTTTTTGCCGGCGGCATCTCTGGCAATCCCGGCGACAACGCATATACTTTTTGGCAGGAGCCGACGGCGCCACCGCTGCCGGAAATGATATAAACGGGGACTGCATGCCGAAAACCTTGCCGGAAGTCTTTATTATTGAATCCTTGACGTTTGATGATGAGAAGCAGGATTTGTTTGAAGGTCGTATCCTGTCGGATATCCTGCGCAAGAATGACAAGGAACCCATCTACTATTATATAAGAACGCAAAAAGAGCTGGTCGAGGTCCTGAAGCTGTTTGAGGAATCGCGTTACCGGTATTTGCACATCTCCTGCCATGGTGGCAAGACCAGCATGGAAACCACCCTGGATTCCATCCCATTTGATGAACTGGGAGATATCCTGCGCCCGCACCTGAAATACAAACGATTGTTTTTGTCCGCCTGCAATATGGTGAATAACACCCTGGCCCGCCATATCATGCAGGGTGGTAAATGTCACTCCATCATCGGGCCGTTTAAACCGGTCTATTTCAACGAATCGGCGATTTTCTGGGCCTCGTTTTATCACCTGATGTTTAACGAAAACGAATCCTCCATGCGCTTGAAAGATCTGATGGGTTGTATCAAAAAACTGAATCTGCTCTACAACATTCCACTCAACTACTACACCATCAGCAAACAACATAAACAGGGTTACAGTTACCGCAAGGTAACGGCCCGCTCCAGGAGCTGAGCGCAGTCCTGCGCTGCAGTTTCACTGTGTCGCTGCCGCGACATATTCGGCATACGTATTTCGTTTTGCATTCCCATCGTGCAATTTTCAATATGGCAGGCTTGTGTAATACGACTAACCTGTTGTTTTTTCGTTTGAAAAAGCCGGCATCATACTTGCGAAGGAACTTTGCAAAGAAGGAGGGATACCATGAGCAAAGCGTTAAAAGAACGCAGACAATTTATCAAGGCCGGGATGACGGTCCCGTTGCTGGCCGGTATGCAATTGCACTTGCCTGCGGTGTATGCCCGATCAGATGATCAATTGCTGGTGCCTGACCGGATACATGCCGAGTTATACCGGCTCTATGGTTCACGCGCCGATTATATTTTTCATTCGGATCTCATAAACCTGAAGGTGCCGGACATTGCAGAAAATGGCGCGGTGGTGCCGGTCACGCTCAATGGCCAAAAAGGCATGGTGATTTCCGCCGCGATATTTGTTGAGCATAACCCAAAGGTGATGGCCGCCGGCTGTCGCATACATCGCGGTGCTGATCTGGCTGTCGGTACACGGTTGAAACTGGCCAGGACCAGCCATGTCTATGCGATTGCCGATACCGGCCATGAATTGCTGGGTGTGAAATGCCTGGTGCGGGTCACGATTGGTTGTGGAGGTGGTTGATGTTGGATCACAAGAACAGTCTGAAGGTCCGCATCGGGACCAACCTGCAGGGTGAATCCGACTTCAAGTGTATTATCGCCCACCCTATGGAGACAGGATATCGCAAGGACAGCAGAACGAATCAGCTTGTACCGGCTGACTATATCGCGTTGTTTACCGTACATATTGACAATGAGCCGATCTATGAGATCACGCTGAATGAAAACATCTCACGCAATCCCTTTCTCTATTTTACCTTCAGTAATCCGTTGTTTGACAATCAGCTGATCACCATTCGCTGGGTTGATAATCAGGGACGGCAGACGGAGTATGAATATCGTTATCAACTGAATGGGAAAAACACCCGGGAATTTATTGCGAAATCGACGCCTTCCCGGGTGCCGTCGCTGGTCAGCGATCCGGGACCGGCCTGCAAGACCAATTTACCGGCAAGTACACACTAAACAGCCCAGCTGAAAGGAATACCGGAATGAACGTACAGCGATATACCTATACCTTGCAGAACAGACCTGCCGGGGTTTCAGCCTATGATGACTTTGGGCTGAGAGCACAGGACTTTTCGTACACACATCGTTGTGAGAATGCACAACGGGCCATGCAGCGTTTCTTCGTCGGCAAGGCGGAACTTCCCGATTTGGAACGCGAGGCGGTTATGCGCAGCCTGAATCCCGCTGCTGATTTTTCGGAACGTTTGCGTGAGGCGGAAGTGATGGCTGAAGGCGGCTTTGGTCCCGAGCTGCTGCCGCCATCCGGTCTGGTTGAAAGCGCATTTCGTGATTACGCCTTGTCGGAGTTGGTGCGATCAGTGTGGCGCGACTACTGGCCTGGGATGAACAATATATTCAACGGGGCTGGCGCACAAAACGCGGTGCTGTTACCGAAGCCGGTATCGATGCTTATGGCAAGGGATTGTGGCGTCCCTTTCGCGTGGCAGGCAATGGTGATGACCCCGATACCGTGACACCCAGTGGTGTGCTGGTCTTGCCGGACAGCTTTATCCGCGAAAGTTATTCTACGGGTGATATTGCCGATCCGCTGGCGATTATCCATCATGAACTCAAGGCGCATGTTTTGCCGTTAAAAGAGGCTGCCGGACTGGTGCCCGGGCGCGAGATGGAATTGATCTGTATCCGTCTGGAAAGCGAGATGTTACAGGAACAGGACTTGCCGGCGCGTCGTCTTAACTGGGGCAGAGATGACGGCACACTGGACCATACGCTGCATGAAACCAGTGAACGATATTTTCACGGGCTGGTTCGTTATGATGACTATGATCGGAGTCTGGTGGAAATCAATCCGGCGACAGAAAGTGTTATCGGACTGGCGCGGGTTAAACAGGCTTGAACACGCCTTATACTCTCAGTGTAAATGCTGGGCCTTGCCTCTGGCCAGCAGATAGAGTCGCATGATGACTTTGTTGAAAATTTGCTTGCCGCTGTCCCGCCCATATTGATCGATAAAGACATTCTCCACTTCAATGTGCCATTCCGGGAAACTGATCTCGGTTTCATGTTCATTATCGGAGATGGAGAATAATTCAACCGTTTCTATCGATGATTCGGTGCGTGTGTATTTGTTGATAATACTTAGGGCCGTATCCATATCCGAACTCATGGTCTTCCATGGCGTTTTTAGTTCTGCAATATACTGTGCAAGATCGATATCTGTCTGCATGGGCTGAATATCCCCCCTGTATATGCCGCGTGACATGAGCCGTCATTATACCAGATTTATTGTGGAAATTCGTCAAAAAATTACCAACAAAAACAAACAGTTAACTTCACTTGTCGCCTGTATCCACCTGTCGCACGCACCGCGATCCCGCCTGCGCCTGCGCCTGCGCCGGTTTGGGTTGTTCACGGATTAGTCGGGCATGGACAAATATCACGCAGCGCACTCAGCAAAATTCTCTGTGGTTGTCGACTGTCACGCTGCTGCGTCGGGAATTTTTTTGTCGGTCTGTTTGTTATTACAGACAAGTCCGATGTAACCGGACACAACGGGTTGTTAAACAGACTGGAGGAAACTATGGATCGACGTTCATTTATTCGAATCGGCATGGCCGGTGCCGTCAGTGGCATTATTGCACCGAAAATTGTTTTGGCAGGGGTTCTGGGTGAAAAAATTAACAACAACAGTATGGCCGGCGGTATTTATTACACCAAAGATTCTCCGGGCCGTTGGGCGAAAAAGGCAGGCTCCCATTCACCCATCCTGGAAAAGACGGACAGCGGGATAAAAGTGGTCACCGGCCATCCCATGCAACAGGGCAAACACTGGATTGTAAAACATGTATTGCTGGACAGCGATTTCAAATTCATCAGTGAAAATATCTTTGACCCGGCAAAACACAAGGCGGCGATATCCAATTTTACACTCAGCGGACAAAGCAAGGTGGTGTACGCACTGAGTGTCTGTAATTTGCACGACTCCTGGTTATCTGTGCTTGAAGTATAACCTGCTTTGGGGAGCGCCCTGCTCCCCTTTTTTATTATGGAGGAGTTCAACATGAACAGATCAAAGCTGTGTTTGCTGCTGTGTATACTGTCTGTGACGTCAGCACAGGCGGCCGGGGACCTGACCGCACAACAACCGATTGAAGTGGTGGTCAGGCTGGGTGATGCAGATAATCGTTTGCGTTTTTATCCCGCCGGGCTGCAGTTTGCCACCGGCAAGCTGTACAAGCTGGTGTTGCAGAATCCGAGTCAACAAAAACACTATTTTACTTCACCCTCACTGGCGCAGTCTGTCTTTACCCGCAAGGTACAGGTTGTTAACAGGGGCAAGACCCTGGCCGAATTCAAGGGGGTAATCAATGAAATCGAAGTCTACCCGGGCGCCACAGCAGAATGGTGGTTTGTACCGATCAAGACGCTGGACAGCGCCCAACTATATTGCAGCATCAAGGGGCATAAAACGGCGGGGATGATCGGTGAGATTACGATTCAATAGGGAGAGAGCCATGCGCATGTATGCAATCTGTTGGTCACTGCTCTGTTTGCCATGCGGGGTTCTGTCTGCCGCGGTTACACCGGTCAGGCCGGACGTTGCAGTACTCTGCAGCGGTTGTCATGGCCCGGATGGTAACAGCGAGGTTGGCCATTATCCCCGTCTGGCCGGTCAGGGCAAAAACTATTTAATAAAACAGTTAAAGGATTTCAGGTCGGGGGCGCGTAAAGAGCAACATATGAGTTCCATGGTGGAGGCAATCAGTCCGGCGGATATCCCGCTGCTGGCCGACTGGTTTGCCGGTCAGTCCCCCAAATCGCACCACAAAACCACCGCGACGACAGGACAACAAATCTTTCAAAACGGGATCGAGCAAAAAGGCGTTGCCGCCTGCGCCGGTTGTCACGGGGAAGCGGGGCAGGGCAATGACGCGATTGGTTTTCCGCGACTGGCGGGGCAACAGCGTGAATATTTGGCAAAACAGCTGCGTGATTTTCGTAACGGGACGCGTCGCAATGACAACATGATCATGCAAGGCATTGCCAAACAACTGAGTGATGCGGAGATTACCGCATTGGCCACATATCTGGCAGCGGGTATTTGAGAAACCAATCTACGTTGCGTGACTGGTTTGATGGATAGAGATCGGTTATGTTTATCATACCATCTGCAAATACAGTCGGTATCAAACCATGCAACAGGCAGGCAAACAGATTTTTTTTGGCGATCGCGAGGTGTTGATTCAAATCAGCGATCTGCTGTACGCACCGGCGGAGGTGATCGTCAATCCGGCAAACAGCGGTCTTTCCCACGGCGGCGGGCTGGCGGCACAAATTCTTGCTGCGGCCGGTGACGAACTGGACAGGGAAAGTGAACAGTTGATCCGTGAACACGGCCGGCTGGAAGCGGGTATGGCGGTGTACACCACGGCCGGTCGTCTGCCGTTTGCCGCAGTGATTCATGCCGTGGGACCCATGATGGGCAGCGGTGATGAACAGAAGAAGATTGAACAGACCGTCCACAACAGTTTGCTGCTTTGCGAAACAAACGGCTGGCATACCATCGCATTTCCTGCCATCAGCACCGGTATCTTCAATGTGCCGGTGGAGACCTGTGCGCGGGCGTTTCACCGGGCGGTGACCCGGTATTGGGATGCACGTGCAGAGTGTGAAGTGGAAAAGGTGATCATCTGTTTGTCTGACCGGATGTGGCCGACATTTTGTGCCGCCTTCACGGACGACGCGCCGGGTGCAGGGGGAGCGGTAATACCGCATGCCCCGGTCGAAGCAAAACCGGAATCAGTCGGTCACATTACATTGAGTGATGAGGATATCGCCGGTCTGGACAATGCAGATATATCTGACTGGTTCAAGTAGCGGCCGGACTCCGGCATAGCTCCGGAGCCCGGCCTTGCCCAGCTAATTACGCCACTTGCTGAAGACAAAGTCATGTTGCTTTTGTGAAGTATGGCAAGCATAACAACTGACGCCCTTGTCATCGGTCAGGCGTTTGGTTTTGCTGTCACCTTGCCAGGCCTCAAATCCCCAGCCGCCGGTATTGGCAAAGCGTTGTTTGTCCCTGACCATCACCCCGCGCAAGATCCGTTTGCCTTCGGCGCCGGCCTCTCCCGCTGTGATGTATTCCAGCAAGTCAAAGACCAGTACCGCACCATCCGGGTAGTGACTGTTTTGCAAACCCTTGACGGCAGCGGGATTGGCGTAGATATGGTGAATACCCTTAAACGGATTGGCCAGTGCATGTCCCTCATACAGGGTCAATGACTTTACGTGTGACCAGTGCCGATAACCGTCGGGAAACGCGATCTTGTCGTCGGCGCAGGCCGGTTGTGCGATAACAAACACGAACGACAAACAGAATAACCATTTGCTCATTTTACTCTCCCTTGTCATGCATGACTTGTTTTGAGGTCAGCCAGAGCGGCGCCAAAGTTGATGTGGAAGACTTCATTATCAAGGACCATGGCCGGCACGGAACGTACGCCCCGTGTTTCGGCATCCTGCAACCGATCCGGTTGTTCGGCAAGATGGACAATCTCTATATCATAACGTGATTGATCCATGGCCTGGATTACTTTGCTTTCCGCCTCAATACAAACCGGGCAACCGGCATGATAAAAGATAACGTTGGATTTCATGATGTGCTCCTTTCAATTATTGTTGGAGCGGCTTATTATTCACATGGATGACACGATGAACAGCAGGCACTTTTTGGTAAGTCAGTTACTTTTTGGTGCTAAATATTGTTTTTAAAGAATAAAAAAATATGCACAAGGAACAGGAAATCAGCGTGGGCCGCATGGTGGAATCGATCATCGGCTGTAAATGGTCACTATCAGTAATGCAATTAATCCGTAATGGCATCAATCGACCCGGTGAAATGCAACGCCGCGTGGACGGTCTGACCACCAAGGTGCTGAACGAAAGGCTCACCAAACTCTACAAGTTCGGTATCATCGATAAACAGATTTTTCCGGAGACACCGCCCAGAGTGGAATATTATTTTACCGACTTCGGTCACCGCTTCCTGGAAATCATCGACGTGGTGGAAAAGGTCCAGAACGAGATGGCGGCGGGCTGAGACGGATGTACGGCCTCTGCACAGGTATTATGTTGCCGATCAACCCATCATGTTATATCCACGGCAGGTTGAGATGAAAACCGGCGAGCAGGTGCAGAGCGGGCACCGCCGACGGATCACGGTGGCGATGGATTTTATCCAGGCCAATCTGCACAGGAATCCGCCGCTGGAAGAGGTGGCCCAGGCGGCCTGTTTTTCCCCTTTTCACTTTCATCGTATTTTCAAACTGCTGGTCGGTGAAACCGTCGCGGACTTTACCCGTCGCATCAGGCTGGAAAAAGCGGCCGGTTTGTTTTTTTATCACCGGGATATTTCGGTGACTGAGGTGGCTGTGCAGCTGGGGTTCTCCAGTTCGCAAAATCTGGCCAAGGCGTTTAAACAATATTTTCATCTCACACCCTCGCAGGTCAGGGGCCTGACCGGCCGTGATGAGTTGCAAGCCTTGTTGCAACAACAGCGCAAGAATGGAAACATCCCGCGCAAGACGGGAAACGCGCCGGCTGCTGCCATGCCCTATGCTGCAGATCAATTCGCAGACAGCATAGAGGGAGCAGAAATGAATATCACTATCGATCAATTCGACGCACGGCAGGTAATTTATAAACGCCTGATTGGTGTCTATGGCGCCGGTATACAGGATGCCTTTACCGAGTTACATACTTTTGTCCGCGCGCGTGACATCCCGACAGCCGATCCGGTCTACCTGATTTGGGATAACCCGGAGATCACACCGCCGGAGAAATGTCGTGCAGATGCCTGCATTACCCTGGCCGGTGACAGCAAGGATGTTGCACCGTACACCACACAAACCATTGCGGCGGGTAAATATGCCTGGTTGCGGACCATGGTCAGGGCGGAACACGAATTTTCGGCGGCCTGGGATCAGTTGTTTCAACAGATACTGGAGCAGGGTTATCAACCGGAAGACCGGCCTGTTTTCAAGATACTGCATCGGGAGAGCAGTGACCCGCAGCAGGGTGTATTTGATGTCAGTTTTTGTGCGGCGGTGAAGCCTCGCTAGGATGTACAGGATGCGGTCTGGTTAAATTCCAGGCCGTATCCCGCCTCTTTTCTATTTTTACCATCGAAACTGCCATTTACCCCAGTCCCAATCCCGTCACAAAACAAGGGCGCGGATTTCAAGCCCTGTTCGGAAAGGTAGCATGCAAGTGATCACCGGGTAGCGATAAACAATACTATTTTATCTGTCGTCCTGTTTGCGGCAAAAAACTTTGTCGAAGGCCTGAATCGGTGAAATACTGAAACTGTCCTTTACAACAATCCAATAAGGAGATTGGCAATGGAATTAATCATGGGCAGGTTAAATGACCCGGAACTGGATCAAACCACCTATTTTGACATGCTCAGGTTCAGATACCGTATTTTCAAAGAGAAACTGGCCTGGGATGTACAAGGTGCTGACGGAATGGAGTTTGATATCTACGATACCCTTAATCCGTATTACATGATTGCAAAGCGTGATACGGCGGTTACAGGTTGCTGGCGTTTGTTGCCCACCACCGGCCCCTATATGTTAAAAAATACATTCAACCATCTGTTACAAGGGCAACCTGCACCGTCAGGTGAGCACATCTGGGAAGTGAGTCGTTTCGCGGTCGACGTGCCCGGTGCAACGGCAACCGAACAGGCCGGGTTTAACTGGGTGACACTGGAAATGTTTCGACGGGCCGTGGTTTTTGCGGTGCAAAAAGGTATCAAGCAATTTGTCTCCGTTAACAGTCTTGCCTTTGAGAAGGTCATGGACAGGGCCGGGATTCGCAGCCGTCGTTTCGAAAATACTGAACCGCAACGAATCGGCAAGGTCAGCACCGTGGCCTGCTGGATAGATATCAATGATCAATTACTGCGTAATCTGTTCCTGACTTCTGTGGTTAACCAACAACAGGATACCGGGACGAAATTGATCGCCTGACAACCGATGCCACCGACGGTGCATAACGCCGGTCTGCCGTAACCGTCAGCATACCGGCTGGATCGGTTATGAAAGGCGGCGGACCGGATGCCGATCAGGAACAGGTCGTTGTTTCGACATCCGGTCCCGGTCTGTCAACCAAAACAGGCGACAGCCATTTCCTCTACATGTTCGTGGTTGGTGCCGCAACAGCCGCCAATCACATGCAGGTTGACCAAACTGCGTTGCAGGCTTCTGTATTGTTGACCCAGTTCTTTGGGATTACCGCTGTCCAGTTCGGTACTTTCATCCAGCTCGGCATGACTTTTACATGAGGCATTGGCGCGAACACCGCCGATCCGTTTGGTCCACATGCGGCTGCTGTCCAGTTCTGATTGAAAGTGGTTCGGGTGTGCACAGTTGATCATGTAGTAGAACGGATAGGCATGACTCTGTTTGTCGATGGTTTCGATCGCCTGTTGCAGACTTTCGCCGGATGGCAGGCGGCCGTCAGTCTCGGTTGTGAAGGAGATGACAACAGGCATGGCCAGTTTTCTGGCAGCCAGGGTGATGCCCAACGCCTCATCGATACCGGTCATGGTCAGTGCGGTCACCAGATCAGCGTTGGTGGTGCTGAAGGTTTTGATTTGCGGGGTGTGGTACTCCTCCGCCTGGGCCGCCGTCATGAAACGGTGCGGGTTGTAACCGTCATAGCGCGGTCCGATGCAACCGCTGATCACTACAGGTGTCGACAGTTGTGCCTGTGCACGCAATTCCTCCAATAATTCGATCGCCTGTCGGTTAAAGCCGGCAAGCTCTGTCGCGTTGTAACCGAGCTGTTGTCCCCAGTCAGTGCCGGCACGCCAGGTCGGCGCCTCCAGCACCAGTCCGGTGTGATGTTGTCTGGCGATATTTATGTAGTGGGAATAATAGTGTTTGATGTCTGCCACTCCCGTGTCGCTGCCGAGCAGGGGAAATGAGGCGAACAGGGGCAGGTCATATCCATGGCGGAAGACCAGTTCGGTCTCAAGACCGGCATCAGTGATGAAGGAATGGCCGCTTTTCAGGGGTAAGTCGTGGCGATATATACTCATGGTGTGCTCCTTGTACCTGGCGTTAAAAAAAAGACTATCTGGTAGGTAAAAGTCTGGACTTTTGGCGATGAAAAAGCAGTAAACCGCTGGTATCGACTTTTTGAATTATTAATTATAATTAAAACAAATAGTTATACTGAATAGCGATTCTGTTGGACACAGTATTGGAAAAAACTGTACCGTCGGTAAAGTTTTCCCTCAGGAGGCGAGAAAATGGGAGAGAAGGCACATCATACCAAACAGCGAATCCTGGAAACGGCTGAGCGGATCATCCTGCAAAAGGGGTTTGCGGGTACATCCATCGACGAGATCATCGCCGGCACCCATATCACCAAGGGTGGTTTCTTTTATCACTTCAAAAGTAAAAATGAATTGGCGACGGCCTTGTTGCAGCGCTATCTGGATGCAGACGATCTGTTTTTTCGCGGCCTGCTGGATCGGGCCCGCAGTCTGGTGGAAGACCCTCTGCAACAGATGTTGATTTTTTTAAAGCTGCTGGCCGAGGCCATGGCGGCCTTACCGGAGACCCATCCGGGATGCCTGGTGGCCGCCTTTACTTATGAGAGTCAGCAATTCGATGCCATGGTGATCCGGAAAAACCGTGAAGGCATGTTGAGCTGGCGCAAGTTGTTTGCCGAACAACTGATCCTGATCGAACATCACTACCGGCCACGCTTTGAAACGTCGGTGGATGATCTGGCCGATATGCTTTCCTCATGCCTTGAAGGCGGCATTATCCTTTCGCGGGTGCTTGATGAGCCGCAGGCGCTGGTCAAGCAGATCCTGCACTATCGCGATTATCTGCGCATGTTATATGAGAAGTAATGGCCTAATACATCGAGGCCATCATCTTGCGCCGATAGGTGTGGACCAGGGGATCATCGCCCAGCAGATCAAAAATGCGCAGCATGGCCTTGCGTGGCGCATCATCTTCAAATTTGCGATCATATTTCAGCAGTTCCAGAAATTGATCCAGTGCAGCGGCATAATTACTCCGGGTGGTATAGAGGGTCCCCAATTGATAACGGGCCTGACTGTCCTTGCTGTTGGCGGCGATACGGGCCAGTAACTCATTTTCCGCCGGCAGGTCGGCGGCATCTGCCGCCAGTTCGATTTTGGATAACAGGGTGATGACCTGATCACTCTGTCGGGTGGCAGGGGGCAGGCTTTGTAACACCTCCCTGGCTGTATCATGCTTGCCTTCCCGGATCATCAGCTCCGCATAGACCAGCGGCAGGCGTGGATTATGCGGGTCCTGTTGACTGATAGACTGGATGGCGTGTATCGCTGCATCCGTTTCGCCTGTTTCATATTGGGTAATGGCGGCATCAAGCAATGTGTCGGAGACGCGGATAATATGCTTATCGATAATTTTCCTTACCTCTGATTCCGGCAAGGCGCCACTGAATTCATCCACCACCCGACCCTGTTTGATAAATTTGACGGTCGGGACACTGCGCACGGCGAATTGATCGGCCAGTTGCCGATTTTGATCGATATCCACCTTGGCCAGCCGGAGAGTACCATTGTATTCCTCTGCCAGTTTGCTGACGATGGGCATGAGTGACTGGCAGGGTCCGCACCAGGTTGCCCAGAAATCCAGCATGATCAGTTGATCCTGTGAGGCGTCCAGCACCTCGCTTTGAAAATTATCGTTGTTGATGTCGATGATGTTTGGCGAGTTGCCCATATTTCGCTCCGGATATTGCAGGTTTAACAGTTTATAGGTGCGCATGATCTTAAATACAAGGCAGCAGGATGGCAGATTACTCTGGTGCAACCCGAGTATTGATCAGGGGCATGAACGGTTGACCACATTGAATGAATGGGATACTTTGTTGCAGGGAAGAACAAGAACACAGTGACCTTTACTGCCGGAACCCATACCTATGAACACTATCATCAAGTCAACTTTGCTAATTGCGGTTATCCTGTTAACCGCCTGCTCGCCTGTCTTGCCCACGATCAGCAGCGCCTATAATTTTCATAATAAACCGGCATACACCAAAATGAAGGTGGCGCGTGAAACCTTTACCCTTAACCTGCCGGTGAAAAATAACCGCATATTCTCACTTTATGCCACCACGCAAAATCCGGCCGGTATGTTGCCCAAACTGGTCATCCTCGCACCGGCTACCGGGATGGCCTGTCATACATACGAGGTCTGTATGGATCAAACCGGTCCGGTGCTGACGCCGGCGCAGAACTATTTTGCTAAAAGAGGGAGTTATCCCGGACCACAGTCAGAGCGTTATTTTTTTAATATGCTGCATACTTATGGCGCGGACAGCCTGATCATGTCCAGTGGCAGAAACTATACCAACTTTGGCTACGATACAGCCAATGGCAACGCCTCGTTTGGTATCGCTAAAATAGACGGTGTTCCGGTTGGGCAAACCACCATGCCCAGGTTGTGGCTGGTTGTGTTTGAACAATCAAAACCCGTCTATCCGCGGGCGCTGGATTTTCCCCCTGCCTTTGTTTCCGTCATAGAGGTTGAGTTCGCTCACTGAGCTGACCGGCATGCGGCCGGATAATCCCGCATAGCTGATTGACATCCGCTACAGAATGTTTCTATGTTATGTATTATGAAACGGAACAAGACCAGAGCGGAATACCAAAGGCGTATCAAACTGGCCTGTGACTATATCGAGCAACATCTGGAGCAGACGATCAGACTTGAAGATGTCGCACTGGCCAGTTGTTTCTCTGCCTACCATTTTCATCGTATTTTCCACGCCATGACCGGTGAAACGGTGAATGATTACATTTCCCGCAAGCGGCTGGAAAAGGCAGCAAAAATGCTGATCTTTAATTCGCAAATGAGTGTCACAGAAGTCGCCCTGGCCGGAGGATTTTCCTCGGGCGCAAATTTTTCCAAAGCCTTTAAACTTTATTTTGGTGTTACGCCGTCCGATTTGCGTAATTATGAAGCTGTGGATGACGGTAATAGTGAAAAGAGCAAGATTGGAAAACTCTTTAGCAAGTACGGAAAGGCCTTTAATCCACTGGATCTCTATTCTCAGTTTGTCACACGACGTGACATTTTCGAACCTGACAAACTGGAGAATTTACTCATGCAAATAAAAGTGGAAGAACGCCCTGAAATGCCCATAGCCTGTCTCGCTTCAGAGCGGGGTTATGTGCTGGATTCAGTTTATGCCACCTGGGAGAAACTGGAGCAGTGGGCAAGCAATCGGGGACTGGATACTTCATTCAGCAACAAGTTTGCCATTTGCTACGATAATCCGGTCATCACACCGGAAGACAAGTGTCGCTATGAGGCAGCGATTGTTATCGGGACAGACACGCCTGTGGCGGAACCCTTTGTGCGTTCCGTGTTGCCGGGCGGCAAGTATGCCGTCGCTCATTACAGGGATACGGCGGACAAGATCAGCAGTTTCATGACAGAACTCTGTTCTCGCTGGTTGTGTGACAGTGGTTATGAACCGGACAATTTTCCTTCCATCTTCAACTACCTGAATGATTCAAAGAATGAAGATGTGGTGGAGATGGATGTCTACATCAAACTCAAGGTGCTCAAAACCGCCTGATAAATACCGCGAGATACAACAACAGGGACGTTATTTGTATCTTTTTGTTGAGAGGGAGTCAAACATGCGTCGTGCTATGACGTATTCCTGTATCGGAATCATATTCTGCTCGGTCAGTCCGTATTGTATCGCCATGCCACAGTGTCCGATTGGTACGGTCAGTGGCAGGCCGCTGTCGGCCTGGCTGGTCCTGCTGTTTGCAGTGATTACCGCGTTTGTAGCCGCCTACCTGATCACCGGTTATCATCGACGCTGTGAGATGATGTGGCAAAAGATTAATGTGATATCCGCCGGTATTATCGTCTGGGTGCTGGTGATGTGGCAGGGGGTGAAAGGCTGGTTTCATTTTATGTTCGGCTGTTTTTAGGCTGTCGGCATGTGTAAAGATTCAGTAAACTAGCGGATGAACGGGTTTACACAGGCGGAGTCGCCGGTATGATGACAGTATGGGAATGAAAAAATCACTAATGCTGCTGTTCGTGCTGTTTTGCCTGCCCGCATTTCTGTTTGTGGTCGATGCGGTGCAATACCAGTGGGATGACTTTGACGACTGGTATTACAAACGAACCGAAAACTATCAGGGCTGGAAATATATCGTTATTCACCATTCCGCAACACAAGCCGGTTCTGTCAATGCCTTTCACCGATTTCATACCAAGCAGGGCTATGGCGGTATCGCCTACCACTTTGTCATTGGTAACGGTAACGGTATGAAAGACGGCGAAGTGCAGGAAACCTTCCGTTGGGAAAAACAGGTTGCCGGCGCCCACGTCTCCGGTAATTCCTGGGATCACAATATCTTCGGCATTGGTATTTGTCTGGTGGGTAATCTGGAAAAAAGCCCGCCGACCCATGCACAACAGGCCGCCCTGGCCAAACTGGTTGCGAAATTGAAAGCAAAATACCGAATCAGCAACGAGCACATCATCGGCCATAAACATGTGCCGTTTGATGATACCTCCGGTCGAACAGAGCGCACCAGTTGCCCCGGCAAAAAACTCAAACTGGAGACGTTGCGTGCTGAGGCGGATGAACAGGACAAAGGACTGGCTCACCTCCATCGGTAAGCGTTACTCCCACAGATTTCTTCCAGGATCGACATCCATTTCTTCAGGCGGTCGGGATTGTATTTTTTGCCATAAATCTGCTAAATGTTGTTTTCCCACCGGTTGATATAACAAGGAGTGAAGATGACTGGCACGAATCCCATGTCCACCTCTGTCCCCTGGACAATGGTTGCGGAAGGCTATGAGATCGAGACCAAACCGCTGTTTGAACAATTTTGCCGGGAGGCCTTGCGGTTAAGCGACTTTGCAAGTGGCGGCAAGGTGCTGGATGTGGCCTGTGGGCCCGGGACCCTGTCTTTATTAATCCATCAACAGGCCGAGCAGATTGATGCCATCGACTTTTCACAAGGGATGCTGGATTGTTTTGCACGGCAAATCCGCCAACAGGGCATTACCAATATCCGGGCGCAACTGATGGATGGGCAAGCGCTTGGTTTTCCAGATAATGCATTTGACCGGGCCTATTCCATCTTTGGCCTGATGTTCTTTCCTGATCGCATCAAGGGGTTCAGGGAACTGTATCGTACCCTCAAACCCGGCGGCAAGGCGGCGGTAACCAGTTGGGCACCGGTTTCCGATTCACCTTTAATGCAATTGTTGTTTGGCGCCATGGGGGCCGCATTTCCAAAAAAACCGGAAACCAACAGCAATGCCGTGCTGACGCTGGAAGATCCGGACAACTTCAAACAGGAAATGGAACGGGCGGGTTTCTCCAACGTGTCGGTGACGCATTTTGACGGCGGCTGGACTATTACGGATGTAGAGACATTTTTTGATGCCATGGTTCGCGGCAGTGCCCCCATTGTCATGTTGAAAGAACAGCTGGGGGAGGCGGTCTGGCAGGAAAAGCGTGCGGTGATGTTGGCATATCTGCGTGAACAGATCACTGAACTGCCGGTGACACCTTACTCCAGGGCTTATATTGGTGTAGGTGAAAAAGCCGGATAAGATCAACTTCAGCCTGTTGATACTGTTTCGACAGGCTGAGTCTGTGGTTATATATCCATTCCTGTAAAACAACCGTCATGCGGACCGATCGGGGCTTCCGTTCACCCCTTGTGATGCAAGTCACATAATGCATAGAGCGTAAAAAAAACCGGACTTTCGGACGGGCTGTACATCATAAAAAATGCCTATGGTAGCCCTCAGACAATCTTTAATCTGCGGTAACAGGTTCTCAAAACGGAATTATCTGGAATGAGTCTTGTTCTGCAAAACATTAGTTGTCGGAAGAATGCACAGACTTCTTCTTTCGTGAATGGGCAATGTGTGACATTGCAATATGTTGTAGAAAAACAGAAGGGTAATAATTATGTTGAACGTATCATTAAAAGCACCGTTGTCACTGGTTACCGCTGCCGGCGTGGCGATGGCTCTGTCAACAACAGGGGTATATGCCGCCAAAACAGGACCGCGTGCCGGCGTGAATGTACAAACCACCTGTGCCTTGACCAACGGCAATCTGGATGTGACAGTAAATGTAACTGATAAAACCAGTGGTTCTGCTGTTGCGGTTGTTGATGCCTACAGCATCTCGCCTGCGTATAAAAGTCAGGCAGACAAGGGCAATACCACGACAGCAATACCCGGAATGGCTGTTGGCTCTGATACCAATATGTTGGTGAACAGCGGTCTGACGATCAAACACAGTGTCGATCTGTGTGAAGCATTGAGCGTTTTACCGACGGATCTGCGTGCCGTCAACGCGGACGTTGCTGTCAGTTTCGGTGCTGATGACGGCGCCGGCGGCGTAGCGGATGTGCGCACCATCGTGAATAGTTGCAGTGATGACCCAACAACCGAAGTGATCGAACCATCCGGTATCAGGGTTAACTATGACGAGCTGGCAACAGCCTGTGCCGCACGCTAACTATCTGTCAGTTTGTTTCATGCTGAAATAAGCCATAATTTGGCACAAAATGGCGGGACACTGACAGCCGGTGTCCCGCCAATTCATCGCAAGATGCATGAACAGTGATTTTATTACTTGCGTATAATATTTTTCCGATACAGTTTTTTGTTTTCGCCCTTGCCGCTATAGGTTTCAAACTGGACATTCTCGGCATTTTCCCGCGTATCCTGATGCAAGCCTTGTTTCAGTTGCGTGGTGTTTTTCCGGCCTTTCTCTGCATCTTTCATCCACCGGGCAATCACGGTTTTGTCCGGCACATTAAATTGCAGTTTTTCATCATACTCCGCCAATGATTCGGTTGCCGCTGAATCCAGTATCTTCGGCCAGAGTTTCAGGAACAGGTTGTGGTTGGCATACATGTCGGCGGTGTTAAGTTTGCCGTTGACAGCAAAGGCATAACCGATAACGTCCTGTTTGCTTTCCGGCAGGTTGGCCAGACTCTTTTTATATTCGACAATCCTTGCTGTCAGGTTGTTATTCTCCAGTGCAAGTTGCAGACTGCTCTCTGATTCACGGGCCTTGACTTCCCGTCCCACTTTTTCACTGAGCTTGTCCTGGGTCTTGGCCACTTCACGCCAGACTTCGGATTGATCTTTCTTGTGTCGGGCCGCCAGACGCAGATCTTTTGAGACCAGTTTTTTGGTGGAACTGTTAAACTCAGCCACCGATTCATTGCCGCGCTTTTGCCAGCGTCCCTGTTCGACACAGAATGAGTCGATCCGGATCTTGCCGGAACCGGGTTCCAGAACCATATCGGTGGAGAACACCCGATCCTGTTTGCCGCCCTTGACGATATCTCCGGCCTGTATGTAGATGAAGTCGGTTTTGCTCAGATTCTGAATGCTGAGCTGATTTACATTGCTGGTTTCATAGACCCGGACCTTCTTTTGTTGCAGGGCCTCACCCAGGGTCAGATAGTTTTGGTCCTTGATGCGATCTTCGCCATGGATCAGGTAAAAGGAGAGATTGTTTTTTGTGTAGGGGCCGCTGATAGTGAAATCATTGTTTGCGGCTGTGACATTGGCGCCGGATAACAAGCCAATGCAAATCCATAACGCTGTGAATATTTTTCTGGCTGTTTTGCTCATGTTCATGCTCCCTTGATGATGTGTGAGTAAACATACCTGGAGCATACATAACCTGATTGACAGAATCAGAAGCGACAAACGGTTTTTACAGAAACTTTACGGCGAGGTTTACCAAACTTTTACATAGTGATTATCTGATCGGATTTATTGCGGATGTTAATAGCGGGTTGACATAAAAACAGTAAATAACGTATATAAGAACACTTTAACATTACAGGCAAGGATTCTGACAACGATGCAGGTCAAATACCGTTCGGGTTTTATTTTCAGTCTATTTATTTGTCTGCTCTGTGCGACGCAGTCCCGAGCCGCTGCTGTGCAGGAATTATTGCAGTGTGAATCGGATACCTGTCTGGCGGAACTGATGCTGGGTCGAAACCCGTTACCGGTGACCGACAAGCAGTGCAACAAGCTTGACGGTAAAATGAGCAAAGGATTCGTGCCGGCTGATCTTGGTCAGGTTTGCCATGTCTATGTCGCCAGACAAAAGGCGGCAACACGTCCTGTCCAGCCATGTCATTATGATGGCAAAAAGAATCCTGACTATAACATTGCGCTGTCCGCTGCACCGCTCTGGTTTTATGCCAATGCGATCTATCAGCAGACCCCTCTCGAACTCCGTGCTGACAAGGATCTGTATCGTGATTTGAAAGGTGGTGCTACGCCTTTCAATACACTGGTGAAACCCTTTTCGGTCTCTACTTCCCGTGGCAGCGGCAAGGCGCGCCGACAATTGCGCTATGATTTCCGGGTTTACTTTTGCCAGGCCGGTGGTTTTCTGGAGCCCAGATATTACACGCCCTATTATTTTTCTATCGACAAATCAGACAAGGCCGAGGGAGCGGCTCAGTGGCGAAGTCTTGGTCAGCAACAGGGCTATATCGAACAACCACCATTACAGGATGTACCTGTTCTGAAACATCTGCCCGCTGCTTTCAAGGCGGACTATGTCTGGTTTGATCTTGTGGATGTCGATCAGGATGGCCGGCTGGATATCGTGTATGTGATCAAGCAGGGATTTGAAGGTTACCGTCCAGGCGTCTGTCTCTATGTGCAGGGAGAGATTGATTGTCGTGTGATTAATGCTGCGAACCTGCTCAAAACCGAATTGATCCGACCGGATATATCTGTGGTGCGACAAACCGATGGTGCCTTGCAAGTGGTTATTTACCGGCAGGATAAACCGGAATTGCCCCGTGAGGTATATGGATTCAGATTGCAGGACGATACACTTGCACAGGATAAATAACATGACAAAACTCTGGAACAGGATTCTTTGCATCACTGTGTCGCTGTTCATCAGCGGCAGTTGTCCGGCGGTTGATCCGAATGCCCCTGAATCGAAACAGGCCATGCAGTACTTTGAATCGCTCATGACCCGGGTCAATCAATTGGCGACGATGCGGGCGGCAACGGACAAACGCGGGTTACATGCTTTGTTTTGTAAAGCCTCCAAAGGTAATATCAAAGCGGATGATCTGCACAACAACCTGACTCGATCAGACAGTATGCACACCCTGCGCGGTATTGAGGCCCCCTGGCCGTTGCAGGTATTGGCATATAACAATGCCCGTGATGTGTTCGCGTTCCACAAACTGGAGACAGTCAGCGTCAGTCTTACCATCGGTACCTGGTTTGAGATCGGCGGGCGCAAGGTAAAAAACAGTGTCGGTGAGATTTGGCGTTTTCGGCACGCTGACAATCAGTGGTGTATTGTTTTTGGCAGTTGATGTTGTAGACTTGCTGCTGTGATCCACGATCCGTATGGTGTGTTATGACCGGTTCTGTTACCCGATGTGTTATCTATCGTTGCAGCCGCAAACAGGAGATGTATCTGTATGTTCCCTGGCGCGACAATGAAGACGAACTGCTGGATCATCTGCCGCCTGAATTACACAAGCTCACCGGTCAATTGACCCGCGTGATGGAACTGGAACTCCATGCCGATCGCAAACTGGCCAGGGCCAATGTTATCGATGTGACAGCCGCATTGGCGGAGAAGGGCTTTTATTTACAAATGCCGCCCAATGAGCTGTTGCGCAGAGATGACAGCATACTGAGCAACCCCTCCGATACGTTTTGAACAAGTAGATTTTGGTTACATTACCAGCATTAAAATTGGTATTTTGATGTCTATTTTGTGCTCACGAATGCGAATGTCAACCGCGTAAGGCATCCTTTCCGTTTCGAAAAATCACCATTTTTGATCTATCCTTATTTATTATTGGGTGTATAGAATTTTATACCCGTCAAAATAAAAAAATATCATTACTATCCATAAATATACCAAGGAGGAGGATATGGCTGGTGAAACCGTTAATACAGTGATTACTGCACTAACGGTGTCGGCAGGATTGGCACTGGGTGTTGAACGTATACTGGAATTCCTGAAACAAAGGCTCAATGCCGGCAACAATGAGGTATCACCGGCTGAGCGTAATGAGATTATTGAACGCGCCAAACAAACTGTAGAGGAGGCTGAAAAAAAGCTCAACAACAGTGCGCCGGTAAATGCGCTTGAGATTGGCGTCAATACAGAACCTGCGGTTGCCGTGATGCCGGTTGCCGTCGATTCAGAACCTGCAGAAAAGTATGACCCGCCTAAAATAGAGATTGTCAAAATGCAGGCCGACTCACCGGTCGCAACCGCCAAGGTATTGTTTCTGCAACTGGGTGGGGCCGGACTGGGGATCATCATGGCATGGATGTTTGATATTCAACTGATATCTCTGATGGCCGGTGCAAACGAACTTGTTATTCCCGGCTTTCTGTGGATTAAGCCGCTGGATATCATTTTTACCGGTCTTGTCATCGGCGGCGGCAGTCAGCCGATACATGTCATGATTACTTTCCTGACAGAAAGAAAGGTTGTCATCGGCGCTGCAACTGAACAGACCGGTTCAGAAAAAGAGAATGAAAAATTCAAGGATATGGCCAGGGCCATCTCATCCGGAAATCTTGTTGACGAGAAAAAGGAGGAAAGCCCGTTTGCATGGAAAAATATCCCATATACGGGCGGTGTCAAACCGGAAACCATGGATGATAAACATTTGCGACCGGGTAATCCAAACCTGATTGTTTACCATCATACCGCCATGTCCAGTAACTCGAGTTTTCAGTCTGTCGTTGATGAATTTCTGATCAATAAAAAATGGTTGACGGGTTATCACTGTGTGATCATGCCGGATGGGGCGATACAACCATTTTGTCGCTGGGACAGACGCGGTAACCACACCCGGGGTTTAAATGAGCGCAGCCTGGGTATTTCTTTTCATGGCAATTTTCACACCAAAGCCGGTGACAAGTTTTCAAACGCTGACGGCCGATTTGGCAATCAACATCCCACTGACGCACAGTATCATGCCGGTGCCAGAGTGGTTGCACTGTGGGCCTGTCTCTACAGCGATATCGACCGGGACTTTAATAAATCCATCTTGCCGCATAATGAAGCAATAAAGAATCATACCGTATGTCCCGGCTCAAACTTCGACCACAAATTGTTCAGAAAACTCATTCAGCAATATTATGAAGCATGGGCAGCCTCTGCTGTGGCGCAGGAAAATATTGAGAAATTCAGGGACAAGACTCAAACAAAATACATATATGTGTAAGGAGGTGAGCAATGGATATGTTTGAACAATCAATATTGTTGTTATGTCTGGCCATGGTGCTGGCTATCGGTATAGAGCGATTGCTGGAAATCCTGCGGGCCGTTCGTGACCATCTGGATGCAAAGGACAGTGATAAAGTCGGCAAGTACTGGTACGGCGAGGCGGAAAGGATTGGCAAACTGATCGAAGTACGAATGAACAACGCTGTCGGGAAAGATTCGGCTTTTCTATATAATCTGCTGATAGCGGCAGGGCGTTATTTGGCGCCGGCAGAAAGTCACTCCTCATCGCAATTGGTGGTGTCTGCAACCAGGGTTCGGGAGTTAAAGCTGAAGATCCGTTACAAGCTGTTTGCGATCTTGCTCGGCATCTTGTTTGCCTGTGCGTTTGATCTGAATATATTTCGCCTGGTAGACCAATCGCTTGGCGTAGATTCAGCCCGGCGCATTCCGGAGGTACTGGGGTTGATTCTATCCGGTATCGCGATGGGGTTTGGCGCCGATCCGGTCCACAAATTGATCACCGCGCTGGAAAAGGCGCGCAAGAAACGCAGATAGGGGGGATGTGTTATGGCAATTGATATACAGTTAATCAGCGATTATGCCGGTCTGGTGGTGGGGCTTGTTGTGCTGTTGCTGGCAACCTCTGTCCTGCCCGGAAAAATCAGATGGTATGTACTGACGGCCGGCTTGGCAATTATCGGTTATGAGTTTTACGTCCGAATGCGCAACAGAAAGGCGCTGGCCGCCGCAGATAAAGCACGCAAGGAACTTCTTGCCAGGTTTGAAGCACTGGAAAAACACCGCAAGGAACTGGCAGAGACCGTCGTCAAGCTGAATCAAAAGGCGGCTGAACTCAGTGAAAAAAACGCCAGGCTTGAACTGGAGAAACAGACACTGGCGCAACAGGGCGGTGATATCGCGGTGAAAAAAGCCGAGCTGGACAACAAATCCACTGCCTTGTTGGATGAAGCCGGTGCGGTGGTTAATGAGATCAACAATAGCGAAAACCTTTTACAAACACTGCTGGCGGCGAAACAGGCGCATGAGTCACTGGCAGGGGCAGGCACAGCTGATGTGCGGGAGGGAGGACAATGAGATATCTGCTGATTAGTGTTTGCATGTTTTTTTCTGCCGTTGCGGCGGCGGATACGGTTACCGATGTCAAAAAACTGGATAATACCGGTCTCTACACGATGAAAATAAACGGCAAAACCTTTTATGCCATGCCCGAAGCAACCTATAACAGTACACTAAAACAATTGGCTGTTTTGGAAAAGGCCCGGGAAACAATCGAGAAACTGAGTGAACATGTGAAGAAACAACAGGCGCTGGGTGATGAATATGCGGCACTGCAAAAAAAGTACAGGGAACTGACCGATAAATATGCCCAACAGACGGCTGAGCAGGAAAAACTGAACAAGAGCTATGGTGAAACATCAGGTAAATTGGTCACACTGAACAGTGATTACAGCGACACAATCAAAAAGTTTGATAAGCTGGTTGAGCAGTATCGTGAAATCGCGATGCGTGCGACACCGCGACAAACCTGGGATATCGGGTTTGGCACAATCAAAACAAATACAGATGATGAAATCGTCGGCATTCTGGGATATGGCTTTAACCTTGGCTATCATTTTCGCGTGTGGGCTTTTGGGAATGGTGATGTCAATGGCGCCGCCGTGGGTATTTCATTCTAATCGGAAGGATTGGATAGTGCCGCAAGGATTTAACCGGGGCCTCGCCCCGGTTTTTCGTTTCTATCACCTGACTCAAGGATGCCGGACGGCTGCCGACCATATGTTATACTTCACTGAAACAGATCAAGGCAGCTTGTCCCATGCATCGACCCGACGACGACGATCAACAACCGCCCGCCGTGCCAGGCTGGATCATCGGTACTTTCTGGGTTTTACTGCTGCTGTCTCTGGCGCTGTTGTTTAACAACTGGCTGGAAAAGGCGCGTAATCCAAACCAGGATGTCAGTTCATATCAGGAATCCGGAAATGTCAGGGTGGTGACCCTGAAAAGAAATCGTTATGGACACTATCATGTCACCGGCACCATCAACGGCCATACGGTTGAGTTTCTGCTGGATACCGGCGCCACCAACATTTCTGTCCCCGCCGTTGTGGCAGATCGGATCGGCTTGCAACGAATGCATGAGATCAGTTTTTATACTGCAAATGGTCTGGCCCGCGGTTATGCCACAAGAATATCGGAAGCGGGAATTGGTGATATTGTCTTGACGGATTTACAGGCAAGTATCAACCCCAATGTGGACGACGAAGTCATCCTGTTGGGCATGACCTTTCTCAAGCGCATCGAATTCACCCAGCGTGGCGATACCCTGATCCTGCGTCAGTATCACTGATTTTGTAGAGTTTAAGGAAAATCATATCCATGCAAAAACGCCTTGTGCAATTACTCTTTGTGCTGCTGGTTCTGACCGCATTGCCGCTGTGGGCGGAAGAGTCACCCACTGATATTCGTCGAACTGAAGTGGATCTGCTCGGCCTCTATAACCCGCTGGGAATATCTATTGCGATAAAAGGCTATCAACGCCGGATTTATCAGCAAAGCGATGATCCGCTTTGGGATGGACTCTATTACCAATATGGCCTGCAGGCCAATATCAATCCGGCCTTTATCCGCGCCGGTGTGCATTTGGAATGGTTGCCGCTGGCAGTGCTGCAACTGCGCCTGCAAAGCGACCGACTCTATTTCAGCGGCAATAACGGTTCCCTGTTGGCATTTCCCGCTCCGACTGCTCCCTTCGATGATGATGACTTGAAATTGCGTGAAGGTCAGGAGGTCTGGGGAGAAGGGCGGCGCCACCAGGCCGGTCTGACCCTGCGGGCGAAGTTTGGCCGGTTTATCATCAGGAACGTGGCGGATGTGGTGGATTTCGAGTTTCCGGGCCGGGGACCTTTCTACCTGGAGCGGGAATATGAATTGTTGTTGGCCGTATCGGATCGGGTCTACTCCAACCAGATCTATTTGCTGTACGACATCAGACACGCGGACGGATTCAGCTATCTGGGGCCTTATCACCACTATGTCCGCGTCAGGGAGAGCGAGCAGCGCCGGGAACAACTGGGCATCACCTGGTATCGGGAGTTTAGACAGCCCCGGTTTGGATTTGCGGCGCCACGCTGTTACCTGCAGATCGGGCAATATCTGCAGGAGCCGAACCGGACCGATGAGGGCTACCTGATCGTCGGCATCGGTGGTGACTTGTAGACGCTATCCCATTCAATTCCTGAGTATTTTGCTCATAAATTCTCTTATCCCCGCATTAGATATCTCAAATTCCAAGTAGTTGAGTGAATCAGTATACTTCCTTGTGAAAATCAGGTATCCCCATAAAAAGGGATGAATATCAAAATGATGTAAAACCATAACGAGGATAGAGCAGTGAGTGAGATTACCGATTCAAGCGCCAAGCGCACCCTGAGCATTGTTTTCACCGGTATCGGTGTAATGTTTTTTGTGATGATCTTTATTGCTCGCGCGCTTGTATATTAAGCAATCAACGAACGTGTAGCACTGACTGATCGAGTGTCAGTCACATAGGACCGGGGCATTAACCATGCCCCGGTTTTTTTTGCGAGTTCATGCGGGATTCAAATCAGTACAAAGATTACCGCAAGGCTCACTGTGTGCATTGTGTTAACCCGGCGGAGGTATCTTTACCTAAACATTACAAATTGCAGGGCGGGCGACTCCTAAACTGAAAGTAATCACGGCAGGAGGGAATGTCCATGTTCAGTCTCAATAAAAATATCCTTGTTACAATCTTCGTCGCAACTCAGCTTGTTATTGCCGTTATGGTAACAGCGGCCCCCAAGGTTCCTGAATTTATTACCAGTGCATTGCAGGTTTCAAAAATCATCCCCAATGCTGTCATTCTGGATGAAACAACCTATAAGCTGCAAAACCGGGATGTTTATATCCAGGTTAAAAAAATCATTACGGGTAATACAAAGATTTACATAAAAGAGATCTGGTTGTTTTCCGCGAATTCCCGTACCCAACTGAGCCATCAAAAGCTCACCTCCCGGCAAAATACCATGCGTATCCGCGTGCAATACAACGGAGATGACATCGTTTATGTGGTTGCCCTGCTGAGTAACGGCCAATATGTGAGTGGCTCAACACAACTCAAGCATATCACCGCCCCGGCCGAAGTGCAGGCTGTTCAGAAACAGGAACAGAATAATCCATCGAAAGTAGTCGTCACTCGTGAAAGCAAGCCCATGCCGCGTAGTGCGCGAAAGATTCCTTCTGAAAAATTAAAATCCCAATTTTCAGCAAACGTCGGATCAGGCTCGCCGACGGTTGGCTATGACAGGTTTGCATCTGCGTTTCAACAGCACATTGCCATGGAGGACAGCGAGCAATATGCCACGCCGGACAATAATGGGGTAAAGATCACAGTAAACAACCCGCTATCCACCTTCAGCGTGGATGTGGACACCGGCAGCTATTCCAATGTACGACGCTTTATCCTGTCCCAGGGGCGCATTCCACCAAAAGGTGCAGTACGTGTGGAAGAGATGATCAATTATTTTAATTACGATTACACACCGCCGGAAAGCAAGGACGTGCCGTTTGCCATTCATACCGAAGCCGGGCCTGCGCCCTGGAACAAGCAGACCCGCTTGTTGCGTATTGGCCTGAAAGGCTATGAGACCGAGACAAAAAATCTGCCGCCGTCCAATCTGGTGTTCCTGCTGGATGTCTCCGGTTCGATGGGGGCCGAGAATAAACTGCCCCTGTTAATCCGTTCACTGAAATTATTAAGCAGCCAGTTGCGTAAACAGGACAAAGTGGCCATTGTCGTTTACGCAGGTGCTTCCGGTGTGGTGTTACCGGTCACCTCCGGCGATCAACATGCAACTATTGCGCGTGCTCTGGATCAACTACATGCCGGTGGTTCCACCAATGGCGGTGAAGGTATTCAGCTGGCCTATGCCCTGGCCAGGGAAGGTTTTATCAAGGGTGGTATCAATCGTGTCATTCTTGCCACCGATGGCGATTTTAATGTCGGTGTCACCAATCATGATGACTTAATCAATCTGATTAAAAAACAGCGCGACTCCGGTATCAATCTGACCACCCTTGGTTTTGGTTTCGGTAATTACAATGACAAGTTGATTGAACAACTGGCCAACCATGGTAATGGTAACCATGCCTACATCGACACCTTTTCGGAGGCCAGGAAAGTGTTATTGGAACAGATGTCCGGCACACTGCTGACTATCGCCAAGGACGTGAAGATCCAGGTGGAGTTCAATCCGGCCGTGGTGGCGGAATATCGTTTGATTGGTTATGAAAATCGTCTGCTGCGGGATGAAGACTTCCGCAATGACAAAGTGGATGCCGGGGATATCGGCGCCGGTCATACGGTGACGGCATTGTATGAGCTGACCATGACCGACAGTGAGTTCAGATATGTGCCGAAACTGAAGTATACCGACAAACAGACGGTCAGCAAAAACAGCAACGAGATTGCCACTATCAAACTGCGCTTCAAACAACCGGATGGCGCGACCAGTCGCAAGGTCGAGCGGGTTGTCAATAAAGAAGCGATTAAAACCAGTCTGACAGAAACCAGTGCTGACTTTCGTTTCGCGGCAGCAGTAGCCGGTTTCGGGCAATGGTTGCGGCAGGAAAACATGCTCAAGGGGTATGCCACCGCAGAGATTGTCAAGCTGGCGGAAGGCTCTCGTGGCAAGGACAAAAAAGGTTATCGAGCCGAGTTTATCCGTATGGTCGAGACAGCCGGTCAGTTGCGCAAGGTTAACTGAGTTTTATCATGTCCCCATGCATATTGCACGATGAGCTTGCAATGTGCATGGGATAACTTTTTCGTTGTGCCGTTTTGGATTCGAACAGCGAGATTTTTCAGTCGTGTTAACATCTTTCTGTATTGGCACGTGTATTGCTGCACCTGTGACAGTTCCACTACTTTGGAGGATGTCATGCATAACACGTACAATAAAATTACACTGATATTTCTGATTGCACTGTTGTCTTTTTCCGCACAGGCAAAACTGCCGGACTTTATCACCAATACAGTAAAAACCTCGGCTGTCATCCCGGGGCGGATTACTATCACAATACCGGACATTGCGGAAAATGGTTCGGTTGTTCCCATTTCCATCAAACAGATAACGACAGAACACACCGGCGTACATGCCGTGGAGCTGTGGTTTTTTGCCGACAGCAGCAAGATACTGCTCGCCCATTACATACTCTCTGACAAGACTTCCGCCGCGGGGATAGGTTTGCGTGTCAAGTTGGCAAAAAGCAGTATGGTCTATGCTGTCGCACGGCTCAGTGACGGTCGTTATGTGAGTGGCGAGAAATATGTCAAGGTTACGATTGGTGGTTGTGGTGGTGGAGGTGGTGAAAGTTACTCGGGGTCAGTTGTCTATCCGCGTATGAATACCGGATACCGCTATACACCACCGAATCAAGTTCCACATGCAAATGAAAAATACGCAACGATTGCCAATAACGGTGTGGTGGTCTGCGCCAATAACCCCTTATCCACCTTCAGTGTGGACGTGGATACCGGCAGTTATACCAATGTGCGTCGCTTTATCCTGTCACATGGACAGGTTCCCCCGGCAGGTGCGGTACGCACTGAAGAGATGATCAATTACTTTAATTATGATTACACACCACCGCGCAGCCGGGATATCCCGTTTGCCATTCACACGGAAGCAGGCCCGTCACCATGGAACAAACAAACCCGCTTGCTGCGTATCGGTTTGAAAGGGTATGAAGTGGATACAAAAGAATTGCCACCTTCCAATCTGGTGTTTCTGCTGGATGTCTCCGGTTCCATGGGGGACGATGACAAACTGCCCTTGTTGATCCGATCCCTGAAACTGCTGACCGGTCAATTGCGCAAGCAGGACCGGGTGGCCATTGTGGTCTACGCCGGTGCTTCAGGGGTGGTGTTACCCGTCACCTCGGGTGATCAACACGACACTATTGTGCGTGCCCTGGATAAACTGGAGGCCGGCGGTTCCACCAATGGTGGTGAAGGGATTCATCTGGCCTACGTGCTGGCCAAAGAGGGATTTATCAAGGGCGGCACCAATCGCGTCATTCTGGCCACCGATGGTGACTTTAATGTGGGCACAACCAATCACAATGAACTGATTAATCTGGTGAAAAAATACCGGGAGATGGGTGTAAGTCTGACCACCCTTGGCTTTGGCAGAGGGAACTATAACGATCACTTGATGGAGCAGTTGGCGGATCATGGCAACGGTAACCATGCCTACATCGATTCCTTTGCCGAGGCGCAAAAGGTCTTGCTGGAACAGATGTCAGGCACGCTGCACACCATTGCCAAAGATGTGAAGATCCAGGTGGAGTTCAACCCGGCTTTGGTGGCGGAATACCGTCTGGTTGGTTATGAAAACCGCCTGCTGCGAAATGAAGATTTTCGTAATGACAAGGTGGATGCCGGTGATATTGGTGCCGGACATACGGTGACGGCGGTATATGAACTTACCTTGACGGACAGTGAATTCCGCTATGTGCCAAAACTGAAGTATACCGCGCAAAAAGATCTCAAGTCTGATACCGATGAGATTGCCACGGTCAAGCTGCGTTTCAAACAACCAGATGGTAATACCAGTCGCAAGGTCGAACGGATTATTCGCAAAAGCGCAATCAAAACCCGGCTGAGCGAAACCAGCAGTGACTTCCGTTTTGCAGCTGCAGTTGCCGGTTTTGGTCAATGGTTGCGGCAGGACAATATGATCAAACCGTATGATACCAGGGACATCGTGACACTGGCGGATGGCGCGCGTGGTAAAGACAGAAAAGGTTATCGCGCGGAGTTTATTCGCATGGTGGAAACCGCAGGACGCCTGCAACAGGTGAACTGAGTTTTATATCAGTCCCATGCATATTGCACGATGCAGTTGCAATGTGCATGGGCAAATTCCATGCGGATGGCAGACAACGGTTGAATAACAACAAATTTATCCGGCTACATCACTGGCACAGCATTTGCTCTGTACTGTTTACATAGCACAAAAGGAGATCGGCAATGAAAAGAAATTATCTGCAACTCATTATTTTATTCGGCTTGTTGTTTGGTACGGTCGGCGTCAGAGCGGACGTGCCGGAATATATAATACAGGCAACCAATGCGACCAGCCTGAACAAAAACAGTATTGAACTGGACATGCCGGAGATTGCCGAAAACGGTTCAGTGGTGCCGGTAGGGATAAAAAAACTGGTGACCGGCAAGCCGGAACTGCATGTAGAGCAAATCTGGTTCTTTGATCAATCCCGTCCCCGGCACCTTGCCGTTTTTAAACTGACACCGGCTGTTGATGCCGAGGATATCAAGACCAGGGTCAAGTTGGCCAAATCAACGGTAATTTATGCCGTCGCCCGCCTGAGTGATGGTTCAACCATGATCGGGCATGCCCCGGTCAAGGTCACCAAGGGCGGTTGTTAAGCCTTGCGCAGGTTGAAGCGCAGGTGGTGAACTATACTTTAGGTCACCACCTGCAACATTATCATTGGCAGGGAGAAGAGTATGCGTCTATTCAATTTCATTTGTGCAGTATTGACGGTGGGAATCATCAGCAACCCCGTCCTGTCCGAGCAGGACATGACACCGGAACAACTGGAAGCGTGGTTTAACGATGACAAGTCTATTCATCCCTATGACAGAAAAAGTGATGGCGGGGTCCTGGTCTTCCTGGCCAAACCACCGACCAAACGCACACCCCATTCCAGCAATATTCTGACAGTTAACTCTGACAGTCTCAGAACCGGCTGGGTGGAGGTGGAGCAATGTCATGCCGGTCTGGATCCGGTGCCGGCGGTGGAAGTGGTCTATCGTTACAAAGAGATGCGTCATTTGCAGGTAGTGAAATCTTCCGGGATCGGCAAGGTGTGGGTGGACGGCCAGACGGTGCAACTGGAAGAGGTGAAAAAAGGTGCGAGTCTGTGTATCCGGACCGAGGCGCGGATCATGGTCCAGCTGGAAGGCGGACGCTATGTTCTGTTTAACGGGCCGTTTCAACGGCGTTTTCTGGACAGTTACTTTCCCATGCATGTCACTCTTGTATTGCGTTATCCCCGCGATGAGCTGGAGTTAACAGAAGTACTGCCGCGCAAGACAGACGGTTTCAAGGTGGAGTCGCGGGATGGTGAAATAAATCTGGATGCCTGGTTTGAAGGCAAGCTTTTAATTCGGGCCGAGTTCAAATACAAGTCATAACGCCGGAGGGAAGAGATGAAAAACATATTGCTGATATGGGGTATCGCGGGAATGGGCTTGCTGGCGCCTGTTACCGGTATTACGGCAGCGGAGGGACCGTCGACAGAGCAGGAAATGGAACAATATGTACAGCGTGGTCAGGATCTGGTTCTTCAGCACAAACCCGCTGAGGCCATCAGTAAATACCTGGACAAGGCATACGGCTGGTGTGAGACCACCCATGCCAAACCGGGGGTAAAACTTTATGCAGCAAGAGACGGTAAGGAGACGCTCGCATACCTGATGATGGCAGCCGCCGGTGATAAAAACAGCGGTGAAAACACCAAGGCTGTCGTTATCCCGTTTGCCTGTGCCTATGCGTTGTATTTGAAAGGGTACGCCTTGCTGGAGTTGCGCGATATGGCCGGGGCGGAAGCGCATATCAAACGGGTGGTGGACATGTCACCGATGAATGCACAGTTTCTGTCCGAACTGGGGCATATCCACCAACTGAAAAAGGATTGGCAACAAACACTGGCAATTTTTACCAAAGCGGAAAGCGCTGCCCGTGATTTTTCACCGGATAATACCCGGCCACACGATCTGGGCAGGGCCAAACGCGGGATTGGTTTCACGTTGATTGAACTGGGACAGCTGGACAAGGCGGAAGCCAAATTCAGGGAGTGTCTGAAAATCAATCCCAATGACAAGAGTGCGCAATCGGAGTTGCTCTATATCGAACAATTGCGCAGCAAAGGCAAGTAAACCGCTTAATCAACCGTCGCTGTGTCGGCAACAACGGCATGGCGACGGATATCGGTCAGCTGGTCCAGATATTGGTTACCCCAGGTTTGCAGGGCGAAGAGGATCGGCCCCAGGGTTTCGCCGAACTCCGTCAATGCATATTCAACCCGGGGCGGCACCTCGGGATAGACGGTGCGCAGGACGATCTGATCCGCTTCCAGTTCGCGCAATTGTCTGGTTAACATCCGCTGGGTGACGTCGGGTAGCAGTTTTTGTAACTCGCTGAATCGTTTCACTCCGCCCAGCAGATGAAACAGGATCAATCCTTTCCATTTGCCGCCGATGGCTTCCAGCGCCGCCTCAACCGGGCAACCGAAATTGCATTCATAATTTGCATGTCGCATCGCTGTTTCCTTGTCGGTATCATTTTTGTGCCTAAGGCACACGGATGTACATTCTTACATTCAGCATGTTGTTTCGATACTATCAGCTTTCGCTGACAAGATTAACGACAGGAGAACAGAATGAAAGCGATCGGCTACCGTGAATCCTTACCCATATCCGATGCCAATGCCTTGCTGGATGTGACCTTGCCGGATCCGTCGCCTGCGGGCAGGGACCTGCTGGTCAGGATCAAGGCCGTTGCCGTCAATCCGGTGGATACCAAGATCAGAAAGCGTGCCCAGCCGGAACCGGGTGGTATCAAGGTACTGGGATGGGACGCCTGTGGTGTGGTGGAGGCGGTGGGGAGTGAGTGCACACTTTTCAAAGCCGGCGACGAAGTCTGGTATGCCGGGGCGGTGAATCGACAAGGGACCAATGCGGAACTGCATCTGGTGGATGAACGGATCGTCGGCCGCAAACCCCGCACGCTGGATGACGCCCATGCGGCCGCCATGCCGTTAACCACCATCACGGCCTGGGAAATCCTCTTCGACCGATTGCAAATTATGCCGGGTAAACGGGATAAAGGTGAGTGCTTGCTCATTGTCGGCGCGGCCGGTGGTGTGGGCTCCATGCTGACCCAACTGGCGGCACGCCTGACCGGGCTGACCGTGATCGGGACAGCCTCCCGCGCGGAAACCCGTGACTGGGTATTATCGCTGGGGGCGCACCATGTCATCGATCACAGCAAGCCGTTGGCCGCGGAGTTGAAAAATATCAGTGTGGAAAATGTCACCCATGTGGCCGCTCTGACCCGTTCCGATCTCCACCTGGAACAGATCATCGAGTCCCTTGCCCCGTTTGGCAAACTGGCCATGATCGATGATCCGGGGCCGGTGGATTTCACCAAACTGAAGACCAAAAGTATCAGTCTGCACTGGGAATTGATGTTTACCCGTGCCTTGTTCCAAACAGCGGATATGATTGAACAACACCGCTTGTTGAATGAAGTGGCGGCGCTGGTTGATGCGGGGCTGATTCGCTCCACCTTTCAGGAACACTATGGAAAGATCAATGCGGAAAATCTCAAACGCGCCCATGCCATGATTGAGAGCGGCAAATCCATGGGCAAGATTGTTCTGGAAGGATTCTGAGAATGGTGATGAGAACGAGACGCTAATTGTTTGCCAGCCACAATCTGATACGTAACCCCCACCCGGTGGTATAGCCGGTTTGCGAATAGGCGATCCGGCCATCCGGGTGGAGGATAAAACTGGTGGGGAAACCGCGCACGCCGTAAAGACGGGCAATATCCCCGTCAGGATCGTTGATAACCGGAAAATCGAGCTGTTGCTGCTGCATAAACTGACTGACTTCCGCCGTGCTGCCGGACTGACTCGCGATGGTGATCACCCGGTGTGTTTTACTGAGGGCGTGAATAGTACCCTGTTCAAGTTTGCAAATCCCGCACCAGACGGCCCAAAAGTGGACCAGGACCGGTTCGCCCTGTGCGGCTTGCAGACTGAAGTTCGTACCATCGAGCAACCTGGCATGTATGGGTGGCGCCATGCCTTTTACCATGTCGCGCTGCATCCAGCTTTGTACCGTGAAAAAAATCACCAGAAGTACGAACAGTTCCACCGTGGTTTTGACACCGCGTGTTTGCCGGATTCGTGTGAGCAGGGAATGCTGTTGGTTCATCAATGTTAAGAGGGCGGGTTGGTTATTACGCATGCAATCATAACCGACCTGCACAGTGATGTCTTTGTCGATTATCGCAGAATGTAAATTGAAATGTCTGACCGGGTAAATCCGCCGGCAGGTAACAGGTTAAATCTTGACCGCACTATCCACCAATACCGGTGTGAGAAAATTTCGACAGAATTTCCGGTACAGTGAATGGAAAAATACCTGCCGGTTAACCTTTATTATTTATGTATTGTGGCATACTCTTACTTAATAATTTTTACCATACATCTTTTCACTGTTGATTATAAAAAAGTATGTCAAGAAAAGTCGTCGATGCCGTTGTTTCGCCCTCAGGACACCTTGAAGTCCTGTCCCGTCTGGAAGTATATAATCTGCTGGATACCAGTTCAGGCGGGCTGTATCAATTGTTCCGGAACTGTTCACTGGCGGTATTAAACAGCGGCAGTAATCTGGACGATGGCAAGGAGTTGCTGGAACGCTATCATAATTATGAAATCAGGGTTATCCAGCGTGAACGCGGTATCAAACTGGATGTACGCAATGCGCCTGCCGGCGCCTTTGTCGACGGCAAGATGATCAAGGGGATATCCGAACATCTGTTTTCGGTATTGCGCGATGTGGTCTATGTCAGTGATGAGATCAATGACAACCTGAATATTGATCTTGAACATTCCGAAGGCATTACCAATGCAGTTTTTCATATCCTGCGTAATGCGAGTATTTTGCGTCCCGGCACCACTCCAAAACTGGTTGTCTGCTGGGGCGGGCACTCCATCACCCGGGAGGAATACGATTACACAAAAGAGGTGGGGTATCAGGCCGGTTTGCGTGGGTTGGATATCTGTACCGGTTGCGGGCCGGGCGCCATGAAGGGTCCCATGAAAGGGGCAACCATCGGCCATGCCAAACAACGCATCAGTGACGGTCAATATCTGGGTATATCCGAGCCCGGGATTATCGCAGCCGAGTCACCCAACCCCATTGTCAATGACCTGGTGATCATGCCGGATATCGAAAAACGTCTGGAAGCCTTTGTCAGAACAGGTCACGGCATTATTGTCTTTCCCGGTGGGGTGGGTACAGCGGAAGAAATTCTTTATTTGTTGGGCATTCTGTTGCATCCCGACAACGCCAGGATACCGTTTCCGGTGATCTTTACCGGTCCGGCGGGGAGTGAAAGCTATTTTGAAGGGATTGATCGTTTTATCGGCCAGACCCTGGGCAAGACCGCGCAACAGCGCTATACCATAATTATCAATGATCCGAGCGAGGTGGCGCGTACCATGGCAGCCGGTATCCAGCAGGTGCGCGATTTCCGCAAGGAGACCGGAGACGCCTATTATTTCAACTGGCTGCTGAAGATCGATCACGTCTTCCAAAAACCGTTTGTGCCAAACCATGAAAACATGGCGAACCTCGAGCTGCATACCGATCAGGAAACCCATTTACTGGCCGCCAACCTGCGGCGTATGTTCTCCGGTGTTGTGGCAGGTAATGTTAAAGCGGAAGGTATTCATGCTATTGAAGAGCATGGACATTTCGAGATTCGTGGTGATAAACGTATAATGGAATTGATGGATTCCCTGCTGACTTCATTCGTAAAACAACAACGCATGAAGTTGCCCGGCAAGGAATACATCCCTTGTTATCGTATAATCAAATAACGCCGATGTCAGTTGCTCCGAATCGCATTGTGACTGTTGGCTGACCGGCAGGGAGATGAAATGATGCAGAAACACCTTAATACAGGCACTATGAACTGGAAAATAACGGCGGGTATCGCTGTCATTGTACTTTTGTTACTGATGTGGCTGGTTCCGCATATCAACCGGTTTCCGGTTCTGGATGAGGAAGTCAATGCGAAATGGAGTCAGGTGCTTAATCAGTACAAACGTCGTTCAGACTTGATCCCCAATTTGGTTGCCACCGTACAAGGGTATGCCAAACATGAACGCGAAACGCTGACTGCGGTAGTGGAGGCACGTTCCAAAGTTGCCCAAATGCAGTTGCCAAAAGATATTCTGACCAACCCACAGGCCTTTCAGCAGTTTCAGCAGCATCAGGGCGAGCTTACGGCGGCGTTGTCAAAACTGATGGTCGTCGTGGAACGTTATCCGCAATTGCAAGCCAGCCAAAATTTTTCCGCATTGCAATCCCAACTGGAAGGGACGGAGAATCGCATCGCCGTGGCCCGGCGGGATTATATCGAAGTGGTGAAGACCTTTAATATCAGTCTGCGTACCATCCCCGGTCGCTGGATAGCGGCGGTGTTCTATCCGCAGATGGAGGCCAGACAGAATTTCACCATTACCGAGGCGGAGCAGAACACGCCGAAAGTTGAATTTAAATAGCCGGCCGCTACTGTCTGCAGAAGATGGGCACTCAAGGACATACTGTAACAGCGACTGAAACAACGGGAGATGCAGCATGGCATTGCTGACTGAACAAGAGAAACAGCGGATTGCCGAGGCGGTCAGCGAGGTTGAGAAGCATACTTCGGGCGAGTTGGTGACCGTGATTGCCCGGCGGGCGGATAATTATCTGTATATCCCGCTGTTGGCCGCTGCCATGTTGGCCTTGGCGGCGCCTGCGGTGGTTAATCTGATCGGTAACAGCTGGGCCTTGTCCTATAACTATCTGATCCAGATCGCGGTCTTTCTGGTGTTCGGTGTTTTATTTCGTCTGCCGCCGCTTACCATGATGTTGGTTCCCCCGGCGGTGAAACAACAACGCGCCCACCGGCTTGCCATGGAGCAGTTTTTTGCCCGGAATCTGCACCATACGGCGGAGCGGACCGGTATCCTGCTGTTTGTCTCATTGGCCGAGCACTATGTGGAAATCATTGCGGATAAGGGGATTAACGACAAAGTCACCCCGGATATCTGGCAAGGGGTGGTCGATAACTTTATCCGGGACGTGAAATCCGCCCGGCCTGCGGATGGATTTATGCATGCCGTAAAGGCGTGCGGTGAACTGTTGCAGGCGCATTTCCCGGCGACGGGTGAAAACCACAACGAATTGGCTGACCATTTGGTAGAAATTCAGCCCTGAATTGGCGGCACTTTCCTGGTCTGATTGACAGGAAAGGGTTTAAACTGCATTTATCGGCTTTCACCTATTTATATAGTTACCACTATTGCGAAGTACCGGCCCGGGCCACCGGTTTGACTGTTTTCAGCCTTCCCGGCTTGAAATCCGCTCCAAACGACCGATATATCGCTCCCGGGCGTGTAATTACATGCACTTTTCCCAAGCTTTGGGATATAATTCGCCGCTATTTTTTCGATGAGAGCGTGCCGGGGGAACCGGTTTGGCTGTGGTCGCGGGGATTCAAGCCCGTATGGCTGCCCCGAATTTGATTATTTTATTAAGAGTACCAGGAACATGACTGATTTATCCAAATATAGAAATATAGGTATTTTCGCGCACGTGGATGCCGGCAAAACCACGACTACAGAACGCATTCTGAAACTGACCGGTAAAGTACACAAGACCGGTGAGGTGCATGACGGTGAAGCGACCACTGACTTTATGGACCAGGAACGTGAACGCGGTATTACCATTCAGTCAGCCGCGACATCATGTCAGTGGGACGGCCACCGCCTGAACATCATCGACACACCCGGCCACGTTGACTTCACAATTGAAGTATATCGTTCACTCAAGGTACTCGATGGCGGTGTGGGCGTATTCTGTGGTTCCGGCGGTGTTGAACCCCAGTCAGAAACCAACTGGCGCTATGCCAACGAATCTGAAGTATCCCGTGTTATCTTCGTTAACAAGCTGGACCGTATGGGCGCCGATTATTACCGCGTCGTCAAACAGGTACAGAACGTGCTGGGCGCCAACCCGCTGGTGATGGTGCTGCCTATCGGTATCGAAGACCAGTTCAAGGGTGTGGTAGACCTGCTGACCCGCAAGGCCTGGGTTTGGGATGATTCCGGTCTGCCGGAAAACTACGAAATCATCGATCCGCCCGCTGACATGGCGGACAAGATCGAAGAGTGGCGCGAAAAGCTGATTGAAACCGCCGTTGAGCAGGACGATGCGATGATGGAAAAATACCTCGAAGGTGAAGAACCTGCCATCGAGGACATCAAGCGTTGTATTCGCAAGGGTACCATCAACCTGGACTTCTTCCCGACCTACTGCGGTTCTGCTTTCAAAAACAAGGGTATCCAGCTGGTGCTGGATGCGGTGGTTGATTACCTGCCCAATCCGACCGAGGTTAAACCCCAGCCGGAAACCGATGAAGAGGGTAATGAAACAGGCCAATTCGCCATTGTTGATCCCAACAAGCCGCTGCGCGCCCTGGCGTTCAAGATCATGGACGACCGTTTTGGCGCCCTGACCTTCACCCGTATCTACTCCGGCAAGATTGCCAAGGGTGATACCGTGTTGAACACCTTCACCGGCAAGACCGAGCGTATCGGCCGTATCGTGGAAATGCACGCCAATGATCGTATTGAACTGGACAGTGCCCAGGCGGGTGACATCGTGGCCCTGATCGGTATGAAGAACGTACAGACCGGTCATACCCTGTGTGATCCCAAATTTCCGGCCACCCTGGAACCCATGGTCTTCCCGGATCCCGTTATCTCGATTGCGGTCGCGCCGAAAGACAAGGGCGCTTCTGAAAAACTGGGTATCGCCATTGGCAAAATGGTGGCGGAAGATCCTTCATTCCGTGTTGAAACCGATGAAGACAGCGGTGAGACCATCCTCAAGGGAATGGGCGAACTGCATCTGGATATCAAGATCGACATCCTCAAGCGTACCCACGGTGTAGAGGTAATCGTCGGCAAGCCGCAGGTAGCCTATCGTGAAACCATCACCCAGCGTGTGGAAGACAGCTATACCCACAAGAAACAGTCGGGTGGTTCCGGTCAGTATGCGAAGATCGATTACATCATCGAACCCGGCGAACCCAACAGCGGTTATACCTTCCAGTCCGTGGTCACCGGTGGTAACGTGCCACGCGAATTCTGGCCGGCGATTGAGAAGGGCTTCGGCGTCAGCATGGTGAAAGGTGTACTGGCAGGCTTCCCCTGTCTGGATGTCAAAGTCACCCTGACGGACGGTGCCTTCCACGCAGTTGACTCATCATCTATCGCTTATGAAATTGCGGCCAAGGCAGCTTATCGTCAAACCCTGCCCAAGGCCGGTCCCCAGCTGCTTGAGCCCATTATGAAGGTGGACGTGTTTACACCGGACGATCATGTGGGTGATGTTATTGGTGACCTGAACCGTCGTCGCGGCATGATCCAGGGTCAGGAAGCGGGCGCCACCGGTGTTCGCGTCAAGGCCGAATGTCCGCTGTCAGAAATGTTCGGTTATATCGGTGACCTGCGTACCATGACCTCCGGTCGCGGTCAGTTCTCCATGGAATTCCTGCGTTACAGTCCGTGTCCGAGAAACGTGGCGGATGATGTAATCAAGGAAACCAAGGAACGCGAAGCCAAAAAATAATCGCCTGATACAGGTGTATTGATAAAACGGCCACACGAGTGGCCGTTTTTTTTCAGCCTGTCAGGCATGGCCGAATCGTGAACGGCAGGTTGCAGCGGGCAAGTCGGTATTTGATCGGTATTGTGCAAAGTCAGGTACAGTGAGTGATGAAATCCGATCCGGATAAATTACTGAAAAAACACCAGGCGCTGGTCCATTCGGAGCACCGGCTGGTGACTTCGCATGTGCAACGCGCAGACGGAGAATGGTTCATCAACACCATCATGATCGAAGGCTGCGATGTACCGTTCAAATACAAACGCAAACAGCGCTATAAAAGTCTGCAGGGGCAGCGGGTCAACCTGACATACTATGCCGATCAGATGGAAGTGGCCGGGATATGTATGGAATATATGAAAGTCATCAGGCTCAGAATAGCCTGAGTAATGATTTAGGTGCGTTCTTTTCCCGTTAAAAAATAGTGATATAGATGGGCTGAAAAACGATATAACCCTTAACCCCAGACAAGATATGCCGATATTTCAGTAGACTCTGGAGGGCCGGCATCTGTTTTCCCTGACTAAACAATTGGTTTCTGAAGAAATCGTCACACGTAATGCGCCGGCTCCGGTGGAGTTCAGGCTGCTTAGATACTTCACGCTGTTAAGCCTGCTCAGTATCGTGATCGCCAGTCTGTTGCTGGGCGGTCTGTTTCGCTATGTGGCGGTGGAGAATCTGGTCGCAAATGAAGAACGGCACAACGTGGCGTTGGCGCGTTTGTTGGCCAATGCTATCTGGCCGACCTATTCCGAATTTTTACAAAATGCATCCAAACAGAATCCGGCGGAATTACAACAGCACAAACTCATCCGCGAGCTGGATAAATCGCTGGAACGTCAGACCCGTGGGCTGGGTATTGTCAAAATCAAGATCTATGATCTGGATGGGTTCACCACATTTTCGACCGAGTCCGGCCAGATTGGTAAATCCAAAAAAGGCAGTAATGCGTTCCAGGCCGCACTGAATGGCGCGGTGACCAGCAAGTTGTCAGTTCGTGACAAAATCTATGCCCGCAAAGAGTTGATGGAAAATCGTAATGTGCTGGCGAGTTATATTCCGGTGCAGCGTCATCAGGGTGCCGAGGTGGAAGGGGTCTTTGAAATCTATAAAGATGTCACACCGCTGCTGGAAGAGATTGCCCGAACCCAAAGTCAGGTCGTCAGCGGTGTATCCGGTACCTTATTGGGGCTGTTCCTGATCCTGTTTCTGGTGGTCCGGCGGGCGGACAAGATCATTCGTCGCTTTAGTGATGAACAACGGCGTTCAGCGGAAGAGATGCGTTACCACGCTTTTCATGATGATCTGACCGGACTTCCAAACCGTTTTTTATTTGTTGATCGGCTGGAACATGCGCTGATTAATGCAGATCGTGAGGAGCGTTTGGTCGGTCTGATGTTTATTGATTTGGATCGTTTCAAAATGATCAACGACAGCATGGGGCATGAAAAAGGTGATCAGCTCCTGTTCCAGGTTGCGCAAAGATTGCGTGACAGTATCCGGCCGGGCGACACTGTGGCACGCATTGCCGGTGATGAGTTTACCTTGTTATTGGAAGGCCTGAAGACGGTGGATCGGGTGTTGACCATCGCACAACGTATTGTGACGATTTTTGCCCGACCGTTTGAACTGGATGAGCAGGAAGTCATGATCACCTGCAGTATCGGTATCGCGCTCTATCCGTTTCAGGATGATAATGCCCAGACTCTGGTCAAGAAAGCCGATGCCGCCATGTATTATGCCAAGACCCGCGGGCGCAATAATTACTTTCTCTATTCGCCGGAGATGAATCTGACCGATACCAAAGAGCACAGCCTGGAAGGCGATATCTATCATGCACTGGAGAAAGGCGAATTTAAACTTTACTTTCAGCCCAAGGTTAATGTCGCGGATTGGCGCATGCGGGGGGTTGAGGTCCTGTTGCGCTGGAAACACCCCACCGAAGGGTTGATTCTGCCGGAACGATTTCTGCCCTTGCTTGAAGAAACCGGCTTGATTAACAAGGTGGGCGCCTGGGTATTGCGTGAAGCCTGTCGACTCAACAAGCAGTGGCAGGTAGAAGGTTTGGCAATGCAAAAGATTGCCGTAAATATTTCCATGATGCAGTTCAGACAGTTCGATTTTATTCAAACCGTTAAGCAATGCTTGCAGGAGACGGGACTGGATCCGGCATGGCTGGAGCTGGAGTTATCTGAAGGCAGTGTGGCGGATGATCTGGAGAGAAGCCGGGAAGTGCTGGAAGAGTTGGGTGAACTGGGTATCACCATTACCCTGGACGACTTTTGCACCGGCCATTCATCCTTGCGTTTTCTGTGTAACCTGCCCATTAACACCATCAAGATAGATCGGATGTACACCCGGGATATGATTGCCAAACGCCAGCACAAGGGCATCGTCACTGCCTTGATCAGCCTGGCGCACAGTTTGCGGATCAATATTGAGGCGGAAGGGGTGGAAACCATCGAGCAATTAACTTTCCTTTCTGCCATGCGCTGTCCGGTCGTGCAGGGCTTCCTGTTGTGTGAACCACTGGCCGAGGAGGCGTTCCTGCAACGCTGTCGAGACGGCGGCAATTTTGAACATCTTGTCAAGAGCTTTGCCGGCAATAACTCTTCAGCTGCCGGCTGATTCATGCTAAGGTCCAACACAGATTTTATTTCAACAAAAGATGAGGCGAGAGCATGGCGCGAGCAAGTGCACGACATATCCTGGTAGACAGTAAAGAACAATGTGAAGAACTAAAACAGAAAATCGCCGGTGGCGAGGATTTTGCCACGGTGGCACAGCAATTTTCCACATGCCCTTCAGGCCGGAAAGGTGGTGATCTTGGTGAATTCGGCCAGGGTATGATGGTGCGTGAATTTGATGAAGTGGTCTTCACCGCCGAATTGAACAAGGTTCACGGGCCGGTACAAACCCAGTTCGGTTATCACCTGATCGAGATCACCGACCGCACAGACTAGGCAGCAGGACGCCCGGCGTCTTGTGCATGCTCAGGTTATCGAACCCCGGTTTACTGCTCCGCTTGTGACGCAATTTCCTGTAGCAATGCCGCATCGTAATTCGCATCCCGTTCCCTGTTTATCCGATACAGCCAGATGAGACTCATCAGGATGATAAACAGGGCGGGGAGCGCGCCATAATTCACCATCCGCCAGCCGAAGTGATGTTGCAGCATGCCTGCTGAAAACGTTGTTATCGACACAGTCGTAAAGACGATCAGATCATTGACAGCCTGGGTCTTGAACGTCTCTGTTGCGGTATAGGTTTCCGTCAGCAAGGTTGTTCCGCCGATAAACAGAAAATTCCAGCTAACCCCCAGCAGGAACAATGCCAGCCAGAAGTGGGTGATACTGCTGCCATTGAGATTGATCATGACACTGAGCACACCGAGCAGCAGTCCGCTTGCCATGATCAGCGTCAGACCAAAGCGACGAATCAGATGACCGGTCACAAAGGCCGGGGCAAACATCCCCAGTACGTGCCACTGGATCACAAAGGCGGTATCGGTAAAGTCATGGTGATGATGCTGCATGGCCAGCGGGGTGGCGGTCATCAGCAGGGACATGATGCCGTAACCAAGCATGGCGCAAGTCACGGCAATAATAAATTTCGGTTGTCGAATGATTTCGCGTATCGGTCGTCCTGCTGAATTGCCGGAGTCGACAGCAGCGTGTTGCGGCAGGTGCAATAAAAGGATCAACGCAAACGAAATCACGTACAGGGAAATGATCGCCGCATATCCGCCGGCAAACAGCGCATGCGGGATAAGTGTGCGGGTCTGAATCGCCAGATTGGGACCGATGACCGCAGCGATGATTCCACCTGCCAGGACATACGCGATGGCGCGACTTTTCAACGCCGGTGCAACAATATCGGCCGCCGTAAAACGATAATAGTTACCAAACCCGGTGAATACGCCGAGCAGAATACTGCCGCCGAGAAATAACAGGTAGGCATGTTGCAGAATGGCCCAGGTACACAGCGCGGCGCCGGACATTCCAAACAGTGTGGCAAACAGGAACGCACGTTTGCGACCAATGCGTTTCATCAACATGGCGGCCGGAATGCTGGTCAGCATGGTGGCCAGCAACTGGCCGGCAAACGGCAGGGTGGCCAGACTCTTGTCAGTCGCCAGATTATAACCGACCAGTACCGTCGTAGAGACGATAAAAGACATGCCGGTCACCAGCATGGCCTGACACAGGGCCAGCAGGGGTATGTTACGTCGAAAAGAATTCATCGGGCGTACTGTTGACGATTAATTGTTACGTGACAAGGGAAGATCAAACAGCAGTAACTCCGCCTCACCGCTTGCATGCATGACAAGGTCTGATTCATCAAGAATGGTTGCGCCATCGCCATGAGTCATTTTGATTTCATTGAGCGTTAAATTACCACGCGCCAGATGCAGGTAGACAACCCGGTCCGCAGCAACTGAATAGTGCACGTCTTCCCCATCGGTCAGGCGTGCGGCATAGAGCAGGGCATCCTGGTGGATGGTGACGGAATCATCCCGACCATCAGGGGAGGCGATTAAACAGAGACGGCCGTGCAGACGATCATGAAACTGTTTTTGTTCATAACCGGGGTCGACACCGGCGACGTTGGGCATGATCCAGATTTGCAGGAAGTTGACGGTTTCACTGTCTGAGGCGTTGAACTCGCTGTGTACCACCCCGCGGCCGGCACTCATGCGTTGCACCTCACCCGGCCGGATCACCGAACCATGGCCCATACTGTCCTTGTGTTCCAGTCCGCCGGACAGTACATAACTGATGATTTCCATATCCCGGTGACCATGTGCGCCAAACCCGGCACCGGGCGCCACGGTGTCATCATTGATGACACGCAGCACCGAGACACCCATGTGGGCCGGGTCATAGTAATTGGCGAAGGAAAAGCTATGCCAGGTATCCAGCCACCCATGGTTGGCATGGCCGCGTTCAGCAGCAGGGCGCAGAGTGATCATTTCATATCCTGTGGTTGGGCGCTCCAGTTTACCTGTTCAGTCGGGCCGGCAAAACCGTTTCCTTACACGTTCACAGCCAGACCGGCATGTTGTGCAGTCAGGGCGGTGAAGGCCGCGCTTAATTCACTGAAAACCGGGCCGGGGCAAACCGCCATGGGCCGATCATCAATGACACATACCGGTGCAAGTTCGATCGCCGTGCCGGTCAGGAAACACTCATCCGCTGTGTAGAGATCATAAGGGGCGAGTGATACTTCGCGAGACTCTATGCCATGTTGATGCGCCAGCTGCAGGACCACACTTCGGGTCACACCATCCAGTGCTCCGTCACTGACCGGCGGTGTCAGCAAACAACCGTTTTTCACAATAAAAATATTATCGGTCGAACCCTCGGTCACATAACCCTGCTGGTTGAGCAGGATCGCTTCATCGGCATCAGCGCGGCTTGCCTCCATGCGCGCCAGGGCATGATTCAGATAGTTCAGGGACTTGATGCGCGGGTCCAGCCCATCCAGCGGCAGGCGGCGGGTCGAGGCAATGACCAGGCGCAGCCCCTGTTGGCGTTTGATCGGATTAAAGACAGCCAGTTGATCCGCGATAATGAATACCGTTGGTTTGAGGCACAGGCCGGGGTCCAGTCCCAACGGTCCGGTGCCACGGGTGATGACCAGACGCAAATAGCCGTTGTCGGCATCGAAACCGTCGATGGTCTGCTGTATGGCGTGGATCAGTTCATCCTTGCTGTAAGGGACCGACAACCGGAGCGCCCGGGCCGAATCAAACAGACGGCGCAGATGGGTGTCGGTGTGAAAGCCCCGGCGTTGATAAAACCGAATACCTTCAAATACGCCATCACCATACAACAAGCCGTGATCAAACAGGGAGATGCGGGCTTGCTCCGTCGGGACCAGGGCACCGTTAAGCCAGATACTTGCCATTTGTTTATGCTCCTTTAGTGGCATTGGATTGGGAAAAAGCAAACTGTTTATTGATGGCCACAATGATCACCACCAGTACGGCAAACAGCCAGGTGCGTGCACTGACCTCGGCATCCAGCATCAGTTGTGATGCCAGAATGGTGATAAAGGGCATGAGCAACATGAGCTGGCTGACCCGGGCAATACCACCCAGCGACAGCCCCCGATACCAGGGGAAATAACTCAACAGCTGGCTGCTCAGGGTGAGATAGAGAAAACCGAACCAGGCCGAACCCGGCGCGTTATACGACATGGGCAGGGCCACCAGCAGAAAAGGCACAAGCAGAACTGGCAGGGCCAGCACCAATGCCCAACAGATCACCTGCCAGCCGCCCAGATCGGGAACCAGTCGTGCTCCTTCGGCATAACCGAGGGCGGCGATAACAATAGCCAATAACAAAATCAGATCACCAGGCTGCAATGCTCCACCACCATTGAGCAGGGAAAAAACCATCACGGTGCCACTACCCAACGCACTGGTGAGCCAAAAGAGTCTTGACGGATGCTCACCGGCACGCAAGACACCCGCAACCGCCGTGGCCAGGGGCAAGATGCCAAGGATGACACCGGTGTTGGCTGCGCTGAGATAGAACAAACTCCAGGCAGAGAGCAGTGGAAACAGGATCACCGCACACAAGGCCACGATCACCAGCCCCGGCATATGGCGGCGGGCGGGCAACGGGGCGCGAAACAGCAGTAACAGGATGGCAGCGGGCAGGGCGGCCAGTACCGCACGGCCCAGACCGACAAAGGTCGGGTCCAGACCGGCCACTGCCAGACTGGTGGTCGGGGGGGTGAGGCTGAAACCGATGACGCCGATTAACCCATAGAACAGCCCTTGTTGTTGTGCGCTGTTGTTGCTTTGTCCCTGCATGGTGGATGACCTGTGTTGTGTTGAATGGACTTAACACTAGGCAATAACTGGCATCCATAACAGATACAGATTAAGATAAAAATGACCATAACAGATATCAAAAAGGTAACAGACAGATGGCGGAAGCGTACTTATATCAACAAGTGGCGAACGAACTGCAGCATGCCATCCGGCAAGGGGTATACGGAGTGGGAGATAGGCTGCCCTCACTGCGTCACATCTGCCAACGCTTTGCGGTGAGTCTGGCCACCGCCGTCCAGGCCTATGATTTCATGTCGCAGGAAGGCTTGATCGAGTCGCGTCCCAAGCGTGGTTATTTTGTGCGACACAAACCGACGGCCATCAGCGAACCGGCGGCGAGTAAACCGGCCCTGCGGCCGACAAAGGTCAATGTGGCGCAATTGGCCATGTCGTTGATCAATGAAGGGCGTCAGCCCGGTCTGGTAAAACTGGGGGCTGCAGTGCCCGGGGCGGATATCCTGCCACTGGGTGCGCTGGCCAGGGCCATGGCCGGTGTCGCACGTCGCCGTTATCTGGCCACCGGGTTGTATGAAGATGCCCGTGGCAATAGCGAATTGCGGACACATATTGCCCGATTGATGCAGGAAGCCGGTGTCCATTGTCGCGCAGAAGAGGTGATTATCACCAACGGCTGTCTGGAAGCGCTGGGTTTGGCGTTGCGTGTGGTTGCCAAAGCGGGAGATACCATTGCCATTGAGTCACCCACGTACTTCGGTATTTTGCAAACCATCGAAAGCCTGGGCCTGAAGGCGCTGGAGATACCCACCCATGCCCGTGACGGTATCGATCTGGATGCCTTGCGCAAGGCGATCATTCGTCAATCCATCAAGGCCTGTGTACTGGTGCCGACGTTTAACAATCCACTGGGTTCCAGTATGCCGGACAAAAACCGGCGTCAACTGGTGCAACTGCTGGCCCAGCATGATATCCCGTTGATCGAAGATGATGAATACGGTTTCCTCAGCTACAACAAACAGCGGCCAAAGGCCCTCAAGTCCTATGATCGGAAAGAGAACGTCATTTACTGTTCCTCTTTTTCCAAGACGGTCTCACCCGGTTTGCGCCTGGGCTGGATGATCCCGGGCCGGTATATGGAACAGATCGGTTATACAAAGTTTCTGGATAACATCAGTACCGCCATCCATCCGCAACTGGCCATGACCGAGTTCCTGGAGCGGGGTAACTTTCAACGCAATATTCGCCGCGCCACCCGTATCTATCAAGTGCGTATGGAACAACTGCGGCATTGGGTCAGTGAGTTTTTTCCGGCGGGCACCCGGCTGTCCAATCCGGAGGGAGGATTTCTGTTATGGGTGGAGTTACCGGAACAAGTTGACAGTGAAAAGTTATATCAATTCGCCATGCAGCAACGTATCGCCATTACTCCCGGGATGCTGTTCACCGCACAGGCGCAATACAAACATCATATCCGACTCAGTTGCGGCGCCGTGGATGGGGAACAGGCCTGTCAGTCAATACAAAAGCTGGGTGAGCTCGCCCGACGTATGTTGTAATCAGGTTGCACAGCGGGTCGCCTCGATAATATTCCGACAGGTCGGGCACTGATACAGACGCTCACCCTTGCGGATCATGTTATGGCGGCGTGTGGTAATGGAATAGTGACGACAGGCACACCGATAGTCATGTCTTTGTTGTTTGCGTTGTGGTATGCCGGACAAATCATAATCACAGGTAACCCGGGGTTCGACACCAAACATATTCATCACCTTTTGCCATTCGCGGCCATGGGGTTTGACCTTGCGTATGCCATACAGCATATCAGTAATGTAATGAGCCACTTCATGGGGAACGGTGCGGGCCAGATTATCCGCGTAGTATTTGGCAAACAGATAGGGGTTATAACGGATCAGCCTGTCACCGCGATAGACCCGGTACATACCGGCGATGCGTCCCGAGAGGTTGAATATGATCGGGATATCCGTGAACTCACGTTGATAAAAACCGGCGGCACGCCGGATATAGTCTTGCGTTAAGGCAATGACCTGGTTTTGTAACTGTGCATCAATTGGTTCAACGTATTGCATAATATGGTTAATAAACTACCGGTCTTTTTACGGGCAATAACAATTTGCAGATATCATGCTTGCGGTCCGGCAGCCGGTCATTCAGCCGCTATAATCAATCATAACATAATAAAACAAAGGAAAAACAAGGATGACTACACACGGGATCACTCCACTCGGGCGGCACTGGCGAGCCCTGTTATATGTACTCAATATCTGCCGTTTCAGTTTGATCGTGCTGGGTGCTGTCGGCGCCATGCTCAATATCGGGCAGGGACAGGATCTGCTGATCGGTGTTGCCGAAGATAACCGTTATCTGTTGTTGTTATGCAGTACAACATTGTGGGCCTTCAGTCTTTGGTTATGGACACGTACCTTGCTGGAGATCCGGTTTCCGGATACCGGTGTGGATCAGGAATTACTTGTGGTCTATCGTCGCTGGTTGCCCAGGGTAATGGCGATGCTGGCCTATGTCATTGTTGCTGTGGCCGCAAAAAATGCCGGTGGTCATGCCGGCTTGTTTTTCCTGCCGACACTGGTGGTTGGGGTGATGTTCTGTATTATCCTGATTAAACGTCGCCCTGTCTCCCGTTGGGCGGCTGCAAAACTGAGCGCACAGTCAGATCAACACTGGCTGCATGTCGATGAAATGCATCACGATAAGGCCCTGTTTGCCGACTGGCGCGAGGCCTCCACTACCAAGCTGGGCAAGTTGGCGGCTGCATTCCTGATCATGGGTTTGTGCATGTTTCTATGGGGAACCGTCTCACCTGAAAGTCTGGGTACGCTGTTAAATGCACAGATGCTCCTGATGTTGTGGGGCGCGGGTTTTTTGCCCATTGGCAGTGCCATTACCTATTTTGGTAACAAGACCGGTATACCGGTGGTGACTGTACTGGTGGGCGCTATGCTGTTGTTCAGTCTGTGGAATGACAATCATGCCATTCGCCCCATGCCCGGCAACACCACGCCGGCGGATCGCCTGACACTCAAACAGGGACTGGATGAATGGCGCAAGGTGAATTGCGTGAACGGCAAATGCAAACCCTTTGTGATCGTTGCCACTGCCGGTGGCGGGATTCGTGCCGCTTACTGGACCGGTACGGTATTGGGTCATATTTATGAGGAACGTCCGGTGTTTAAAGATCGCCTGTTCGCGATCAGCGCCGTATCCGGCGGTGCAGTCGGCTCGACGGTCTTCCGCAGTGTGCTGGCGGCGGAGCAGCAGGGACCGTGCAAGGGCAAGGTGCTGGAGTGTACGCAACGTATTCTGACCAAAGACTTTCTTTCACCACTGACCGCCAGTTTGTTGTATCCCGATATCCTGCAGTGGTTCCTGCCGGTACCCATGCTGCGGGACCGTGCCGTCACACTGGAAAATGCCTTTGCGAAAAGCTATCGCGATGTCACACAACAGGACACACTGAACGAATCTTTCAGTAATATTTCACGTCAGGGTCGGCCCTGGCCCGCGCTGTTTTTCAATTCCACCTGGGTGGAGAATGGTCGCTTTATCGTCGCCGGCAGTCTGATTCCCGGCAAGGCAAAGGCCTTCTGGCTTTACCGCGATCAGCTGGATGAGTTCGGATATGACGTTCGTCTGATCTCGGCGGCGCATAACAGTGCACGCGCACCTTATGTGAGTCCGTCAGGCAGCTGGTTTGCCGGCAAGGGTAAGGATAAAACCGCCGGTGCCATCAAGGGCCGACTGACAGATGGCGGTTTGTACGATACGTTTGGGGCGTCCACCGCGATAGAGTTGTTTAACTTTGCCAGAGAAGAACTCAAGGATCAGTTTAGGCCGCTGGTGATTCAGATCAGCAGTACACCGAACATGCCCAAAGACTTATCCGAGACACCGCCGTTGCCGGTGAGTAATTTTGGTTATGAATTCCTGACCATGTTCAACGCGATCTATGCCACCTCGGATGGACATGCCAAGGTACTGGCCTCGCAATTGAAACAGCTGGCGGAAAAACATGGCAGTTATGCCTATTTCAGAATGTGCGATCCGGCTGACAAGGAAGTGATGCCGCCGTTTGGCTGGTCGCTCTCGGAACATGCCCGGGTAACACTGCAAAGTTTTCTGTTAAACAAGGATGTACAGACCGGACAGACTCTGCCGAAAACCTCCTGCACCGCCGAGAACCAGGCCGCAGCGGCGCAGGTGATAAAGGTGTTGGCCGATTGATCAGCACTCGGCCGGGGTAATCGATACCCCGGCCGGTGATCACGCTCAGGCGCGGGCCAGGTTGCGTGGCATCCCGGCAAAGCGACGTACCGTGTAGGCCCCGTCACCCAGCAGGCTCTGTACCACACAGGCCAGGGTCAAAAATGCCGCATATTCCCAACCACCATTTGCATTGGTGTAGAGCCAGCCATTCCCGGCGTGTACGCTCAATGCACCGATCAGCACCGGGATCAGGAGCAGGGCAGTCTGGCGACTGCCCAGTCCCAGCAGCAATAAAATACCGCCGCCGATCTCCAGCAGGGTCACCGGATAGGCCAGCCAGCCGGCAAAGCCGACCGAGGTGAAGAAGCTGGCCGTACCCGGCAGGGTGAAGACCAGGACCTTGAGCAGGCCGTGGGCGATAAACATACCGCCCAGCGCAATGCGCAGGGTGAGAGCGGCGAGGTCGATCTGTTGTTCACGTGTCATGGGTTTTCTCCTTGGTTGATAGTACTGGTTAGTACTAAATGGTTAAAAAAAAGCTATTCAAAAGCCTGTCGTAATTTTTGCAGCAGAACAATCAGTTGCGCCTGTTCCTTCGCATCCAGCCGCTGGAAACGTTCGCCCAGGCGGGTGATTTGGCGGGGAAATTCCGTTTCAAACACCAGCTTGCCCTGCGGGGTGAGTTCGACCCGGGTGCAGCGGCGATCCTCATCCTGTGCCACCCGACGTACCAGCTGTTTTTGTTCCAGGCGGTCGATGACACCGGTCAGGGTACCCTTGGTGATCAAGGTCAATTCCCCGATCTCCTTAAAGGTCAGCCCGGTGGTGTTGCCCAGGGTGAAAATCACGTCGGCCTGGGAGACGGTGAGATCACTGTCCCGGTAGCCGGCGGCATCGTAGTTGGCAAAGGCCTGGTAGGCCCGCACCAGTTCGCGCAACAACGGCATAAAGGGCTGCCTGGCGGCATTGGCGGGGGTGATCAGGTCGGTATCAATCTGTTTCTGCATGGGAGAGAAAATAGTACTGATTAGGACTAATGTCAAGCCCGAAACGCGCAGGGGCTGGGTTGCGGGGACCTATTTTGCCTTGAGCCAGTACTTGTATTGCTTCGGCAAGGGGGTGAGCGGCTGCGCATCGTTCTGTGTATTTTGTGCGGCCTGTTCGAGGCGCTGGAGACGCTTTCCGGTGAATGGGTGAGTGCTGAGAAACTCAAAGCCGGGTTCATTCTTCCCGTGGCGCTTGCGTTCGGCTTCCAGCGCCTTGAATACCGCCTCGGCGCCCTGTACGTGGCCATAGAGCTTTTGCAGTACCTGCAGAGCCGTCGCGTCCGCCTCGTTTTCATGATCGCGGCTGAATTTGAGCGCCGTCACCTGGCCGGTCTTATTGACGAAATTGCCGGTCAGTGAATCGCCCAATGAACTGCTGACCAAACCCAGGGTCAGGCCGATAACCATGCCCCGGCCGACACTGCGAATGGGATGACGATGTTTGATGTGGGCGATCTCATGGGCCAGCACCATCACCAGGGCGTTTTCGCTGGGCATTTTTTCCATCAGGCCGCGATACATGATCAGATTACCGCCCAGCGTGGCGAAGGCATTGACGGTCTTTGAATTCACATAATGTATTTTGAGTTTCATATCCGGCGGCAGGTCGGCGGCCTGCGCGATCTTGTGGGTCAAGGATTCAAGATAGCGGTTTATCGCCTGTCCTTTGACCTCGTGTTTATCGAGCGGGATATTGATGTTTTGTTCGGCGCTGAACGGAATGTGATGGGCCAGCCTGTCGGCCAGAACTCCCAGGATGAAGACGGCGATAACCACCACCCCAACCACTCCCGATGTCAGCTGGAGAAACTCCCGGACCGGATGTTCGATAGAGGTATTGATCCCTTCGGGTATTTTCGGGTTGCTGTATTCCATCGGGGCGTTCAACGTTCCTGTTTAAGTGCTGTGCCGTAGGCCAATACCTCGACAGAGCCAATGGAGTTTTGTGAACCCTTGGAGATGCTTGAGGTTTCCAGCTTGATATTAAAGACCAGATTCGCCCCCTGGGCTTTGGCCTCCTCTTTCATGCGCAGAATGGCTTCACGACGTGCTCGATCCAGCAGAGATTCATAAGCGGTCACACGTCCACCCACCAGATTACGCAAGCCGGCGAGAAAACGTTTAAAGTAATCGACAGAGATCACCACATTGCCGGCCACCAGACCGATGGAAATGAATTTGTCCTGCGGCGGGATAAGCTTGGTGGCCACCACGGGGATGTTGCTCAATTCCGCCTCGCGCTGAATGATGCTCTTGTAGTGACGCTTCTCCGCATAACGCCCGAAGATATAGCCCAGCAGCAACAGGGTAATAACTAAGACGAGATCTTCCATGACCCTTACTCCAGAATAACAGCAGTGCCGTAGGCGAATAACTCGGCTGCGCCGGCGGTCACGCTGGAAGTGGAAAAACGCACGTTCAACACGGCGTTGGCGCCAACAGCTTCAGCCTGGGCAATCATGCGCTGTGTGGCCTCTTCACGGGATTCCTGCAACAACTCGGTGTAGCCCTTTAGTTCACCACCAAAGATGTTTTTCAGGCCGGCCATAATGTCCCGGCCTACATGCTTGGCGCGGACCGAACTGCCCTGTACCAAACCAAGGTGTTGTTTGACCCGTTTGCCGGGGATGATTTCCAGATTGCTGATTAGCATGAGCGCCTCCTGCTCGTTATCGTTGTCTCTCCATGCTAGCCCATGAATCAGGTTAAAACTATGCCTGTACCGGCTTGACTTTTGCCGCCGCCTGTTTGGCCCGGGTACGGCAATCTTCCACATCATCACCGTAGGCCAATGCCACACCCATACGGCGGCGGGTAAACGATTCCGGTTTGCCGAACAAACGCAGTTCCGTGTCAGGCACCGCCATGGCCTGATCCACATTCTCAAAGGCAATACCTTTGGCTTCATGACCACCATAGATGACGGCGCTGGCGCCGGGGTTGCGCAGGGCGGTGGAGACCGGCAGGCCGAGGATCGCCCGGGCATGCAATTCAAATTCGTTTTGCCATTGTGTCGCCATGGTTACCATGCCGGTATCGTGCGGGCGGGGACTGACTTCACTGAACCAGACCTCATCACCCTTGATAAACAGTTCGACACCGAACAGACCCAACCCACCCAGATTGCCGGTAACAGCGGCGGCGATCTGTCTGGCCTTGTCCAGCGCGGTGGTGGACATGGCCTGGGGTTGCCAGCTCTCCACATAGTCACCTTTTTGCTGAATGTGGCCGATGGGGTCACAGTAATGGGTAACGATATTACCGGTTGTATCTTTGGCGCGGACCGTCAGCAGGGTGATCTCGTAATCAAACCGGATCATCTCCTCGACAATGATGCGGCCCTGATCCACGCGTCCGCCTGCCTTGGCATAGTCCCAGGCGGTCTGCACATCATCCGGTCCATTGATGGTGGACTGCCCCTTGCCGGAGGATGACATCACCGGTTTGACAATGCAGGGATAGCCGATGCCGCCATCTATCGCGGTCTGTAATTCCGCCAGTGATTCGGCAAAGGCATATTTTGAGGTGGGCAGTTTGAGTTCTTCCGCCGCCAGACGGCGGATCCCTTCACGGTTCATGGTGAGCTGGGTGGCCCGGGCCACCGGAATGACAACAGCCAGACCATCCGCTTCGATGCGGGCCAGTTCATCGGTGGCAATGGCCTCGATCTCGGGCACGATCAAATGGGGTTTTTCCGCTTCAACCAGTTTGCGCAGGGCGGCGGCATCTGTCATGTTGATGACATGAAAGCGATGCGCCACCTGATGACCGGGGGCATTCTCATAACGATCCACACCGATCACCTCCACCCCCAGCCGTTGCAGGGCGATGATCACTTCCTTGCCCAGTTCACCACAGCCGAGAAACATCACGCGGGTTGCAGAAGGAGAAAGCGGGGTGCCGATACGGGTCATGGGAGAACTCCTGAATGAACTGACAATGGCGTGCAGTATAACGGAATCACCTGCGGATGGGCAGGTGCGACGATGCCGCCGGACGCGGTGAACATCGTCATGGAGCCATGATAATTGCGGGATAGTCGGTCACTCAGTGAACAGTCGTAAACGTGTACCGACGGAATTATGCTGTTATATTTAATAGAGGGACACAACCGGTCTGCATGGATGAGAGAGGAGGGACAAGATGGCTCAGCAATTTGCTTCTGACGATGAAAGGTCTGCGCAACAGTTTGTACAGGTTGTCGAAGATATCCTTGCACAAAATCCCGATCTGGGTCTGGATACCAGAAGCGCCATCGCACATTTGCAACGAGCCTTCAATATACCCGCTGATGGTGTACCCGGCCCGCAAACTCTGGAATATGTCGCACAGCTGCCAGAGAATGAGATTTACCGTATTCTCGACAGAAGAACGCATGATGCGAAGGAGTCGTTTCAGGCGCAGCAAAAAAATCAGAATCTGAATGAGTCGTTTTCTGAGCTGGATATTAACAACGCCAAATCAGAAGATGATGTTCTGGAAGTGCCGGCGTGGTTTGTCGAGATCGCTCAGAAAAATAACTGGGGATTGAGTCAGAGCCGGCAAATGTCGGTGCCGGGGTTGTCTGCAACACGGCCAACACATACCCGGCTGACGATCACCATTTCCGATACAGATATCAATTATTTCCTCAACGGCATCTCTGATCTTGACCCCTACCTCGATCCCGACATGCGTAGACATCTATTCAGTGAGTTTTTGCCGGTCAAAGTGGATATTGAGCTCTATGCACTGGTGCCGGGCGGTGACATGAATGACGACTTCTCGCGCTGGGCAGAGAAGCAGTCGCAACTGGTTATTCGCCTTGTTGAGTCTGAATCCAATCCCAATCGTTATATCGCTGAACTTGCCGGTAGAGACACCGGTGTGATCAGCATTCAGGGGCTGGGGGCGATAGCCGGTTTAAATGATGTGATAGTAGCAAACTGGCCTGATCTGGTTTTAAATCGCGAGCAGCGGGCACGCATTGATAAAGCCAAAAGTGGTGGTGCAGGCAAAACAGTCAAAGGCAAAAAGAAGACGGCGAAAAAAAGTACGACCAAGCGCACAAAGGAAGACGAACAGGATGATATCATTGATGAGGCGGCGGCAGAAGCCGATGACTTGCCACTCACTCACACCATCGATAACAAACTCTCCGGTTATATCAGTGATGATATTGAATTACGCAAGGATCAACTGGGTCTGGAAGCAGAGGTCAAGGCCTTGTGTGGTATCGCGGCATCGCGCGAAGTTTCACCACCACTCTCTATCGGCCTGTTCGGTGACTGGGGATCGGGCAAGAGTTTCTTTATCAAGGAAATGAAAAAATGCATCAACGCTATGGCGGCTGCCGCGAAAGAGGCGGAACAGGCGCGGTTGCAAGCGGATACCGAAGTCAGGGAGCCGGTCTACTGGTCCAATATCGTGCAGGTCAGTTTTAATGCCTGGCATTATGAAGACGCCGATCTGTGGGCCAGTCTGGTGGTGCATATCTTTGATCGTCTGGCGGAACATGTCTCCATCAGCGAAGACGACGAAAAATCCATCGAGAAAAAACGCAAACAGTTGTTTGCGCAAATCGAGTTGATCCAAAAAGAAGCAGCCCGGTGCAATGCAAAGTTGACCGAGACCGAACAAAGCCTGGCGAGTGCCCAACATCAGGTACACGTCACCGAGCTGGAGTATGCGCGTGTTAAACAGGAACTGGGACAGCTGGATGTGGGCAAGGCGATTAGACGATCATTTACGCTGTTTATGGAGCAAACGCCTCAACTCAAACAACATCTGGATGATCTGGGGCTGAAAAATACCGTCGACTCTACCGAATCATTGACCAAACTGGCCAGTGAACTAACCACCGAGGCCGGACAATTAAAAGCGGGTATTGTGCCGTTATTGCAACAAATGAAATCGGCAAAAGGGCTGGCGGTGCTGGTCGTTGTGTTGGCAGCCGGGATTGGCGGGGTTAATTATGGTGTAGATCACCTGTTTACCGGTGTTGTGGCCGACAACATTCGAACGCTGTTGGCGAATATTTCGGGTGTGGTGGCTACCGCCGGCGGGTATTTGCTGGTCGTAAAACAATGGCTGGTACCGGTTAAAGCCAAGATCAAACAGGTGCAGGGGTTTTATCAGGAATTTGACAAGCTCCGTCTGGCCGGGATCAAGGATGAAGAGGAAAAGATTACGGCGGCCAGGGCAGATCAGGCGGCCATTGAAAAACAACTCAAGGAAGAGAGAGAAACACGCGATCAACTGTTGCAGCAAAAACATGATCTGCAAAATGAGCTGGATAAGATCCGCGCCGGGCGACGCCTGTACAGCTTTATCGAAGAACAGGCAACCAGTGACAAGTATCGCGGCAAGCTGGGGATCATCGCCTCCATCCGGGAAGACTTTAAACGGCTGAGTCAACTGATGGTGGCGCAGTCAACGGAGAAACGCGAGGCCTGGAAAAAGGCGCCCGACACTGACAAGATTGATCGCTCGAATGTCGCTGATATCGACAGAATCATTCTTTATATCGATGATCTGGATCGCTGTACCCCGGAAATGGTGGTTGAAGTCCTGCATGCTGTGCATTTGTTGCTCGCCTTCAAACTGTTTGTGGTCGTAGTGGCGGTGGATTCACGCTGGTTGATCAATTCCCTGAAGACCTCTATCAGTAACCTGACCAGTGAAATTATTGATCAGCAGGGACTGGATGAGGACAATCTGGAAGATGATTCACTCAGTACACTGAACAATCTGATCACCACGCCACAAAACTATCTGGAGAAGATCTTCCAGATACCCTATACCCTGCCAAGAATGACGCCGACCGGCTTTGACAATATTATCCGATCCCTGTCAGAACCGGTGACGATTACCGGGACACAACAGCAAAACAGGCAGGCGGCCGCTGCAGCCGGCGCGGAGGGTATGGTCACCGCCGCCTTGACCGGCAATCAGATGAAAAATGTTGTTGGGCAGAATGTTCCTGCGCCGGTTATTGCAAATACGCCACCGCCGTCTGATCCGGGCAAACCGGCCGCCGGTACTGTTGCCGCACCGGTCAATCAGGCCGCCGGTCCATCGCCGGCAACGCCAGCTGTTGCAACGGTAAACAATGATGTTGCGCAGTATGAGATTGATCTGAACCCGGAACAGTCAAACATTACCGATTATGAATTGCAGTTTATGAGTCAGGCCTATCACGGTTTGCGTACACCGCGTTCCATTAACCGCTTCGTTAACACCTACCGGCTGATTCGGAGCCTGGTCAGCAAGGAACAATCCTCCGCCTATTTTAAACCTGATGGCGAATATCGGCAGGTCATCATTCTGCTGATCGTATTAATCGGTTTTAATCAGGTGGCGGAAGACTTTTTTGTTGAGCTGGTCAAGACAAACAGTAAAAAGAAACTGACTGATATATTGACGCACATGATTACCCGGGCCGGCAACAATACAAGGCACCGGCTCGGACACCTGAAAGAGGCGCTGGATAAAGTGCCGGGAACAGACAAGCTGGCATTGGACGTTTTTCAACGCTGGGTCTATCCGGTGAGCCGTTACTCTTTCAGGCCCATTCGACTGGAGTTGAAAGAAAATTCACACGCGGAAAAATAACATACAACTGCAGGGATAGCGGTGAACGGAGGAGATCATTCCTCCGGCGGAGTTTTATATCCCGTCCACATGGCTTTCACCAGATTTTCCCTGTGTAACCAGCCGGAGACAATCACGCCGGCGATGTGAATAAAGACCAGCAGCAGCGTGAAATTGGCGATGGCCTCATGGAGTTCCTCCAGCCAGTCATGTCCCCGTTCGTTATCATGTGCATATCGGTCATCATCATCACGGCCCCTGCTTTTGGCATGCGCCGGGCTGATCGCATGGATATCGAGCTGGATGTTTGCCAACGGTCCCTTGCCTTCCAGGGCATAGAGCTCAAGCCCCGTCCAGCTGGTCAGGCTGAGAAAAATGAGTAACAACACGATCATCAGACCACCGGCCGGGTTATGGCCCAGATAGTGTTGGGGTTTCCCTGCGAGAATGGATTTCAGGTAGGACAGCACGGGTTTGATGCCGGTGACGAAGTTGGTGAAGCGGGCGTATTTTGTGCCGATGATGCCCCATACGACGCGAAAGGCAAGTAAACCGACAATGGCGTAACCGCTGTAAATGTGCAGCAAGCCGGCGTCATCACCTGATAAATAGGCAATAAAAAACGAGGTGACCAGCGACCAGTGAAAAACACGGACTGCGATATCCCAGACTTTTATCGGTTCTTTCATAGGCATACAGAAGTTGGTTTCACTACGACAATCCCGAGTTATTCACAACAGAATCACCGTTGTATGATAAAAATCAAATATGTGTTCATTTTCGGCAGTATACTTAATGCATGTGTTTTTCCGCCAATGCCAGTTTTACCGCTGCTGCACTGTTAATTCCCGGTGGGGCATATTGTATTTCCCTGGCGCGACGGGATGCGCCACAGTATTTACCCTTCGCTGTCTATCCACTGGTGTTTGGTATACAGCAATTTTGTGAAGGACTGTTGTGGTTAAGTATTGTCGGGGAGGGCGGAGTAAACAAGGGGGCGGCCTATAGTTTCCTGTTTTTTTCCCACGTTTTCTGGCTGGTCTGGGTGCCCGGTTCGGTTTGGTATCTGGAAAGCCATGCGGTAAAGAAACGACTCTGGCTGTTGCTGGTGATATTGGGTGGAATTTATGGTTCGGCCATGTACTTGCCGATGTTGTTGCACAACAGTGTACAGGTGCTGGTGGTAAAAAATTCGATTGTTTATCACCCCGGAAATATCTTCGGGGCGCATATTCCCGGTGAAGTTATCAACCTGATATATGCCCTGATCATCCTTTTGCCTCTGCTCGCTCAGTCAGACAGGATGATTCGCAATTTTGGTATTTTGATCCTGATCTCACTGATCTTTTCGCGTCTTGTTTTCAATTACGCGGTGACCTCAGTGTGGTGCTATTTCGCGGCAGTCCTGTCGTTGTACATCGTGGGTATGTTGCAGAGTGTCTGTGCCGGAGTGGTGCGTATGGAGGATCAAAATCCCTCACCATGAAACATAAAAATATACTAATATTGGAAAATACTAATAAAAACCCCGCACTGCGCGGGGTTCACGAAGTAGAGGATTACGCAATCGTGGTTACTGCGGGATAACGTTGCTTGCCTGTGGCCCTTTTGGACCCTGCTCGACCTCATAACTGACGCTTTGGCCTTCATTCAGCGTTCTGAAACCATCACCTTTTATCGCGCTGAAATGAACAAATACATCTTTACCGCCATCGTCCTGAGAAATAAATCCATATCCTTTGGATTCGTTAAACCATTTTACAGTGCCTGTTGCCATATTTCATAACCTTAAATAAACAATTACTATATTAATGCCTGCTGGATTGGTGGAATGGAGGAAGTTTGGAAGGTAATTCATGCGAATACTTATTTAAACCCACTGCAAACCCCACAGCTTTAAATACTGTAGACCAGTTCAAATAAAAACACCACAGTAAACCCGACCCGATGGGGTAAAAAAACAGCCGCGCCAGGTCGATTTACCGCGAATATTAATTTGATACTCTGTAGCCGCCGCAAGCAGTCTGCTGATTCTCTGCTTGAAGCCGGATTCGGGATCACCTAGAGTAACAGCCCCATGGAAACGATGAAAAAAGCCCTGCCAATTTTGCTTGCCTTATGGATGAGCGGATGCGCGGTTCAGACGCGCCCCGTCCTGACGCCTTTTGCTGATGGGGAATTTTGGGTTGTCACCCAGTCTCTCAGTTATCCGATACCCGGCACCGACGATGTGATTGTGATACCGCAGGGATTTGTTACCGATTTTGCGAGTATCCCCCGGATCTTTTGGACAGTTTTTCCCCGTCATGGTGAATACACAACCGCTGCCATTGTGCATGACTATCTTTACTGGACACAGCGTTGTACCCGGGAACAGGCTGATGATTTGTTTGAGCGGGCCATGCAGGATGCCGAGGTCAGTACGGCTTCCCGTTATGCCATCTACGGCGCGGTGCGGCTGGGGGGTGGTTCGGCCTGGGATGAGAATGCCAGGTTGCAAACAGAAGAAGGTGAATCACGTATCGTTCCCTATAGCCTGTTGAACTTTGATTACAAAACAAAGTGGGTCAATTTTCGCGAAACCTTGATCAACTACTACAAAGCCAACCCGGTTGAAAAAGAGGCACTGACGGCGCCTCCCCGCTATTGCACTGCCCTGGAACGCCAGGCCGCCGAGCAGGCCAGGCTGGAAGCGGAAAAGGCCAGGGCCGAGGAGGAGAAAACGAAAGCCGAGGAAGAGAAAGCCAGAGCAGAGGAAGAAAAAGCCAAAGCGGAAGCGGCGCAGGGGGCGGCGGTTGAGGGTAATGAACAGGTTGTTGAGCCCTTACCTCAGCCCAAACCGATCCAGGATAATACCTATCGTCCCAGCTCTATCCTGGATGATGATTAACCGTATCGCCCATCCACGCGGGGTTGTATCAACATTGGTGCATACAAAAAACTGAACCAGGCAAAAGCGCCGATCCAGCAGAGCTGGGCCAATATCAGCCAGAACATGTACCATTGACCAAATACCATGGGCAGTATGACCCGGCAGATACTCCCGACAAACGTCAACAGAAAAATCCAGCGTAATTGCGCGGGCGGATCAAAGACATTGCGTCCGGTATGTCCCAATGCAACACGCGCCATCATGCCCAGGGTCATCATTCCAATACCACCAACGGCGAAGGCATGCAGGGCAAGATAAGACGAGATGCCGGTGAGCTCCCCCACGGCCAGCAGACAGAAACCGGCCGCTATCCAGCCATAGGCTGCATAAAGCACCCAGAGCAGCGGTTTTTGCCAGATACCCGGAGTATACCAGCCGATCAGACGTATGCTGTGCAGGACGGCCAGAACGGCGGCTGTCAAAATCGTACCGGCGTGGCTTCTGAGCATGAGATTGATCGGAATGAAAAGGAATAGCAATATCAGACTGCTGATATCCAGCAGACGATAGTTGTGCAAGGTCACCGGTGCATCCACCCCTTTTTCGATAAAGAAGGGGACGACACGTCGGGCCATGATGAGGACCAGAGCCAGTACCAGATAAAGCCCTGTCTGATTCATCAGACGCGGGACCATCTCGGAGGTGAGGTAGAGCGCCTTGCCGATCTCGGCCGCCAAAGCGGCCGGCAGGGTGATCAGCCGGGCTCCTTCTACCGGCAACTGAATATGTAATGCCGTCAGGTAGAACAGCATGTTACAGATAACCAACAGCGCCAGAATGGCCAGTATCCCGAAGTGCTGACGTTGTCCGGCCTGTTTCAGGGGCCTGAACAACGCCGCCAGCATCCAGCAGCCAAAGATCATATCGGCAACGGCCATTACCGGCAGACCTGCCTGATGGGGAATCAACGGCGACAGTCGGGCCAGTATCCAGAATAGGGCCAGAATTAAAAGTCGGGGACCGTGCAGTGTCTGGATGTTGGTCCAGTTGCGCACAGCGGTCAGCAGAAAACCGGTAATCGCCGCCATGGCATAACCGTACACCATCTCATGGGCATGCCAGTCGAGCAGGGATATCGGGGCGTTGAAACTGAAGTCCTTGTTGATGTGCAACAGCCAGAACCACACCGCCATCAGGAGAACGGCGAACAGGCCGGCCAGCAGAAAGAAAGGGCGAAACCCCAGATGGTCGAGGGCATGGGGATAGCTTTTTCGTTCTTCGATATTCAGCATATAAACAGCATACAACACTCTGTCGGACACCGTGATAGAATTTCATGTCCGTTGTATAAGGACATCTTCACCCATGATCATATCGACAAGACCGGAGTCAAGTGTGTATGGCTGATAAAGTGGTATTTTCCCTGCTCGAAACCCCGCTGTTTCCGGATTTTTCCCGGCTGTTTCAACGGCTGGGTTACCGCGAACAACGGTTTGATTCGACCCGCAAGGCGATCAGCGCCCTGAAGACACAGCAACCCGACCTGGTGCTGGGTGAGTTTGTCTATGGTTACGGCAATAATTACGCCGGGGTGAACATCTGTAACCTGGATGTCTTTTTATACAGCCTGCAAAAGTACGCACCTGCCGCCGGCGTCATTGTCCTGGTGGAAAAAGGTGAGCGTGAATACGCGGCAAAGCTGGCCGACCTGTTTGATCTGCAGGCCATTCTCACCCTGCCGGTGACGGAACAGGCGCTGTTGGCGGCGATAAATTCCGACGAATAATTAAATTTGCAAAATAGTTGCATATGCAACTAATGTACATCATACTGAATGCATGTTTGAACGTTGCCTCTATTTCAACAGCCAGAATCTGGCCCGCACCGTCGCACGGATTTGGACCGAGGAATTCAGTCAATATGATCTGTCTCCTCCCCATGCCTATCTGTTGCGGCTCGTATTGCAGAAGCCGGGGTTATTACAGCGGGAGATTGCCTCCGAACTCGGTTTGTCACGCTCAACGGTGACCCGCTTTATCGACAGTCTCGAAGAACGGGGTTTTCTCAAACGCAAGAGCGGTACAACCGATGGTCGTGAACAGGCCATTTATCCGGCGCGCAAGGCTGTTACCATCGCCCCGCAACTGGAGGCCTCGGGTGAACGGTTGTATCGGGAAATGCAGCGCATCATCGGTGCGGATCAGCTGCAGTCTTTCGTCAGTGAGATGCGAAAAATGCAGAGTGAGCTGGGCTGAAAAAATTTGTTTAAATAGTTGCATATACAACTAAAAGGAAAAAAAGATGAACCTACCTGATGTAATCAACGGCAGTGAACAACCGACACTGTGGAGTGATGAAATCGGCGCACTAAGCCGCTTTTATCATGCCTTTAACCAGCGCGATCTCGCGCTGATGCAGCAGAACTGGACGCAGTCGACAGAGGCAAGCATGTCCAATCCTCTGGGCGGAGTGATGCGTGGCTGGGTCGGTATTGAGCAGGTCTATCGGCGCCTGTTTACCGGCACGGCCAGGGTCTATGTGGAATATTATGATTTCACTGTGCATACCACCGCAAACATGTTTATTGCGGTCGGCCGGGAACGTGGCTGGTTGCAGCATGGTGATGAACGTGTGGAACTGGCGATACGTACCAGCCGGATCTTTCGCAAGGACAACGGACTGTGGTGTCAGTTGCATCATCATGGCTCCATGGATGATCCGGCACTGTTGGCGCATTATCAGTCAACAGTGCGGTCCGGAAAATCGTGATCGCTGTTGTTACCAGTTTTGTCCGGCATCATCCGGCGGGATGTAGATGATTTCAAGACTGACGCGGCTGATGCTGCCGGCAACACGCGTATACTCTTTGACAAAGACATTTTCCAGTACCGCACCGTCAGCGGTAGTCATCCGGATCCCGCCAATCGCATCCCGTACCAGTTTGACTCTGGTACGGGTCACGGGTGCGCCGGCCGGAGCAAGCATGGATTTTAGTGTGGCCAATGTAACAAACCTGTTTGTTGCGTCGCATTTGAGAAACGTTGTTGTTGAAATATAGGTAATCACAACGAACCGGTGTGGAACTGGTTGGCAAACACCGGATGAAAAAAATATTCAGTGGTGAATAGTTTGTGGATTTGAAAACAGGATCACAAAATGTTGTGATGAATGTTCAGTGTGTTTGTTTCAGCAATCCGCGCAGGAAATCAAGATAGGTCGGTTCATCCCAGGGACGGCCACCCAGTGCCTGATAGTAGACCCGGCCATCCGGGCCAACCAGATAGGTTGCCGGCAAACCGCGCGGCTGCCACTGTTCTGTGACCAGACCATCGCGATCCATCAACGCCCGGATATCCGGCGCATGCGCAGCCAGAAAACTGAATACGGTATCCTCATTTTCTGCGGTATTGATCAGGGCAACCAGCAGTCCTTCGCTTGCCAGGATTTTGACCATGCGTTGAATCGCCGGCATCTCCTTGCGGCACGGGCCGCACCAACTCGCCCAGAAATGGACGAAGACCCACTGTCCCGGCCTGGCGGGCAAGGAAAAAGGTGCGCCATCTATATCTGATAATGTTAAGGCCGGCGCCGCATAGGGAGTGAGTTGCAGGATGCCCTCGGGCGGCGTGGGTGATGCCGCGGCAGAACAAATTAACCCCAGGCTGAGCAGAAGCGGAAACAACAGCCTTTTCATCGTGGGCACCTGATATCATCAAACCGAATCTTGACCGGCTTTTGTTGTGTGCCGTCATCCAGCATAAATACGGCCTCGATGCGCAGGGGATGACCGCGACGCGGCAACAGAATATTTCCGCCTTCCCGTTCATCGGGACGAAAGTCGAGTTTCTCCGGTAACAGGGTCCAGCGAAACGTCGATTGATGCGCCATGGGGATCTGCAAAGCCTGCCACTTGTCCCGCCAGTAAGTCCGATCCAGTCGTGGTACGGCGCCGGTTTGATCGGTAAAGGTCCAGCCCGCCAAATCCAGCCAAATCACATGCGGACTGGTGTTTTTGATCAACACACCGAGGAAACACTGTGCTTTCAGGACTTGCACCATTTGCTTGCTGAAACCCCGGGCCTCATAAAAGGCGGCAATCTGTTCCGGTGTTCGCTCAATCAATCTGACCGTCAGCTCCGGGGTTTTTACCTCGGTGCGCGGTTTGGCAAAAAGCGTGCCGGTGCAGGTCAGGCACAGGCTGAGAACAAGGACAATACACAAACGGTTCATCATGTCGCGACGCCGGGGCAATGAGAAAGATTGTCAGGCAGACTACAGGAGAAAGCGGCGGTATGGCAAGCGCCCGGTACTTTGCATTGCGTGTGGATCAAACACCGGGGAGCTGTTTTTTGCCCGGGACTTTTACCGGGTATGGGTCAGTTTGTTCGCTGTCGATGTTGCGAATCATGGTCTGTTTGTCGGCCAAATGATCCAGGTATTTATCCGCCGACATGGGTTTACAGATATAAAAACCCTGCGCGACGTTACAACCCAGTTCCGCCAGCATGGCCAGGGCTTCTTTGGATGTGACACCTTCAGCGGTAACACTCAGATCCAGATTATGCGCCAAATCAATAATGGTGCGGACGATTACCTTGTCGTTTTCATCATTGATCATTTCCATGACAAATGATCGATCAATCTTGATCTCGGAAACCGGTAATTGTTTCAGGTAGGCCAGTGAAGAATAACCGGTTCCAAAGTCATCAATCGAGAGATTACAGCCGATGGAGTCAATTTCCATCAGCACCGATTTGGCCCGGATGGGATCGACCATAATATCGCTTTCAGTGATTTCAATAGTGCAGCACCTGGCCGGCAGCTTGAATTCCGCCAGATAGGTACGCAGGTTTTTGGTCAACTCATGGTCATGCAGGCATTGTACTGAGACATTGATCGCAATCCCCAGATCAAGACCGTTGCTGCGCCAGTTGCTGCACTGACGCATACCTTCACGGATCACATAGTGGGTTAATGGTTTGATCAGGCCGGTCTGTTCAGCGAGCGGGATAAATTCATCCGGTTGAATATAGCCGCGTTCCGGATGGTTCCAGCGCGCCAGCGCCTCTGCACCGATAATGTGATTGCCTTTGATATCCAGTTTGCTCTGGAAATGCAATTCCAGAATATCATTATTAATGGCCTGACTGAGATCCGTCATTAACTCAAGCTTGCTGACATGATGGGTATCTTCGTTGGGGTTATAAACGGAAAACCCCTTATTACCGCGCTTGGCGTCATACATGGCCACGTCGGCGCGTTGCACCAGGATATTCACATCATCGCCATGTTGCGGTGATTCGACCAGCCCGATACTGATCCCGACATTCAGATTGTGTCCCTCGGCGACAAACGGGATACCGAATACGTCAACGATCTCGGCGGCGATCCTGGCCGCCTGAGTGATATTCGTGTCGGGCAACAGGATACTGAACTCATCACCACCCAAACGGGCAACGGTGTCAGACTTGCGTACCGTATTATAGAGTCGTTCGGCTGCCTGTTGCAGGACCAGATCGCCGATGTGATGACCGAGTGTATCGTTGATCTCTTTAAAGTGGTTCAGGTCGCTGATGATCAACACCAGCGGTGCACCGCTGACCCTGCTTTTCAGCAGGCTGTTCTGCAGGCGTTCATTGAGCATTTTGCGATTCGGCAGGTCGGTCAACGGATCATGCGAAGCCTGATATTCCAGCATTTCCGTTTCATTCTGTAGCTGGTTGGCAAACTGTTCAAAGCGACTTTCCAATATGCGGAGCTCGTCATGGGACTGAATGTCAGGCAATGGCACGGCCATTTTGCGTGAGAACTCGACAACACGTTGGGTCAGGTTGAGGATACGACGGGTCAACATGATAATGACCAGCATGAACAGGGCGATATAGGCCGCACCCGAGAACAGGCGCATGGATCGCTCTTTATCCAATACCGCAAGTGTGAGTTCCTCTACCTCCGAGAGCGGGATAAATGATACACACTTAATAACCAAATCGGAGGAACCGTAATCAAAGAAACCTTCACCAATGGTTTGATAGACGTTGGCAAGTTGCGAAACCTTGATACCTTCCGGCACCATTTTCGGATCACTGCTGACCAGAATGGTCTGTTCATCCTCCGCCAGCAGGGCGACGGTATATTTGCTGGTGGAGAGCACCTGGGATTCCAGCATAAATTCGCTGTCGATAGGTGAAAGCAGTACCAGAGTGCCAATCTTTTTCTTGTAGGCGATAACCGGTTCCGATGTGATCAAATACGGCCGCCCGGCCAGGGTGGTCAGATAACTCTGGTTTTCCGATAACTGCAACAGGATCCGTTCCGGATGCATGACCTCATCCGGGGGATGGATGCCACTCCAGCTATAAACCTCACGTGTTTGTTGTTGGGTATCCAGCAACAGGGCATATCGGGGCAGGGCAAACTTGCGCAACATGGAGTGGTTAGGCATCCAGACAGGGGTATTCTGATGGAATTTAACCCGGGGATTTCTTTCAGTCGCCGGCCACTTTTGCTCCTCAACATAGTGATACAGGCTGTTTGAGCGGACCAGCAGCTTGGCCAACTGGCTGTAAACCTTGACGTGGCGATCAAACAAGGTGCGGTGTTCCTGAGCCTGCAGACTGAAACGCGTGGCCAGTTTGGCATGGAAGATGGATTTGAGTGTGGCTGTCTGATAGCGATCCGATACAAGCCATACCGCCACCCCAAGGATGGCGGTATAGATCAGCATTTTGCCTGTCAGACCCGGTTTTTTCAGCATGTGACTGGCTTAATTCCGCGGCGGCAGTGCTACCGGCTTTGCGCCGTTGGGTTCGGCGACCAGTTCGTCACCCTTGAATTTCCAGCCGGTCTGTTTCAGTTTGTCGACGGGTACCATACTGAGCTCCGTGGCGTGATCCGCGATGTATTGCTTGAGAAAAGCAATTAACTTGATCATGCGATCACGCTGTTTACCGCCATTCGCCCAGGTGGTAATACTGTAGGTGCGATAAAACGGGTACTTGCCTGAAGCGACATAGTCCAGGTCGGTAGGTGCATGATTATCAATAGTGAGCATTTTCACCGGTCCCTTTTTATAGGTGTTGATCATGAACGGTGTTTCAATACTGACTGCATCTTCTTCTTGTCCTACCTTGGCGACCAGATCCGGTATCACTCCAACCTCTTTCAGTGTGGGGCTGAATTTTTCCTGGCTCTTGAGCAGCAAGGTCCAGTGGCCGGGACGGTTTTTACAATGCAGGCGTGCCTGTGGACGGATCTGCCCGGACAGTTGGGTGGATTTGTTGACATCTTCCCAGGAACGCATTTTGCCCTGAAAGATCAGGCGTGCCTGCTCTGTGCTGATATTTTTCAATGGGTTCTTTTCATTAACAAACACCGACAGGGCTGAAATCGCTATAGTGTGAAACTCCAGTCCCGGCAAGCGATCCTTGCTACTGGGCGGGCAGCAGAAGGTCCCGGCATCAATACTCTTGCGCAGGAGTTTGCCCGCAGATACACCACAGGTCCCGCTTTGCAGCACAATCTTCAGGTTATTGTCCCTGGCGTACTGTTCCGTCACTTTCTGCAAGGCCGGATGTGTTTGTTGCCCAAAGGAAACCACCAGGTCAGCATCCTGGATCGTCTTGTCATAAGCGACCGATTTCAGTTCCCATCCGGCCGGCATGCTGATGGATTTATCATTCGGAGCGAAGGCGTCGCCACGAAGTTCCTCTGCTGCCAGTGCCTGGCTACCTGACAGGCAGGCGCATAGTACACCGATGCCCAATCTGTAATTCATTGTTTTCTCCAATAATTATTCATTTCTGGGGGACGCAGGGACCGGCACAGATTCCCTACAGTTGTTGTCTCTAATTTATCGTCAGGTGGGGGAAATTCTGAAGCGGGAATAAAAACCATTTTTATTACTAACATTTTGAAAATCAAGGATATCCGGACATTGACAGTGAGAATGGCTTTGGCGCGGACTGTCTTTTCCTGGTAATACGATTTTTCGGAGACAATCAATCAGGCTGGCAACAGGTCAGCTATCTGTTTAGAGTGCACTGTATCTGATACAAAAAAGCAGTGGTTTTGCGGAACAAAGCACCATGACAGAGATAACATTTATTGCACCGGAGTATCAGCCGGACAGGACATTTCGCTCGACACACTATGCCTTTCGGGGCGGACCGGCCGTTGGCTGGACGGTGTTGCGTGAAGGCGAGACCTGGCTGAGCTTGGGACCGGGGTACGAGGCATTACCAACCCGCTATTGCGGGATTTGCGCCACGGATCTGGCGCGTCACCAGCTGCCTTTTGCCTTGCCGCAGATCACCGGTCATGAGGTGGTCGCTGAATACGCAGGCAAACCGTCAGTAGTGGAGATCAATGCCTCCCATATCGCAATCGGCCATGCTGTCGCCGACTGTCCCTGGTGTCGCAGCGGGAATGATATCCATTGTCCGGCACGCCTGACCCTGGGCATTGATCGATTGCCCGGTGGTTTTGCCCCCTGGGTGTTGGCGCCTGTTAATGGCATTCACACGCTGCCTGCTTCGCTCGAACCGATCGCCGGTGTTCTTATCGAACCCTTCGCCGCCGCGCTCAAAGCGGTGGAAGTGAGTCGTCCTGAACCAGGCGATGAGGTTGCGGTACTGGGGCCGCGGCGATTGGGGATGTTGTTGTTGGCCGCACTGGCGGCACACCGACGACAGGCAAACGGCAGCTACACCATTACCGCCGTGGTGCGTCATGCGCATCTGGCGTCGACCTGCCGGCGGGTGGGGGCCGACAAGGTCCTCGTGATCGATGCCGAGACGAAACCGACGCAACAGTTCGATATTGTTTATGACACGACAGGCAAAGTCGCCGGCTTTGAGTCGGCACTGGCCCTGAGTCGGGGGACAGTACATCTGAAATCCACCCATGGGCAGGTCGTTCAGGGATTGCACCATCTTACGGATATGGTTATTAACGAACAGGCGTTGCAGGGTTGGAATACGCATTCTGCTCAGGATGCATTGGCGCGCGAAAAGTCAGTCAGCCTGTATGTCTCCCCCCGGGTTCCGGCAGCCCATTTTCAGTCAACCGCTGCCGGCATCTATCAGGGGGAGGCAGCCGACATGCTGCGCAAGTTGCAACAGGATCAACAGGCCGCCGCTGACACAGTGTTGCCCTTGTTTGATGCCGCACTGGTAAGCTCCCCGGCCGAGGCGGATGAGGTATTGCGTTGTCGTGCCGTGCCGGGCGGGACACTCATCAAGCCGCTTGGCACGATCTATATGCTGCCGGACAAGGAACAAACTGATACCGCATTGGGTGTGGCGCTGCATCAACGCGGCATCCGTATCGCCGGTTCACGTTGCGGCAGTTTTCGGCGGGCGATTGACTTGCTGGAGCGGGACAGACAGACGGCGCTGTTGTTGAACGAGTGTTTTATCAGCCATGAGTTCCCTCTGGGGGAAATAGGCGGGGCGTTTGAACTTGCGGCCGACAGCCGCGAAAGCAACAAGGTCGTGATCAGCACCGGCAGGTAATGCGTAAGAATTACGGGTGGGTTTGGCGGAACAGGATCAGGCTCAGATCATCGGCATGGCTCGGACCTTCGAGTTCCGGGTTGGTCATGCGTTCCGAGGCCTTCTCGATCAAACTGCCGGCGGCGAGATCAAGTCTTCCCTTGCGGGCCTGATCAATGATCTCTTCGATGTACAGATTGTCGAACAATCCATCCGTCGCCATGATCAGCGTATCAAATCGTGACAGGCTGAGTGTGGTGCCGATTTCAATGCGCATATCTCCGGATCCCACCACATTGGAAACCAGATGGCGCTCTTCATGATGCACAGCTTCGTTTTCATCCAGCAGGCCCGATTCGACCGCATAGCCCACCGGTGAATGCGAAACAGTTTGCAGTTTCAGCTTACCCCGTTGGCCGGTGATGATGATCATGGAGTCACCGACGTGGTAGGGACGGATCTGACCCTTTTGATATTCCACAACAGCGAGAGTGGTCGCTGCCGCCGGGGCTTTTTGCTGGATCAGGCGGTCAGCCTTTTCAAAGCCATCCAGAATCGCTTCACGCAGGGAGCTGATATCCTGGCATTCATTCAGGGTCGCTTTCATGGCCTGGATGGCCAGTTTCGAGGCGGTATTGCCCCCCGGCAGGCCGCCCAAACCGTCCGCCACCATAAAAACAGCGGAATCATTATCCAGTTGAAAGATGGCGACACAATCCTCATTAGGGGTGTCTTCCCGTTCCGGCGACTTGTTGGAAAAGGCGGCAAGGGTACCAAAGCCGAAATGCAGCAATTCCGGTTTATCAAGTTCAGCCTGAATGTAAGTCTGGATAAAATTCACAACGGTTCTGGTATTAATGAATTAATTTATGAAGACCACTGCATGGTTTCCAGATATTGCCGTAACTGGACGGCGCTGCGGAATTTTTTCAGGATCAGGGAACGCTTCAATCCGCAACATATCTGTTTTACTTCCAGCGGTTGTTTCGCATAGTGCTTGTGCCCTCCCAGTGCCTCATGGAAGACATGCACCATATCGACGGTGTCATCGTGAATGTTTTGCTTCTTGGGAGAACCGGCATAAAACATATCGACCAGTTTGAGATCAAAACTCAAACCATAACGTTGTACGATGATATTGTCAGTATGCAGGTCACCATGATATTCACGCATGGTGTGGATGCACTCCATGCCGACGGCCAGGGCATGTAACAGGTGCAGGGCCTGATAGGGGCTCAGACGTTTACCGGGTTGCCGGGCAATAAAGCGGCTTAACAACTCACCTTCCACATATTCGGAGATCAGGATGGTGACCGGTTTGCCGCGCACGGTGATCATATCCTGGGTGCTGTACTGGATGGTGATGGGACAGTGGCGCAGTTTGTGGAGTTTATTGGCGTAAAACTGCACTGACTTGTCATTCGGGTTACGGTGGGGAAAAAACAGTTTGGCGGTTCGTTCAATACCGGTGGCCAGCTCCCGAATCAGATAGACTTCCCCTTCCCAGCCGGCGCCCAACAGGCTTAATACCTCATACTTGCGCGCCAGGATTCGCCCCGGGGCCAATTTGAATTCCGTAATAAGTTCTGATCTTGAGGCCATAGAAACAGTAATTATGAAGGATTACTGATTATATAACTATTGGGCTCGGAAAGTCTTGTCATGGCGTTATTGCTGCGGGCATAGATGCGATCTGCATTGTCGCCCGGTTCACTGTGGGATAACACCACCCGGATGGCGATGTCTGCGATATCTCTGTGTTGTGCATTTACATCCTTGGCTTGGGTTAATTGCCGTTCGGCCACATGGCGGGCCTCGTCTAGTGCGGTTTCCGGCAGCGCGATGACAAATTCGGAATCTGATACCTTGCCAATGAAATCGACGCTGCGCAACGATTTGACAATAGCCCGGGAGAGCTGTTCACTGACATGGATATTCTCATCCGATGCATCAATGACAACCTGTATGTAGCTGAACGGGCGCTGGTAGCGTTGTGCTCGATGCAGTTCAGTATTTAACAGATGAGAGAAATAATTAATGGTGTAGGCGCCGGTGATCCGATCCTGCTTGGTGACAAATTGCATCTGGGTTTGCAGATTGCTCAGGATACCGGATATCAGGACGACGCCGAGCACAATCAGGAAGGATTGTTCCACAACAAAAAACCAGTCGAGATTGCTTTCGGTTGAGACAAACAACAGGAAAAAATACAGCAGTCCGGAAGCGATGATCAGCCCGGCCACGGCTGTTTGCAGACTGCCGGTATCGCTTTTTCTGACCTTGCGCGTTACAAACATCACTCCGCTGGTGATCATGGCGGCGGCAAAGGCGGTCAGGATCGGGATATCGTGCCACAACCAGTTGTCGGCCATTTGACTGGTGGCCATCCCCCAAATCAGCAATACCGCAGCGATTCCGGCGATCAGTGGCTTTGGGGTGGGACGGTTTTGCAAACAACAACAACCGCCCAACATCAGGGCGGCCTGTGCGAGCAACAGCACATCCAGCAGGATGACAGTGAAGGAGAGTCCGATCACCGAAACCAGATTCGCGGCCAGATAGCGAAACCCGCCAATTGCAATCGCCACACTCCAGAAGTTAAAGATCGGCGGTGCCTTGCCCAGACTTTGCATGGCAAACAGGGCGGCGGCAACAAACAGGGAACTGATGAGAAAACTGAATGCTTCGGCGTCAATCAGGATAAAAGCGTTCAAACTGCACTCCCGTGAGAATTATTGTTATGGGATACAAATAGTAAAGTATATCGGGTTATTGCCGGGCTACCAGCCTGAAACCGGCCCGTGTTCTGGTTTGATGACATGATTGCGCCTATACTATATATATAATTTTTGTATGCCAATAGAGGCGAGGATGGAAAAGATAATTCAGCTGGAAGGACGGGATATCCGGATCAGTCTCAGTAACCGGGCAATACAGGCATTGCAGCGTCGTCATGTACCCTTGCTCGTTGAATTGGAACTGTATTTCAGCTGCTTGATCCGTAAACGCGTGATCTTCTCTGACACTGATCGTGCCGACGGCGCGACATCTGTCACCGATAACCTGAACCTGCTGTTTCGACCCGTGATGAGCCGGGCCTGTCAGGTGGACAATACTGCTGCCGCACCGGATTTGATTGATTTTCCACTGGCGAACAAACAGGCGGTGGTCCCCGGCTGGGTCAACATTGATTACCGACGAGGACAATGGCTGGGGGAGTTCGGTTACGCCGGCTAAATCTTGTGCAGGGTGGCTTTCCAGTCCGGGTTGGGCGGATCGGTTTTGAGTTTGAGTTGCATGGTGTCCTGAAAACTGGACCAGCCGCCGCTGCCGGCGGTGGGTTCATTTTCAAATCCCCACCAGACGCCGTTTTCATCCTGGGCAACCCAATTAATGGCTTTTTCACTATTGGCGGCAGGGCGATTGATGGGAAAATTGACCGGTTGTGTTTCCTGCAATTGTTGCTGAAGCGTATTGGTACTCATTTGCAGGGTTGGTTCATGCTCCTCGATATCGAGGTCGTCGCGCCGGGTGCTGAAGACCAGACGTTGCTGGCCGATCAGGATTTGATCGCCGTTACTCAGGGTATGACGCCGAATCCGTTGACCATTCACAAAGGTCCCGTTGGTGCTGCCCAGGTCTTCGATATAGCGGTAGTCTGCCTTGACAATGATGCGGGCATGCCGACCACTGACGGTGGCGTCACTGATATGGATATCGTTGCCGTGATGTCTGCCAATGGTGATGAACTCCTGGCTGATCACGTACTCTTCGATGGGGTTTTGGTTATGAATGATTTTCAAGCTGTGCACGGCTTTTCCCATTCCTGCAATATCTCCGAATCCTATTGCATCCCGTCATTCTCTCAAAGTATAGCAAGCGAAAAATGAAAACCAATCCACAGAATTTCATATTGCTTGGGCGAAAAACGCCAAATATGGGACACTGGACCACCCCATGGACATGCAGGTCAGCGCGACAATGATCATTCCCCTCGATGAACTCCAGCCGGATACCCTGACCGCCATCATAGAGCAATTTGTTCTGGGCGAGGGGACTGACTATGGTGAACAGGTGTATTCACTGCAACAGAAGGTGGCGATGGTGCGCCGCCAGTTGGAAAAAGGTGAAGCTTTGTTGGTGTATTCGGAATTACATGACAGTGTGAATATCATTCCGGCAACAACATATCAGCCCGACGCATAGACCGGGCAGGCACAGGCGTTGCTCCGCTGCGCCAACTCTGAAAGAATAAACCGTCCGATGCGGATGACGGCAGGAGGAGCCGGGAGATGATTACGGGAGTGTGGCGCTGGTTTTGTCAAATTGTGGTGAATGTTTTTTATCGCCATTACGAGGTGGATGGCATTGAAAACCTGACCGAGTCACGACCTGTTTTGCTTTGCGCCAACCACGCCAATGCACTGGCTGATGCAGTTATCCTGCAGGCGGTTTCCAGCCGGTTGATCCATCCTCTGGCGCGCAGCGGCCTGTTCAAAAACCCGTTCTTGTGGCCCATTCTGCAATTGATCCAGGCGGTACCGATTTTTCGCCGCCAGGACGAGGGGGCTGATACCTCTCGCAATCAGGATTCATTCAGCCGGTGCTATGATTTTTTTAAACGGGGTGAGGTGCTGTTGATCTTTCCCGAAGGCCAAAGTCATTCTGATCCCGGTTTGCGCCCGCTGAAAACCGGAGCCGCCCGTATGGCATTGGGCGCAAGGCAGGCCGGTGTTGAGCCACTGGTGATACCGGTGGGGCTCAATTTCTCCAGCAAGGGACAATTCCGCAGTACGGTATTTATCAAATTCGGTACCCCAATCAACACCATGGTGGATGCGACACAGACAGAGGAAGAGCAGGCCAGGCAATTGACCAGTGCCATCTATGCGGGGCTGGATGCGGTAACATTGAATGCGCAATCCCATGAAGAACTTGATTTTATTAAAACCATTGAACGTTTTTTTGCCATGCGTCATGGCAAATATCGCCAACGCAGTCTGGAACTGCGATTCCGCGCCATGAAGAAACTGGCCCAGGCCCAGCAACAGTTACAGCATCGATATCCGGAAAAAATCGCCTTGCTCAAACAACGGCTGGCCAATTTTGATCGGCTTTGCAGGCATTGGGATATACGGGATTACCATTTAACGGTGAAGTACCGGCCGACCTTGATCACCCGGTTTATTCTGCGCAGCTTGTTTATCCTGCTGGTGGTTTTGCCCGTTGGCGCATGGGGAATCATCAATTCTTTCATTCCGTTTATGTTGACACGCTGGATAGCTCATCGCGTCTCCAGGGATACAGATCAATATGACACAGCCAAAATGGTCTTCGGTCTGGCGTTTTTCTCCCTGTGCTGGGGTGGCCAGATTTGGTACAGCCATGAACTGTATGGTCAGACCACCGCCTTGATCTATGGACTCAGTTTGATCCCGGGGGCGGCGGCCGGAATTATGTTACGCAATGAACGGCAACGGATCCTGGAAAACCTGCGCGTATTCTTTCTGTTTGTCCGCAAGCGGAAACTGCGCCAATACCTTGAGCAACGTCGTGAGCGTCTGGAGCGGGATCTGGCCGAACTGGTCAGACTTGCGAAACAAAAATCCCCCCTTTCATAGTCTGCTCTGTACATGTTGTATAAATTATAAGCATTATATTTTATGTGACATTGTCAGCTAATCCTTACAGCCGTTTCGGAATCAACTGACAGACACCCACTGTCCGGATCGCTATGCTCTGTTTTCAGAATGATGATATGGCGGCAGGACAATATGGACTTCAATAAAACCATTGATCTAAATCAGGGACGAACCGGCAAACAGGATCGTACAAATCCGGATCGATACTTCCATGTGATGGGACAAGGCTGGTATGCCTTTACTCGTGAAGGGATCATCGGGCCGTATGTGACCAAGGAGCGCGCTGCCGAATTATTGCTTGAACATATCAGTTGCCAGATACCTGAGCACCGTAAAGAATCCTGGCGCTATAAACCGACAGGTCGATAGAGCTGTGCAAATGGCAAAACGTCAAAATCAGATCAATCGTGCCGGTGAAGCGGGTGCAATTCCGCCGCGTCGCAAACGCCTCTTTTTGCGTAATAATGAGTGGTACTACCTGACACGCTATAGTCAGGAACACGGCCCATATACAACCATGATTGAGGCAAAGCGGGATTTATCCCTGTTTCTGCGTCGCTCCGGCGTGATCCGTTTTACCCTTTAGATCAGGGCAACAGACCTTTATCATCAAGCAACTGCCGGACCATCTCGGCAGAATCGTTTTGCTTGTCCAGTTGATCGGCCGGAGTCCAGGACATATCGCTTTCAAGACGATAGGATCCGACAAAACGATGGGGAGGCCGGCCGCCCCATTCGGTCGGTGAGAGCATGGAAAAATAGCGGGTCCCATCGGCCTTTTCATACAGATGGTAGGTATGTCCTGCCTTGCGCGGAAAGTGGCATGTAGCGCGATGCAGGGTCTGATGTTGTTTGGCTTCGTCAAGGATGCGATGTGCTTCCGCCTGCAGCGCTTTGATTTGATCGGCAATCAAGCGTAGTTTGCCGCTGGTTTGATTGGCGATAGCCTGATCCGCCGTGCTGATTTGTTGGGCTAAATCGACCAGTTCCATGGTCGGTGCGAGTCGACTGACCGGATAAGGGGCGCTGTGATCCGCTCCCTGGTGTTTTTCAGGTGGTTTATTTTTACTCATAACGGCTCATTAGATTAGTCAGTTACTGTGTAACCGGAGCAAGATATTTTACCTTGCTGTCATCAAAATGACAGTTCAGACCCGATGATATCGGGGTGTATTGCGCCCTCCGGGCAATTCGGCTACATTGAATCCTCCGGCCCTTGGGAGCAGAGTGGTAAAAATGGACGGTTTTCAAATCAGCAAATTTTTTAAACGTCCGGCCGACAAAGTCGAAAGGCGGGCGCGACCCCGTGTTCCCATTCAAGGTGAATATACCGTTCTGGTTGTTGATGATTCCCGTACCGTATTACATGCGGTAACCACCGTGCTGGAACAAGGCGGGTATAAAACACTGAGTGCGGTGGATGGTGATGAGGCAATCAATCTGGCCAGACAGGAAACACCCGATGTGATCCTGATGGATGTGATCATGCCGGGCATGAACGGCTTTCAGGCGACCCGTATTCTGAATAAAGATCCAATTACAAAAAATATCCCCATTGTTATTATCAGTAGTTCCGAACAACCAACCGAGCAGGCCTGGTGTCGCCGACTGGGGGCGCGTGCTTTTCTGTCCAAACCGATCCAGCGTGGTGAGCTGTTTCCCTGTTTGGAAGAATTACTCGAACTGAATATGGTGCCCCTTATCTGATTTACATTCCGTAAAACTTTGCTATTGTGAAGTCCGCCATGCGGGCTTTTTTTATGTCTGTCTGGTTAACCCTGATTATTAGAAGAGGAGACAAAAATGCGTACTCTATTCGTGTTGTTATTATCACTGGCTATCTCAACGGTTGTACAGGCAAAAGTGGTCGGCAAGGAAGTGACCTACAAGGCGGACGGAGTGGAATTGAAAGGTTATCTGGCATACGACAACAGCAGTAAGGCAAAGCGGCCGGGGGTATTGGTCGTCCATGAATGGTGGGGCCATAATGATTATGCCCGCAAGCGTGCCCGCATGTTGGCCAAGCTGGGATATATCGCATTTGCTCTGGATATGTATGGTGAAGGCAAGCAGGCGGCCCACCCACAGGACGCAGGCAAGTTTGCCGGTGAAGTGCGAAAAAATCTGCCCATGGCAACAGCACGCTTCAAAGCCGCTATGGACCAATTACAGAATCACCCGTTATTCGACAAGGGTAAAATGGCGGCCATCGGTTATTGTTTTGGTGGTGCTGTTGTGCTGGAAATGGCCCGCTCGGGCATGGAGCTGCAAGGAGTGGCCAGTTTCCACGGCAGTCTTGGAACAGCGCAACCGGCTGAAACAGGCAAGGTGAAAGCAAAAGTTCTGGTGATGAATGGCGGTGCCGATCCGTTTGTAAAAGAGGAAGAGATTGCGGCATTTAAAACCGAGATGAGTCAGGCCGGCGTGGATTTCAATTTCATCAGTTATCCGGGTGCAAAACATTCATTTACCAATCCCGGTGCCAACAAGTTTGGCAAGAAATTTAAACTGCCCCTCGAATATAACAAGCAGGCCGATAAAAAGTCTTGGCGGGAATTGCAGGCTTTTCTGAAAAAAATCTTTAATTGATTTTTTATCTGCGGTCGGGTATCTGACCATGACACCGGGGCCATTCATTCTATAAGTGAGTGAATGGCCCTTTTGTCAAATCGAACCGGTTGTGGCAGGTGTAAAGAGCATATCTTTACTTGTCAGACAACAAGTTGTGCAAGCGGTGATCATTCTGTCAATGTGTCAATATCAATTTGTGTGCATTGAACAGATTTGACTTGCTGTTCGAGTGCAAGACAAACCACGTAATTTTCCTGGAGTTCAACCTGCTGTGTATACCAGATACGGCCACGCAGCGTACCGTGATCCCGTGATAATACAACTTCAGGTATGGCGACAATTCCGCCGCAATCTGCCGCTTTGACGATGGCTTCTTTTTGTGTCCAATAGGTAAAAAAGCGCGCCGGATTCGCTTGCGATTGTGTTCTTTCCTCTGCAGTTAAATGTCGCTTGAAAATTGCCGAATTAATCGCACGGATGTGTTCGATATCAATACCGACAACCTGATTTGGTGAAATCGCACAGACTGCAATATTTTCGGAATGGGAAATGCTGAAATCAAACCAGGGGCAAACCGGCTTACCACCCGCAGGAAACTGCACACCGGATAAAGCAAACGCTTGCATGCCCAGCATTTTTGCGCCGTGTTTTAACAGTTGCAGGCCGAGCAGGGAGAGATGCCTTTTGTGGGAAATTTTCAGACGTTTAATCTGTTCGGCTTTGCCCGTGGACAATTCCGACAGCCAAATTTCTTCCCGGCGGGAAGAAATCCTGTTTTGGTCATATATGCAGTAGAGGATAAGCATGTGTTGATGACAGTATACCGATACAGGCAAATTCACAAACCGAACATGTAACCCGGCAGTGATGTCGTGTCACTCTTCATCATCCGGTTCCTGTTCGGGTTGTTGACTCCGTGTATATTTTTCGCCAAAGACGATATCCAGTTGCAGGATCAACGACGGGGAGGGGTGAAAATTGGTTTCCCGTTCATACAAGACCTCGGGTCTGATTTCAAAATAGAGCCAGTCTTTATGGACTCGCTGCCGGTAACGAAAATAGGCGAGATAGGAGGTGGCATGGATGGTCGGGTCGCTGCGTCCTTCTGTTTCCAGGGTCAGGGATACGGCGCGATGTTTACTCAACTCGTGATACATGGTGAATGACTGTTTGAAATCATAACCATTGGTTTCATCACGCCAGATAGCGGATGTCCCCGATCTGAACAATGAGCCTTCACCGATTTTACGGTCTAACTCAATGACCGTCGATGAGCCGGCGCCCAGTGAGTCAAACCAGAATAACGTCTCTGTAAAATGCATGTTCCAATTATTGAACCGGTATCGACGGGCGGCTCGTAATCTGAAAAAGGGATCCAGCGGGATATTCAATTTCATGCCCAGCGCGGTGGTAAACTTCCATCCCCTTAGTTTGGCAAGTTCCTGTTGCAGGGCGGCATAGTAGCGGGATTCAGTGGCGGCTTTGCCAGGTGATGTACTGGCGTCACGTTCCACCCCGGTTTGCAGTTCCTCTGTATCACTTTCCAGCAAGAGTTTGAGTTTGCGCTTGGTTTGCGGCAGATCAATTTTTATCTTCAATTTGCCGCTATAACTATCCTGCCCATGTTCATCAATGATGGTTTGTCCGGACAGGATCACGTATGTTTTTGTCGCTTCGTCATAGATTTTTTCATCGGCGAAAAAGATATCCATGTATTTCGCCACAGTTTCCACGCCTTCGGAAACCACCGAGTGAGACCGATTGAGAAAATCCAGGTTTGATGCACTACCAGTGGACGGATGTGTTTCCTCCGGGAGAACCTGATACTGAAAAGCGGATGGATCACTGTTGAATGGCTCGGTACCGCTGTCTGTATCGCCTTCCGTTTGTTCTGTCTCCGGTATCTCTGCGGATTCGGTTGACTCTGCAGGAGATTCCGCCGGAGAGACGGCGGGAGAAACCAGCAAAAAAATTGTTAGAAGGAGTCTAGGCAACATTATATGTACTGCATAATTCTGTTAATCCGGTATCGTCTGGATTTGTTCTTTTTTATTCTATCGTCAATCCGACCAATCGCCCCTTGACAGGACCCCAAGAAAGTAGGGTATTATAAAAACCTTTCCTTGTCAGTTTAGGACAATATTCGTACGTCACAATCCGCTCGAAGGATCGCAGGATGGCTGAACTTATACAATATGCAAACGGAGTTCCCGGCATTCGTTGGCCGGTCGATAAGCCGATCCTGCATATCGGGCGTGCCGAAGAATCAAATGACATTTGGCTCGATGACGCCTTTGTCAGCAAAAAACATGCGCAGATCATCGTCAAGCATAATCCTGACGCGCCGGGTGGAGTCGATTTCTATGTGCTGGACCTGCAAAGCACCAATCATACCTACGTTAATCAGGAATCGATTGCTGAATACAGGCTGCAACATAATGACGTATTGATGATCGGCAAAAACAAGCTGGTATTTGTCTGCGAAGGGGTGAAGAGTTACCTGAGCAGTGCGGATTTCAGCGACAATCAAACCGAAACCCTGCCTGCTGCAGCCATACCTGAGGCTCGCGAGGTTGTAGAGGAGGAGAGCTCCGACGACCTTACCCTGATCACGGCAACCTCCTTGCCGGATAAGAACCGCTTCAGTCGCCGTTTGAATATCCAGTATTAAGCGATACTGTCCCGGGATGAAGCTTGCGCGGGCTGCTGGAACACGGCCAGGCGGGCTGTTAGTCTGTGCTTATTCCGCTATACTCACGCCTGACATCAAGCCATGAACGACGACGCAACGCATCGATTGTCTCCCATCCATAACATATTAATTACAGGTGCCGGAATTGTATCACCGACTTGAACAACGCCTGTCCGCTTTGTTGGCGGCCGGGGAGACACAATTTCTCCAGGGGGGCCTGATTGGGCTGGAAAAAGAAACCCTGCGAGTCGGGGGTGACGGGAAAATTGCGCAAACACCCCACCCGGCGGGCCTGGGGTCTGCACTGACCCACCCCTGGATTACCACCGATTATTCTGAAGCCCTGACCGAGCTGATAACTCCGGCCCTGTCGGAACCCCTGGCGACACTGGATTTTCTGAGGGAAACCCAGGCCTATGTCTATCGGTATTTAGAAGATGAACTGCTGTGGGCGACCAGTATGCCCTGCGTGGTGGCCGGTGAAACCGGTATCCCCATCGCCCGTTATGGCAGTTCAAATCCCGGTCTGATGAAGACGGCATACCGGCGCGGTTTGGGGCACCGCTATGGTCGGGTCATGCAGGTTATCGCCGGAGTCCATTTCAATTATTCGGTGGCGGAACAGTTTTGGCCGGTTTATCAGGCCCTTGAGCGGGATGACCGTCCGCTGCAGCAATTCATCAATGAGCAATACATGGCCCTGATCCGCAACCTGTTGCGCTTCGGTTGGCTGATTCCCTATTTGTTTGGCGCCTCGCCGGCGATTTGTAAATCCTTCCTGGCCGGCAAGGAGACCGATCTGCAGGCGTTTAATGAGAGCACCTTTTATGAACCCTGGGCCACATCGCTGCGGATGGGGGACATCGGATACCAGAATAACAAGGAAAAGTCGGTAGGGGTGCGGGCCGGCTATGATTCACTGGCGCAGTATATTCGCAGCTTGCGGCAGGCTGTCAGTACACCTTTTCCCGCTTACGAAAAAATCGGGGTCGAGGTGAATGGGGTTTTTCAGCAACTGAATGCCAATATTCTGCAGATCGAAAATGAATATTACAGCACGGTGCGACCCAAGCAGCCGGTGGCCAAACACGAGATGCCACTGCTGGCTCTGCAACGCCGGGGCATCCGCTATATTGAGTTACGTTCGCTGGATGTGAACGCCTTTGAACCGCTGGGTGTGAATGCCGAGCAACTCTATTTTCTGGAAGCCTTCATGCTGTTTTGTTTGTTGCTCGACAGTCCTGTGTTGCAGGCGGGCGAACAAAAAGAGATCGACCATAATGAGTTGATCACCGCCCATGAGGGGCGTCGGGAAGGATTGCAACTGCGCTTCAGCGGTAAAGAGCGAACCTTGCAGGGTTGGGCCGGGGAAATCCTGCAGGCCATGACCGGGGTCTGTGAAATCCTCGATAAGCTCAGGCAAAGCGACTGCTATTCCCAAAGTGTGCAGTCCTTGACGAGGCTGGTCGAAAATCCTGACCTGACCCCATCGGCCAGAATGCTGGCCGCCATGCGTGAGTCACAGGAAGGCTTTTTTGATTTTGCTCTGCGCTTGTCACGGCAACATCAGAGCTATTTCCAGTCAATGCAGCTGCCTGCCGAAAAACTCACTATGTACGATGAAATGGCCGAAACCTCACGCCGGCGTCAGCAGGAAATGGAGGCTGTTGATAAACAAGGACTTTCTGCATATTTGGCGGAATACTTTGGGCAAATCGCTGAAATTAAAGATTAAAATCAATCCAATTTGTCATTAAAAATAATGTGTAATACGTCGATATATAAGGTGTATGACACCGAGACCGACGAATCGCCATTTCATTGAGGTGGACCGCCTGGGGTACCGCTATAGTGTTGTACACACCTGCAACGGTCGGTTGATGTTTGTCGCCTCTTACGAGAAGGAAATGGATGCGTTGCGGACCGCCGCCATTCTGGGAACTTCCCTGGAACATGGCGGGAATGAGGTTTGTTTAAATGTTAAAAACGGTGTGCCGCAACGGATTTGAGCCGGTCTTGAGTTAACCGCTGGTATCGATTTGTCGACGCCGTTCCTGACCGGAGCGACGGTAGGCAAGGGAAGTGGTAACACGGGACTGATGTCGGCGTTCGGCTGTCCGACGACGTTGGCTGGTACGTCGTTCAGGACCGGCATAGATCACAGAAATGGCTGCCATGGGATATACATACTTACTAATAAAACGGATTTGGCAGTATACAATAAATTTGTGAGAAAAATCACAATTTGGTGTGCCCTGCTATGATTTCTGCAAGAATCAGATTAACTTCGAGACTTTTGGCGTACATCACCCTGCGTCCCGTTAACACCGGCCGGGCCGGGCGGAACAGGTATAACAATCTATCAAGGGTACAGGTCAGGCATGGCTACATTGGTACAGTATAAAGACGGCATTGCCGGTATACGGTTGCAGATCGACAAGGCGCCTTTTCGCATCGGACGAGGGCCGGATAACGAGGTCAGCATTGATGACGAGTTGGTGAGCAAACTGCATGCGGTGATTGAAGTGGTGCAGAGCAAAGATGCAGAAAGCGGGGTTGAGTATTACCTCCATGACCAGGAAAGCACCAATGGTACTTTTGTTAATGACAAGAAAATTACCCTGTATAAACTGGGCAATGAAGATGTCATCCGAATCGGCCTGAATAACTTCAAATTCCTGGATGATCAACATCGTGATCTGGAGGAAACGGCGCAACTGCACAGCACCTGGATTCCCGGCGTGTTTTATACCGGCAAAAAAAAGAAAAAGGCCGCCAAGAAAAAAGCCGGTAAATAGATTTGCCGGCGGCAATTGTGAATTTTTATTAACTGTCTCCGATATCCGCCAACCGGCACCGGCAGAATGTCATGGCTGCGCCGGTCAAGCCGATAGTCTGGATAGCACAACTATTCAGGGCCATCGACCATGCTGGATATCTCACAACCGGTTTTGCAATTAATGCAGCAACCCGCCATGCCTGTATCAGCAATTATTGGTGAGGTCCATGCGCAACTCTCGTTTGTGATCCCGGATTATGCGCAGGAGATTGAACAGCATTATGCTGACCTGCTGCCTTCCGGATTGCAGGACTGTATCAGACAATGCGGAATACCATTTCATTTCACCCGGTTTGGGCTGGAAGTACGCTTTGACCGGCCTGTCGAGCTGGAATTACATGATGATGAAATGAATCTGGACAAAGGGGTAAAGGCGCTGGTGGATCGTTATGGTCCGGTTGTGTTTAAAAATGCCTATCTTTCAAGTGCCAGACGATCCATGGGACACCGCAACCGTTTTCCCCACCTGAGCTTTCATGTTGATCGCAGTGTGAATCAGCCGACACCCTATTCCATCTTTACCCGCGACCCATTTGACCCTGTGCAGATGGAGCCGCGTACCGCCTCAACCTTGTTGATTGCCAATATTGTCGGTTATCTGCAATGTGTCCGTGAACGCCAATGTGATCCGGCAACAGAACGTGGTACCCGTACCCAATATAACCTGTTTCAGATGACAGATATGAATTCAGTCTTTGGCAAGCTGGTGTTGAACCAAACCTGGGATGAGCCGCCGGGGACAGGGGAAATTGTGGTACAGGACAACCGCACCATGCTGCATGCCAGTTATTACCGGGATGCGGCACGTTCGGGTTATCAAATCGGTGTGCGCTATGTCGGCTGACCGGTGCTATTCCGGTTTGGGTTCCGCGCTGTAGTAGGGCAGTGTTTCCGGCGCAATGGCGCCGCCGGACAGGATGAAGCTCATCGCCTCTTCCATGGTCAGGTCGGTCGAAACCAGACTGTCCAGCGGGACGATTTCCATATAACCCGAGGTTGGGTTGGGCGTGGTTGGTACATAGACCGCCGCCAGTTGCCGGCCGGTCTGTTCATCCGTGATCAGGCGCGTTACAAAGCCGATGGTTTTTAATTCCTTGGACGGGAAACCGATGAGGACCACCCGTTGTACATTTTCCGGTTTTTGTTGCAGGACCGAGATCAGTTTTTTTACCGATCCATAGATCGATTGAATGCCCGGGATGCGGCTGATCAGATGCTCCAGAAAAGTGAGAATACGCCGTCCGGCGACACGACTGGTTGCCCAGCCCAACAGGTAAAGTGCCAGCAGCGTGATCAGAATCGCCAATACGGTTTGGAACCAGGGCGCCAATAACCAGGTGAGAATGGGGTCCGCGTTGTTCTGGATATTGCCGAGCAGGGCGGTAACCCAGGGTTGTCCGAAGCGGGCAAGTTGTCGCAGCACAAAATCAAACACCACCCAGGTGATCCACAGCGGAACAATCGTCAATACACCGGTCAGCAGATAGCGCTGAATATGTAATGAGAAGCGGGGTTGATTGGTATTTGTTGTCATGATCGGTTTCAGGCGAAATTGTCAGACCCATGCTAAACTTGAATGGAAGAATATAGCAATACAAAATCAATGCATAGTGGTTATAAACATAAAATGCAGCACGTTTAAGGTGGTTAGAATAATAATATGGATGATTTGACATTAATCCTGACCCGTCTGCTTGGCGCTGTCCTGGCCGGCGGTATTATCGGACTGGAAAGAAGTTATCACGGCCGCCCGGCCGGCATGCGTACCCACACCCTAGTTTGTGTTTCCTCCAGTCTGCTTATGTTGTTAACAGTTTATCAATGGCGTCTGCTGTCCGGTATGCCCATTGATACCATTCGCGTCGACCCGACCCGTATGGCTCAGGGCATCATGACCGGTATCGGTTTCCTTGGTGCCGGCGTGATCATGAAAGAAAAACTGACCATCCGCGGTCTGACCACGGCGGCCTCGGTCTGGATCACGGCCGCTATCGGTATCATTATCGGCATGGGGTTCTATGTGTCGGCTGTTTCGGCCACGGTGATTACGATTCTGGTGTTAAGCACAATGGGGTGGCTGGAACGTCGCCTGAGATCCCGGCGCTATGCGAGTCTGATGGTGCGCTATAAGCGATCTATCGGTTTGCCGCGTGCAGAGTTGTACCAGATATTACAGGCACACAATCTGAGTTTTTACAGTCCCAGTTACCATCTGGAAGATGACGGGACGATTTTCCAGTATAACCTGACCATTAATACCCAGGACCCGGACAATTTTCATGCCCTGGCCGAGGCGCTCAGCCAACAGGAACAGATCGTCGAGTACGCGATTGTGCCTACCGGCGATTGAGCTCAGTCAGTGGGTAGTTTGCTGCGCAAGTGATCGCGATCAAACCACCACTTGTCTTCCACCAGCACATTGATCACGGTGGCCAGTTTGGGCAGAAATAACTGCGGGTCATTCAGTTGCAGGCGGGTCAGCCAGTGATCAAAATCGGTCTGACTCTGCACACCGCTGTGACGCTGGGCAACCTGGCCCAGCAGATGGCCGGTAAGGAAGGTCAGGCTGGCCCGTTTCTCCTCATTTTCACTGCGCAGGTTGGCGATATAGTGGGCGGTGGCCGCCGCAACCGCCGCACCATCGGCGTTGGCCGGCGTCTCTTCGATCAAATTTTGTAACACGGCGACTGTCGTGGCGGCTTCGATGGGGAAGGTCACAGCCAGCCAGATCCCCTGACCCAACGCCGAGATGGCATCGGCCTGATCGGTTTGAAACATGACACTGCAACTTTCCACCGCCCCCTGCCAGTTTTCCTGCTTGAGGAAAATATCAAAGGCTTCACGTGCTGCGTCCCAGGCCTCGGTTTTGCGCTCCAGTGACAAAAGGGCTTCGGCTATATCCAGCAATAAATGGGCACGTGCTTCACCTGGGCTGTTGTCCAGCGCGGCAAGTTTGCCGCGATACTCATTGAGCAGGGCCTGTGCCGATTGCTGTTCATCCAGCATGCTGATGTCGGGGGAAGAGGGTTTGTTGTCAGACATGATTGGTCACTTCTTTTCTGTATTCAGGGTTGGCAAGATTCAATAGGGAGACCGTTAGTTGGGTCTTGTCCCAATGGTATAGATGACTTCCACATCCAGCCATATTTTCTCGGCATCGGCCAACTTATCAATTGTCGCCAGATGTTTCAGTCGAAATGCCGCTTGTTGTGGTGCATCGAGTTGTTCCAGTTTACCGCGCAGGGCGCTGTTGCGGATGATCTCCCACCAGTCCTGACCGTCGGCCAGATGATAGCCCAGTTGCGCCCGGGTGGTTTTCACATCAATAAAACCCGCTTCGGTAAATAACGCCCGGCAATCGGTTTCATGTTGCAGATCGTCCCGGGTGCTTTGCGCGGCAGGCACACCAAATTCAGCCATCTGTTCACTGTACAAGTCGATGAGTGGCGTGAAGGCCGTGTCACTGAAAGTGGACGCAATAAATTGCCCACCGGGTTTCAGGACCCGGAAGATCGCTTTGGCGCCGGCGGATACATCCGGCAGAAAGAACAGGCCAAAGGCACAGGCGGCGGCATCGAAATATTGAGGAGGAAAATCGAGCTGCATGGCATCCATACTATGCAAGTCAATATTTTGCAGGCCGGCCTGTTGGATATTCGATCTCGCCTTGTCCAGCATGTTGTCCGAGATATCCACGGCCTGAACCTGGCCATGCGGGGCGATCTTTTGTGCCAGAGCGATGGCCGCCACGCCGGTACCGCAGGCCACGTCCAGGATCCGGTCGCCGCTTGCGGGATTAAGCAGTGCCGCAAGGCGTTCTGCGGCGGAGGGAAAATAACGCATCACCGGTGAGTCATACCCGCCGGCCACGGTATCAAATAATTGTCTGACCCCGGCCTTTTGTTGTTCGTGATTGGAAACGGGTATCATGCTAAACCTGTAGTCACTGGATTGAATGCTGTGGTTCACCGCAGGGCGGCTGTCCTGCGTTGGAAATACGACCGGCAAGGTGGCGTATTATGCCCGACCGTCCGGAATGAGAAAACCGTTAATACCGGAAGCGCGAGGTTTCTGCATGACACAGGGCAATTTGTCGATAGTGTTGCTGGATATTCTGGAAGTGATGGCCGTGGTGTTTATTTTTGTCGTCGGCCTGATGCTGTTGGCGATCATCGTGGTTTACCTGCTGGATGTTACCCAGACCCGGCATGCCATCCGCAGAAATTATCCGGTAATCGGCCGGTTACGCAATATCTTCGAACGGCTGGGAGAATTTTTCCGTCAATACTTTTTCGCCATGGATCGGGAGGAACTGCCTTTTAACCGGGCGCAACGCAACTGGGTTTATCGAGCCGCGAAAAATCTGGGTAATACGGCGGCATTCGGTTCCACCCGGAATATCTATCATCCCGGTTCAATTTCATTTGTGAATTGTCCGTTTCCCACCCTGGATGAAGATGCGGTGCCGCTGCATGACATCACTCTGGGGCCATACTGCCGGGAGCCCTATATTGCACACTCAGTGGTGAATATCTCCGGTATGAGCTATGGGGCGATCTCCAGGCCGGCGGTATTGGCGCTGTCCCGGGGGGCCTGGCTGGCCGGTTGCTGGTTAAATACCGGTGAAGGCGGTATTTCGCCCTGGCATCTGGAGGGGGGAGCCGATCTGGTTTTTCAGATCGGGACGGCAAAGTATGGTGTGCGTGATGAGGCGGGTCGACTCGATGAAGCCGGACTTAAACAGGTGGCGGAACTTCAGCAGGTGAAGATGTTTGAAATCAAATTAAGTCAGGGCGCCAAGCCGGGCAAAGGCGGCATCCTGCCCGGTGTTAAGGTAACGGCCGAGATCGCCGCCATCAGGGGTATCGCCGCGGGCAAGGATTCCATCAGTCCCAACCGCCACCATGAAATCAATTCGGTGACGGAACTGCTGAATATGGTGATACATATCCGTGACCTGACCGGAAAGCCGACGGGCTTCAAGCTGGTGCTGGGTGCGTATGGCTGGCTGGATCAACTCTGTGCTGAAATCAACAAGCGGGGTATCGAACAGGCGCCTGACTTTATCACGCTGGACGGGGCTGACGGTGGCAGTGGTGCCGCGCCCATGTCGCTGATGGATGATGTGGGGTTATCCCTGCGTGAAAGTCTGCCGCGATTGATCGATGTTCTGACAGCGGCAGGGTTGCGTGACCGCATCAAGGTCATCGCCTCGGGCAAATTGATCACCCCCACTGATGTGGCCTGGGCCTTATGTGTTGGTGCCGATTTTATCGTCACCGCTCGGGGGTTTATGTTTGCCCTGGGGTGTATCCAGGCCCTGCAATGTAATCTCAACACCTGTCCTACCGGGATCACCACCCACGATCCACGCCTGCAAAAAGGCCTCGACCCGACCGACAAAGCGGAGCGGGTGCGGCACTATGCCGAAAACCTTGTCCATGAAGTGTGTGTCATTGCTCACTCCTGCGGGGTAAAAGAACCGCGTGAACTGCGCCGGTATCATGCCCGGATCATGCAGCAGGATGGTCTGTCGGTTTCTCTGGAAGAGTTTTATGCGGGGAGAATATAGTGCTGTTCGAGGATCTGTCGGGTAAAACGGCTGCGCAGATAAAAACCCCGTGGCAGGGTTTGGCTGGTCAGGCCATCGGCGTCACTGGTCGTGGTGAGAGCCCGGGCGTTGGCGGCCTTGGGGCGAATTTGCAGCACGCGGCCATGGCGTGCCGTGATCTGTTCGAGTTGTCCCAGACAGACCATATCCATTAACTCCTCCCAGTCTTCGCGCAACACGCGTTCCTGTTGTGCATCCGGGCGCCAGAACAGCCCCTGACCGATACGACGATCCGTGAGAGCGATACCGACTTCTGATTCGACAGGGATCCAGAGGACCTGTGACAGTTTCTGTTTGACCCAACTGGTCTCCCAGGTTTGATCATGTGTGTTGCTCAATGGAACAGTGCAGACATAGGTGGATTCAACCGGCAGACCCGCTCCATTCACCGGAATGGTTTTTAATTCGATGCCCAGTTCAACGAAGTCAGGCACCGGCAGGGTGGATGCGGTGGTGCCCAGGGCGAGTTCCAGCAACTGTCCTTGCCAGCCTTTATTGTGACGCAGATTTTGCGGTGGTTTGATGCCCAGTTCAGCAGCCAATTGTCCCAATGTTTTGCCGGCAACAGCCCGCACGCGATGCCGTAATTCACTTTCGGTGGCTGGGGGTATCTTGTACATAAAAGGTGACATAAACCTACATAAAATCCTGTGAAGCTGCCCTTTTTTTCGTTTAATGACGTGTGCAATTGACAAACGCAAATCGCTTGATAGGTTAACGCCATCAGATCGGGAACACCAGATTTTTACAGGAGGTAGCGGTTATCCATGCTGGAATTTATTCAATCACCGATTTTCATTGGTGTGGTGTTGTTTCTTGGGATTGTTGTCCTGGCCCGGGCGATACTGGTCAAGGATTCCGGCCATCAGCAAGGCAACAAAAGAGATCGTCGTGCCAGGGAAAAAATGCCGCAGACGCCATTCCATGACAGCGACGGCGTGCTGGTGACAGAAGATCGCCGGCGTTGTCCTGATCGGAGGCGGTCCCGGTTATTGGAGATGAAACACCGCATATAACACAAGGCCTTGTACCATCGTCGGGCATGCTCAGGACCCTCTTGTCCACTCGCCGGATTTGCCGCCAGATTTTTTCTCCAGCCCAATTTCTGTCATGGTCATACCCCTGTCCAACGCCTTGCACATATCATAGATAGTGAGCAGACCCACCTGCACTGCCGTTAATGCCTCCATCTCCACCCCGGTTTGACCGCGGGTCTCCACCCGGGCAGTGCAGGTGATGGTATCCTGATTATCATCCTGAAAGCTCACTTCCACTGCCGTGAGCATGAGAGGGTGGCACAGCGGGATAAGGTCTGCGGTTTTCTTGGCGGCCATGATAGCGGCGACGCGTGCGATACCCAGTACATCGCCTTTTTTGTGGCCGCCCTGCCGGATTAATTGCAGGGTTTCAGGGCGCATCCGGATTTGGCCGGAAGCGATCGCAAGGCGATGCGTGGTGTTTTTTTCTCCCACGTCGACCATGTGGGCATCACCGTCCGCATTAAAATGGGTGAAGTTGGTCATAGCAAATTCTGTTCCGATTTCGTGGATACGTGGCGACAGCCGGTACAGCATGATAGGCTGCAACCCTGGTCAGGGCAAATCAGATTAGTGGAGCCGTATGTCAGTTGAGGTGAAATTTTTTGCCGGTCTGCGCGAACAATTACAGCGCGATGTATACCTGCTTGAGGCAGGCGCAGCCGCCACCGTTGCCGAGGCCTGGCGGATCAGTACCGACGGGCAACCAACACCGGGGAACCTGCTTTGTGCCGTTAATATGGAATATGTCGATTTTGATCACCCGCTCAAGGATGGCGATGAGGTGGCCTTTTTCCCGCCGGTGACGGGTGGCTGAGATGCATGTTGAGTTGCGTGATCGGCCGTTTGAACCCTATGCCGAGCTGCAGGCCTATGAAACCGCAAATATCCCGGCGGGTAAATTCGGCGCCACGGGTGTTTTTGTCGGGACCATGCGCGACTTCAATGAAGGGGATGCGGTACAGACCATGTGGCTGGAGCACTATCCCGGCATGACGGAAAAATATCTGCAGACCATCAGTATACAAGCGGCACAAGACCGACCGTTGCTGGACAGCCTGATCATCCATCGCATCGGTCATATCGAACCGGCGGATCCCATCGTGCTGGTTGCGGTCTGGTCCGCCCACCGGTCCGCCGCCTTTGACGCCGTCCGCTTCCTGATGGAAGAGTTGAAATCAAAGGCCCCGTTTTGGAAAAAAGAGACACTGACTGGCGGCGATCGCTGGGTGGAGAAGAATACCCCGGGCTGACCTAATGGTGTGGCGTAACCGAGGGTTTGTTATAGGCCAGCTCATCGGGAATCGGCACCAGATGCGTTTCAAACTGCATGGCAGCCAAATCGCCCAGGATATACGTCGGGTTGGCGCCGACCCCACCCACCGTCCCCGGGTTAAGCAGGCGTGTCTCACCGCCCTTGATATTGGGGACACTGGCGATCTCAACCTTGTGATCATGTCCGCAGCAAACAATATCCCAGTCGCCGGTGAGACACATGGCGCGGGCGTAGTGGGGATAATGGACCAGAAAGATTTTTTTCCCTGCCAGTTCAATCCCTGCATCCTGACCGTGGTAATGAATAACACTGGTTTCATCATGAGCCAGTCTGGCGAGACTGTAGAGATCACCGGTATTGTTGCCGTGAATCACATGAACCGGCAGACCAATGGGATTCAGGATACGGAGCGTGGTGGGAGCAACCACATCCCCGCAGTGCAGCACGGCCTCCGCCCCCCGCTGTTTGGCATCTTTCACAGCGGCGGCCAACAGGAAGCGATTATCGTGGCTGTCCGAGACGATACAAATTTTCATACAACTTTTTTCCGCAATATTTAATCAATTAAAAATAAGGTTTGTCCGGGGTTTGCTCAAAACGGGCAATGGCCGACCGTATTTCTTCACCGGCGGCCTTGCTGCCCGACCAACCCTCGACCTTGACCCACTTGCCGTCCTCAAGGTCTTTGTAATGTTCAAAGAAATGGGTGATCTGGGACAACAGCATCTCGGGCAAGTCCCCGGGCGACTTGACCTGGCGATACATATGGCAAAGCTTGTCGATGGGAACAGCGAGCAGTTTGGCATCGGGACCGGCCTCATCTGTCATGTTCAGTACACCGACACAGCGACAACGGATGACCGAACCGCTGATCAGCGGGATGGGCGTGATGACGAGCACATCAACCGGATCACCGTCCTCAGACAGTGTTTTGGGGATATAACCATAGTTGCAGGGATAATGCATGGCGGTATTCATAAACCGGTCAACAAACATGGCGCCGGTTTTTTTATCCACCTCATACTTGACCGGATCACTGTGTGAGGGAATTTCAATAATGACATTAACATCATCGGGAACACTGTTTCCCGGGCCGACACGATCAAGATTCATGCTGTAACCTCGCAGAGCAGACGCAAAAGGCACGCTATTCTATCAGCCGAGAGTGAAAACGAAAGGTTGAATACCGCTTGTGACCCAAAAACCATAAAATGGGAGCGGATATTTTTCGGACGGTAATATCTGCGACAGATTTTTTTATATTGAGCAGATGGAAAACCTGATACCGGGTTATAACCGGTAGCGTCATGCCGCAGACAAGCGCGAAAGCTTTCTGAAAAAAGTGTATACCGGCTTGCAAAATGTACTTGATTTGATTTGTCTTGCTCATTGACTTGTGCTATCACAAGGTCTAGTTTTATTCTCTAGTTAACTAAAATTAAAAAGTGGCTTGAAAGTTCTCAAAAAGACCCGACCCAAGCCGATAAAATCACTATCTATAAAACGGAGTGAGAAAAAAAATGAGAATCGTATTACTTGGCGCGCCAGGATCAGGTAAAGGCACTCAAGCCAAACAACTGGTCGAAAAATATGGTATCCCGCAAATCTCTACCGGCGATCTGTTACGTGAAGCTGTAGCCAAAGGCACACCTCTCGGTGTTCGGGCCAAGGCCGCGATGGATGCCGGACAACTGGTTTCCGATGACATCGTCCTGAGTATGATTAAGGAACGCCTGTCCAAACCCGACGCGAATAAAGGTTTTATCCTTGACGGTTTCCCCCGTAATCTGCCTCAGGCCGAGGCTCTGGATAAAATGCTGTCCGGCATGGGCAAGCCGCTGCAGGCCGGCGTCCTGATCGATGTGGATTTTGATGTGCTGATGAAACGACTGACAGGTCGTCGTACCTGTAAGTCTTGCGGTCAGATGTTCAACGTCCACTTCAAGCCACCGCGTACACCGGGTCGTTGCGACAAGTGCGGCGGTGATCTGGAACAACGCAGTGATGACAATGAGGCGACAATCGGCAATCGTCTGCGGGTCTATGAATCCCAGACCGCGCCACTGGTCGATTACTACCGCAAGCAGGGTAAACTGCGCACCATTCAGGGTGTCGGTGAAATATCCAGCATATTTGCCGCTGTAGCCCGTGTGGTCGAAAGCCTGCCTGGTGGCGGATCTGCCAAGCCCAAACCGGCAGCCAAGAAGAAGGCTGCGGGTAAGAAGAAGTCAGGCGGCAAGAAGAAAGCGGCCAAAAAGAAAACCGGCAAGAAGAAGGCCGCCAAGAAGAAGGCCGGCAAGAAGAAGGCCGGCAAGAAGAAGGCCGGCAAGAAGAAGGCCGGCAAGAAGAAGGCCAAGAAAAAAGTTGCCAAGAAGAAAGCCAAGAAAAAGGCCAAAAAGAAAGCTGCCAAGAAGAAGGTAGCGAAGAAGAAGGCCAAGAAAAAGGCGAAGAAAAAGGCGAAGAAAAAGGCGAAGAAAAAAGCCAAAAAGAAGGCAAAGAAGAAAGCCAAGAAAAAGGCCAAAAAGAAAGTAGCCAAGAAGAAGGCAAAGAAAAAAGCCAAGAAAAAGGCGCGGCGCAAAAAACGCTAGGCCTGGCCTTGATGGAAACAGAGACGGGTCCTGGTGACCCGTTTCTTTTTAGGAAGCAACCAATAGCGCTGGAGTCACAAAGCCAAATGCAACAATTGGTTACAATTCCTTTCCCGGACAGGCATCAGGTATTGCCGGGATCATCTATGCTTGATTTACAATACGTTTAAATAAACGAGACGGACAGGTTTAAATGCAGGCAGTGGTGTCTGAATCATCTACAAAGAATGTCAAGCAGGCCTCCATCCTAATCGTGGATGACCAGCCCGTGAACGTAAAACTTTTGGAGAAAGTCCTCGCTGCAGAGGGCTATGAATATGTCTTCTCCACCACCGATTCCCGAGAGTCAGTTGAGCTGTACAAAAAACATCAGTGTGATTTGGTCTTGCTGGATCTGAATATGCCGCACATTGATGGTTTTGGTGTGATGGAGGAACTAAAGAAGATTACCGAGGACTATCCACCCATCCTTGTGTTGACTGCCCTGAAGGACAGAGAGTCGCGAGTCAGGGCACTGGAAGGTGGCGCACGTGACTTTGTCAGCAAACCCTTTGACCGGGTTGAACTGTTGTCCCGCATACGCAATATGCTGGAAGTACGATTGCTCAACAAGGCGATGAAAAACCAGAACCTGATCCTGGAGGAGAAAGTTCAGGAGCGGACCCGGGAACTGCAGGAGCGCAGTCAGGAGTTACACAATACCCGACTTGAAGTCATTCAACGGTTGGGTCGGGCCGCGGAGTATCGTGACAATGAGACGGGGCTGCATATCATACGTATGAGCAAGTATTCCCAGTTGCTGGGACGTGCCGCCGGGATGTCAGAAGAAGACAGTGACATGATCCTCAATGCCAGTCCCATGCACGATATCGGCAAGATCGGTATTCCTGACAATATTTTGTTAAAACCCGGCAAGTTGACCCCGGAGGAGTGGGAAATCATGAAAACCCACTCGGTAATCGGCGCGGAAATCCTTTCAAGCAGCAACAAAACCAAATCGTCCAGGCTCATGCAGATGGCGCGTGAGATCGCCATGACCCATCATGAAAAGTGGGATGGGTCCGGCTACCCGGATGGACTGCAGGGCGAGCGCATTCCGCTGGTGGGACGCGTGGTGGCGGTGGCGGATGTATTTGATGCCCTGACCACCAGTCGACCCTACAAGAAAGCATGGCCGGAACAAGAGGCGGTGCAATATATTCGCGATAACCGGGGGCGGCATTTTGATCCGCACCTGGTTGATCTGTTCGATGAAAATCTCGATGCAATACTGGAAATCCGTGCGAAATATCCTGAGCCGTCGGAGACAGAAGACGGCGGGTTGGATTGAACGGTCAGTCAATCTTGCGAAACTGGTGTGTCAGTTTTTCCAGCCAGTAGACCAGCAGCCCTGACAGATACTCCCGAACCCTGAGACGCCAGGGACGTTGCTGCCATTCCGCCAGCGTGATTTCCCGGCTTTTGGCAAAATCCTTTGTAAAATAATCGAGGATGTGTGCGGTAAACTGTTCATCTTCCACCGCCTGATTGGCATCCAGATTCCAGTATTGATTCCAGCGATCCAGGTTACTGGAACCCAGCGAAACCCAGTTATCACACATTTCGATTTTGGAATGGGTAAAGCGTGGCTGAAACTCAAAGATGCGTATGTTGTTTTTCAGTAACCCCATATAAAAACGTCGTGCGGCATTACTCACCCAGGGGATATCGCTGTGTGGTCCCGGCAATAACAGGCGAACATCCAGGCCGCGCTGCGCGGCGCGGCGCAAGGCGCGGCGAATGCGCATTGGGACGATGAAATAGGGGGTGGTGATCCAGATCCGTTGTGTCGCTTTGTTGATGCGATTCAGCAGGGCCTGTTTGATCGCCTGACCGCGAAACGGGCCCTCCTGCAGGACCTGGCCGATTTGGTCTTCTATACAAGCGGCCGGCGGGGCAAGTTGTGTTTGAAGCGGTTGTCGGGTGCTGCGTTGCCAGACATCCATAAACAGCGCCTGCCAATCGGCAATCACCGGTCCATGTATTTCCAGCATGACATCATGCCAGGCCATTTCCCCCTTGATGTGCGGACTGAATTCATCGGTGATGCCTGCACCGCCCACGAAGGCCAGACGGTTATCGACAATAAGAATCTTGCGGTGGGTGCGAAAGAAGTTGTGGTAAAAGCGACGCAGCTTGACCGGATTGTAAAAGACCAGCTCGATCCCGGCATCCACCAGCCGTCGACTGTCGGCAGCGGAGAGGGCGCTCGCACCGTAGCCGTCAAACAGGACACAAACCCTGACCTGACGCCGGGCCGCATTGATCAAGGCGTGTATAAAGTCATCACAGGTCCGGCCGGAACTGACCAGGTATTGTTCGAACATGACAACATGCTGTGCACTGTTGATCCCGGCCAACATCTGCGGATAGAACTGTTGTCCATCAATGAGCAAGCGAAAGGCATTGCCGGGTTTGATGGGAAAGATGTGTTTATTCCGAAATCGGTATGGCATGACGCCTGCTGCCTCTGCAATACGTGGTTTCGATACCCTGTCAGTTTGGTGTGGCGTTTACCCCGGTAACTTGTCCATTGACAACTTGCAGGACAATTTTCCCTTCCAGCAGTTTTAACAGATCATGACCGGCGACCTGGGCGCGCCAGCCGTGCAACAAGGGGATATCCCGTTCGCCCAGCGCCAGTTTATCAATATCCTTGCGGGTCGCCAGGGTTGTCGGGGCAATATCATATTCCGCCGCCCGTAAACGTAGCAAACTCATCAGGCCGTCCGCCAGTGCATCCTGTTCCGGGGTGGTGCGCATTGGTTTGGTATCTTGCGGCCACTGTTCTTTGGGCAATTTTTTCGCGGCGGCGATCTGCGCCAGAATATCCTGCCGGTGTTTTTCCAAAACCCGTGGCGGCAAACCGCGCAAGGACTGAAGTTGTGCGGCGGTGTCCGGCCCCTGTTGGGCCAGGGCGATGAGGAGATCGTCAGCCAGCACCCATTTGCGGGGCCGATCAAGCTGAATGGCCAGTTCTTCACGCCACTTTGCCAGATGGTGGAGAATGGCCAGCCGTTGACCGTTGAGACGCTGCCGACCACTGATCCGTTGCCAGACAGTTTCCGGATCGATCTCATACAGTGCATTTTCTGACAGGGCGGCAAAATCCTCCTCCAGCCAGTCTGCACGGCCCAGTGCATCAAGCTGTTGCCGGAGCAGCGGGTAGAGCCGGATCAGGTACCGAACATCATCAGCGGCATACAAGAGCTGTTCCCGGGAGAGGGGACGCTTGCTCCAGTCAGTACGGGCATAGCCTTTATGCAGTTGTACGTGCAGGACATCCTCCACCAGCTTGCTGTAACCCACCTGTTCACCATGGCCCAGCACAGCTGCGGCGATTTGTGTATCGAATACCGGGGCGGGCACCTTGCCGCGCAGGTTGTAGAAGATCTCCAGATCCTGACGGGCGGCATGCAAGACCTTGATAATGTCATTGTCATACAGCAGATCCAGTAATGGATCGATATTGCCGATACTGATCGGGTCGATACAGGCAATCAGATCGTTGCCGGCAATCTGGATCAGGCACAGTTGGGAGTAGTAGGTCTTCTCGCGAATAAATTCCGTATCGACCGCAAGAACGCGGACACCGGATAACTGCCGGCAAAATGCCGCCAGCTCTTCAGCGGTATCGATGTAAAGATGATTGTTGTCAGTGTTGGAATCAGGCATGGTGTATTGCAATCAATTTGTGAATAATCGCCGATGTCGCTTCGTATCCGGCAGCAAATAACGGTATCATGATCCCCCATTGGCGCCATGAATTCAACGATAAATAAACCTGCTGATTAGCGAGACTGTTTTGCAGTATCTATTGCAATTATTTTTTGACATTTGTCGGTTACGACGCGGTCCCCAGGATGTCCCGGCGGCCGGGTCGCTGTTTGTCCTGCTTCTCACAGCCGGAATCTTGTTCGATACCATGACGTATTTTTTCGAGCTGTCATTTTTTGAGTCTTTTTATTTTTCTGCACTCATTAACCTGATTCTGTTGGCTGTTATGGCGCTGTTGCTGCAGATCATGGGCTATGCCGCCCGTATCCTGCAGACCCTGACCGCCATGCTTGGGGTCAGCCTCATCATCAGTGTGCTGCATTTTCCGGTGTGGGTGATGATAGTCATGGAGCCGAACGATCCCGGTCTGTTTGGTTTTATACATCTGATCTTTCTGCTGTGGAGTCTGACGGTGAACAGCCACATCCTGCGTCACGCGCTTTCGATCCCGGTTTTCCCCGCAAGTGTGCTCTCGATAGGCTATCTTATGTTGAACTATATTGTGGCAGGCTTTTTATTCCCGCAGGCAGGTTAAATGCACATACACATCCTTGGAATTTGCGGCACCTTCATGGGGGGCATTGCCCTGCTGGCCAGAGCCATGGGGCATGAAGTGAGCGGCTCGGACGCCAATGTCTATCCACCCATGAGTACACAACTGGAAGAACAGGGTATTCGCTTACAGGAAGGTTATGACCCGGCGCATCTGGACCCGGCTCCCGACTGTGTGGTGATTGGCAATGCCATGTCACGGGGTAACCCGGCGGTGGAATATGTGCTGGACAAGGGGTTGCCCTATACCTCGGGGCCACAATGGCTGGCTGAACATGTGTTGCAGGGGCGCTGGGTACTGGCGGTGGCCGGCACCCATGGCAAGACCACCACGTCCAGCATCCTCGCCTGGTTACTGGAGGCAAACAATTTGTCTCCCGGGTTTTTGATTGGCGGTATCCCGCGTAACTTTGGTCTGTCAGCGCGCATCGGGGAGACCCCCTTTTTCGTGGTGGAGGCCGATGAATATGATACGGCCTTTTTCGACAAGCGTTCCAAGTTCGTCCACTACCGGCCCCGTACCACGATTCTGAACAATCTGGAATTTGATCACGCGGATATTTTTCCTGATCTGAATGCTATCAAGACCCAGTTCCATCACTTGGTGCGCACCGTGCCGGGTTCCGGCTTGATCATCGCGCCTCGCGAAGACGCGGCGATTGGCGACGTGTTGCAACGGGGCTGCTGGAGCGGGGTTGAGTATTTCGGTGGCAACGGACAGGGCTGGACGGCAAACAATATCCAGGCCGATGCCGGCCGTTTTACGGTCTGTCTGGACGGCAAGCCGCTGGGAGAGGTCAACTGGTCGTTGATCGGTGAACACAACAAATACAACGCACTGGCCGCCATCGCTGCCGCCCGTCATGTGGGGATAACACCGGCCCTGGCGATTGAAAGCCTGAGCGGATTCACTGGTATCAAGCGTCGCATGGAACAGCGTGGCAAGGTGAATAACATCGTGGTCTATGACGATTTTGCCCATCACCCCACGGCAATCAAGCTGACTGTCGGCGGTTTGCGCAAACAGGTGGGCAAGGCGCGTATCCTGGCCGTCCTCGAACCCCGTTCCAATACCATGCGTATGGGGGTCCATGCCGATACCCTGGCGCCGTCACTGGACGAAGCGGATCGGGTCTATCTCTATCAACCCCGCGATGTGGAGGGGCAGGTGGACAAGGTGGTCAGCGCCCGGCCGGACACAGCGACACTGTATGACAATGTCCAGCACCTGATCGATGCGGTTATCAACGAGAGCAGACCCGGGGATCACATTCTGGTCATGAGCAACGGCGGCTTTGAAAACATCCACAATCGGTTGCTGGCTGCCCTGCAAAACCCACAGGCCGCCGGCTGATGGCGGAACAATCCATACCACGGCCGATTATTCTGGCCCTGACCGGGGCATCCGGTTCTGCCTATGGCCTGCGCTTGCTGGAATGTCTGCTGCAGGCCGGGCAGCCGGTCTATTTATTGATCTCCAAGGCGGCATTGCTGGTGTTGGCCACTGAAACCGAGCTGGATATCCCGGCACGACCGAAAGAGATGGCGGACTTTTTTACTGCGCGCTTTGGCGTGGCGGCGGAGCTGTTAACGGTGTACAGCCGCGAAGACTGGATGTCGCCGGTAGCCAGCGGTTCGCATCGGGCCCGTGCCATGGTGGTCTGTCCCTGCACCACAGGCACGCTGGCGGGGATTGCCGCCGGTACCAGTGATAACCTGATCGAACGTGCGGCGGATGTGATGCTGAAAGAGCAGCGCCGTTTGATCCTGGTGCCCCGCGAAACCCCCTTCTCCGCTATCCATCTGGAAAACATGCTCAGGCTGTCCCGGCTGGGTGTGACAATTTTACCGGCTAATCCCGGCTTTTATCACCGGCCAAAGACCATTGCCGAAATAATTGATTTTATTGTGGCGCGTATACTCGATCAGCTGGATATAGCGCACCAACTGGCGCCACGCTGGGGGGAGTAAAGCCCGACAAGGTTTGCAAACAGGTGGCTGAAAGGCTACAACTAGAACGTAGACTTTACATAAAAGCGGTTGCCGGTATTATTTCTGACGTTTCTCTATGACTTCGACCATACCACTATTTCCACTTAATGCCGTCCTCTTTCCCGGTGGAGTCCTGCCCTTGCGGATTTTTGAGCCGCGTTATCTGGATATGGTCAGTAACTGCCTCAAGAACAATCTGGGCATCGGCGTGATTCTGATCAAGGATGGTTCCGAAGTGGGTGCCGCCGCCGAGATCCACGATATCGGGACCCTGACCCATATCAGTTACTGGAATCGACGCAAGGATGGTTTGTTGGGGATCACCCTGCGCGGTGAGCAACGCTTTCGCGTTGTTTCACAGCAGGTGGAGCCCAGCCAGTTGATTATCGCCGAGGTGGAGATGTTGCCTTCGGACAATGCCGCCGGCATTGCCGAGGAGTACCAACACCTGGTGGCCTTGCTGCAACAGATCATCAATCAGCTGGAACCGCCCTATACCACCATGCCGACCCATTTTGATGATGCAGGCTGGGTCAGCGCCAGACTGGTCGAACTCCTGCCCATCAGCCTGACTGAAAAACAGAATTTTTTATTGATTCAGGACCCCTATGAACGGCTGGAACAACTGAATCGCAGGCTGGATGAAAAAGTGTTTATCTGATTATTTTCTCATGCAATAACAATAAAGCCCGGTCGGTATTTGTCTTGTCAATGATCTGTACTGCGGTGAGATCACCGGGCAGCCCGGCCAGCGGGGTGCTGAAATCCGTACCCGTCCGAAAAATCGTCAGGCCCAGCAGCCGGCTGCGCTGTAACAGACCAACATTGCCAAACCATAACGGCACAATGTGATCCTCAAACTCCACCCGATAGCCGGATTGCCAAAGGCGCAGGACATATACTCCGTCCTTGGTGTATTTCACCAAATGCACGGCATCATATCGGCCGTCATGTAACTGGGGCAGGACCGGCAGGTTTTTCAGGTCCGGCTCCGGATTCAGCCATTGCAGAATGCCAAAGCCCTGTACACCGGGCGGTACTTTCCAGCCGGCGGCAAACAGACGGGCGCGGATCATGGCCATTGACGCGGCCCATTGCAGGGTTAAGGGATGCTGTTTCAGATCGCGCAGGTCCCGTCGATAACGCGGCAGGGCTTGCCAGCCGTGTGTTTGCCATGTTGCGGCAGCCACCGTTTGTATTTCCGCCTCCGGTTGTTCCGGCAAGGGGCGACTGAGCAGTGGCGAGAGAAAAAATACTGTAGCGGAAAGGAGCAGGGTCAGGAGCACAATCGGCTGTGTCCTGATATATGCCTGACTGACATGTCGACGATAAGCGATCCCGATCAATGACAGCCAGATCGCGCCCACCGCCAGACCGGCCAATACATCAGAAAACTTGTGCAGTTGTAAATAAAGGCCGGCAAAGCTGATCAGAAACACGACTATGCCGGCCGGGAGATAGACCAGCAGGTGGTAGCGCTGGGTGACTTCCCGCGCCAGTACCACGGCCATAAAACCATATACTGCGGTTGCCAGCGTGACATCGGCGGCGGGGAACAGGGTGCCGGCATTTGTCGGCGGAAAGATCAATTGCAACAGTTCCAGCATACCCCAGGGGAAGCACAGGGCCGCCAGCAGATGCCACAGGGCCAGTCTGTTCTGCTGCACCAGCAGCCACAGACTGCTGATGAAAACAGTGCCCAACACTACGGGCAGAGCGGCCCAGCCGACAAACCAGGCCATGAGTTTACTGAAGCCCGGCGTATAGAGTCGTTGCGAGTTGTAACGAATTACATTGTCCAGTTGTTGCATCAGACTCTCGGTTTCGATCCAGTGGGTGACGCCGATCAGCATTGCCGTGGCCAACAACAGCAACAAGGCCAGCAGACTCAGGATGCGTACCTCGGGATGATCCGGGCGGATCAGGGCGGCCGGGATATGTCCGGCCAGCGGATGGCGATGACTCCAGTTGGCCAGTCGGAAAAATACCTTGTCGATATGGGGCAGACACAGGTGATAAAGACGCTGTCCCACCCAAAGCAGCAACAAGGTCAGGACTATCAGTAACAACACCATCACCACCAGTCGTCCCGCCACTTCACTGGCCACGGTCAGGGACAAACCAAAAGCCATGCCGGGTAACAAATAGACCGGACCCCAGGCGATACCCGAGAGGATATTGGCGACCAAAAAGCGATTCAGGGGCATATTGTTCATCCCTGCAATGGCCGGGATCACCGGGCGCAAAGGGCCGACAAACCGACCCAGCAGGACACTTTTACCGCCATGGCGCAGGAAAAATGCACTGCCCCGCTCCAGCAGTTGCGGATGACGTGACAGAGGCCATAGTTTTTTAAGATTATCGCGATAATAATTTCCCAACCAGTAGCTTACCGCGTCGCCCAGAATGGCGCCGCTTATGGCCCACAGGCAAGTACTGACAAAGCTGAGGTGGCCGGTGCTGATCAGTGTGCCGATGGCAAACATGAAAAAGGCGCCCGGCACCAGCAATCCAACCAGTGCCAGTGATTCGCTGAAAGCGATAACAAAGATAATAAATCCCGCCCAGAGACTGTGTTGAACCAGCCAGTCCAGAAAGGATTGTAAAAATGCCACACTCATGTTTGTATCTTAACGCAAGGCAGAGTGAATAACAGGGGTAGAGGTACGAGATATGTTTGAGTTACCAAAAAGCGAATTTTGGGATTTTTCACTCTCCGTGTACAAGCAACCGGAAGTCAGCGGAGCCTGCCTGCAATTACAGGATGAGCATGGCGCAAACATCAATATGATGCTGTTTGCCTGTTGGCTGGGAAATACCGGTCGAGGTGTGGTGGATATCGACGAGTGGCGGGCCATGATTCGGCGCACCACCCACTGGCGTGACAAGGTGATTCGTCCCTTGCGTTCAGTGCGACGCTTTTTGCGTGATGAACAACTCGCACCGCTCTCCATGAAAGACAATATCCTGAAAAGTGAGTTTGACGCGGAACATATCGAGCAACTCATCCTGGAAAAGGAATGGGGTATGGCGCGTGCCGGGCAAACCAAGGAGGCGCTGCTCTGCCTGCAGGATATTGCCGATAACCTGTATAACTATTTTGCCGCGGATGATATCGAGCTGGATGAAGGCCTGGGCCGTTGTTGTGAAGGACTGATTGGCCTGATCACCGGGAATCGTGATTCACAGGTTTTGCATCAAGCCAGCCGTCAGGCACTTACCGGTCGCGACAACCGGTAAGCCGTCGGTTAATCCGGCTCAGAGGCGGGCAAAGACCCGTTCTGCTGCGGCCAGTGTATCAGCGATGTCCGCATCGGTATGGGTGCTGGAGACAAAACCGGCCTCGAAAGCAGAGGGCGCCAGATAGATGCCTTCTTCCAGCATGCCGTGGAAGAAGCGTTTGAAGCGCTCCACATCACAGGCACTGACCTGGGCAAAATTACTCACCTTGCTTTCACTGGTAAAGAAAAAGCCGAACATGGCGCCTACGGTATTACTGGTGAGCGGAATACCCGCTGCTTTTGCCTTCTCTTCCATACCCTGCACCAACTGTTGGGTTTTGGCGGTCAGGTTTTCATAGAAGCCGGGGGCACTGATCAATTCCAGGGTCTTCAGGCCGGCGGCCATGGCGACCGGATTACCCGAGAGCGTACCGGCCTGATAGACCGGTCCCAGTGGCGCGATCTTTTCCATAATCGCCCGCTTGCCGCCGAAAGCACCCACCGGCATGCCGCCGCCGATGACTTTGCCCAGGGTGGTGAGGTCCGGCGTGATCCCGTAGTGGGCCTGGGCACCGCCCAGCGCAACACGAAATCCGGTCATTACCTCATCGAGGATCAACACACTGCCGTGTTGGTCACAGACTTTGCGTAGGGTTTCCAGGAAGCCGGGCAGCGGCGGGATACAATTCATATTGCCGGCAACCGGCTCGACGATGATGCAGGCGATTTGCGCTCCGATTTGGTCGAACAAGGCTTTTACCTGATCGCTGTCGTTGTAGCTCAGCGTAATGGTGTGTTCTGCCAGAGCGGCGGGAACGCCGGGTGAGGTGGGTACGCCCAGCGTCAATGCACCGGAACCGGCCTTGACCAGCAATGAATCGGCGTGGCCGTGATAACAACCCTCGAATTTCACGATCTTGTCCCGGCCGGTATAGCCGCGGGCCAGACGAATCGCGCTCATGGTGGCCTCGGTACCGGAACTGACCATGCGTACCAGATCCATGGAGGGCACCAGCGCACAGACCTTTTCCGCCATTTCGATCTCCAGTGCGGTGGGGGCGCCAAAGCTCAGCCCGTTTTGCATGGTCTCCTGTACGGCCTTGAGTACCTCTGGGTGGCTGTGCCCCACGATGGCCGGACCCCAGGAAGCCACATAGTCGATGTACCGGCGATCATCTTCATCATATAGATAAGCACCGGCAGCTCGTTTGAAAAAGATCGGGTCGCCGCCCACGCCCTTGAAGGCCCGTACCGGGGAATTGACCCCGCCGGGAATGTGTTGCTGGGCCTGGACAAACAGATCATGTGAACGGGTCATAGTGGATTCCTTGCAATTAGAGTTGCCTGAATTATACCGATTGCGTCGGCTGCGTTAAGTTTCTTTGCCGGGTTGATCAAACAATTTGCGAAAGCCGGCGGCAGCGGCGGTGATATCAGCCTGACCGAACACCGCATGGATCACCGCCAGCATGCTCACTCCGGCCTGCAGCAGGGGAGTGGCGTTATCAGGACGAATACCGCCGATGGCGGCAACCGGGATCGAAAGGCGGTTGAGTTGCGTCAATATGGCTTGAGATGCAGCGGGGGCCAGAGGTTTGGTCTGTGAGGTAAAGAAGCGACCGAAGGCCACATAGTCTGCACCCTGTTGTTCGGCACGGAGGGCGAGGTCGATATCACTGTGACAGGTGATACCGATAACCTTGTTCGGGCCCAGCAGCGCCCGGGCTGCTTGCAGGCCGGTGTCGCTTTGTCCGAGGTGGACACCATCGGCACCGGCGGCCAATGCCAAATGCGGATCATCATTCACCAGCAGCAACACGTCATGGGCATGACACAGTTCCACCAGCGCCCTGACCGTGGTCAGAGCCTCCCCGGACGTGACTGTTTTGTCACGATACTGGATGATCCGGGCGCCGCCACTGATGGCCTGCGCCACCATTTGCACCAGAGTGAACGCAGAATCGCGGGTCAGCAAGGGATCAGTGATGCAATAGAGACCCCGCAACAGGGAACGCTTCAACGATCTGCATCCTCGTCATCGCGGGTCCAGTAGAAGCGGTTGGGAACAAATTGGCCCAGCCCCGGGCGAAACCCGTTTTGCAGGGCCTGCCAGGTATACTCCTGGGCCTCATGAATCGCGGTAAACGGTTCCAGCCCATGGGCCAGCAGGGCGGCGATGCCCGCAGAAAGTGTGCAGCCTGATCCATGGTAGCTTTCCGGCAAACGTTCCCAGTAAAACGTCTCCAGCTTGCGACGTTCGCTGTAGAGGATATTGGCCACCTGTGGTGTGGCCTCGTGCGTGCCTGTGATCAGCACATACTCGCAGCCGTAATCCAGAATCTCCTGGGCGCAGGCATCCAGACTGTCGGCTTCCGGGGCCAGAATGCGTGCTTCAACGGAATTGGGCGTGATGACCGTGGTTTCAGGCAGCAGCAACTCCACCATGGCGTCGATAGTTTCTTCATCAGTCAGGCTGCCGCCGCCGCCGCCGGCCAGCACCGGATCAATAACCACCACCGGTTCCGGATAGTCCATGAGAATGGAATGGATTGCTTCCGCCATCTGTGCGCTGCCCAGCATGCCAATCTTGAAAGCGGCAACCGGGATATCTTCCAGCACAGCGCGTGCCTGCTCCACCAGCAACAGCGGGTCCATGGCTTCGAAGCGAAGTACTTTTTCCGTATTCTGCACTGTCAGCGCAGTGACCAGCGGCAGACTGTAACAGCCCATGCTGGTGATGGTTTCGATGTCAGCCTGTAATCCTGCACCGCCGGTCGGATCAAGTCCGGCAAAGATCATTACGGCGGGAGGTGTCTCGGGTGATTCGCTCATGATTGTTATTCTGAACAGTTGGAATAATCCAATTATACCACCATTGTGCGAATGGAAATCATTGCTCACTTGAAAAGTATTGCAATTAACCGCTAGATTATCCTTAAGAAATGATTTGCATAATTGAAGGAAAAGTTGGATGGCATTTAAAAAATATCAATGTGTTATATGTGGTTATGTTTATGATGAAGAGGCCGGTTGTCCTGAAGAGGGGCTTGCTCCGGGAACCAGATGGGATGATATTCCGGATACCTGGATGTGTCCTGATTGCGGGGTAGGTAAAGTTGATTTTGAAATGGTTGAGATATAACAGTCATGGATTTGACAAACTGAATAAAAATATTTTTTTTGCGCTGCCTGTTATCTTTGACTATGTTTCAGTGTGTATACCCAACGTGAACGGTAAAGCGGATGAAGCAATGACTGGATAAACCGGTGGTTCATTGACTGATATTGTTGGAATGTAACGAAAAACCGTCTGCTGAACACAAGCAAGGATTAGTTATACAGCCTTAGGATAAAGAGAATAAAAAACTTCAGGCGGAGAAAGGATTGCCGATGCTAACACGCCTGCAAAATCAGTGTAAAGAGGCAATCGACAAAGTAGGCTATTACAGTATAAGAATATACTAATACTCTTGTTGTAATCATGTTTAATCTGTGCCTGAATAGGGGGGATACAAAAAAAAGACTAAATTTTTCCATCCTTAATGGATGGGATTAACCTAATTTGTTTATATACCACTCTGCGTACGAGGAGGGAGTCATAATGGTTTATTCCAAGAAAAGTCCGGCGCTGTTTATTATCGGCGTCGTCATGTTAGCCATCTGGTTTTTAGCCGATGCGGGATTGCTTGCCGGTTATATCGAGCACCTTGGCGGTAAAAAATATAAATACGGTAAAGAGTTAGCATCATTGCCGCTCTATTTCGGGATACTATCTGTATTTGTCGGTGCGCTGCACTGGTTCGGTCCCCAAAAAGAAGGTGAATGGGATTACTACTCTTCCGCCGTACCGGGTGCCATGTTTATCCTGTTAATCGCCATGCTGGTGCGCTGGTTTATCGCGCCGGAAGTGGCTGTTGTCAGTAAGTCGATGGGTGAAGTCGGCAATACCGGTAAACACATCCATACCATCCTCGGCCTGAACTACGTGGTTATCGGTATCGTGACCGGTATCATCATCGTAAACTTCTTCAAGGTGCCGGAATGGGCCAAGAACGGTGTACGCGTTTCACGTCTCGGTCTGAAGACCGGTGTAATTCTGCTGGGTACCCTCTATTCTGCAGCCGAGTTAAAGAACCTGGGCGGTCTGTCCATTTTCATGATCGGCTTCTTCGTACTGGGCTCAGTGGGCATGACCCTCTGGCTGGGTGCACGTCGTAACATCCCCAACTCCATGGGTGGTGTACTCTCCGCCGGTATGGGTGTGTGCGGTGTGTCTGCGACAGTGGCCTCTGCCCCGGTCGTACAGGCCAAATCAGTGGAAATCGCCTACACCATCGGTACCATCCTGCTGTGGGGTGTGGGCTGTATGTTCATCTTCCCCATGGTCGGTCAGTTACTCGACATGAGCCACCTGAAGTTTGGCGCCTGGGCCGGTACCGGTATTCTGAACTCTGCCCAGGTGGCGGGTGCGGCGCTGGCCTATCAGCCAAATGGTATCGAAACCCTGAAGGTTGCGGAAATCTTCAATATTACCCGTGTACTGGTACTGCCGATTATCGTTATGTGGCTGGCGGTTTGGTACGTGAAACGTGAACAGACCGGCACCAAGGTCTCTGTGGGCAAGGTTATCTTCGAGAAGTTCCCGGTCTTCGTACTCGGCTTCCTGTTGCTGTTCGGTTTGTCCACCACTGGTATGTTTGCTCCGGCCAACCACTACAAGGGCAAATATTTCGACAACAACATCAAGACTGAAAAGCTCCTGAGTGATGAAGATATTGCCGAACTGAAAGGTAATGCCGACAAGGTTCAGCGAGAAGATCAAAAAGCCGCTCTGGCTCGTCTGCTGGACGGTCGCAAGGTTTCCAGCATTGATGATGACGATACCCTGCGCGGTTTGGCCAACTCCAAAGTCATGGGCAAGAAATCCGGCAAGATCCTGAAGAAGGCCCATAAAGCGGTTCGTCATACTTCCAAGAAGATCAAGGCTTTCCGTGACTGGATTACCTGGCTGTTTGCCTTCGGTCTGGTTGGTTTGGGTATGCAGATCACCGTGTCCAGTATGAAACAGGCGGGTGGTCAACCGGCGGTCATCGGCGGTATTGTGGGTCTGACCAAGGCGGTACTGTCACTGGTTGTTGTACTGTTGATTGTTAAAGATACGATTTAAGAGGAGATTGAAAAATGAGTGAGAATAACTTTGATCGCGGTTCTGCTTTATCTATCTTTGGCAGCGACCGTAAAGAAGACTTCATGGCCCTGGCTTTTGCGTTGATTATCGCCTTTGGCGTGTACTTCACGTACTAAGCAGGTTATAGAAGCACTAAACGGAGCGGTGCCTGTATAATGCAGGCACCGTTCTTTTTTTTAGGGTGGAGAGATGAAGTTTATGAAGACTGTATTATTGGCCAGCCATGGCACTGAAGGCGCCAGAGCAGCGGAATTAATGGCCTTTAAAATTTGTGAAAAAGGGACACGCCTGCACCATCTGACAATTGTCCCGACCCTCTGGCAGGGAATGACGGGCGATGACTGGCTGCAGAATGGTTCAACCCGCGATACCTACCGGCGTTATCTGGAGAGTGAGCTGGGCAAGGAGATCGATGCCCATTGTGACAAGCTGAGCGTGGAAGCAAATGCCCACGAACTGACCTATACCAGAGAGATCAGGGTCGGTGAACCGGAGGAGTGCCTGCTGGAAGCCAGCCGCGAAGATCGGTTTGATCTGGTCATCATGGGATCGCCGCGACCCAAGGGTGTGCCCGGTCTGCGTTGCCGGATGAACACCAAGCCCCTGACCAAATCCCTGAATATTCCCCTGCTGATTGTTCCGTTTCCCCATGAGCAGCAGTGAAGCCGTGAACCCGGTCAATCCGGATGCTGACGATGCGGTTTGGGCTGCATTCAACACCAACATGGGCGTTGAGCAGTTGATTCGCTTTTGTCAGGAAGATGTGGAACGCCTGTTTCGTATCAATCCCTATATCGAATATGACTGTTTTGAGCAAACCGGCGACAAACAATTCCACATGGCGGGTAAAAATTCCAGCCAGACAGAAAGCTTTCAGTTCGATGTCAGGTTTGATGTCATCGAACTGGGCAATGGTGTCAAGGTCCAGTACCAGGATGGTCTGAAACAGAGCACCACTTTTCTGGTTGAAGCCGCTGAATCAGGTGCAAAGCTGACCATCAGTGACGAATATCGCAAACTGGATGAGATCGAAAAGCAGGCTCGTCTGGGCGAAGTGGATCAAAGCATTGTCAACTGGGCGAATGATTTGCAGACTTTTATCTATAACTGGAAGCGTTGGGGGGGGATACCTCCCTATCGCTGGTATATGCAGAAGGTCTGGAAAAAGCTCAAACCGACCGGAAGACGTATTGCCTATATGTTGATTTGGATTACCGTCTTTGAGTTTGCCCTTATTGCCCTCGGTGTGGGGATCTATTTCGCTGAATATGCCTGATAGACCGTAATAATAAAGTGCGTACCAGGGATGGGCGCATTATCATTATGATTACAATACGTCTGATGTATTCGAATCAGACGGCTATACCTCAAGTTTACCGACCTTGTACCGATTATCCTTGTATCTTCTCTCATTATGATTCCGTACGGATGGCTGATCGCGATAACGACAAGGATTCGATACCTGCACTTCAACAGCACATTGCCATGCTGGAAGAGAAAAACGGTGATCTCATTGCCAGAATCAGGGAACTGAGTGATGAAAATCGCGCCTATGAAGCGCTGACCAGAGCGCTGTTGGACAAGACACCATTTGGTATCGCAATATTTGATACCAATCAGCGTCTGGTGCAATTAAACCATTCGGCTGAGTCAATCCTCGGTCTGCAACGCGTCACCGCCATCGGCCGGTCCTGTCAGCGGATATTCAATTGTCTGATCGAACACGAAAATCAGTGTCCGATACCCGGCCGGCATGACACGCTGGATCGTGTAGAGACCAACTGCAGTGTTAACGGTTGCACTGATAAAACGCTGTTGCGCAGTGTCGTACAAATTCCTTCCCGTGATGAAAATGTCCTGGTTGAAGCCTTTATCGATATATCTGAGATCAAACTGGCCCAACAGGAAATCGAGAATACCAATAGAATCAAGGACGGATTTTTATCCAGGATCAGCCATGAGTTACGCACACCGCTGAATTCCATTCTTGGCTTTGCTGAACTGTTGCGGGAAAGTGCCTTGCAAAAACAGATGGAGGGGGCTGATGAGGTCTTGTTTTTGGAGAGTATCCTGCGATCTGGCAAAGAGTTATTGCGTATGGTTGATGAGATCCTCGACATCACCAGAATAACGGCAAAACGCATGACGCTGGATGAATATGAGACCGATATTGCATCGGTGTTGCAAAGTGTTATACGCAAGGTGGAACTGGAGTTATCGGATAACGGCAACCGGGTATCATTCAAATGCCAGGGAATTACCACGATGCTGATTGATCCCTTTCGGTTGCATCAGGTGCTTTATCATCTGGTGCATAATGCCTGCAAGTACACCATGCAGGGCGATGTGAATATTAACGTTAAAGGTGACGATAATATGGTCTTGTTTGGTATCAGTGATACCGGACCGGGGATAGACCCGGCGCATGTGCAACGAATTTTTCAGGAGTTTGAACAGGCGGATACGGGAAACACCCGCCAGTTTAATGGTGCAGGGCTGGGTTTGAGTCTGTGTTATCAGATCTGTCGACTCATGGATGGTGAAATCAGTGTTGAAAGCCAACCGGGTAAAGGCTCATTGTTTAAGCTCAAATTACCGAATATAAAGCGGGATAAAGTGGCTGTTTAAAAGGTAAGAACTTTATCCGCATCACTGATTAATGCGTAAAGGTCCTGCATGGAGCCAAGGTCGCAACTGATTTCCTCCTTGAGGTAGGGCATCTCATCTTCGCGAGTATCACAACACAATTCGCAACCCATAATAACGCCGCCATGCTCAATAAAGATACCCGCCTGTTCGACAACATTGTATTTTATCGATTTGACAGTCATCACCTCCACACCTTTACCGAGTAAAAATATCCTCACCGTATTGTCATACGCCAGTGAGGCATTCCCCAGCCGAAAGGCATTCCAGGCGGTTTCAGGATCGTTTGTATAGATGATAATGGTAATTTTCATAATAATACGGCATCTACGAGGGAATTGAGGTGTTACGCTTAAACTTTAAACCATGCTGGAGACAATTCCAGTTTATACACGGGTTTTTATGCGTAATATTCCAAATGATTTATCCATAGCGTTGATAAGGGGTGATAGACATATGGGTATATGCGCAGGCCGGCATCCGTTTTCCTGATTGTTGACTATACTGGTTGAATGCGCACGCCGGTGCAGGGGCCGGTTGGTGTGTCTGGTATAACGAGAAAAGAGTGATATGAACGAAACAGAATCAGAAACAGATAGCGCAGGCATACTCAGCGATGACCCGGAGGAGTGGGCGGACTGGGAAACCCGGTTGGTGAAATGGAGTGCAGGTTGCGCCATTATCGCCATCAGCATACTCGGCTGGTTAATCAACAGTTACTTGCTTCCCTGACGGTTGTATTCCCGGGGGCGGTTTTATGAAACCGGTTCCTGACCAGTCATTCCCGTCAGACTGATAATTTTTATATGAGTGAAATAAAATCGAAATGGTATAACAACCTGTTACAGCAACAGGATTGGTGGACCGGCTGGCCCGTTGTATTGGTATTGCTCTCGAGCCTGTTGTTGCTCCTTGGTGTGGATATGCCGGGCTGGATGGCACAGCCAAAAGCCTGGGAATGGACTGATTTCTGGAACGCGCCGGCGACAGACAAGTTATTAGCCATCCCGCACCGGACAAATGACGGCGACGGTTTGGGCGGGCTTGCCGCCCTGTTGGTCACTTATCTGGTTTTTGCCGCAATCTTTTCTCTGAGCGCCTGGTTTTTGCGCCATGACATAAAAAAATCACTGTTCGGTTTCACACTGGTATTTCTGGTCGGCTGGGGCAGTTGGATTCTCAGCCATGAAGTGCATTTACGGGCGGTGCAGGCCGGCCAGTCGGCAACCCTGCCGCAATTCTATGGTGACGATCTCTTTTGCATCAGCCGCATTGAAATCTGTGATCAACAGATCAATGCCGCCTTGCAAACCAGCGGGACAAAATTACACCCCAGTCGCACACAGGCTGCCGCTGCTGTTGAATCGGCGCCGGACGTGATGCGGCTCTCCTGGAGTCTGCAGCTGGGTAATGGCACCGCCTATCTGTTGGCACTCTTGGCCGGGTTGGTGCTGGGCCGATACGCAAAGCGGGTTTCTGCATGGCTGGACGAAACCAATCAGGCTGACTGGTTCATCAAAAGCGGTATTGTCTGTTTTGGCGCAACATTGGGACTCATGGCCCTGTCAGTAAGTCGCCATCCGGCAAATTTGTTGCTGACCAGTGCGATTTCAGCCGGTGTCGTCTTTTTATTGCTTTGGCCGGCACTGTATGTAATGACTCGCCGGTTGTTTGGTCTGGCGCGGGGGGAAGCGGCAACTCTGTGCAGCGGCATCGCCGCTGGCGGGATTACCACGGTACTGTTGACGGCATCATCGGTGCGTATAAGACCTCTGTTTCCGGTACTGCTCGCTGTCTGGATTGTTATTTATGCCGCTCTGGAGTTGTTGGGTCTGCCGGAATTTTTCGCCGCCATGTCTGGCAGACAGCCGATCGTGGGTGGTGCGGCGCTGGGGCTGACGCTTAAAAACGACATCCTGGCCCGGGCGGCTGCATCCACACTGGATCAAATGTTGGTGAGTCATCACTATCGGGCCACCGGTGTAAGATGGGGGACGGGCATGATTTCAGCCGCCGGTGATTTGGTACGTTACTGGTCAGTTGTGTTCGCCGCACTCTGGGCATTGTTATTGGCTCACCTCTGGTCCCGTTATGCCGTAGCGGATGAGATCGAAACTGCGCCTGACGCTGTTGTTACTGTGCAGGGGGTATCGGGGTATCTCATCGGATTTGTTTTGTTGTGGGGCTTTTTCAGTGTGATGGCGCTGCGTCAACCGGATGGCATGATCCTGGCCGGTGCCGCCATGATCGGCGGCCCACTGCGGGAGATGTTATTTATCCTGGGATTTGTCGCAGTGGGTGCCGGTCTCGCCCCGGGCCAATTGCGAGACCTGGGCAAACCGTTGTGGTTATATACCATCGGCCTGTTGGTGTTCGTACCGCCGATTGCCCTGCTCGTCGCTTACATTTTCCACAACGGCCTGTTTCCCCCGGTAGCCGGACACTAGCTCAGAAGGGTTTGGCCACGGCCAGGATAATCACGCTCAGCAGAATCAGAACCGGAAACTCGTTATACCAGCGATAAAACACATGACCGCGCGTGTTGCGGTCCGCCTTAAAGTCAGCCAGCAGTTTGCCACAATGCAGGTGATAACCGATCAGAACAGCCACCAGCACCAGCTTGGTATGCAGCCAGCCGCTGTGGCGGTGGGCAACCCAGGCATAGTCCCATAGCAGCCAGACACCGAACACAATGGTTAATACCGCGCCGGGCGCCATGATCCCATAGAAGAGTTTGCGTTCCATGATCTTGAACCGTTCCCGGCTGATCTGATCCTCCGCCATGGCATGGTAGACAAACAGACGCGGCAGATAAAACAGACCGGCAAACCAGGTCACCATGAAGGCGATATGCAGGGCTTTGACATATAACATCGGTTCACTCCGTCGTGTTAAATAAGCATGGATTTGAGCAGGCCGGATAAAAGGGGCATATCCCACAACCCGATATGATGTTTAACGATAAATCCTGCCGGGTCAATTACAAAGGTGTTGGGGGTGACCGGGACATTACCAAAAGCGCGCACCACCTCTCCCTGGATATCAATGGCAATCGGATAGGGGATTTTCATCGTCTGTTGCATGGCCAGCACATGATCCGGACGGTCATAGGGCATAGCGACAGCAATGATTTCCAGTCCCTGTGGCGAAAGTTCCTGGTAGAGCTTGCTGAAGTGCGGGATCTCTTTCAGGCAGCTGTGACAAGTGGTGGCCCAGAACACCACCAGTACCGGCTTGCCGCGCAGTTCAGCCATTTCCATCACCCTGCCATCCAGTAACTGAAACCGCACCGCCGGGGCGGCCTGGGGTGTCGTCGGTCTGAAGAAGGAAAACAGCAGTCCGCCTGCCACGATAGCGGCAAACAGGAAAATGAATTTGCGGTTCAGCGCGGACGACATGTCAGTGACCAACTTTCCCGGCTTGACCGAGTTTGTGCAAATAGGCTTCTGCCATGGCCTGGTAAATCGGTTGTGGGCAGACCAGATGCGAAACACCCTTGGCGATCAAGGCTGCGGTCATCAAGGGGAGCAACATGGTCGAGCCATTGGTCATTTCCATCACAATCACAAATGCCGTGATTGGTGTTTGCACTACACCGGTGAAATAACTGACCATGCCCAGCAATACCAGCGTCTCAAACGGGACGCTGCTGATCAGACTGCTGAGAGCGGCGCCGACACCGGCACCGACAGACAACGAGGGGGCAAAGATGCCGCCGGGGATACCACTCAAATAAGACGCGATGGTGGCAAGAATCTTGTAAACAGGATAAGCCGTACCGATATCGGTCTGCCCGGACATCAGACCCCGGGCCTCTTCATAACCGGTGCCGTAAGTGTGTCCGCCGGACAGGAAGCCCAGCAGGCTCAATATCAGGCCACAGACAAAGGCCACCCGCACCGGGTATTGCTGAACCAGCGGTGCAAGCCGGCGAGTACTGAAAATCAATATCTGGCTGAACAGACCACCGAGCAAACCACCGATGATCGCAACGAAGATAATGGCGGCCCAGGCGGTGAGGGAACGGGGCATTTCCGCCGAGCTGTTACCGAAATAGGTGTAGCTTCCCAGAATGGCGATAGCCGTGACCCCGGCCAGGACGACAGAAATGATCAGGACACCGCTGGTGCGCTCCTCAAAATTACGATTCATCTCCTCAATGGCAAACATGATTCCGGCCAACGGGGTGTTAAATGCCGCTGAAATACCCGCCGCGCCTCCGGCCAGGATCAGGGAGCGATGCATATTCTTGCTGCGCATGGGGAAAAAATGCCGTACGGAATACATTAACGAGGCACCGACATGTACGGTGGGACCCTCTCGTCCGATGGAGGCGCCGCTCAGCAAACCGGCACAGGTCAGGATAATCTTGCCAATGGCTATACGCAGTGACAAGACGCTTGCCCGCAGGGCACGATCTTTCATGGACAAGGCGGCAATCGCCTGGGGAATACCACTGCCTTCCGTACCGACGAAAAACTGACGTGTCAGCCAGACAATCAGTGCCAGTCCCACTGGTGTTACGCAGTAGGCCAGCAGCGGGGAATATGCATACAAACGGTGGAAAGCGCCATCGGTAAAGGCGCTGAACAGGGCAAAAATCGCCGCAGTGGCGCCGATGATAATGGCGCTGCTCCAGAAAACGACGCGCAATCTCCAGGTACTGAAGGAAAGCAGCTGTCGTTTGGTGCGTTTGAGATGAGGTCTTTTAAACATGGCGAGACATTCTAGCAGGCCTGACTAAAATCTCAGCCTCAAATGCCGATAATATTCAGGATTTCTCCAGCTCCATGTCATTGGCGCGGAATAAAGAGAGAAACCGAATGCCGGGTGTGGACGTGCCTGAATTTTTTCTACACGCTCCAGTTGTGTTGCGACACGGTTCAATCCAATTTTGCAGAACAATGCGATAAAGTTGCCAAGGCGTTTAATTTGCTTTATGAATACGTTTTTGGGCAACAATCACAAAAGTGAACGGGGAAAATGATTAAGGCAGGTATTGTTGGCGGCACGGGGTACACCGGTGTCGAATTATTAAGGCTTTTGGTACGGCATCCCGATGTGGAGTTAACGGCGATCACCTCTCGATCCGAGGCAGGCAGCCCGGTCGCGGATATGTTTCCCAACTTGCGCGGTCATCTCGAGCTGGCTTTTTCCGAACCGGACGCGGCAACCTTGCACGGCTGTGATGTGGTTTTTTTCGCCACCCCCAATGGTACAGCCATGACCATGGTGCCGGAACTGCTCGCCGCCGGCGTAAAGGTGATTGACCTGGCGGCAGATTTTCGGCTGAAAGATCCGACAGTGTGGGAAAAGTGGTATGGCATGCCCCATGCCTGTCCCGACCTGCTGGAAGAGGCTGTTTACGGCCTGTGTGAAGTGAATCGATCTCAAATTGCCGGCGCACGGCTGGTGGCCAATCCCGGTTGTTACCCCACCGCCGTTCAACTTGGTTTATTACCCTTGTTGGAAAAGGGATTGGTTGACACGGACAGACTGATTGCTGATGCCAAATCCGGCGTCAGCGGCGCCGGGCGTAAAGCGGCTGTGGGCACCTTGCTGTGTGAAGCCGGCGAGAGTTTCAAAGCCTATGCTGTTCCGGGGCACCGCCACTTACCGGAAATTGTGCAGGGACTGAACAGATTCAGCAGCAAACCGGTGGGTTTGACTTTCGTTCCCCATTTAACCCCAATGATAAGGGGTATTCATGCCACCCTGTATGCGAGTTTGATGAAAACAGGCAATGATTTACAAATGATTTATACTGAAAAGTATGCACAAGAGCCGTTTGTTGACGTATTACCTGCCGGCAGTCACCCGGAAACCCGCACAGTGCGGGGCAGTAACATGGTCCGTATCGCCATCCATCAACCCCAGGGAGGTGACGTGGCGGTGATCCTGTCCGTGATTGATAACCTGGTGAAAGGCGCCGCCGGACAGGCTGTACAGAATATGAACATTATGTTTGGCCTGCCCGAAACCAGCGGCCTGAATGATGTTGCGGTGGTGCCCTGATGGGTGACCTGATCGTCAAACAACATAACCCCTGGCGTAATCGTATTTATCTGGTGCTGCTGTGTCTGATCGTTTTGCTCAGCGGCTGGTCCTTGTTTGAATACGGCCGATTTTCCGCCGGTTATGACACAGTGGATGCGATCAAGGAACGGTCACAGATGATTACTGTGCAGGACGAACTGGAAGACCAGATAGATATCCTGCGTGAAGAAAAGGCCAATCTGGAGCGGGCATCACAGATCGAAAAGCAGGCCTACGCGGAATTGAACAGCACGTTGAAGGTCTTGCAGGCTGAATTGCTGGAATTGAAAGAAGAGCTGGCCTTCTATCGCGGTATAGTTTCTCCGCGTGATGCCTCTGAAGGCTTGCGGTTACAGCGTTTCCAGGTTGAGCCCAACGGCCAGACCCGGGGCTTTCGATCCAAGGTGGTCCTGACACAGGTGTTAAAAAATGATCGTGTCGCCAAAGGACTGGTGCGCATTTCGGTGGAAGGACTGGTGGAAGGGCAGGGCAAAACGCTGACACTGAAAGACATAACCGAGAAACAAATCAAGGAATTAAAATTTAATTTCAAATACTTTCAAAATCTTGAAGAAGACCTTGTCCTGCCTGAAGGATTTACACCGGTACGCGCCACAATCCAGGTGATCCCCAGTAAAGGCAAGAGCAATATGATTGAAAAAACCATAGATTGGCCAAATGAGGAGAAAGCAGCTTATGTTAGGCAGCAGCGACAAGAAACCTAAACAAACCGCCCAAATCGATTCACTGATTGGACAGAAGTCCGAAATCCGGGGCGATGTTATCTTCAGTGGCGGGTTACATATTGACGGGAAGGTGAAAGGGAGTGTGATTGCCGAGGAAGGAGGCAAGGAGTCAGTGCTGACACTGAGTGATCGCGGCATGATCGAAGGGGAGGTGAAGGTCCCCAATGTGGTGGTCAACGGCACGATTATTGGTGATGTCCATGCCATGTCCCATATCGAAGTGGCGTCAAAGGCAAGAATCCACGGCAATATCTACTACAGCCTGATCGAGATGGCCATGGGGGCGGAAGTCAACGGCACCCTGGTGCATAAATCCGATAAATCTGTCGTTGAGTTGAAAAAAAGGGAAGATGTTGCTGCCGGTGATTCTTGATATAAATGGTCGGGAATCCCATAATATGGAGATTACGGTTCAATCCACTATAATACTAGGTGGATAGCGGGAGAGAAATATCATGAGCAGTACTGAAGCACAAATCGTTTTTACGGACAATGCGGCCAACAAGGTCAAACAACTTATTGCGGAAGAAGGTAATGACAAGCTGATGTTGCGGGTCTTTGTGACCGGCGGCGGCTGCTCCGGCTTCCAGTATGGTTTCAGCTTTGATGAAAACAAGCAGGATGGTGATACCCAGGTGGATAATCAGGGTGTCACACTACTGGTCGATCCCATGAGCTTCCAGTATCTGACCGGAGCGGAAGTGGATTACCGGGAAAGTCTGGAAGGCTCCATGTTTGTCATCAATAACCCAAATGCCACCACCACCTGTGGTTGTGGATCATCATTTTCCATCTGATATAAACCCTGAATAAAAAGCGGTCGAGGCTTGCGCCGGCGACCGCTTTTTTTACTATCCTATGAAAATGTTTGCAGGCGTACTGGCAGCCACCCTGTTTTCATGAAATGATAAAAATAGAGCTACACAAACAAGCAACAACAACAGTAGCGCAAGGAGACGGCAATGAGTGAATATCTTCCCGGTCTGGCGGGTGTCCCGGCCACCAAATCCAATATTTCTGATATCGATGGTGAAAAAGGTATTCTCTCCTATCGTGGTTATCCGATTGGAGAACTGGCAAAGCACAGTACGTTTGAGGAAACCACCTTGTTGTTGCTGGACGGGCGTTTACCGACCGCGACCGAACTGGCTGAGTTTGATAACGAAATTCGGAAAAATCGTCAGATCAAGTACCACATCCGGGATCTCATGAAGACGTTGCCTGAGACCGGACACCCCATGGAAATGCTCCAAACAGCGGTGGCCAGCCTGGGGATGTTTTACCCCGGCAATGAATGTTTGACCGGCGGTGAAGCCTGTATGGATCTGAACTACATCCACAATATGACCGTCAAAATCATTGCCCGCATGGGGACACTGGTGGCCATGTGGGAACATATTCGTAATGGTTATGATCCCATTCCTCCCCGTAACGACCTCCCCTATGCACAGAATTTCCTTTATATGCTGAATGGGCGGGAGCCGGATCCCTTGCTGGCGCGCATCATGGATGTGTGCCTGATACTGCATGCGGAACATACCATCAATGCCTCAACCTTCTCGGTCCTGGTGAACGGCTCCACCCTGGCCAGTCCCATGAGCGTGATTGCTGCGGCCATCTGTGCGCTGTCCGGACCGTTACATGGCGGCGCCAACCAAAAGGTGCTGGAGATGCTGGAGGAGATTGGTACGCCGGACAAAGCCGAGGAATATGTCGACAGGAAACTGGCCAACAAGGAAGTGATTTGGGGTATGGGGCATCGTGAGTACAAGACCAAGGACCCGCGCGCCAAAATCCTGCAAGGCTTGATGGATGAATTCATGAAGGATCGGGGCGGTGACATCAATCCCATGTTTGAAGTGGCCAAGCAGGTGGAACTGGTGTGTGAAGACCGGCTGGCCAAAAAAGGTGTCTACGCCAATGTGGATTTCTATTCCGGCTTACTCTATACCGAAATGGGCATTCCGGCCGACCAGTTTACCGCCATCTTTGCCATTGCCCGTTCCGCCGGTTGGCTGGCCCATTGGCGTGAACAGTTGACCGATAACCGGATTTTCCGTCCCACCCAGGTTTACACCGGTGAACCGACGCGCCACTACGTGACCATCGATAAACGCTGATTAACCACCCCAATAAATCGCGCCCAAGATGACCGGCCGGCTTGCGCCGGTCACGGCAGGCAGATTGCCACTCTGCCGCAACAGGGTTTGGCGTGCCAGCCAGGCGAAACACATGGCCTCAACCCAGTCCGGATGGATGCCCGCTTCTTCTGTACTCAGTACCGGTAACGGCGCCAGGCCGGCTTGCAGGGTTTGCAGGAGGTGCAGGTTGTGGGCGCCACCGCCACAGACGAATATCTCCCGGGTAGCGGGGGCATGTTGTGTGATTGCCAGTCGCACACTTTCGGCAGTCAAATGGCACAGGGTGGCTTGAACATCTTCCGGTTTGTATTGTTCCGGTGAGAAACGGGCCAGCCATTTAAGATTGAAATACTCCCGACCGGTACTTTTCGGTGGCGCCATGCTGAAGTAAGGATCAGCCAGCATGGCCTGCAGCAGGGGTGTCTGAACTTCACCACCGGCCGCCCACTGACCGGCCTGATCAAAATTGCGCCCCGATTGCCGATTGATCCAGGCATCCATCAGGCCATTGGCCGGGCCGGTATCAAAGCCGATGACCTGGAGTGCAGGGTTGGCGGGCAAAACTGTGATATTGGCAATGCCGCCCAGATTAAGAATCACCCTGTCCCGTTCCGGGTGGCTGAATACCTCACGATGGAAGGCCGGTACCAGCGGCGCGCCCTGACCGCCGGCCGCCATATCCCTGCGGCGGAAATCGGCTACCGTGGTGATACCGGTGAGTTCGGCGATGACATTGGGATCGCCAATCTGCAGGCTGGTCGGGTAACTGGAATTGGGCAAATGTCGGATCGTCTGACCGTGGCTGCCAATGGCCGCGATCTCTTCCACCGTGCAACCGGTCTGCTCCAGCAGGTTTTGCACCGCCTTTGCAAACAGCCGACCCAACTGGACATCCAGCTTGGCCATCTGTTCGATTTCATTGTCGCCGGGTTGGTGCAGAACGGTGAGTTCATCGCGTAACAGATCCGTCAGGGGCAGGTTGTAACCGGCCAGCAGCTCAGGTTTGTCACCGGCAAAATCCACGACCACCGCGTCAATGGCATCCATGCTGGTGCCGGAGATCAGACCGATATATTTGTCAGTCATCTGTTCGGGAACAGTCGCTAAGGTCGGGCGGGCTGCCCGCTGAGTTGCGCCAGATGTTGTTGTTTCTGGGTCATCAGTTGCGCGAGGATTTTCTGGGAATGGTAGAGATAATCCTCTTTATACTTCTTCTCAATGGGGGAGGCATTGGGCAGCTTCACCGTCAGAGGATTGCGATGCTGACCATTTACGCGGAATTCATAATGCAGGTGATCACCGGTCGCCCGGCCGGAGCGGCCCACATAGCCGATGATTTGACCCTGACGTACCCGTGAGCCGGTATAGATCCCTTTTTTGTAGCGGGACATGTGAGCATAAAGCGTACTGTACTGTTTGCCATGCTGGATGATCACGGTTCGTCCGTAACCACCTTTGCGCCCGCGGTAGACCACCCGGCCGTCACCGGCCGCCTTGATAGGGGTTCCACGTGAGGCCGCATAATCGACCCCCTTGTGCAGCCGCAGCTGGTTCAGAATGGGGTGGTGCCGGCGGCCGAAATGGGAACTGATGCGACGAAAGTCCACAGGGGTGCGCAAAAAGGCCTTGCGCATGCTGTGACCATCCGGAGTGTAGTAATGACTGCGCCCGCGTTCATCGGTATAACGAATTGCCTGATAGGTCCGACCCTGATTGACAAATTCAGCAGCGATAATCGGCCCTTCGCTGATCTTCTCCCCGTCCAGATATTGCTCTTCGTAAAGCAGGTTGAACCGGTCGCCTTTACGGATATCCGAAGCGAAATCGATATCCCAGCCAAAGATGTCCACCATCTCCATGACCAGGGCATCACTCAAACCGGATTCCATCCCGGCCTCAAACAGGGAATTTTTTATGTTTCCGGTCACGAACCGCACCTCTTTGTTGAGGAACAGCTCGATGGGAACCGCCTTGAAGCCTTCCTGATCGCGTTCGATATGCAGCGATTCGCGACGGCTTCGTTCATAAATCATCCGTTGCAGATTGTTTTCTTCATCCAGCAGGAACTTGAAGCGCTGGCCGGGGCGCAAATAGCGCAAGGCCGACGTGACTTCACCCAGTTTCATAATCTGGTCAAGTTCGTGGGCATTCAGGTCCATGCGTTGAAAAATCACGGCCAGAGAATCACCGGCTTTGACTTTAATCTCTTCCCAGACGGGTTCGGGATCGGCAATCGGTGCCTGACTTGTCGTGGTGGTTGTATCGACTGCATCCAGCAGGGCGGGAATCGCGTCTTCTTCGGTGGTATTTTCAGCCTGTTCATCCAGCGTCGGGCTGCGCATGGCTTCCGCATCATGGGCCAAAAAGGCCAGGATTGTCGCCAGCACGATGAAAATCGAGAAGATAAGTGTCATCTGCAGCCGGTTGTAGCGGACATTGCTGTGAGAACGGCGTTGTTCCTTTAACGATTTGAAATCGCGACTGAGATATGATCTGGAATCCATTTAAATCCCTGTAGTTATAATCTTGTCACCCAAAGATAGACGTTCCTATATAGTGGGTCAAATTTTATTCCGCGGTAAAAGTAGACTTATTAGATTGCCAGACCTGAATCAAGATATGGTAACCTTACGCGCTTTGTTATCTCGGAGGTCTGACCAGTATGGGAGTCGTTGACGACGCATTAGAGCTTATCGGCCGCGGGGCGGAAGAAATCCTGCTTGAGTCGGAGCTAAAAACCAAACTTGAGCGGGGCAAATCCCTGCGCATAAAGGCCGGTTTTGACCCTACTGCGCCTGATTTGCACCTGGGCCACACGGTCCTGATCAACAAATTGCGCCAATTTCAGGATTTGGGGCACGAGGTGATGTTTTTGATCGGTGACTTCACCGGCATGATAGGGGATCCGACCGGTAAAAGTGCCACCCGGCCTCCCCTGACCCGGGATGACGTCATCGAAAATGCCCGTACCTATGAACAACAGATCTTCAAGATCCTCGACCCGGAGAAGACCCTGGTCATGTTCAATTCAAGCTGGATGGGGGAAATGAGTGCGGCTGATCTGATCCAACTGGCGGCCAAACACACCGTCGCCCGGATGCTGGAGCGGGATGATTTCCACAAACGTTACACCGGCGGCCAGCCCATTGCGATTCATGAATTTCTCTATCCCTTGATACAGGGATATGACTCGGTGGCCATGAAGGCCGATGTGGAGCTGGGCGGGACAGACCAGAAATTCAACCTGCTGGTCGGTCGTGAACTGCAAAAACACTATGGCCAGGAACCCCAGGTTGTGCTGACTATGCCGATTCTGGAAGGACTGGACGGCGTACAAAAGATGTCAAAGTCACTGAATAATTACATTGGCATCGCCGATCCTGCTGAGGAGATGTTCGGCAAGATCATGTCCATCTCGGATGAATTGATGTGGCGCTATTTCGAATTGCTAAGTTTTCGACCCATGGCCGAGATCGAAACGTTCAAACAGGAAATCGCAGCGGGGAAAAATCCCCGCGATATCAAATTTTTGTTGGGCGAAGAGATTGTGGCCCGTTTTCACAGTCAGGCGGAGGCTGTCAAGGCGCGGGAAAATTTCATTGCCCGCTTCCAGAAGGGGGCAATGCCGGATGACATGGAGGAAATAGAACTCACGGCGCCCGATGGAAAATTGCCGATTGCCAACCTGTTAAAAGAGGCGGGGCTGACTCAAACCACCTCGGAAGCATTGCGCATGATTAAACAAGGCGCAGTCCGTATTGATGGCGAACGCATTGAAGACAAGTCTTTGGAGATTCAGGCAGGCAGCAGTCACGTTTTCCAGGTGGGCAAACGGCGTTTTGCCAGAGTCAGTATCATAAAATAACCTTAAATCTTTTCGAACAGGGCATTCCGCCCTGTTCTTTTTCCTCATCCTGATACACTGATTGTGACAGGTTTTGTTCTGAATTTTTGCCGTGTGTTAATTTTTGTTTCCCGCAACACCATACCTGCACTATTCCTGTTTGCCTATTAACATATGTTTACAGTTTAAAGTCTGGATAAGCAGTAAGGTGTTGCTAATCTTACGTATATAAACAATCAGTATCATCCAGAAATAATAAGCGGACAGCGGTAAGTTTAAAGAGTTAATTTGTGAACAGGTATGTGAAGTTTGTTTCACCTTTGTATGTATTGGCAGTTACCGGCCCGCTGGATGCATGTAATCGGCAGCAGCAAGAGGCCGGCGGGAACGATACCGGATTATCTGATGCAGTGCCCATGGTAAGGGGGCCAAACAAGCACAGCAAAGCTGAAAATCGCACCTGTCTGGTGGTGAAAAAAGACAGCCCCATCAAGTCAATGAGCGATCTGCACAATGTGCGTTTCGCCTTTGGCAGCGCCACCTCCACCTCCACCCGGGGGCATCTGATCCCTCGCATCAGGCTCAGCACGCACAAGATAGCGTTAACCGATCTTGCACGGTATTTCTATACAGGGTCGCACCAGAAGTGTGCAGATTCAAACCTGTCCGGCAAGACAGACGTCTGTGGCATGCAGAATGTGATGGCGGACGAACCGGCCGGACTAGGACTACAGAAAATTCCTGATTTTTCTGGGCACTTTCCATCCAGAGGTATCGTCGCAAGCAGCAAGCTTCCACTTAAAGTACGAACCGCAGTACAAAAGGCACTATTGAAATTTGATCCGACAGGTATACATGCGAAAGAACTTTATTGCCGGGATAAAACAGAAACGCCAAACGATTTTCTGGAGGCGCATGACATGGATTATATGGCATTGAGAATGTGGATGAAAAAGCTGAATTATAGTGAAAATGAAGCATGTTTCAGCGGAACACTGAGTAATACAATATGAAGCTGTCTACAAAAATAGTTATCGTTGTGTTATCTCTGCTGGTTATGGTAACAGTTGTTTCCATGCTGGCCGTCAATTATCGCATCGACAGGGAACGGAATGATTCAGTTTGGGAGTGGGGGAAAACGCTGACCAGTACACTGGCAGAAAGCATTGCAGGCGATGTAATCAATGGCAATGTGGTGCATGCGACAGAAATTCTGCAGAACATCACCAGGAAAAATCAAAGTCTGGAGTATGCTTTTCTGACAGATTTTGAAGGTCGCGTCTTCGCCTATAGTTTTACAGACGAGTTCCCCACAAAACTGCTGCAGTTGACAGAAATGCAAGGAGAAAATCTTGTCAACATCGAACTGGGTGGAAAAAAAATCACCAACATCGTTTACCCGGTGATTCATGGGCTGGATGCAACACTCCATATTGGAGTGAATAAGGAGCAGCAACGTGCAACCAGTCGGACATTGTTTAGAGATATCATGCTGTTCACATCACTGGCGGCGCTTTTCGCCGTAATTGCCAGCATAATCATTGTGAAAAGACTGACCTCGGGTCTTGAAATGGTTATTTCGTTCATGAGCAGTTATGGGCATGGCGGGGCGGATTCGGTGTTTACTCTGGAAAAAGTAACGAAAAGCCCTGAAGCATACCAACTGGCAAATGCATTTCTTGAAATGGTTGAGTCAAGAAAAAACGCCGAGAGTGAGCGGGTTATCAGAGAGGAACTGCTGGAAAAGATTTTTAACAACACACATACCATGATGGCCTATCTGGATACGTCGTTGAGGTTTGTAAGGGCAAATCAGGCCTACATGGATGCTGATAACAAAACATCCGAGGAATTGATCGGTAGAGCACACTTTGACCTATACCCAAACGAAGAGAATGAAAAAATATTCCGCAAGGTACTGGCAACCGGTGAGCCATATTTTGCGCAGGCCAAACCCTTTGAATACGAGCACAACCCTGACAAGGGTGTCACACACTGGAACTGGAGCCTGCAACCAATCAGTGAGGATGGTGAGATAACCGGCTTGCTATTGGTGTTAGTGGATGTCACCGAGCACATCAGGGCGCAGGAAGCAATTATTCAGAAGGAAGAAGCATTACGGATCAGTAAAGAACTGAATGACAAAATCATTGCCAATTCACCGATTGGAATTGCAATTTATGACGATGCCGGAAATTGCATAGCAACAAACCGGGCATTCGCGGATGTCATCGGTGCAGAAAGGGAACAGGTTCTTGCCCAAAACTACCATGAAATTCAGTCCTGGAAGGACTGCGGGTTGTATGAGATTGCAACGGAAGTTCAGCCGGGTTATACCTTTCGTCGCGAAGAATTTACTTTAACATCGACATTTGGCAAGCATATTTCAGTTGATGCCTATATCAGTGGGATAGAAGTCAGAGGAACCCCTTATCTTCTGCTGATGCTCAATGATATCTCAGACAGAGTACGGGTGGATGAAGAAATGCGCATCAAGGACGCAGCCATCGAGTCATCAATCAATCCAATTGCCATGGCAGATATGCAGGGCATAATCAGATATGTCAATCCTGCCTATGTGAAGATGTGGGGATACAATCATGCAGATGACATACTCGGCAAAACTGCTGCTGATATGAGTGAATCAGCTGACGAGATAACATCCACAATGGGGGAGCTGATGGCGGCAGGTGCATGGCATGGGGAAATAATCTCCAAACGCAGAGATGGAACATTATTTGATACAGAGGTCCTTGCCAATATTGTGCGTGATAGAACCGGAGAACCGGTATGCATGATGGCATCGTTCGTCGATGTAACGGAACGGAAACAGATGGTCGCCGAATTGCAGCAGCATCAGCAGAATCTGGAAACGGTAGTGGCTGAACGAACTCGTGATTTGGAAAATGCACTGTTACGAGTGAAAAAGGAAAATGATGAGAGAAAGAAAGTGGAAGTGTCGCTCGTGCAGGCAAAAAATGAAGCGGAAAAAGCCAATCTGCTAAAGTCAGAGTTTCTCGGCAGAATGAGTCATGAACTCAGAACACCGATGAACGCAATTCTTGGATTCAGTCAATTACTGGAGTCAGAAGGGCTCACCGGGACTCAGCAGGACTATTTGCAGGAAATTTCACATGCCGGACAGCATTTGCTTGGTTTGATTAACGAGGTGCTGGATTTATCCAGGATTGAATCGGGTAACTTTGAACTGGATATGGAATACCTGTCGCTGGATGAAATTGTGAATGACAGTATTTCCATGGTGCAGTCCCTGGCCAAAGCAAAAAATATGATTATTGAAGCCAGATTGGACGGTACCGGTCGTTATCTGATTTATGCAGATCGATTACGCTGCAAGGAAGTGTTGGTCAATCTGCTCGGTAATGCGATCAAATATGGATATGAAAACGGATATGTTTTTGTCGGTTCAACGATTAAGGATAACAACATGGTGAGGATATCGGTGGTCGACAATGGACCGGGTATCCCGACTGATCAAATTGAAACAATCTTCGAGCCGTTTAATCGGCTTGGGGCGGAATATTCGGATATAGAAGGGACAGGTATTGGCTTGACCATTGCAAAGCAGTTGGTTGAAAAAATGGATGGCCATATAGGACTGGAGAGTGCTGTCGGTAAAGGTAGTACGTTTTGGGTGGAGTATCGCGTAATGAATGCAAAACGAGTTGATAAAGGCGAAGACAAACACAAACAGTCAAAGGTGGTAATGGACAACACAGCGGGACATTCTATCCTCTACGTTGAAGATAACCAGGCAAACCTGCGTTTGGTGCAACATCTTTTCTCCCGTCTTGAAAATGTAGTCCTCTATTCAACACCAACAGCCGAGCTTGGTATTGAGATTGCCAGGACAAAATGTCCTGATTTGATTCTGTTGGACATTAATCTACCGGGTATGGATGGTTATGAAGCCTTATCTCGTTTGAGAAACCTGAAAGAAACTGCAAATATACCGGTTATAGCTATAAGTGCAGCAGCGATGCCAAGAGATATCGAACGTGGACAGTCTGCGGGTTTCAAACACTACGTGACCAAGCCAATTAAGGTGGCTGAACTGCTGGAAGTGGTCAAAACAGAGCTCTCAACAGGAGTTAAAAGCCGGATTATGAGGGGCGGAAAATAATATATATTTTGTTAAGTGTTTGTTTGGATTGAACAAACTGATTCTTTTGCGCCACGGGTGAAAAATAATGCAAAAAGACGCTTGACCTCTTCGGATTGCCCCGTATAATGCGCGCTTCCTCGGGCAGACAGCCTTGGGGACGAGGTGAAAGCCTCAGCCCGATAGCAATATTTAGCTTGACGGAATAAGGAATCGTTTCTTACAATAGTCGGTTCCACTGCCCACAAGATGAGGCAGTTGCTCTTTAACAATTTGATCAGATAATTTGTGTGGGTGCTTGCGTTGATCACTGGCTTGCCAGAAACATCGATGTAAGCAACCTATGTCAAAACCTATATATACAGTAGTTTTTTGATGCAGGGCGCCTTTTCATCGGAAAAGGTTTTGTCACGCCTTATAGTGACAATCAAACTTAAACTGAAGAGTTTGATCCTGGCTCAGATTGAACGCTGGCGGCATGCCTAATACATGCAAGTCGAACGGCAGCACGGGAGCTTGCTCCTGGTGGCGAGTGGCGGACGGGTGAGTAATGAATAGGAATCTGCCCAGTAGTGGGGGACAACTTGGGGAAACTCAAGCTAATACCGCATACGACCTACGGGTGAAAGTGGAGGACCTTCGGGCTTCACGCTATTGGATGAGCCTATTTCTGATTAGCTTGTTGGTGGGGTAAAGGCCTACCAAGGCGACGATCAGTAGCTGGTCTGAGAGGACGATCAGCCACACTGGGACTGAGACACGGCCCAGACTCCTACGGGAGGCAGCAGTAGGGAATATTGGACAATGGGCGAAAGCCTGATCCAGCAATGCCGCGTGTGTGAAGAAGGCCTGCGGGTTGTAAAGCACTTTCAATTGGGAAGAAAAGCTGATGGTTAATACCCATTAGTCTTGACGTTACCTTTAGAAGAAGCACCGGCTAACTCCGTGCCAGCAGCCGCGGTAATACGGAGGGTGCAAGCGTTAATCGGAATTACTGGGCGTAAAGCGCGCGTAGGCGGTTTGGTAAGTCGGATGTGAAAGCCCCGGGCTCAACCTGGGAATTGCATTCGATACTGTCTGACTAGAATGTGGTAGAGGGAAGTGGAATTCCAGGTGTAGCGGTGAAATGCGTAGATATCTGGAGGAACATCAGTGGCGAAGGCGACTTCCTGGACCAACATTGACGCTGAGGTGCGAAAGCGTGGGTAGCAAACAGGATTAGATACCCTGGTAGTCCACGCCGTAAACGATGTCAACTAGCCGTTGGGGATATTAAAATCTTTAGTGGCGCAGCTAACGCGATAAGTTGACCGCCTGGGGAGTACGGTCGCAAGATTAAAACTCAAAGGAATTGACGGGGGCCCGCACAAGCGGTGGAGCATGTGGTTTAATTCGATGCAACGCGAAGAACCTTACCTACTCTTGACATCCTCGGAACTTGTCAGAAATGACTTGGTGCCTTCGGGAACCGAGTGACAGGTGCTGCATGGCTGTCGTCAGCTCGTGTCGTGAGATGTTGGGTTAAGTCCCGTAACGAGCGCAACCCTTGTCCATAGTTGCCAGCGAGTAATGTCGGGAACTCTATGGAGACTGCCGGTGACAAACCGGAGGAAGGTGGGGATGACGTCAAGTCATCATGGCCCTTACGAGTAGGGCTACACACGTGCTACAATGGCCGGTACAAAGGGCTGCCAACCCGCGAGGGGGAGCAAATCTCATAAAACCGGTCTTAGTCCGGATCGGAGTCTGCAACTCGACTCCGTGAAGTCGGAATCGCTAGTAATCGCGAATCAGAATGTCGCGGTGAATACGTTCCCGGGCCTTGTACACACCGCCCGTCACACCATGGGAGTGGGTTGCTCCAGAAGTGGCTAGTCTAACCGCAAGGAGGACGGTCACCACGGAGTGATTCATGACTGGGGTGAAGTCGTAACAAGGTAGCCGTAGGGGAACCTGCGGCTGGATCACCTCCTTTAAGAGAAGGCAGGTCAGTCCTGCGTGAGCACTCACATAAATTATCTGATCAGAATGAAAGAGATTCAGGTCTATTGCAGACCTAACCGATGGTTCGACCGGGTCTGTAGCTCAGTTGGTTAGAGCGCACCCCTGATAAGGGTGAGGTCGGAAGTTCAAATCTTCCCAGACCCACCAATTTTCTGTCTCGTTGTTTATGGGGCAGAATATATGGGGCCATAGCTCAGCTGGGAGAGCGCCTGCTTTGCACGCAGGAGGTCGGGAGTTCGATCCTCCCTGGCTCCACCAATAACCTGAATTTTAGATCAGAGGTTAAAAGCAATCTTCCTATGGGATATTGCTTCTGGCTTTTGGTCAGACAGCCGAGAAATCTGCTGATTGCTCTTTAAAAATTTGGTAAATGTGAAGAAAGTCTAGGCGACAAATTATATTTTTATAATTTGTCACTAAAACATATGTAATAAGTCTTTAATAGACTTGTTACGGGTATGATGCATTTTGTGTCAGTAACCAGCTAAATAATCTTAGTTACGTTATAACCCGTACCGATGACAGTAATATGTCAGAGTGCTTGGGGTTATATGGTCAAGTGACTAAGCGCATATGGTGGATGCCTAGGCGGCAGGAGGCGATGAAGGACGTGGTAATCTGCGATAAGCTTCGGGGAGCCGATAAACAGGCTTTGATCCGGAGATCTCCGAATGGGGAAACCCGGCCACATAAGTGGTCATCGTGCACTGAATACATAGGTGTACGAAGCGAACCCGGGGAACTGAAACATCTAAGTACCCGGAGGAAAAGAAATCAACCGAGATTCCCTCAGTAGCGGCGAGCGAACGGGGACCAGCCCTAAAGCACATAACATTTTAGTGGAGCAGTCTGGAAAGTCTGGCCATAGTGGGTGATAGCCCCGTACACGAAAGGGTGTTATGTGTTATTCGAGTAGGACGAGACACGTGTTATCTTGTCTGAATATGGGGGGCCCATCCTCCAAGGCTAAATACTACCTGCCGACCGATAGTGAACCAGTACCGTGAGGGAAAGGCGAAAAGAACCCCGGAGAGGGGAGTGAAATAGAACCTGAAACCGTATGCGTACAAGCAGTGGGAGCAGACTTGTTCTGTGACTGCGTACCTTTTGTATAATGGGTCAGCGACTTACTTCTCAGTAGCAAGGTTAACCGTTTAGGGGAGCCGTAGGGAAACCGAGTCTTAATAGGGCGTTTAGTTGCTGGGAGTAGACCCGAAACCGGACGATCTAGCCATGGCCAGGATGAAGGCGGGGTAACACCTGCTGGAGGTCCGAACCCACTCCCGTTGAAAAGGTAGGGGATGAGCTGTGGCTAGGAGTGAAAGGCTAATCAAGTTCGGAGATAGCTGGTTCTCCTCGAAAGCTATTTAGGTAGCGCCTCGTGTCTCACCTCAGGGGGTAGAGCACTGTTTCGGCTAGGGGGCCATCCCGGCTTACCAACCCGATGCAAACTCCGAATACCTGAGAGTGCAATCACGGGAGACACACGGCGGGTGCTAACGTCCGTCGTGAAAAGGGAAACAACCCAGACCGCCAGCTAAGGTCCCAAAATCACAACTCAGTGGGAAACGATGTGGGAAGGCATAGACAGCTAGGAGGTTGGCTTAGAAGCAGCCATCCTTTAAAGAAAGCGTAATAGCTCACTAGTCGAGTCGGCCTGCGCGGAAGATTTAACGGGGCTTAAGTTGTGTACCGAAGCTGCGGATGCATGCTTGCATGCATGGTAGAGGAGCGTTCTGTACGCCTGCGAAGGTGACCTGTGAGGGTTGCTGGAGGTATCAGAAGTGCGAATGCTGACATGAGTAACGATAAGGAGGGTGAAAAACCCTCCCGCCGAAAGCCCAAGGTTTCCTGCGCAACGTTAATCGGCGCAGGGTGAGTCGGCCCCTAAGACGAGGCAGAAGTGCGTAGTCGATGGGAAGCAGGTTAATATTCCTGCACCTCACATAATTGCGATGGGGGGACGGAGAAGGCTAGGCCGGCCGGAGATTGGTAGTTCCGGTTTAAGCATGTAGGTAGGCTCTTTAGGTAAATCCGGAGAGCTATTACTGAGATGTGATGACGAGTCCTCTTTTGGACGAAGTGGTTGATGCCATGCTTCCAGGAAAATCCTCTAAGCTTCAGATTATGTGAGACCGTACCCCAAACGAACACACGTGGGCGGGGAGAGAATCCCAAGGCGCTTGAGAGAACTCGGGTGAAGGAACTAGGCAAAATAGCACCGTAACTTCGGGAGAAGGTGTGCCCCTTTTGGTGATGGAACTTGCTTCCTAAGCTGAGGGGGGTTGCAGTGACCAGGTGGCTGCGACTGTTTACTAAAAACACAGCACTCTGCAAACACGAAAGTGGACGTATAGGGTGTGACGCCTGCCCGGTGCCGGAAGGTTAATTGATGGGGTTAGCGCAAGCGAAGCTCTTGATCGAAGCCCCGGTAAACGGCGGCCGTAACTATAACGGTCCTAAGGTAGCGAAATTCCTTGTCGGGTAAGTTCCGACCTGCACGAATGGCGTAACGATGGCCACACTGTCTC
>Ga0224511_10000008_pt1 | contig 177138 bp, 164 predicted proteins | sample SF_May12_sed_USG_2_FD_169988 | JGI IMG/M metagenome (GOLD analysis project Ga0224511, IMG submission 169988) | Sediment microbial communities from San Francisco Bay, California, United States - SF_May12_sed_USGS_8_1 | ecosystem: Environmental > Aquatic > Marine > Sediment | place: USA...
CTTCGCCCTTCGGGCCAACCTGCGGTTGTCCAATTTTGCTCACGGCAAAATTGTCGACCACGTTGCCGGTGCTCCAAAATAGTGTGTTGGTTTCATCCTGATCCCGTCACTAAAAAAATGTTTAGTGTCGGTCTTCAGCGACGGTTCCCGCCGCTTTGCTCAGGGCTTCCTGCCCTTCGCCCTTCGGGCCAACCTGCGGTTGTCCAATTTTGCTCACGGCAAAATTGTCGACCACGTTGCCGGTGCTCCAAAATAGTGTGTTGGTTTCATCCTGATCCCGTCACTAAAAAAATGTTTAGTGCCGGTCTTCAGCGACGGTTCCCGCCGCTTTGCTCAGGGCTTCCTGCCCTTCGCCCTTCGGGCCAACCTGCGGTTGTCCAATTTTTGGCTAATTATACTTATTAAATATGTTTTGGCCAGAGCCGATAACAAAGGGCATTCCCTTGTCTATTTTCCGGGTTTTGTGACCAAATTACCGACGGGACGGGAGAATACCGCATGGTTAGCCTTGATGCCAGTAAAATTAGGCCCTATTGTTAGGGTTATGGATTGGGCTTGATATTAGGAACCATTCAGGTATCCTTTAGTCCCAGTTAGCATGTGAATTTACAAAGAGGATATTACATGTACCAGAATGAAAATGTTTTCAGCCGGACTTCAGAGTCGGCTTTGGCAACCAACAAGGTGTTACGTAACACCTACGCGTTACTCTCCATAACCCTTTTATTCAGCGCAGTAATGGCCTTTGTCGGCGTTGCAATGAAAATTTCTGTATTGACAGCCATCATTGCTGACGTTGTTGCCTTTGTTATCCTGTGGTTTGTTCTGCCACGCACAGCCAATTCCGCTGCCGGTCTTCCGGTGATTTTTGCTTTTACCGGTCTGCTTGGTCTTGGCCTCGGTCCGGTCATCGCACGCTATCTGGCGGTTAACCCCAGCATTGTGATGACAGCCCTGGGTGGTACCGGTGTGATCTTCCTGTCTCTGTCTGCCTATGCCTTGACCACCAAGCGTGATTTCAGTTTCATGGCCGGTTTCCTGATGGTCGGCATGTTTGTGATTATTGGCGCAGCGATTTTGAACATCTTTATGCAAATCCCTGTTCTGTCACTGGCTATCAGTGCGGCAGTAATCCTGATCATGAGCGGTTTCATTCTTTATGAAACATCTTCCATCATTAATGGTGGTGAAAGAAACTATATTATGGCAACCGCCAGTCTGTTCCTTTCCATCCTGAATATCTTCACTGCCCTGCTGCGCCTCCTCGGTGCACTGGGTGATGATTAATCGGAAGAGAACAAGTTCGGCTTTATCAAGCCCCGAGTAATCGGGGCTTTTTTATACCTGGAGAGATTATATGAGTTTGGAGGCTATACTCGCTGCTGTTCTAATGGGCGGCATGTTGGTGTTTATATTCCCCCGCATGCGTGACGCTGTAAAAAACGCACCTAAAGGATCGACGGACGACTGGAAGGCGGCTATTATCCCGATTCTTGGCGTCATACTGTTTGTTATACTACTGATTAAAATTGTTTAACAGACAGTTAAACAATCAGTCAAGTAACACATAACCGTCACTGTCCTGCCCATTCCCTCGCGGCCTGTTCTGCATTATTTACCCGTTCCTGAGTAGGCGGATGTGTCGAGAGAAAGGAAACTTTTACCTTGTTTGCAACGCCTGTATTATAAAGTTTGATCATAATGTTGGCAAAATGCGCGGGGGAGATATCCTGAGACTTTAACAAACTGAATGCGAAGTTATCTGCATCAGATTCAAGCTTCTGCGAATAGCTGTTACCGGTGATAACCGATGCCATGCCGGCAATTCCCAATGCGCTTATATCACCGGTGACCGATGAAATCAGCAGTGCGATAAATGAATCCTGTACCATGGATTTTAATGAATGACGATATTCTATATGGCCTATTTCATGCGCCATTACCGCAGCGACTTCATTCATATTTTTCGCAAGATTAACCAATCCATCGGTAACAATAATGATGCCGCCGGGCAAGGCGATGGCATTCGCCCCCATGGACGGAGAACGCCTGAACTCAAGTCGATAGGCCTTTTCGTGCGGCAGTCCTCTGCGTAACTTGTTAAATTTACCCAGTACTTTCTTTTTGACATCCGGCGCCAGATTTGACGGTAACATTATTTTCAATTCATCCAGAGCTGCCAACGTCTTTTCACCCATCTCGACTTCTGCTTCGATGGAGATATTTTCTACGATAAGTTCTGCTGCTTTGGGTATGCCGGTAAAGTAACCCCACTGCAGAATGAAGAGCATTAAAGCGATACCCAATACAGCAAAACCAACCATGGACTCCAGCCAGGCAACCACGGCTTCAGTTTTTTCCTGTTTAAATTGATCCAGTTCTTCGCTGTCTTCACATTGAAACTGCCCGCCATTGGGAAATTGAATAAAACGTTTCGCTCCGGCAATTCTCGGAGAGACCAGAAGCTCATCCGGTTGACAGGATACTGTTTCATTCTCTGTTAACAGCACAACGCCGCCTGCATGTGCCTGCAATGTGGCTGTCTGGCCGGTCGGCCGATTGCCATCGAAGTATTCTCCGATCTTGTTAATGGATGATTCAATCATAGCGACAAATCTATATCAAATAACTCACTCACTTCGGCACCGGCTGCATGTGTATCAGCACTGGTTGTTCCCTGAAATACATCAAGCTCACCTTTTATTTCAGCGCGCAGATGTTCAGCACGATATTTCAACACCCGTATCTTGGCCCAGGGGATTAACAACCCTAATGAAAAAATGATTGCAAGCGCGTTTGTTACATACAGTTTGATGTAGTCTCTGGCCTTAACGATACTTTCAAATCGCAACGGACCAATCACAAGATGATTCCAAATCAGATTGATATTACGCGCCTGAACATAGGCATAGCCTGCAAAATATCCGAGATACAAGGGCACAACGGTGATAAACATCTGTACTTCACTGGCCTGCCCCTGAAACACGGTCTCTTTTAGTGCCATGGCTGCGATAACAATAACAATGGAAACACCGGCAACCACAAAACCGGATATAAAATAGATGAGAAAAAAATCCATCCCCCATACCGATAACTCGGCATGTTGGCCGCCAAATACTGTATGTTGTGCGATATAGCGTTTAACTCGGGCAAACCACATGGCAAAGAAGAGAGAAAGTATACCGAACACAGCAGCAAGTACTTGAGGATTGGTCTCCTGTAATATCAGCCCTGTCACTATTGCAACCGGCACAATGCCGCCAAAATAGAGCGCATTAAAGGCACTGCCGTACGTTCCATCAAAATCCAGCGTCATATTACGCCACGCTGAATTTCGCGAGTTAAATGCAGATGAACGAATGACAATCCATGGAAAGAGGAAAAATCCGATAGCAATGACATAAGGCATCAGGTACTGGAACAAATGCGAGCTGAGGTACCAAATCAAAAACAGAATCGCGGCGATGATCCGTCCCTTGAGGATTGGAATCGGTTGACCGCGGTATTCGAATGGCGTGCCATCCAGCAAAGTGTGTGAATAAAAGTAGCGCTTCTTGCGTACCTTGGCCCAGGGAGAAAATAACCCCAGAGTAATGATCGTCAAACACAGGTTTACGGCCCAGATACGAAAATATTCCATTGCCGTACCGGTAAATGCGATATCAAGATATTTTGTTTCAACTTGAGGAGGGATTTCGATGGCGACTGTCGTATCTATCAAGTCGATAGGTGTGGGGTTCCCCTCAGTGGCCGCTTCTCTCAGGATAGTAACAATACGCAGCGGACATTCGTGGTATTTGGCATATTCCAGGGCTGTTTTGCCGCCCTCTTTTCTCGCATTGATATTCACACCACCGGAAAATATAGCCAGGATTTTTTCCAATGCATCGTATGGTTTGCCGTTACTCAGCAGGATCGCTTCAAACAAGGCATCGTTGCGCTCATCCCATGGGGCGTTTGGATCGATATAAACGCGACTGTAATCGTTTTGTTTGCTGAATTTACTTTCAGAATCACCGGCCATGTGAATGATATACGAATAGAACCTGGAAACAGTTGTTCATACCCTGCCCCTGGTTTTTCCCCCTAAAGATGATGTGATGTATAGACCGGATTAAACATTTGACTCACCAGTGAGTCAACCCTGTTTCCCTGTGAAGTGTCTTCACACTCCGTTTTATTTCATGAACGGCTGTTTGTTGTTCAAATCTTATACAGGTTGACACAGAAACAGCGTGATGTACCTGTCGCCTTGCAGGCGCTGACAGATAACATCACGCTAAAGATATTTTGGCGCTGGATTAGCCAATCTGTTGCAGGCCGCCCATATAGCCGCGCAAGGCTTCGGGGATGGTGATGGATCCATCAGCGTTTTGATAGTTTTCCATAATGGCCACCAGGGTACGGCCTACTGCAAGACCGGAGCCATTGAGTGTATGCACCAGTTCCGGCTTGCCGGTTTCGGGATTGCGCCAGCGTGCCATCATGCGACGCGCCTGAAAGTCTTCATAGTTACTGCATGAAGAAATCTCACGATAGGCGTTTTGTGAGGGCACCCAGACTTCCAGATCATAGGTCTTGGCTGATCCGAATCCCATATCACCGGCACACAAGGTCAAAACACGATATGGTAATCCCAGCCGTTTTAATATTTCTTCCGCATGGCCGGTCAATTCTTCCAGCGCATTATATGAGTCTGCCGGTTTTACCACCTGCACAATTTCCACTTTTTCAAATTGATGCTGGCGAATCATGCCGCGTGTATCACGACCGTAGGCACCGGCTTCACTGCGGAAACACGGTGTGTGACAAACATATTTGCGCGGCATGTAGTCTGTATCAATGATGACATCACGTACGATATTGGTAACAGGTACTTCCGCTGTCGGGATCAGATAAAATTCTTTTTCGCCCTGCAGCTTGAACAGATCTTCTTCAAACTTGGGTAATTGTCCTGTTCCGCGCAGGCTGTCTGCATTGACCAAATATGGCACATATGTTTCGGTATAACCATGTTCGGTTGAATGCAAATCCAGCATGAACTGGATCAGGGCGCGATGCAGTCTGGCGATATGACTGTTCATTACCACAAAGCGTGAGCCGGTGAGTTTGGATGCGGTTTCAAAATCCATTTGTCCGAGTTGCTCACCCAGATCCACATGATCCTTGATCTCAAAATCAAATTGACGCGGTTCACCCCAGCGCCGGACTTCCTGATTATCGGCTTCACTCTTGCCATCAGGTACCGAGTCATGCGGCAGGTTGGGGATTCCCATCAGGATATTGTTTAACTCGTCCTGTAACTCGCTCAATGCGGTTTCCGCCGCTTTCAGTTTGTCTCCCAGATCAGCGACTTCATCCAGCAATGGTTGAATGTCTCCCCCCTGCGCTTTGACCTTGCCGATATTTTTGGATTTGCTGTTGCGCTCGGCCTGCAGGGTTTGGGTTTCAGCCTGGATGGTTTTGCGTTTGTCTTCCAGTGCCTGTAAGGCAGCCTGATCAATTTGAAAACCGCGACGAGCCAGTTTTGCCACGACGGTGTTCAGCTCGTTGCGTATTAAACGTGTATCTAACATGTACGACCTTTGATTATATTTTGTTATTTATTGACATTCGCTTGCCAGGTCACGATGTGGCCCGGATTAATAAATGTATTCAGGTGTTCGAGGATGGTTTCGACCTTGGCGGGTTCATCAAAAAACTCGACCACGATGGGCAGGTCCATGGAGAGATCCAGCACATTGGTACCGTGAAACACCCCTGATTCACCATAACCTGAGATGCCGCGAAACACGGTCACACCACGGATCTTTTCCCAGTCATGCAGGCGTTTGAGTAAACTGCTCAACTGCCCCTCGCCTTCGGTCAGATAGATTCTTACCATGGTCACTTCTGCACTGTTCATCATAATTGTCTTCCCATTATTACGCCGAGCCAGGTTGCCAGAATACAGCAAACAACACTGATGATTATATTCACGAACGCCTTGGTGATTGCGCCGTCCTGAAGCAAGTTTAGTGTCTCAATCGAAAAGGTCGAGAAGGTGGTAAATGCCCCCAAAAATCCTACCAGGATCAGGGCGCGCCATTCCGGTCCCAGACTGCTGCGCTCGATCAGGGTGACAAATAAAAACCCCATCACCAATGATCCGATCACGTTGACGCTCAATGTGCCATAGGGAAAATCACGACCCAGCACTTTGTGTACACCGGTGGAAACAAGAAAACGCATGACCGCACCAAGGGCGCCGCCGATGGCGATGTAAACAATTTGCATCATTTGGTTTTGCCGGCCTTTCTGTCCAGTTCGCGCAGATAAGCGAGTTTATCGGCTATCTTGATCTCCAATCCCCTCGGTACGGGATCATAATATGTTTGCTCACCTATTTCTTCCGGAAAATAGCTTTCACCGGCCGCATAGGCCTCCGGCTCGTCATGGGCGTAGCGATACGCTTTGCCGTAGCCCAACTCTTTCATCAGTTTGGTCGGAGCGTTGCGCAGGTGAATCGGCACCTCCACAGAACCGAATTCCCGCGCAGCAGCCATGGCTTTGTGGTAGGCCGTATAAACTGCGTTGCTTTTGGGGGCACAGGCCAGGTAGACCACAGCCTGAGCGATGGCCAGCTCGCCTTCAGGGCTGCCCAATCTTTCCTGCACATCCCAGGCATTCAGGCACAAAGTGATGGCTCGGGGATCGGCATTGCCGATATCCTCACTGGCCATGCGGACGACCCGCCGGGCCAGATAGACGGGATCACAACCGCCATCCAGCATGCGACACAACCAGTACAAAGCGGCATCCGGGTCTGAGCCACGGACTGATTTGTGTAAAGCGGAAATTTGGTCATAGAAGGCTTCGCCCTGTTTGTCGAAACGGCGCAGACCACCGCTGATGACCTCGGCCAGGGCGGCGTCCGTAATCAGCTTTTTATCCCCCTCCACCATTTCCACCAGGATCTCCAGCAGATTGAGTACCCGCCGGGCATCGCCATCTGCCGCCCTGGCAAGTTGTCGGCGCAGGCCTTCCTCCATCACCACACCCTGATGACCCAGCCCCCGATCGGCATCCACCAGTGCCCGGTCGATGACCGCCATTAACTCTTCTTCGCTCAGGGATTTAAGGACATAGACCCGGGCCCGGGACAACAAAGCGTTGTTGAGTTCAAAAGAGGGATTTTCCGTGGTCGCCCCAATGAAGGTCACCGTGCCATCTTCCACATAGGGCAGAAAGGCATCCTGTTGGGATTTATTGAATCGATGCACCTCATCCACAAACAGCACACTGCTGCGTTGGTGTTGCTGCTGCTCCAGCCTGGCCTGATCAATGGCCTGACGGATCTCCTTCACCCCGGAGAGAACTGCCGAGATGGATAAAAATTGAGCATTACACCGTGTCGCAATCATTCTGGCCAGGGTGGTCTTGCCGGTCCCCGGTGGGCCCCAGAAGATCATCGAATGGAGTTTGCCGGCATCCACCGCTTGTTGCAGGGGTTTATCCTTGCCCAATAAATGGGATTGACCAAAGAAGCCGGCCAGGTCCGACGGCCGCATCCGATCCGCCAATGGGCGCCAACCCCTGGCTGAGTCGTTGGCAAACAGATCCTGGTTGTTCGACATGGGCGGAACTATTCTTGAATGATATCCACACCATCAGGCGGGGTAAATGTAAACGTCTTTGCCGGGATCGATGAATTGTACTTCATGTTCGTGAAGGTCAATCGACTGAATTGACCGAAGCTGTCTTTCAACTCCATGTGAAGAAGCTGCTTGTCCTTAAAGGCCAGGCGGATTTGTTCGAAATTGGTGTCCTGGCGCTTGGGCGTCAGCAGGTACCAGTTCTGGCCATCCCATTTTCCCTGTGATTCCACCGTGTAATCCGTCTCCAGTCGTTTGGGGTTGCTCAACACCATGGCCGGGGTGTTGGTCAATACCTCACCCTGTGGCTTGATGATGACCTGCTCCAGGTCCTGGTCGTAGGAGATAAGCTGCTTGCCATCAGCTATGTAGATCTGGCTATAGGGTTCAAGGTAATCGAGTCGGAACTTGTCCGGGCTGACAACATACAGCCTGCCTTTACTGACCTGTTCTCTGGTTGTCCCGGTTACCATGGTCTGGGTGAAACCCGCCTCGATAGTCTTCACACCGGCAAAGTAGCTGTCGAGCTTGCCTGCCATGAGTTGCAGGGGAAACAGGCCCAGGCTGAGCACAAGGATAGAGGTAATCGTCTTGGTCAAAATATAACCACCTTCTTATACACTAATCATTGACGGGTGGCGGGGCCAACACTTCCCGGGAGCCATTGGCTTCCAGGGGACCCACCACACCCGCTTGTTCCATGGCTTCAACCATACGGGCTGCGCGGTTATAGCCGATTCTGAGGCGTCTCTGAACGCCGGAAATGGAGGCCTTGCGCGTTTCTGTCACAAGACGAACCGCCTCATCATATAACGGATCAGATTCTGCGGTTTCCATATCGCCGCCGACAGCAACATTTCCTGACTCTTCTGCACCACCTTCGAGAATTTCATCAAGATATTGCGGACCGGCCGTGGCCTTCAAATGATCCACCACTTTATGCACTTCATGATCTGCCACAAATGCACCATGAACGCGCATGGGCACCGCAATACCGCCAGGGAGATAAAGCATGTCACCGTGGCCCAAAAGCTGCTCGGCACCCATTTGATCCAAAATGGTGCGAGAATCAATTCGTGATGAAACCTGGAAAGCGATACGGCACGGAATGTTGGATTTGATCAAACCGGTGAGCACATCCACCGAGGGTCGCTGGGTCGCCAGAATCAGATGGATACCCGAGGCACGGGCCTTCTGGGCCAGACGGGCGATCAGCTCCTCGACCTTCTTGCCGACCACCATCATCATGTCGGCCAGCTCGTCCACAACGACGACAATATAAGGCATGGTTTCCAGCTTCGCGGGGGGTTCCGGATTCTCCGGTTTGTGGAGTGGATCCAGGAGCGGTTTTTTCGCCGCAATAGCCTCTTCTATCTTACGGTTAAAACCGGCAATGTTTCTCACTTTCATGGCGGCCATGAGCCGATAGCGTCGATCCATTTCAACCACGCACCAGCGGAGTGCATTAGCCGCCTCCTTCATGTCCGTGACCACCGGTGTCAGCAGATGCGGGATGCCGTCGTAGATAGAAAGCTCCAGCATTTTGGGGTCGATCATGATCAGGCGGACTTCGCTGGGCCGGGCATTATATAAGAGACTCAGGATCATGGCGTTCAGGGCAACCGATTTGCCCGCCCCGGTGGTACCCGCCACCAGCAAGTGTGGCATTCGGCCCAGATCGGCGACGACCGGCACTCCGCTGATATCCTTGCCCAGGGCAAGGGTGATTGGCGACTTGGCTTCCTCAAACTGGCTGGAGCGCAGTGTCTCACTAAGCCGGACTGTCTCCCTAAACTCATTGGGTATCTCCAGACCAACCGTGGGCTTGCCGGGGATAACCTCGACAACCCGCACACTGATGGCTGACAGGGAACGAGCCAGGTCCTTGGCCAGGTTGGTAATCTGGCTGACCTTGACCCCCGGCGCAGGCTGTAATTCATAACGTGTGATAACCGGGCCCGGGTTAACGGCGACAACCTGTACCTCGACACCAAAGTCAGCCAGCTTCATTTCCAATGTGCGGGAGATAGCCTGCAGGGACTCTTCAGAAATCTGATGACCGGTCTCTTCCGGTTCATCGAGGATGGAGAGCGGTGGCAGTTCCGCGTCCCCATCACTTTTGAATAAGGGGACCTGACGTTCCGCCTGTTCACGTTGACTGGCAACTGGCTGTTTTTTAACCACCGGTTCAATCTTGGGCGGAATCCGTTTTTGTTGTTTCACCTGCTGTTGTTGAGTCTTGACCTGGAAGGTGACTTTGTGGCGTTTTTTCGCCCGCAGATTCTGGTAACGTTCATTGAGATTGGAAACCCAACTCTGCACCGTGTACCAGCTGTTCAAGGTCAGCTCACCCACCACATCCATCAACTTGATCCAGGAGAGGTGAATGAACAGCGTTACGCCACTGAGAAATAACGCCAATAAAAGCAGGGTTGCACCCAGATAGTTGAAGGTGGTTAGCATGGTGTGGCCCACCAGATCACCCAGAATTCCCCCACCGTTTACCGGCAAATTGGCGGCGGTATTGGCGATGTGCAAGCCGGCCAGTCCACACCCGGCAGCCATGGTGACAATGAAACCGAGGGTGCGGAGTTTGACCTCACGGGGATCAAAGACTTTGGTTTCGTTCCGGCCGATGTAAAGCTTGTATCCCACATAGGCCACCATGCAGGGAAACAGATAGGCCAGATAGCCGAACAGGGTCAGGAAGATATCCGCCAACCAGGCACCAAACGGACCGCCCAGATTGCGTACCTTGCCGGTGCCGGTCTGAGACCAGCCGGGATCACTCATGTTATAACTGGCCAGCGCGACCAGGAAATAGACAGCGATGAAGCCAAAAATAAACAGGGCACCCTCGCGGAGGGCCCTGACCAGATGATCCGCCAATGGTGTTGATTTGGTATTTTTCTCTTTTGCCTGACTCAAAAGTTAATCTACTTTATTAATAAACACACCCAAGCTAATAAATTTATTAGCAAATTTCAACCTACAACAGCTTTTGCAGCGCCGGATGGACAATCTTACCAGCTTTCACATTAATACCGCTGGCCAAATCCGGCTCTTTTTGCCAGTTGTCGGCAGTTAATCGCAATATGTAGGGGATCAGGGCGGCCGATAATGCCTGGGAGGCGGTACGGGGTACGGCACCCGGCATGTTGGTTACACCGAAATGGACCACCCCTTCCCAGACATAGGTTGGCTGTTCATAGTTGGTTGGTCGGGTCGTTTCAATACAACCACCCTGATCGACAGAAATGTCGATAATCACGCTGCCCGGTTTCATCTGTTTCACCGTCTCTGCACTCACCAGATGAGGGGCGCGTTCACCGGTGATTAGCACGGCACCGATTAATAAATCCGCATCAAGCACATGGTCTTTGATGGCCTGCGCAAATGGATGCAATGCCGTCACATTGGGACCCAGACTGCGTAAAGCTGTCAGTTTTTCCCGACCGGGATCAAACACGGTCACCTCGGCACCCATGGCCTGGGCCATGACAGCGGCATTGGCGCCGGCCACCCCGCCACCCAGGATCACCACCTTCCCCCTGTCGGTCCCCGGTAATCCACCCAACAGCACACCCCGACCACCCTGAGGTTGGTGCAATAAATGGGTGCCGATCTGGACCGACAGGCGGCCGGCGATATCGCTCATGGGTGCCAGCAGTGGCAAGGTGTGGTTCTTCTCCAGGGTTTCGAAGGCCACCCCGGTGACGCCAATCTCCAGCAAGGCCTTCATCAGATCAGTGGCAGCAGCAAGATGCAGATAGGAAAACAACAAATGGTCTGCGCGCAGTAAGGATAATTCGGCCGCCTGCGGTTCCTTTACCTTCACGATCATCTCGGCGGTATCGTAGAGACTTTTCGCATCCGGCAGGACCTTGACCCCCAAGTGTTGATAGGCTTCGTCTTCATAACCACTCAATTTACCTGCCATCGTTTCCAGATAAACTTCGTGGCCATGTTTGACCAGTTCTGCTGCCGCTTCCGGGATCAGTGCCACCCGGCCTTCAAGAATTTTGATTTCGCGTGGAATGCCAATGCGCATAATGTTTGCTTTACCCTTATCGTTGCTTTCCGTACCATTACCACATTTGACGGGTCCTGCACAGCAAGCGGACCCGCTCTGTTTTAATGTCACACATTTGCTGTGAATTTTGTATGAACATCAAGTTTGCCGGAGTCTAACACCATGAGTGAAACAAAACATTGCCGTCTGCTAATCCTGGGTTCCGGGCCGGCAGGATACACCGCTGCCGTCTATGCGGCCCGCGCCAACCTGAATCCCGTCATGGTGACCGGTCTCGAACAGGGTGGTCAGTTGATGACAACCACCGAAGTGGATAACTGGCCGGGTGATGTAAATGGTGTACAGGGGCCGGAACTCATGGAGCGTATGCGTCAACATGCGGAACGTTTCAATACCGAAATCATTTTTGATCACATCCACACAACTGATCTGAGCAAACGGCCCTTCACACTTACCGGTGACAGCGGTGTCTATACCTGTGACGCCCTGATCATCGCTACCGGCGCCTCGGCCATGTATCTGGGTCTGGAGTCGGAAACCGCTTTCCGTGGAAAAGGTGTCTCAGCCTGTGCAACCTGCGATGGTTTCTTTTATCGCGGTAAAAATGTTGCCGTGATTGGTGGCGGTAATACTGCTGTTGAAGAAGCACTCTATCTCTCCAACATCGCTTCACATGTCACGGTTGTCCACCGCCGCGACAAGTTCCGTTCAGAAAAGATACTCTCTGATCAGTTAATCGAAAAATCAAAGAGCGGCAATGTCAGTATTGAATGGAATTGTGAACTGGATGAAGTGCTGGGTGACAACACCGGCGTAACCGGAATGCGAATTAAAAACATACAGGATGGCAGCAGCAAAGATATCGAATTAATGGGTATCTTCGTTGCCATCGGTCATAAACCCAATACCGATATCTTTGCCGGTCAATTGGCAATGAATCATGGCTATCTGAAAGTGAAAAGCGGACTGGAAGGCAATGCCACCATGACCAGCATCCCGGGCGTGTTTGCCGCCGGCGATGTTGCTGATCACATGTATCGTCAGGCTATCACGTCCGCCGGCTCCGGTTGTATGGCGGCACTGGATGCCGAACGTTTTCTTGAGAACGAAGGCTGACGCGCAGTAAGCATGTCGAATTGAGCAACGATACCATTATGAAGTTATCATACCTGCTGATACTGCTTGTCCTTACGTCGGTGTCCTGCACCAGAACGGAGAATGGCATTGTCTTTGGCATACCCGATTATGAAAAAAGAAGTCTCAAGGTATCGATAACCGATCTAAAAATTTTGCAACAGACCAAATTGTTATTGGCAAACAGCGGGGACTGGACGAACGACAACGTTCGTTCATGTACCGGCTCCCCTCCCTACAACCTGTACTGTGCATTGGAAAAAGCATCCATTACAATTGCCGGCCAATACATACACCGGCGCCCTGCGCTACAGGAAGTACGATTTGTCATTGATGAGCTGTTCAGAAAGCGATGGAAAGTTCACCGACTTGCCGACTTTAATGCACACCCCATGACTACCTTTGATGAGGTGATCATGGTCATCGACAAAGCAACGGATAAAGTGAAACTAAAACTGGCTTCTAATCAGCAATAACACATCATGCAGTTTAAAATCATCGAAAGTCTGCATCGTATTAAACCGGAAGACTGGTCTCGTATCGCAGGCAATGATTATCCCTTTACGCGTTATGAATTCCTTGTTGCGCTGGAGGATAATGAAGGTGTCGGTGAAAAATATGGCTGGCTGCCGCACTTTATGACAGCCTGGGATGGCGAACAACTGGTGGGTGCTGTTCCGCTGTATATGAAAGACAATTCATACGGCGAGTTCGTTTTTGACTGGTCCTGGGCCGAAGCCTGGCAACGGGCCGGACTCCCCTACTATCCCAAGTATGTCGTAGGTATCCCCTATACACCGGCCGCCGGGCAACGCATTCTGGCAGACCATTCCCGATCTGATCATAAAGACATACGTAAAAAACTCGTACAGGCGGTACAAAACTTTGTCAGTGATTCAGGCGTATCATCGTTACACTGGTTGTTTACTGATACAGCTGACACTCAATTGTTAAAAGACAGCGGTTATATACTGCGCCTTGGTTGCCAGTTTCATTGGCAAAACAATCATTACCAAAGCTTTGATGACTACCTGCAAACCTTCTCTGCACAAAAGCGCAAGAAGGTGAAACGCGAACGACGCCGGGTGATTGAACAGGGTATCGAGCTTGAAGTCCGTCACGGCAATGAAATGACCGATGAACTTTGGCAAATCTATCATGACTTCTATCTGGACACCTTTGATAAAAAGTGGGGCATGGCCACCCTGTCCTTGGACTTCTTTAAACAAATCGGTCGAACCATGCCGGCAAGCGTAGTTGTTGTGTTTGCCAAATATCAGAATGACTATGTCGCCGGTGCTTTTAACTACAAAGGACATGATACGTTGTATGGCCGACATTGGGGTTGTAATGCTGATTTCCACAGTCTGCACTTTGAAGCCTGTTATTATCAGGGACTCGATTATTGCATTCAACACGGGTTGCAACACTTTGAACCCGGCGCTCAGGGTGAACACAAGATCAGTCGCGGCTTTTTACCGACACGCACCTGGTCTGCACACTGGATCGCTCATCCGGAATTTGCCAAAGCCGTTCAGGCATTTTGCGCGCATGAACAGGACGGAATGGAACATTACATTAACGAACTGACAGAACACTCACCCTTCAAGACCGTCTCATCCGGCTGATCAAACATGACCGCACCTTACTGGCTCAATCCGGACGATCCGCAGGACTTTCCCGATGTCTCCCTGGCCCTCACTGATCCCGATGGCCTGCTGGCGCTGGGTGGCGATCTCTCTACAGATCGATTACTCACTGCATATGCAAAAGGTATCTTCCCCTGGTACAGTGAAGGACAACCGGTATTATGGTGGTCACCCGACCCGCGTGCGGTACTTTTCCCCGAACATTTACATATCAGCAAGAGTCTGGCCAAAACCTTGCGGAAAAACATCTTCGAGATTCGTTTTGACACCGCTTTCAACGACGTCATCAGACATTGTTCCGCACCTCGAAAAAAACAACGCGGCACCTGGATCACGGACGAAATGATGCAAGCCTACATTGACCTGCATCAACTGGGTTATGCACACAGCATCGAATCCTGGCTTGACAATAAACTGGCAGGAGGGTTGTATGGCATTTCAATCGGCAAAATCTTTTTTGGCGAATCCATGTTCAGTCTCGAACGAGACGCATCAAAAGTTGCTTTCGTATCGCTGGTCAACTTTGCCAAACAACACGATTTTGCCATGATTGATTGTCAAGTGGAAAGCGAACACCTCAACAGCCTTGGTGCAACGCTAATTCCTCGGAGTAAGTTTGTTGATATTTTGGATGATGCGTGCAGAAAGGAAACACTGCTTGGGCCATGGAATCCATTTCGCATGTAGCACTCAACAGTAAAATACAACATAACGCAAAGATCGCAAAGGCGCAGAGAACGCAAAGAGAAAAATATTGCACCAAACGAACTCCGCACATGTATTAATTAAATCAATATTGCAAAAGTTCTAAAGAAGAAAGCATTGCCTGATTACTTAATACCTGCTTATTGGATCATTCCCCTTTGATGGCATGTGTTTGTATATTGGTTTTATTATGATCAAATTGGCGCGGCAGGGATGCCGCGACACTGGCAGAGGGGTATGGATACCCTTCTGCCGGTGTACAACAAAAACCAATATCCAAACACAGCATTAAGCCATCATGGGGCGGCCTTCTTTTCGGTTCCTTTTCTTGGCCGCGCAAGAAAAGGAACCCGGCTGTCCGGCCGGGACCGGACATCAAAATCAGCATCGAACAGCAATTGATTAAATAACACAAGAGTCACTCGCTCCCGGCAGGGAGTGAAACAACCTGGAATGAATCGCGGACACAGCGACCTGAGCGAAGCGAAGTAGTGCTGAATGAAACCCGCCAGAGTTCTACAGTGCCGCACCTACTACCAATATAAATAGATTGGATAAAAACCAACAGCTTCTACAAGACACGAAAAGCAACAAACAAAAAACCTCGATTTTATTGATGCGCTAGCATAGTTTCAGTTACGACAAGTATAGCCTGTGTTTATCAAACACCCCCGTCCCTCTTCTTCAACAACTGCTCATACACATACCCATACACAAACACCACATCAGCTTCGGATGGATCGATAAATTCCACCCCATAACGGCAACATTTCGCACCATTGTTTTCTGTTGAGTCACGTATATTGCGTACTATGGCCACCAAATGAATACTGCGCTCAATATTTCCCATGGTCAGATCGAAAAACAGTTCAACATGTTCATCCAGCGTGGTGGACTTTTCGGGCATGAGGATCATGGCGCCGGTTGCACTGATGTCCCGGATAGTACCAAGGATCTTTTTATCCTGTATCGAAACCTGAGTGGTGACATGGACATCAATTCGTTCTGATTGACGGACAGTGACACTTTCCAGTGTTTCCGGGTATTTCAAATGAATATAGTGATACGGAATTTGGCAAACCATCAGCACTGATGTTTTAAAGGCAATAATATTTTTGCCTGCAAAATGGCGCACGATATATTCGTCGTGCGGAAATATTTTCGGGAGAATTCCGTTTATTCTCGGCATACTTACCAACAGGCTCTCGCCCGGCAGCATACCGATCAACTTTACCTCATACCGTTGCTTACCCTCCCCGCTCAATAACTGCATGTTGAGTAAAGCACCAATATTTAAATCGATTTTTTCCATAATCCCGGTGTATTTTTTTGTTATTATATTTAGCGACCTGTCGGATTAAATAATTAGTTTCGGCCTATGGATAATCATTCAGACGACTTTAACCCATTAAATTCCTTGCGGTTTTATGTCACTTCCTCACATCCATGCGGTTATTTCCCTGATCGGAGTGCCGTCACACTGGTTTTTGATCCGGATACCAATCCAAGCTATGAGGTCTTCAGTCTGCTCTCACAAATCGGTTTTCGTCGCAGCGGGCATCATGTCTACCGCCCCCATTGCGGCACCTGTCAGGACTGTATTCCTATCCGTATTGCTGTAAACGATTTCAAACCAAATCGCAGTCAACGCCGTGCCTGGAATAAAAACAGCAATATCACCGTGAACAGCCTGCCCGTTGAATACCGGCCGGAACACTACGAGCTATTCAGACGCTATATTACACATCGCCACTTTAACGGCGGTATGGACAGTGATAATCCCAAAAGTTACCAGCAACTGCTTGAGGCAGACTGGTGCCACACCTTGTTGCATGAATTCAGGGATGGCGATGAATTACTGGCCGTATCGGTCACCGATCTGCTTGAAGACGGTATGTCTGCGGTTTACACATTTTACGATCCGGACAAAATGTCATACAGCCCGGGGGTCTACGCTATCCTCTGGCATATCCATGAAACACAACGACGCGGGCAAAACTACGTCTATCTGGGATACTGGATCCCCGAGTCGCCCAAAATGCGTTACAAATCCCAATACCGGCCCTTTGAATATTTTGACGGCCGAAAGTGGCAAAGGCAGCCATAACCGTCTATTTTGGTGTTGGTTAAATGCGGTCCTGATAGTCTTTGAAATCTTTGTCGTTTTCAGGCATCATTCCGCACCTGCCAAACTGGCGGTTGAAAGGTACTTATTGGCTAACGAATTGAATTAGATGGCAAAAGAAGAGCATATTGAAATGGAAGGCACGGTGGTAGAAACCCTGCCAAATACCATGTTTAGAGTGGAACTGGAAAACGGCCACCTCGTTACGGCACATATTTCCGGCAAAATGCGCAAAAACTACATTCGCATTTTGAAGGGCGATACGGTTACAGTCCAACTAACACCCTACGATTTGAGCAAGGCTCGCATCGTATTCCGGGGTCGCTAGCCACTTAACCGCAGCGGGTCCGGGCGGGATTTACGCCGGTTTCGACCCGTCCCTCCACAGAGATTAATGGGCTGTCACCTCATCCTTCCCCTTTACGGTCAGGTTGATGGCGTCATCTTTAACCGAAATCTCGATATGGCCGCCGTGGGCCAGCTTGCCAAAGAGTAACTCTTCCGCAAGCGGCTTTTTGACATTTTCCTGGATAACACGAATCATGGGCCTGGCCCCCATGGCCGGATCATAGCCGTGTATAGCCAGCCAGGTCCGCGCCTCATCATCAACACGCAGACTGACGCCCTTGTCCTCCAATTGAGCTTCAAACTCAAACAGGAATTTATCCACCACCCGGCCGATGGTATCCGCACCCAGAGGTTTGAACTGAATGATCGCATCCAGACGGTTGCGGAATTCCGGTGCAAAACTCTTCTTGATCACTTCCATTGCATCGGAAGAATGATCCTGATTACTGAAACCAATCGAGGCACGGTTTAGTTGATCAGCACCGGCATTGGTGGTCATGATCAGGGTAACGTTGCGGAAATCGGATTTGCGACCGTTATTATCGGTCAGGGTGCCGTGGTCCATCACCTGCAAAAGCAGGTTAAAGACGTCTGGATGGGCCTTTTCGATTTCATCCAGCAACAGGACTGAATGGGGATGCTTGTTAATCGCTTCAGTGAGCAGACCACCCTGGTCAAAACCCACATAGCCGGGCGGCGCACCGATCAGACGGGAAACGGTGTGGCGCTCCATGTATTCGGACATGTCAAAGCGAATCAACTCGATACCCATAATGCGAGCCAGTTGTCGGGTGACCTCGGTTTTGCCGACACCGGTCGGACCGGCAAACAGGAAAGATCCAATCGGTTTTTGTTCGTGTCCCAAACCGGCACGGGCCAGCTTGATTGAGGTCGCCAGGGTCTCCACCGCCTCATCCTGACCGTAAATCACCAGTTTCAGATCACGTTCCAGGTTCCGCAGTACTTCCATATCATTGCTGGAGACAGTTTTCGGTGGGATGCGGGCGATTTTAGCAACAATCGCCTCCACTTCTCTGACGCCGATGGTCTTCTTGCGTTTGGACGGTACCTGCATCCGCTGATTGGCGCCGGCCTCATCGATCACGTCAATGGCCTTGTCGGGTAAATGACGGTCATTGATGTAGCGTTCCGATAACTCCACTGCAGAGCGAATCGCTTGCTGTGTGTAACGTACTTCATGGTGTTCTTCAAAACGGCTTTTCAGCCCCATCAGGATCTGAACCGTTTCCTCTACGGTCGGTTCGTTGACGTCAATTTTCTGGAAACGACGCGCCAGGGCGCGGTCTTTTTCAAAAATACCGCGATATTCCTGATAGGTAGTGGAGCCGATGCATTTCAGATCACCGGATGCCAATACAGGCTTGATCAGGTTGGAGGCATCCATCGCACCGCCGGAAGCCGCACCCGCTCCGATGATCGTATGGATTTCATCAATAAACAGGACGGCACCGGCTTCATTTTTCAGTTGCGCCAGGACAGCCTTCAAGCGTTTTTCAAAATCACCGCGATATTTGGTCCCGGCCAGCAGGGAGCCAAGATCCAGTGAATAGATGGTGGAATGGGCCAGAACCTCCGGTACTTCTCCGTCAACGATTTTTTTCGCCAAACCTTCGGCGAGTGCCGTTTTTCCGACACCTGCCTCACCGACAAACAGTGGATTATTTTTCCGGCGACGGCACAGCACCTGGATGGTGCGTTCAATTTCGTGCTTGCGGCCGATGAGCGGATCAATTTTGCCGTTGAGGGCAAGTTCATTCAGGTTGGTTGCGTACTGGTTTAACGGACTTTGTGCACTCTTGTCCTGTCCTTCGTCCTCACCGGGCGCACTGGAACTGATTTGTTCATCTTCACCGACTTTGGAAATGCCATGGGAGATATAGTTAACCACTTCGAGTCGGGTAATATCCTGTTTTTTCAGGAAAAACACAGCTTGTGATTCCTGTTCGCTGAAAATGGCGACCAGGACGTTGGCGCCGGTTACCTCGCGCTTGCCGGAAGACTGGACATGGAACACAGCTCGCTGCAGGACGCGCTGAAAACCCAGTGTGGGCTGGGTTTCACGGTCATCATTGGGTGGCAGCAAGGGGGTGGTTTCTTCCAAAAAGTGCTGCAACTCCTTGCGCAGGGTATCAATGTTTGCCCCGCAGGCCCGCAAAATATCCGATGCGGTATCGTTGCCGAGCAGCGCCAGCAGGAGATGTTCGACGGTCATAAACTCATGATTTTTTTCACGAGCCTCTTTAAAAGCCTTGTTTAGCGTATTTTCCAGTTCTTTGTTCAGCATATGACACCCTTAATGATCTGCCTCCATCGTGCACAATAAAGGATGGTCCTGCTGGCGGGAATAATCATTCACCTGGGCGACTTTGGTTTCAGCAATGTCACGGGTGTAGATGCCGCAGATACCTTTCCCTTTTGTGTGTACATTCAACATGACATGTGTAGCCCTTTCACGATTCATGCCAAAAAATACTTCCAGTATATGAACCACAAACTCCATAGGAGTGTAATCGTCATTCAGCAGAATAACTTTATACATGGGCGGACGTTTTAATTTCGGTCTGGCTTCTTCCAGTGCCAGCCCGTCGTCGTATCTGCCAATATCTTTTTCTTGTGTCATGCTCGCAATTATAATTACATCAAACCCGCTTTTTCTACGGGTTATCTCATTAAAAAATAAAAAAATTTTGTCTATAGTTAATGGGGTGTGATTTGCTTCATACAAGGCTTGCGGTTCAATCAGTATTATACCTCAAGAAACGACGCTTTAAGTGATTGAAATAACAAACCCAGTGAGATGAAGGAGGCTTGGAAGGGATGGCAACTGGAACGGTTAAATGGTTTAGTAACGCAAAAGGCTATGGATTTATCGCACCGGAGCAAGGTGGTGATGATATCTTTGCCCACTTTTCAGCGATAAATATGGATGGTTATAAGACCTTGAAAAAAGGCCAAAAAGTGGAATTCGAGTGTACCGAAGGTCCCAAAGGTACACATGCTGTCTCGATCCGTCCATCTGAATCAAACCTGATGCACTAACAAAATATCCTCTTATCCGCCCTGCTCTCTGAGCAGGGCGGGACCTTGCCCCTGACGGATAAATCACCGCTGTTTGGCGCGGGTATAGCGTTTGGCAAAGCGCCCATAGAGTGAAACCGATGCCAGGCTGTTTCTCAGTGAGGCTGATGGGTTGACAACACAGTGCGGCTGCACTGTATGAATTAATGCAGATTCGGGTTTTTCTTCATACTTGCGGCGGTAGTAATCTGCCGGGGGGAAGTGGCGGTCGATTCCAGGTGCGGTGAAGGTTTGCCTGTGTGGTAACCCTGGACAAAATCCACACCGATCTCCTGCAATTTGCACAAGACACTTTCATTCTCCACAAACTCCGCCACAGTCTGTTTACCAAGGGTATGGCAGATATCATTCATGGATTTGACCAGGGCATAGTTCAGTTTTTCATTTTCCATATTACGTACAAATGAACCGTCGATTTTTACGATATCGACCGGCAATTCCTTCAGGTATGAGAAGGATGAATAGCCGACACCGAAATCATCCAGTGCCGTCCGGCAACCCAGGGCTTTTAATTTACCAATAAACTCAAATGCCGTACCGATATCCGAAATCGCCACATCCTCGGTTATTTCAAAGGTAACCGAGCCGGGTTGCAGATTATAGCGATGAATATTTTCCTCGATGGTTTGCAAAATAATACTCTCTGTCAGGGATTTGGCCGAGAGGTTAATCGAAAAGCGCAAATCCTTGTGCTGTTTTTGCAAATCGGCAAGTTCCCCCATCGCCTTGCGAATCACCCAGCAGTCTACCTCAACCATAAGTCCGAATCGCTCAGCTGCATTCATGAACACTCCCGGCAAGAGTTTTTCTCCGGTATTCGGATCTATCATCCGTAACAGCACTTCATAACAGTAGGTGTCCTGACTGGCAGTGTACACAACAGGCTGATATTCGAAGGTAAACTGGTCATTCTCAATCGCTGTCTTGATGAGCCGGGACCAACCCATGTCATTATACAATATGTTCATGTTTTTCTGGTCTTCATCCACATAGACGTGGATGCGGTTACGACCGGCGCGCTTTGCCATGTGGCAGGCGATATCGGCACGGGCCATGATGTCCTCTTTATCCTCTATCTCATCATCCAACATGGCCATACCGATTGAACAACCGACATCCACCGCCTTGCCTTTATGTTTAAAAGTGTAGGATGCAATTTTTTCCCGATAGTATTCGGCCGTTTTTTCCGCCTGCAAGGCATCGACATTGCTGAGAATAATGGCAAATTCATCCCCACCCAATCTGGCCAACAAATCACTTTTCCTGATGCGTTTGGCAAATATCGACGCGATCTCTATGAGCAGGCGATCACCGGCCAGATGCCCGAGGGTGTCATTGATGTATTTGAAATTATCGAGGTCAATATAGAGACAGGCGTAGTCATAGACAGCACTGCGTTTGGCCTGTTCGATAGATCGATCCAGTTCATCCAGAAAGTATTGTCTGTTATGCAATCCAGTCAGAGAATCGTGCTCCGCCATGTGGCGGAGCGTTTCCATTGCCGCATGATGCTCGCTGACATCATCCACCATCGCGGTAAAGAGCTTTTTATTATCCAGCATGAACTCACTGATCTTCAACGACATGGGAAACACCAGGCCATCCTTCCGTAATGCCCTTACTTCTCTTGAACGTCCCATCATGTCATATTCATGATATTTGCCGACCAAGTCGTCATGCTGTTGTTTAATATCATCCGTCATGAATATCGAAATATTTTTCCCCACGACTTCTTCTGCCGTGTAGCCAAAGAGTTTTTGCGCCGCATTATTGATGGATTCAATATTGGAATTTTCGTCAATCGTGATAATCCCTTCCGCCGCATTGTCCAGGATCGACTGGAGTCGGGTCTGACGCGAATGCACCTGTGAACGCATACCATCAAAGGCACGTTGTAATTGCAATATCTCTTCCGCATTTGAATATTGCACCGGCACAAACAATTCGCCCTTGGCCTCTGCTTCCATGGCGGATGTCATTTGTTGTAAAGGTGTTCTGATGGATTTTATATAGATCAGATAGCCGGCCCAGATCAGGAATCCGATCGTACCAACAAACAACCAGATAAATTTGGACAGGGTTGCAGATGTCCATTGTGATTTAACCAGACTGTTTTCTGAAAAATTCTTGAACCGCTCTTCCAGCAAGGAAACGTAGTAGCGCGAAACCGTCAGATTGGGCTGTATTTTGTCCCGCAGGATGGGTATATCGGAACGCCAGTTTTCCGAGAGATAGATATCTACCGCCTCTGCCAGAAAACGTTCATATTCTTGTGAAGCCTGCTCCATTACCCGTAATGATTCTGACTGTTGCAGCCCGAGCAATTCCTTGTCTTCGTAGACTTTCAGTTTGTTCAGCAACTCCTGTACGGTGTGGGCAAACATACTGCGATTGACCAGATTACGCTGCATGGATACTTCCGGATCACCGAATGCACCCATCCGGTTTGCAACAAAAACCCTGAACCAGCTGATTTGTTGCGACCAGGCAAAGCGGATCTCTTGCAAAGTATGCATTACCCGGTAGGTATCCCCTTCAACAACGTTGGGTTTGTGGTCCGTCAAGGCACCTTCCTGCAAAGCCAGTTCCACTGCTTCGGAAAAGCGCCGGTTAATCGGCTCCATGAAGTCCATCAGGATTGGCATGCCCGGATAGCGACTTTCGACGCTTTGCATAACCAGAACATAGTCTTCAATATTCCGCTCTAACTCATGAATTTCTTCGATCAGTTCAAAACTGAACTTTTTTGAGTCCTTGTCGGCCAGTACCGATGGGTGTTGGGATAAACTTTTGGTTTGGTTTTTGACGCTGGCAATATTAAACAGGATTTGTTCATGCAGCGTTTTGTCCAGCAAGCTGGCATACTGATATACCTGCGAGTCAACCTGTTGCAGGATTTCTTTGATGACATAAACCGAAGCTGACAACTGGTTATTATTTCGGGTAAGCTCAACCGATTCGTCGGCGTTATTGCGTACCAATGTGTGAGCATAGAAAGTCATGGCCAACAAAACACCAAACAGTGTTGCAGTGACCCACAGCAGACGTCCTGATAATTTGTTGATGCCAGGCAAGCTCACAGTCTGAAATTCCAATCATCCATAAAAAATGTATGTTATTGTCGGCATATTATGAGACCTCTTTAACAATATTTTATATATATTATTGTGGAAATCTTTCTAACAGCACATTCTATCTCTTTGTAATTTATAGATAATGGCTCAGCTTATCCTGTTTAACAAACCCTGGGGGGTGTTAACCCAGTTTCGCGGTAAAAGCGACGAAATTACGCTGGCTGATTTCATCCGGCAACCGGGCTTTTACCCGGCCGGCCGGCTGGATAAAGACAGTGAAGGACTGTTATTGCTGACGGATGATGGTGCCTGGCAAAATCATATCAGCCACCCGCGCCACAAAATGGCCAAGACCTACCTGGTGCAGGTGGAAGGTGAGATCACCGCCGACGCACTGCAGCAACTGCGACAAGGTGTCAAACTCAAGGACGGGATAACCAAACCCGCGCAGGCGAAGGCGATTGTCGAACCCGATATCCGGCCGCGAGATCCACCGATACGTTATCGAGCCGCCATTCCCACCTCCTGGCTGGAACTCACCATCCGTGAAGGCCGCAATCGTCAGGTCAGACGCATGACCGCCGCAACCGGCTTCCCAACCCTGCGTCTGATCCGCACAACCATCGGTCCCTGGAGTCTGGATGGCCTGCAACCCGGTGAATGGCGTATGATCACACTTGACGATAAACCAACCGAGGATAAAGCTGTTGCAAGACAACCTGCACGTCACCGTCGCCGCCATCGCCGTCAATGAAGATCGATTTCTGATGGTGCATGAATCGATTCAGGGCAAGTCGGTCTATAATCAACCGGCCGGTCATCTGGAGGAAAACGAATCCTTGCCGGAGGCGGTGGTACGAGAGTGTCTGGAGGAGACCGCCTGGCTGGTCAAGCCGGCGTATATCACCGGTATCTATCAATGGACACACCCGGTCAACCAACAAACCTTTCTTCGTGTCTGCTATTTTGTCGAACAATATGAAAAGCATGATCGTCCGCTGGATAAGGAGATCATTGCCGCAGTTTGGTTTACCCGGGATGAGCTGGTGCAGGAACAGGCCAATCTGCGCAGCCCGCTGGTGTTGCGCTGTATTGACGACTACCTGGCGGGACGGCGTTATCCGCTGGATCTGATAACACACCTCACCTGATACATCACATTCATTGATTCAAAATGACCCAACAACAAACACAGATTATTGTCGGCATGTCCGGCGGTGTTGATTCCTCTGTCAGCGCTTTACTCCTCAAGCAGCAAGGCTATGCCGTCCGTGGCGTGTTCATGAAAAACTGGGAAGGCGATGACAAGGACGATTACTGTGCGGCTGAAGTGGACCTGGCCGATGCCCGTGCCGTGTGTGAACAGATCGGGATTCCGATTCACGGCGTCAACTTTGCCGATCAATACTGGGATCGGGTCTTTCAATATTTCCTGGCTGAATATCAAGCCGGACGCACACCCAATCCCGATGTACTGTGTAACAAAGAGATCAAGTTTCGCGCCTTTCTCGATTATGCCATGGCACAAGGTGCCGATTACATCGCCACCGGTCATTACGCGCGTATCGGTAAACAGGGCGACGAATATCAATTGTTGCGTGGTGTCGACACCAACAAGGATCAAAGTTACTTCCTGTATATGCTGACCCAGGAACAACTGGCACACAGTCTGTTTCCGGTTGGTGAACTGCCAAAACAACAGGTACGTGAAATCGCAACACAACACCAACTCGCCACCTGTGCCAAAAAGGACAGCACCGGGATTTGTTTTATCGGCGAACGTGATTTTAAAGCTTTTTTGCAACGCTACCTGCCGGCCCAACCCGGTACGATGGAGACCCCGGAAGGCGATGCAGTGGGTAAACATGACGGGCTCATGTATTACACACTCGGTCAACGTCAGGGTTTGGGGATAGGCGGACGTCAGGGTGGCGGCAGTGAACCCTGGTACGTGGGGGGCAAGGATTTGCATCGCAACGTTTTAATCGTCGTTCAGGGACATGACCACCCGCTGCTTTACAGTCGCTCCCTGACAGCCGTCCAACTCCACTGGGTGTCAGGCCATGCGCCGGACTTGCCCTTCACCTGCACCGCCAAGACACGTTACCGCCAGCAGGATGCCGCCTGTGTCATCCGGCAAATTGATGCAAGCGCATGTCGTGTCGAGTTTGAACAACCGCAGTGGGCCGTCACACCGGGACAGTCAGTGGTTTTTTATGACGGTGAAATTTGTCTTGGAGGTGGTATCATTCAGGCCACCCGGGAAACAGCAGAGAACTAATCCGATATTATGGCCCATTCCATTCATGACAGAACGCTGGCTCTGGCCGGCATCTTCCAGGCAACCGCACTGGTGAAACAAATCGCACACACAGGTCAGGTTGATCAACACGATATGAAAGTTTGTCTGGAAAGCGTAATGGATATGGACCCACAATCCGTTGCAGGAATATATGGTGGTGCTGAAAACCTGCGCAGTGGTCTGCAGCAAGTAGTCACGCAAATGTCCGGTGGCAAGAGCGAGATGGATGTGATCATTACCCGCTACACGGTTAGTCTGTTGCATCTGGAGAGAAAGCTGGCCAAACAACCTGCCTTGCTGAATGATATCTCCGCCGGCATCGAACGTGCGAAAAAACAATTGGCACACTTTCCCATCAACCACACAAACATCATCGCCAATCTGGCCGACATCTATTCCAACACCATCAGTAAACTGTCGCCGCGCATTATGGTCAGCGGTGAACCTCATATCCTGTCTGACGCGGATCAAGCCAACAAAATCCGCGCCCTGCTGCTGTGTGGCATGCGCTCCGCCATCCTCTGGCGCCAACTGGGCGGCAGCCGCTGGCAAATCATCTTCGGTCGCAACAAATTCGCCATCGAAGCCGAACGCATCCTGGCGGAAGAGATCACCACCACTTTGCAATAGGGAATATAACGCAAATAAACACTGTCAGAAGTTTTGAGATACAAAGCATAACGCAAAGGCGCCAAGACGCCGAGAACGCAAAGTTTTTTCTATTGATTAATCCAGGACATGAACCGACTAAATGATGTAATGTTTTTAATATTATCTGTTCAACTTTTATTTGTATGCATTATGAGGCAAAAAACTATTTTACCCGGAATATAAAAATATATTCTTTGTGGCCTCGGCGTCTTGGCGCCTTTGCGTTTTGTTAGCTACATTGATTCAACCGCAGACCGCGATACCCCAGTATTTTGTGCGGTTTGGATTTCAGTCAGTTCCCCGTCCACTTTTGGGTGAATTGTCCGTATAATTACCCGCTTTTGTACGTCCCGAAATAATAACAGGTAACAAGGAGACTCCATGGCTAACAGTTATAATGCCCGCGCCACCCTCAATGTGAACGGCAAGGACCATGAAATTTACCGGATCAAGGCTGTGCCCGGCAGTGATTCCCTGCCCTTCTCTCTGAAGATCCTGCTGGAAAACCTGTTACGCCATGAAGATGATTTGAATATCACCAAAGCGGATATTCAGGCCCTGGTCGACTGGAATCCCCAGGCCGAGCCGGATAAGGAGATCGCCTTTACACCGGCCCGGGTGCTGATGCAGGACTTTACCGGTGTACCGGCCGTGGTGGATCTGGCGGCGATGCGTGATGCCATGAAATCGCTGGGCGGCGATCCCAACAAGATCAATCCCCTGCAACCGGCTGAGCTGGTGATCGACCACTCGGTGCAGGTGGATGCCTTCGGCAATGCCGACGCCTTTGCCACCAATGAGTCGCTGGAGTATCAGCGTAATCACGAGCGCTACAGTTTTTTAAAATGGGGCCAGAAGGCCTTTTCCAATTTCAAGGTCGTCCCGCCGGAAACAGGCATCGTCCATCAGGTTAACCTGGAATATCTGGCCCGCACTATCTTCGCTCAGGAAAACAACGGCGTCCTGCAGGCCTACCCGGATACCCTGGTGGGGACCGATTCCCATACCACCATGATCAATGGTCTGGGTGTGTTGGGCTGGGGTGTGGGCGGTATCGAAGCGGAAGCCGCCATGCTGGGACAGGCTATCTCCATGTTGATCCCGCAAGTGGTCGGCTTCAAGCTGAGCGGCGAATTACCGGAAGGCGCCACCGCCACCGATCTGGTGCTCACCGTGGTGGAAATGCTGCGCAAACACGGTGTCGTGGGCAAGTTCGTTGAGTTTTACGGGCCCGGTCTGGATCACCTGCCCCTGGCGGATCGCGCCACCCTGGCCAACATGGCCCCGGAGTACGGCGCCACCTGTGGCATTTTCCCCATCGATGATGAAACCCTGAATTATCTGCACCTGAGCGGCCGTGACAAGGCACAGATTGCGTTGGTCGAGGCCTATTGCAAGGAACAGGGTATGTTCCGTACGCCTGACAGCCCGGAAGCCCGTTACAGCTCCACCCTGTCACTTGACCTCTCCGGCATCGAACCCAGTCTGGCCGGCCCGAAACGTCCCCAGGATCGCGTTCCCATGAAACAGGCCAAGGGCATGTTCAATACTGCGCTGGCGGCTTTACAAAAAGAACGCAAAGCCGTCTCCAAAGGCCCGGTCAAAACCCTTCTCGGCAGTGAGGAAGTGGAAATCACGGACGGCGCCATCGTCATCGCCGCCATCACTTCCTGCACCAACACCTCCAACCCGTCCGTGATGCTGGGCGCCGGTCTGGTGGCAAAGAAGGCCGTGGAAAAAGGCCTCTCGGCCAAACCCTGGGTCAAAACTTCATTGGGCCCGGGCTCCAAGGTAGTAACTGAATATCTGGAAAAGGCTGACCTGATTGGCCCATTAAACCAGCTCGGCTTTAATGTGGTCGGTTACGGCTGCACCACCTGTATCGGTAACTCCGGCCCCTTGCCCGCAGAAGTAAGCAAGGCCATTGCCGACGGCAATCTGACTGTCTGCTCCATCCTCTCGGGCAATCGCAATTTTGAAGGCCGTGTCCATGCCGAGGTGCGGATGAACTATCTGGCCTCTCCGCCACTGGTGGTGGCCTACGCCATCGCCGGTCGGATGGATATCGATCCCTACAATGAACCATTGGGTCAGGACAAAGACGGCAAGGATGTCTTCCTCAAGGATATCTGGCCGACGCAAAAAGAACTGCAGGATGTGGTCATGCAGACCGTGACCCGCGAACAGTTCACCCACGCCTACCAGGATGTCTTTGCCGGCAATGAACGCTGGAGCACGCTGGCCTCCCCTGCTAATCAGTTATTCGACTGGCAGGATGATTCCACCTATATCCAGAATCCGCCCTATTTTACCGGCATGAGCAAACAACCGGGTAAGGTCAGTGATATCAGCGGTGCACGCTGTCTGGCGGTGCTGGGCGATTCCATCACCACCGATCACATTTCACCGGCCGGCGCCATCAAGGCCGACAGCCCGGCGGGGAAATATCTGGTCAAACACGGTGTCGACCACAAAGACTTCAACTCTTATGGTTCACGCCGGGGTAATCACGAAATCATGATGCGCGGCACCTTCGCCAATATTCGTTTGCGTAACCTGCTGGCACCCGGCACGGAAGGCGGCATCACGCTGCATATCCCTGACGGTGAACAGATGTCCATCTATGATGCCGCCATGCAGTATCAGGACGAAAATGTGCCGCTGATTATCCTGGCGGGCAAGGAGTACGGTTCCGGCTCTTCGCGTGACTGGGCCGCCAAGGGGCCGCGTCTGTTGGGTGTGCGTGCCGTCATTGCCGAGAGTTATGAACGCATTCACCGCACCAATCTGGTTTGTATGGGGGTTCTGCCCCTGCAGTACATGGCGGGCGATACCGCAGCAGGGCTGGGATTAACCGGGCATGAAAGCTTTGACCTGACCGGTCTGGGTGACGGCTCAGCCAAACAACTCACCGTTACCGCCACGGCGGCAGATGGTTCACAGAAGACATTCCCGGTCCGGGTTCGCATCGACACCCCGGCTGAGGTCGAGTATTACCGCCACGGCGGCATCCTGCAGTACGTGCTGCGTCAATTGGCAGGCTGAACGCCTAACCCATTGATTTCAATCTAAAACGGGCCTGGTTCTTCCAGGCTCGTTTACTTCCGTCGAGGTTATTTGAGATGGATCACATTTGAAAAATGAAAAATTAAAGACCGCTTCCCCGTGACCGATACGAAACATAACGCTATTTGTTGAACTACTGAAAAACGGGGAACACACGTGGATAAGCAACAACTCGGCCCAACTGTCGGCTCACACCTTGGCAAACCCATCTTCCAAACTATTATCAGTGATGGTGTCCAATATATCTTCGACCGCATTGCGGAATGCGACTTTGACGGCTGCCCCCTGCAGCAGCTGAGCAAGAATGAATTAATGCTGAAATCGGGCCTGATTTATCGTCAATCCTGAGCCGGATTCATCCGTTCCGTATTCACCATGGAGTCCCGTGACTTCATGGTGAACGCCATTCTTCAATAGCATTACATTTGCGCGACGATCAATATACCGATACTTGTTCCATCATAGCGTTGTCCGTTCAGACTGTTTTCATATTCAATACGTGTATAGCGTATCGCCCATAGAAATCGTTCGGTTTGCCTGAAGTCGATTTCAACCACTTCACCAACGGCATCATCAAATTCCTGACTGACATTACTTGCCACACCTGAACCTTTCAGTTTTGGTGCAACGTGCCAGGTCGTGCCATAACCAAAACGAAAAGAACCGATCTCATAAAACAACAGGGCATTCAGCGGGAATCGCACCAGGCTCACCTCTACCTCGTCCAAGCCATCCAGTGCATAATCGGCCCCGGTTTTCATACCGATGGTGGTCTGTAATTGCCAGTTACCGATTAATTTGAACATCGGTCCGAAGGCAAATGTATAATTTTCGCCGGCCTTAATCGATCCGGTTTGCCCGTCACTGTAAGGACTCTCGATCACCTCATCACCGCCAAAATGTACTCCGGCTTCGATCATCATATCGGCATGCGCTGTCTTGATGAGCAAACCAAACCAAATGGCCGGCAACCACAGCCAAATTCGATATCGGGATATAACCGCGCTGTCACAATGTGTTTTAAACAATTTCAACCCAACCTTCTGTTTCTGGTGGCCCTATACCGAAATAGTATATTATTACGCCCTCTTTAGCAGTCGGAGCAGCCATGGAACTTGAATCTCTCACCGCCATCTCCCCCGTTGATGGCAGATATGCCAGTAAAACCAATGATTTAAGACCCATTTTCAGTGAATACGGGCTGATCCGTCATCGTGTCATGGTCGAAGTGCGCTGGCTGCAGGCCCTGGCCGCATGCCGGGAAATCCCGGAAGTCCAGCCTTTCAGTGAACATGCCACCAACCTTTTGAACGATTTGGTGACCAACTTTAATACCGAAGACGCCCACCGCATCAAAAATATCGAACGGACCACCAACCATGACGTTAAGGCGGTCGAATACTTTCTGAAAGAAAAAGTCGCCGGGAATGCCGAAGTGAACGCCGTAAACGAGTTCATCCACTTCGCCTGTACCTCTGAAGATATCAATAACCTGTCACACGCCCTGATGCTGCGCGAAGCGCGCAACCAGGTGCTGTTGCCGATGATGGATGAACTCATCGAGACATTGCAGAAAATGGCCCATCAGTACGCCGGAAACGCCATGTTGTCCCACACCCATGGACAACCGGCCTCGCCCAGCACCATGGGGAAAGAACTGGCGAATGTGGTCTATCGTCTGCGCCGCCAACGCCTCCAATTTGCTGAAGTCTCTCTGCTGGGCAAGATCAACGGTGCTGTCGGTAACTATAATGCCCATATATCAGCCTATCCGACCCTCAACTGGCCTGCCTTTGCTGAAGCATTTATCACCAGCCTGGGTCTGGAGTTCAATCCCTACACAATCCAGATCGAGCCACACGACTATATCGCTGAATATTTCGATGCTCTCAGTCGGTTCAACAATATCTTGCTGGACCTGGATCGGGACATCTGGACCTACATCTCGTTCGGCTTTTTCAAACAGAAAACCGTCGCCGGGGAAGTCGGTTCTTCCACCATGCCGCACAAGGTGAACCCCATCGATTTTGAAAACTCGGAAGGCAATCTGGGGTTGGCCAATGCCATCTTTCAGCATCTGGGCAGCAAGTTAACCATCTCGCGTATGCAGCGCGATTTGACCGATTCCACCGTGTTACGCAACCTTGGTGTCGGTATTGCACACAGTGTGATTGCCTACCAGTCCAGCCTGAAGGGGTTGAGTAAACTGGAATTGAACGCATCAAAACTGACGGAAATACTCAACAATAACTGGGAAGTGCTGGCCGAGCCAATCCAGACAGTTATGCGTCGTTACGGGGTTGCCAACCCCTATGAAAAGCTGAAAGAATTAACTCGTGGTCAAAAATTAGACAGTTCATCCATGCAAGCCTTCATCCAGGGCCTGGATATCCCGGCCGATGCAAAGCAGGGCTTGTTGGAACTGACACCCGAAACCTATATCGGCATTGCGGAAAACTTGGCAAAAAACATTTAATTACCTATTGTTAGTACACGATGAGCGCAGACAACGACCTCTATTTCGATAAAGACTGTCCCCTGGAGGCAGTGGTCAGTCTTGCCGAACCTCGGGATGTGGGTGGATTAAACAGCGCATTTCAATCGATTCTGGTGGAACATATCCCGGACCGGGCCATCAAGGTCTATGAGGTGGTCAGTACTGTGTTGTACCCCTCCATCCAGACCGTTGCCGAAAACAATCTGCGACTCATACTTGAAACCCGGGAAGAGCTGCATCTGGCGGACATAGACCTGGAGGAAGAGGATGTCATGACCTGCATTCTCAATAACAAGGTCGTCAGTGGTGTATCCGGTGTTGATGGCACAACCCGCACCCTGTTTCCCATTCCCGGTCTGACCAAGGCCCTCGGGGTCCTGGTCATCGCCGGCGAGACCGATACCAGTTTCCATAACTTTCTGGATCCACTGCTGCGCATCTATGCCAGTCACGCCTTTCTGTTAAACAGAAATGAACGGGACAGTCTGACCGGTCTCTACAATCGCCAGGCACTGAATACAAAGCTGCGCCAGATCTATCAGCGGGAAGAGGCAAAACAGCGCAAAAATGACGACAAGAAACAGCAGTGGTGTCTTGCTGTGCTGGATATCGATCACTTTAAGAACATCAATGATAACTTCGGCCATGTCTATGGGGATGAGATTCTGACCCTGTTTAGTCAATTGCTGGAACACAGCTTCCGCGATGACGACATGCTGTTCCGCTATGGCGGTGAAGAGTTTGTCATTCTGCTGAAAAATGTGGATCTGGAGAAGGCCGTCAATATCCTGAACCGCTTCCGGGAACAAATTGCCGCAACCGAATTTCCCACCATCGGACATATCACCGCCAGTATCGGTTACACCATGCTGGATACCCAAAACCCGATCCCCGTTATCATTGATCGTGCTGATCAGGCACTCTATTTCTCGAAAAATCATGGTCGCAACCGGACCAGCGGTTATGAAGATCTGGTCAGACGCGGTGAGATCCCGCTAAACCCGCTCCAAAACGACAACATCACCCACTTCCCCAAACAAAGCATCCACTGAGCCGGCTGACGGAGTTCCCGCCGTTCAATTACAGCGGATCAAGGATGGAAAAACAGCGCGTGTCGGGTATGCTTAACAGAGAAACTGTCTGACGAAGTGAAATGAACAGTCCTGCACACATACTGGGTGAAGACGGCACGGATATTGAGCTGACCGGCTCTGCGGACAACTATGAAATAACCCTGCAGTTGTTTGCACAGGCTAACCGGAGTATTGATATCTTCAGCCAACAGCTCAACGATGCCATTTTCAATCATCTGGCGTTGATTGATCAGCTGAAGCGATTCCTGCTGGCCGCCCATACCAATCAAGTCCGCATCCTGCTCCGGGATACGGAACACCTGATCAAAACCCGCAACCATCTGTTTAATCTGGCGCAACGCATCACCAGTAATCTGGCGGTCAAAAAGATCCATCCCGACTATGCCGCTGACCCACAGGACTTCCTTATTGTCGACGGGCGTGGCATTATCCGACGACCCCACGGGGAACGATTTGAAGGTATTGCCAACTTCAATCATCCCGGCCCGGCCCGGGAACTCAGCGATTATTTCGACGAGGTCTGGAACCACAGTACACCGGTATCTGATATCAAACGCCTGTATATATGATCATGAATGCCAAACCCCTGCTTTATATTGTCTGCTTGTTGATGGTGCTCTGTGCCACCGCAAGCACACTGCATGCAGAAGAGATGCAAACCACCACACTGCAACTCAACCATCGGCAGGCAGACGATGTGATATCCTATATCAAACCCTTCCTGCACCCTGAAGGCATCATCAATGGTGAAGACTTCACCATCAGCGTGAAAACCACTGCAAAAAACCTCAATGACTTGCAACAACTGATTGCCGAGATCGACATTGCCCAACGCGAGCTGCTCATTTCGGTCGCGGTCAGTGCGAGCGATATCAGGACAATTCAGGACAATGCGGCAAGTACAGACAAGCCATCCAAAGATCAGGTCTACACAACACAACGGGACGAGCAATCTGTGCAAATTTCACAAGTCCGGGTCAGTGAAGGCCAATGGGCAACCATCAAAACCGGTGACTCTATCCCCATCAGGAAACGAATCCGGAACCCGGATGGCACCGTCACCGAGAGCATCGCCTACAAGTCCGTACAAAGCGGCTTCCGGATCCTGCCCCATATCCAACACGACAAAGTCCGGGTCTTTATCCAGCCACAGGCGGAGTCCTTTACCAGCGGTGATAAAACGGTTTCCCGTATGGCCGAAACCACCCTCAACGGCAAACTGGGCGAATGGTTGCTGGTGGGCGGTGTACAAGAGGCCAAACCTGATGCCGGCAATGCAGAAGTCTATGCGACGCGACGCTATCAACAGCATCATCAGAATATCTTTGTCAAAATCGAAGTCGTTCCAAATAATTGAGTAGTCAATAACCTGTATGATTGAACAACACCCTGTCCGTTACCTGATCACACCGATCAATCCTGCCGCTCACCTGTTTGAAGTTCAATGCATCATTCATGCACCGGACCCGGCCGGACAGATCCTGAGCCTGCCCGCCTGGATACCCGGCAGTTACATGATCAGGGACTTTGCCAAAAATATCGTGACCATCTCTGCGGTCACCATGGATGGCGGGATCACTATGCGTAAAATTGACAAACAGACATGGCAATGCGCGGCCACCGACAAACCCGTCACAATAACCTATACAGTTTATGCTTGGGACCTCTCGGTTCGAACCGCTCATCTGGATACCAACCACGGCTTTTTTAACGGCAGTTCGGTTTTTTTATCTGTCGCCGGGAAAGAAAATTTACCCTGCGATGTTGAAATCCTGCCGCCGCACGGCGAGCAATATAAAAGCTGGCGATTGGCCACCACCCTGCCGCGACACGCTGCCGGCTTGTATGAATTTGGTGTCTATTATGCCAAAGATTATGATGAACTGATTGATCATCCCGTCGAGATGGGTAATTTCGACATTGGCACCTTTGAAGTGGCGGGTGTACCCCACGACATCATACTCACCGGCAAACACCGAGCCGACATACCGCGCATCTGCGATGATTTACAAAAAATATGCAGCCGGCATGTTGCATTGTTTGGTGAACTGCCGCCGATGGAACGTTACATGTTTCTGACCATGATTGTCGGCAGTGGTTATGGCGGTCTGGAACATCGTTCATCCACCAGCCTGCTGGTCAGCCGCAATGATTTACCGCTTCCCGGCGACAAGGAACTCAGTGAGGAATACTGTAATTTCCTCGGTCTTTGCAGTCATGAATATTTTCACACCTGGAATGTGAAACGGATCAAACCCGAGGCCTTCCTGCCCTATCAACTGCAGAGTGAAACTTATACCCGTCAATTATGGGCCTTTGAAGGGATCACATCCTATTATGATGATCTGGCACTGCTGCGCAGCGGGGTGATTGACGAGAAGCGCTATCTGGAATTGCTCGGCCAGACCGCAACCCGGGTCTGGCGCACACCGGGACGCTTGAAGCAGAGCGTGGCCGATTCCAGTTTCGATGCCTGGACCAAGTTTTACAAACAGGACGAAAATGCGCCCAATGCCATTGTCAGTTACTACGCCAAGGGAGCACTCATTGCCCTGGCGCTGGACCTGACTATCCGCAAAATGACCAATCACGCGGCATCACTGGATGACATGATGCACATCTTATGGCAGGAGTATGGCAAACCGCTGCTTGGTGTTCCGGAAGGAAAAATCGAACAACTGGCCGCCGCATTGGCCGGCGGTGCGCTTGACGAATTCTTTAACCGTTATCTCTACGGCACAGAAGATCTGCCGCTGGCAGAACTGTTGCAGGATAAAGGCATCAACTTCACGTTGCGTGCTGCGCTCAATATGGCCGACAAGGGTGGCAAGCCCGCTGACAAACCCAACGGGATGGTCACGCTGGGTGCTCGTTTCACAGCAAACCCGGCCGGGGCCGGCGTGAGTCACGTGTTTGACCGCAGCGCGGCACAACAGGCCGGGGTGTCTGCCGGTGATATTCTCATCGCGGTTGATCACCTGAAAGTTGATCAAACGAACATCGAAAAAGTGATCGCCGGTTACCCGGCCGGAACAGAAGTCACCCTGCATGCCTTCCGGCGAGATGAACTTTATCAGTGTCAAGCCGTCCTGCAGTCAGCAGACAGGGATACCTGCGTCATTGATTTGAAAGCCGACTGCAGCAGCACAGAAGAAAATAATCGTAACCAGTGGCTGTATGGCAGTGAGCCGCGTGCAAGCATACGAAAAGTCGCGTCATAACAGAAGGAAAACATCATGCGTATAATAACCGGCGTTTTGCTCGCCATCACATTCCAGACTGCGCAAGCCGCCGACGGGCGATTTTCAGTAATAAACGACCAGATGTTGCAAGGTAATCGCCTTGTCGTGCAGAGCGAAAATTTTTCAATCGAAACACCAAACAGTGATTGGCAATGGCAAGAGTTTCATCGGCCGCCAACCATCTCGGCCTACATGGTCACAAACAAGAACGACAAAAATGAAAAATACCTGATTTCCATCAACAAGAAAAACTATGATGCGGTAACGATGGGACAAGTCAAATATTATCTGGAAAAGATCTATCTTCGACACCAGAAAGCCGGTGGTAAAATCAGCAATTCAAAAATCACCAGAACAGACATTCCTGTCAAACAAAGTTATATTATTACATATGACGGCGTGAATACCGACGGAAAAAAATTCACCACGCATACGCGGTTTTTCGCCAACAAAATGCTCTACACCATCTCCTATTCAGACAACGATGGTGACAGGAAAAAAATTGCTGACTTTGAAAAATTTGTCGAATCTTTCAAACCGTTGCGGTAACACAATCCACCCTGCTCAAAGCAGGGAATAATATTGCACACTGAACAGGCCGTTTGGATCAATCCAGTATTGCTGCAAGCGAAAACCGGCGCAAGCTGCGAGTTCAGCAAATTCCTCGACGGTGTACTTGTAGGAATTCTCGGTATGGATACTTTCACCTTGCTGAAAAATAAAGGTGTCGGTGTCGATACTGACTTGCTGTTCAGTGTTACTGAGCAGGTGCATTTCGATACGACCGAGTTCTGAATTATAGAAGGCATGGTGACTGAAGTTTTCGGGGATAAAATCCGCCGACAACTCACGATTGATGCGGGCCAACAGGTTCACGTTAAAATCCGCCGTTATCCCCTGCGCATCATTATACGCAGCATGCAGAATGTGATGTTCTTTCTTTAGATCCACACCAATCAGCAGCCCGCCACCGGGTCTCACCAGGGCAGCCACATCGCACAGAAAGCCGACCGCATCCCGAGGTTCGAAATTACCAATACTGGAACCGGGAAAAAAAACCACCTTGTTATCACATTCGGCCAGATAGTTTGGAATGGGCATTTGTTCGGTAAAATCGACACACCCTGCACAGACTTCCAGCCAGGGATAATCATCAGAAACGGATTGCGCAGCCTGCAGCAAATGTTGCCGGGAAATATCCATCGGCAGGTAAACTTCCGGTCTGAGTTCATCCAGCAACAAGCGCACTTTGTGACTGCTGCCGCTGCCCGGCTCAATCAGCAAGACATCTTTGCCGATACACTCAGAGATGGCAATCGCATTCTGTTGCAGAATCGCTGACTCGGTACGGGTTTGGTAATATTCAGGCAGAGTGCATATCGCATCAAACAATTGTGATCCGCGATGATCATAAAAGTATTTTGGCGGCAGTTGTTTTTGAGTCCGGTTCAAACCATGGATGATATCGGCGTGAATATCCGCCGGTTTAGGGTGATAATCATAAAAGCGGATATTTTCCAACTCGGTTACAGTCATATTACTTACTCCGCAAGACGAATTCCGCTGAACTGCCAGCGATCCGCAGGATAGAAAAAATTGCGATAACTGCCGCGAATATGTTCCACAGGTGTCACACACGAACCACCACGCAGAACAAATTGACTGCTCATAAACTTGCCGTTGTATTCACCGATGGCGCCCGCCGGCGTGATATAGCCCGGATACGGTGCATAGGCGCTTTGTGTCCACTCCCAGACATCACCATAGAATTGCGGCTGGTTTCTTTCTGCCGGGATCGGCTGCAAATAATTCTGCTCGCGCAGATTTCCTGTTATCGGAAAACGGGCGGCAACCTGTTCCCACTCCGCTTCTCTGGGCAAACGCTTGCCTGCCCAGCGTGCAAAGGCATCGGCTTCATATAAACTCACATGACAGACCGGCGCATTCAAATCGATCGGTTTGTATCCGGAAAGTGTGTAATACCACCATTCCCCGTCCTGTTGTTGCCAATACAACGGTGATTGCTGATTTTGCTGTCGGACTGTCTTCCAGCCATCGGATAACCACAAAGCGGCATGTTGATAACCACCGTCCTGCATAAATTCCAGGAACTCACCGTTGGTCACCAATCGATTGGCCAATCGGGCCTGCTGCAACCAGGTCTTGTGCCGGGGAAATTCATTGTCATAGCCGAAACCCTGCCCGGCATGACCGACTTCATACAACCCCTCTTTCAGTTCGAGCCACTCATACCCGGCCACTTGCTCGACATCAGGGTAATCACATGCGTGGTAGACCGGACGTAACGGGCTATAGGCCAGCGCATGTTTGATATCGGTATACAACAGTTCTTGATGCTGTTGTTCATGATGCAAGCCCAAAACAGTACGATTGGCGATCTCCTGACGCTGCGGGTGATTGTCATTGGATAATAATTCCTGCATGGCCTCATCCACATGCGCCCGATATTGATACACCTCCCTGACGGTTGGACGAGCCAACAAGCCACGTTCGGGGCGGGGATGAAAGGTACCGACGGTTTCGTAGTATGAATTAAAGAGATGGGCGAACTGTGGATGAAATTCTTTGAAGTTTTCGGCAAATGGTTTCAGGATAAAGGTCTCAAAAAACCAGCTGACATGCGCCAAATGCCATTTTGGCGGACTGACATCCGGCATGGTTTGAATGCCGTAATCTTCTATTTCAAGATATTGACAGATATCCCCGGAATCCTGACGCACGCGTGAATAGTGTTCCCGCAAACAGTCAGGCAAAGATGGTTTTTCTAATTTTGATAGCATGGTCTGTGTCTTGTCAATGTTCTGACAAACAAGTCTAGCGTGAATTTGCGGCAGACTTCAAATCAGGCAGGCAATTTTGCCAACCATTACTGACATCAGCTATAACAAACGCACTATATGTAAGCGCATGAAATTATTTTGTGATACTTGTGTGATAATTTGTCATCACAAAAAATGGTGATGCATATTTGAATAGCGGAATTATTGTATGAAATTAGTTTTATATTTTTCCAGCGTACAACGTTCTTCTGTAGTTATATTTTGAATCATCTATCCATGAATCTATCAGCGGTATAAAGTGATGCCGACAGGCTGTCCTGCTGTGGTCTCAGTCAACCAGCAAAGGATCCAATTCACCATCCATATCCAGTTCGGAAAGATCATCGAACCCACCGATGTGTTTATCATTGATAAAAATCTGCGGCACAGTGTCACGTCCGGTTTTTTCTTCAATCTCATCCCACAGCGAGGGATCCTCATCGACACTTTTCTTTTCTATGCTGACACCTTTTTTGATGAGCAGTTTTTCCGCGTTACGGCAAAACGGGCAAGTCTCGGAGCAGTACATCACAACTTTCGGCATAACAATTCCTCGTAAATCTCAAATCAGGCGGACCCGGGTGATTTCCAGATCCGCAAAACGGTTTTTTAACCAGCGACAAATCATTTGCCGGGCCAGTTGTTCCAGTTCATGGACGTGGTGATCCTTGCGCAGAATGGAAACAATAATATTGACCCGCACCTGGTCCGGGGTAAAGTGTTCTTTCAACAATTGCAGTGCATTATTCTGGCTCGGCCGCACTGTCGGCATGGTGTAGGCCTGGGTTTGCAGGGATTCAAATTTGATGGATGAAAACACCGGTCTTAATTTGACCCGCACTTCCTCACGCACCATATTGGTGACCAGCCAGGAGATATTTCCGACAGCATCGAGCAAATCCTGTTCCACTCCTCCGTTTTGCTGGAAGAAATCAATGGCAGGATAATAATTCAGCTTGTTATCTCGTGCATAACTGCCGATTTGACGGGCCAGCTCCTCTCCCACCACAAAGGGTGAGGCTGACAAATGTTGTTGCATGGACGCTTCCGTCAAGCGCACACGAAAGTGGATCGCCATGTTGACGAATTTGAGTGTCACTGTGAATCAGCTCCTCAATACAGCGCATTGCGCCAACAAGGGTTGAGTGACCGGTTCCAGCTTGCGACGCATCACCGTACCGATGGCATCGGTTTGCGCAAAAATGGGATTCACGACATCCACACCCACACACGCCAGCTTTAACATGGCCTTGATCTGTGCATCACAATCCGGCGCCTGCTCCAGCACCGCATGCAGTGTCTCCGGCAAAACACCATTGTTACATGTGCAATATTGTTCCACATCCTGCTCAATGGTCTGCATATCACGCCGTCCGGCGTCATCCGGCCGGATCGCAGTAAAATAGTGGCGTATCGCCTCCAGCAACATCACCACCATATCCTGATTGGAGGGTTTCTTCATAACCGCTTCAACGGTATTCAAAAATGTTTGTCCGGCACTGCTGAGAATCCGATCCAGCTGGATGGCGTGAATGTTGTCCTGTGCGATGAGTGACGCGAGTTTTTCCCGATAATTCTCCCATTGCGGGTGAGCCGGTTCGGGTTCCGGCAAATCATCCGGGACAGCCAGCATGAAGCCGACCCGGTAAACACTTTTGCGTTGTCCCCTTTCCCACAGGCTGTGTCGCTCTGCATCACTGATCAAACCGGGTTGCAGCACCAGTCGTACGCTTTCGATAATATCCCGCGCCTGCTCTTCAAACGGCAGGAATTCCATCAGGAAGGCCGCCAGCTCAGGTCCCATGCTGCCGCCGGCAACACTCTCTTTTTCCAGCATACGTCGTGCATTTTCTGCACTGGGCATGGCCCACCAGGCGCGCCGGGCCAGTTCGTCGGTCAGACCTTTGGCGTGTACAACTGCGACCACCGCTTCCGGTTCACCCAGCTTGAGCAGATTTTCCAGGCTGTTATCCCGCGCATGCCCCATGCGGGTCCAGCGCTTGATATAGACCGGATAACCGCCCGGTGACCCCAGTACATGACTGGAGATGGTCTCTTTCACCCGTCTGACATAGGCATCATCACGACAATTGGGATTGAGCTTGATCTTCGCTTCACCCTTGTTGGTCAGACCATGCACCATCATCTTGCCTTCATCAATACGAATGGCATACACCTCCTGGTTCAACAGAACATTCAAGCGCAGGTTGTCTTCATTGGAGAGTTGTTGTTGCATAAGTTTGTTTAATCTATCCGCTTCACATCAATGCGAGAACTTCTTTGCAATCACTGTCTAGTTTAATTGGATGCGCTGACCCCACGGTACAGGCAATTTCCCTTTGACCAGCCACAATACCGGATAATCAGGCATATAGCCCGGAAAACGGCCTTCCGCATCGGTAAAGTAGATCAATAAATCCGGCGCCCTGTCCTGCCTGTCGGCCCACTCAAAGACCGGTACAAAATCTGTTCCACCACCACCCGGGATGTTTTTCGGCAAGGCAAACTCTTCCCAGGGTTCATAGACCCAGGGACAGGCATCAGCGATTTTTGAGTCGCAGGCCAACAGGGTGACCCGCGCCCGTATTTGACCCTTGATGGCGTCTATCTCGGCGACGAAATCATTCAATTCATCTTCATGGATCGAGCCACTGGTATCCAGCGCCACCACCAATTCCGCCTGGGAACTGCGCAGGCTGGGGAAGATGGCCGGATCACCGCGCCGGTTAGAGGGCCGGGTGTAGCTGTAATCATCGCGGGCAATACCCGACATGTAGCGGGCCAGCAACATGCGCCAGGGCAGGCGGGGCTGTAACAGGAAATCCACCAGTCGCGCCATATCACCGTCCATCTTGCCGGCTTGCAGGGCCTGTTGGGCGGCGCCGGCCAAACGCTGTTGCCACTGCACGTGCAGCGATTCACGCTCTTCATAACCCAGCGGCGGCGGTTGTGATGCACCGCCCTCGCCACCCTGCTGTTCCGGGTCCTGTTCCGGCTGACGGCCGCCCTGCGGCGGCGGTTGCCCACCCTGTTGCCCCTGCTTTGCTTCATCCGGGTTCTTTGGTGGTGAGGGCGGTGGTTTCTGCTTGTTTTGTGAGGAAGATGAGTCCTGTGGATCATCATAAATATGTTGATCCAGCGTCTCTTCGTTTTCGTTATCCTCGATATAAGGATAGATCTCTTCGGCCGTCATGCCCTCAAAAGTCTTTTCTGACAAGGAGCCGGGAGGTGGTTTCAGTCCTTCCTTGATCAAAATGGGATTGATGGCGTAATCGCAGGCGATATCCCAGCGATGTTTGACACGGTTTTCCCGTCTGGCGAAATGGGACAAGGCACAATGCAGTGCCTCATGGGCCAGCACAAACTCGGTTTCACTCAGGCTCAGTTGTTCGATGAACTCAGGATTGTAGTAAAAGCTGCGTGCATCCGTCGCGGTGGTCTTGCACCATTCCGGATTGGCTTCAACGATGGGCAGGCGCAGGACCAGTGCCCCAAGAAACGGTTTGTCGATAATCAACCGGGTCCGCGCCGCCGCCAGTTTGGTATCATTATCCTGCTTCATCGACATAGAGTGCGAATATTTAAATGTCAGACCGACCCAACGGTCGCTTCGTTATGACTCATACAACATCAGATCCGCGATCGCAATCGACCAGGCGGTAAATTCCGGTACCGTAAACAACACCGCCCCGATGGCACGATGCATATCCGAAACCAGCATCACCCCCATTTCACGCTGTGGAAAGCGACCTGCATAGGTCAGGATGTTGCCGATCACACTGATGGATTCATCCGTATCTCTGGCGCGAATGGCGCGACCCACCAGGGATGACGCCACGGCATATTGTAAATCGATCTCTTTCGGTACCGAGACCTCTTCACCGCGCAAGATTGCATCGATATCCGGCATCTGATCCAGATTGGCGACAAACGCATTTAATTCGATGCCGGCGGCGGGTCCCACACAGGCCTGCAGACTGCCCAGCAACAGATCCGGATAGTCGTGGAATTTCTGCAGCGCTCGCGAGGCAAACTCCCAGGAACGCGGTGAAGGAAAGGCGGTGGGATTATGGGCGGGATCAAATTCGAACAAGAGTTCCGGACGAAACCGCACAAAACCGATGATGCGATCATCAATCCCGTTGTTGTAAGCCCAGGCCACCCAGTCATCCAGATTGAGATCAAAATCAAAGTGTGAAAAGCGGTTTGCCAGCGGTGCCGGCATGCTATAGGTCACACCGCGATCACCCTGCCGGTTACCGGCAGCAAAAATAGCCCAGCCCGCCGGAATCTCATAGGCACCGAGACGGCGATCCAGAATCAATTGATAAGCAGCGGCAGACACACTGGGCGGAGCTGAAGTGATCTCATCCAGAAACAGAATCCCTTCCACCCCATGCCGTTTGGCATCGGGCAACATGGCGGGAATGGCCCATTCGACCAGTTCCCCGTTGCGAAAGGGTATCCCGCGCAGATCACTGGGTTCCATTTGTGATAAGCGAATATCAATCAGCGGCACCGCATGACGTGTCGCGATCTGGGCGATGATCTGGGATTTGCCGACACCGGGAGGACCCCAAAGCATAACGGGTGTATGGTGACCGGAACGTGTGCTGATAAATTCGGTATCAAGAACTTTGCTTAGGTGAGCGGGACGCATTCAAACTCCAGATTTTCTCGCACTTCTTTTTGTTGTAGTTATATGCCGGATTAACTTCAAGTTTAGCAGGCTGAAACAAAAGGTATTGCCGTCATCTTAAATTAAGGTTCAGCCGTTTATTGACTGATCTGCCACCGAACAATCACTGGGCAAACTGCAAGGGAAAGACTAAAACCCGGCCAGGGCATACCATTTCTTTGCCTCTTCCGGATCTTTTTCCACGCCGTTGCCTTCTTCATACATCATGGCCAGGGTGGTCTGCGATCCGGCCAGCCCCTGCTCTGCGGCCTTCTTAAACCATTCAACCGCAACGGCGGGATCTTTTTCCACACACTCGCCTTCCAGGTACATAAACCCCAGGCCGTGTTGCGCCAGGGCGTGCCCCTGTTCAGCGGCGGCTGTCATCCATTTCACCGCCATGGCGGGGTTGGGTGCGACACCCAGTCCGTTCTGATACATAATCGCCAACCGGTGTTGAGCTTCAGCGTTGCCCTGCTCGGCAAACGGTCCCAGCCGTTGACAGGCCTGACCAAAATGTTTGGACTCAAATGCCGCCATGGCACTGTTAAAATCAACATCGGCATTATCTATCATCGTATGGTTCCCCTTGCACAGATCGTATGCAATACATTATAGAATGCGTATAAATATCACCCGCCGGGGCTGATTTGTATATCCCAATCGAGACACTCAGGTATTTTTCCCACTGGAATCAACCACTAAGCAATAGAGAATTTATCCGCCGCCCACCTCTATAGGGATATACAGGGGCTGAATGGGCTTGGCTATACTCCCCGTCCAGGAAAATACCGCCGGCAGTCCCGTACAGGCTGCGAGTCTCCGATTGTCAGCCGGCATCGAGGCTCAATGAAAAACGGGACCTCCCGGCGATAGTCTGGTATATTCCACCGCGCCCGGCCCGAACCGCATTGACGATTCGCATATACACCGGATAGCGGCACACCGGCAGAGCCGGTACGGATTAGGGTTAAATCCATGTGCATACCGGATTTAACCAATTTTATTCTTAATAAACAAATACTTATAGAGTTAACGCAAGAGGAGAAACCGATGCATAACCTTGACATTTACCACAAAACAGTCGTTGAAATGGAAAGCGCAGGCGTTGACGCCGAATACCTGCAGGGTTGGCAGGGTGGTTTCCTGGTAAACCCAAAGCGTGAAGAACAGCGCGTCAATGAAGCCTATGAAGCCGGTTACGAAGACGGCGCCAACGGCGTGACTGACGGCTACAAGAAGTGGTCCAAGTAACAAACCACTTTACACAGCCAATACAAAAAACGGCGGGTTATCCCGCCGTTTTTTTTTTATTCTTCCAGACCCAGATTCAGCTCAAACCATAAAGACATGCGTAACTGCATGGTCGCCTCAATGATAATATCCCGGCCGTTTTTAATATCCGAGGTTTCCAAGTGGTAGACAACATACTCCTGCCCCGCTTCCTTGTGCTCCCACTTTGGCTCCACAGTGCGTGCTTTGTGCGCAACCACACCGGCCACCTTGTATTTCCCACTCAGATATAACGCATAGGCCCTGTTCCAGTAATTCACGGTAATATGACCAACCTGTTTACGGCGCTTTTTATCGATAATCTCCAGATTTAATTCCCGGCTATCCCCGGGATAGACGAGAATTTTTGGGCTGATCACATAATCTTCGGGCAGGGATTTGATAAACATCGCATATTTGGAATGCTTATACGCCGGTTTGCCGGAGTAATCCGGAATTGTAATTGCCAGATAACCATCCAGTTCCTTGATTCTTCTGGACATGCTGCCGGTTAAACATTCCTGCAGGTCACTGCCCTGCCGGCCTTTGCAAGCGTCTGTTCTGGATTTAATCCAGTTACGCTGTGAGGCTTTGATCACCGCCAGTGTTGCGGCGTCTTTATCTTTTCTTGCCGCTTTGTAAGCCTTGGCCAATGCAATATCCAAATCAGCCAGCGCCTGATTTGCGCAGATTGCTTTTTCGATGTCCGTGCCTGCTTTCTTGCAATCAAAGCCGGCTTTGATCTCAGCCGCCTGCACAGCTGAGCTACTGCACAATATTCCAAGCAGCAAAAACAATCTGGTTTTATCCCTCATATAAACTCCGTATTTTAATCAAAGAATTGCTATTTAAAGGCTGGATGGTCCGTTTCTGTTTCGGCCTGATTGACAGTCGTCTTTAGTCCCTAAGGCCAATCAGCCTCCGTATCCGGTTACACGAAAACGTTAAATCACCATGGGTCATTACCTGATACTGCGGTTTTCCGGTGATAACGGCGGGTGCCCGGGCAACACGGAAAAATCGGGCAAGAGAAGATGGCAAGAACAAGAATGAAGAGGGGATTAAGGTGACAGGTTGTAATACCGTCAACAATCGGACCGGGACATCATGCATTTGGGCAATGCATGGCCCGGTGCCTGATGCTTGCAGAATAGAGACGTTACATAAACAAATTCGGGACTGATTTCTTCAGGGTAGCCATGATCTCCCGGACCTCAATCTCGCTGATCTGGCCTGAAACCCATTGGCGGTTTTTCTCACCCATGTGTTGTGCGACAAAATCGCCAAAGTAGCGTTTCATGGGGAAACCCGGACCATCCTGTTCGCTGTACGAGAAATCGGCATAATCGGCCATGCGCTGATTCAGCAGATCAATAAAAGCCTGTTTGTACTCCCCCGACCCCTGGACATCTCGACGATTGTCTTCCATGTGCTTGGCGGATTTGAGGGCCAGTTCCCCCATAAAGCGTTGGCGTTCTTCTGCACTGAATCGCTCGATGGTCATGCGATCAATGATGTGAATGGTAAACGTCAGGATCTCACCGATAATATCCAGCCGCTGGCTTTGTGTGTCGGTTTGATACTCGTGATTCTCCAGATTCAGGACTGTGTTGGCGGCGATACGCCAGGCGATAAAGGCCAATGCAGCGCCAATCTCTTCGACAGTATGGGTCTTGTCTTTCTTGCTCCACTTGCTTCTAACGCGCACTGTTATTTCCTCAATTTAAATAGTCTCAATCACTGACTGGGGACCGATCACAGACCCCGACCGACAGGTTGGGTATCGGTACAGGATCATGCTATGATTAAAAACAAAGTATTTTACTAGGTTATTAGTCGGCCATACAAGCCATTCTCATATTGCATATAATGATCTCATGAATTCTGATCTCGAAACAATCCGCCAGGTCGTCCAACACAACTGCCACATTACCGATGCCGGGTACGCCGCTGACTACACCCTTTGCATCTATCTCCTCAAGATGCGTGAGTTCTACCGTTGGGAAAACAAACAGGGCTTTGGCACCGATCTGCCACGGGAAGATATCGGCGTATGGTTGCGAAAACGTGAAGCATTATGGGAGAGTCTGGAAGACGCCGACTTTCGGCCGATCCCCCTTGGCGGGGAAGACATTGACCCCTTCGAAACCGATCGCATCAATGCCGATTTGCTGAACCAGGGTTATGTTTACAGTGGCGGACTGGGCTTGCAGACCAAGCCCCATTTCTTCCTTGGCCGTCTGGAACAACAGATCGACCAGGACGGCTATCGAATCCTCATCACCAGCGAAGAGCTGGCCCGGGATCTGACTGCACCGCCGGCTATGTCCCTGGGTCAAACCATCTTCATCCGGCGCGAATCCCTGCGCCGTATGGTCTGGGAAAAGGTGGAACAGTGGGATTGGAACAAGCTGGATAACCCGTTGGGGCGAGCCATCGCCTGTTATGATTTCAGAACTAACCTTGAAAGCGCCCTGGAGGCCATGACAGAGGCCGAATTGAAGGTCGTGCTTTGGCACGAAATTGGCGAAATCAAGGCCGGACAGCTGTTGGGTGAGCAGTGGGAGGAGATGCTGATGGCGCTGCCCCGCTCCCGTGCAGAGTTTATGGTCCGCTCGGTCCGCGATCATCTGGCGGATGCCCTGGTCACTCTGCCCCATCTGCTGGAACAGGGAAATACCGCCTCCATCCACTTCTACATGGGTAATCTGGCCCATATGCGCAAAGAGTTGTTCCCGGGCCTGCGCAGTGCCTACGATCAATGGTTACAGAGCAACGACACCGCCGCTTTGCGTGATATTACGGAAATCAGCCGGCAACACTGGCTTAATTTGGGCCGACAATGCCTGGAAATCTATCAGGCCCGGCCGCTCGACTGGATCAAACAGTTGGAAAACTTGCTGGAAACAAGCTGTCTGTAAGACAATCTCCCATCTCAACGCAGTACATGAAGACCACCGCCATGGAAAAAACCATTACGCCGCTCACATCCATCCGTGAGTTAAAGCCCAATACCTTCATCTTTGAAAAGAAAAATGCCCTGCCTGCTGAGGCCTGTGTGGAGATGATCCGCCGTTTCGAGGAACACACTGACGAACAATATGAAGGCCGCATCGGCCAGACGGTGGATAAAAACGCGAGCATCAAAAAGACAACCGATCTGGTGGTCAGTGGCAAACCCCACTGGCAAGATGTAGATCGCGCCCTCTTCTATTCACTGGGTATGGCCATCAAGGAATTCCGCGAGACCTTTCCCTACTTCAAAGGGCCGTTCAAGGATATGGGTTACAACCTGCAACGTTATGTGCCGGGCGAGCATTACCATTGGCATATCGACGGCGGCAGCCATGATTTCGCCATGCGCCAGCTGGTCGCCCTGTGGTACCTGAATGATGTGCCCGGCCCCGGCGGCGAGACCGAGTTTCTCTACCAGGATATGAAAGTCACCCCTGAACAGGGCAAACTGATCCTCTTCCCCCCCTTCTGGACCCATGAGCACCGTGCAGTGACGGTCCGGGAAGGCGTCAAGTACATCGCCACCACCTGGGTGGTTTTCGCCTGAGCCCTCCCCTCTGCCCTTCCCTGTAAACTGACGCGTTATTCCATCGCCAGTTTGACGGCGGCATCACGAGCCAGCACCGGCAAGAGCCAGGCTATCGGGTTGGAGTGATGCTCCCCCAGATAGGGAAAGTTGGGCTGCGGCAAGGCGGTGGGGGCTGCAATACCCATGGTAATGGCACGACCCTGGCCGCCATTGATCATATTGGTGAAGAGCTTGTCGATGATGATATCACCCGGTACACGTCCACCCGCACGGCTGTACGACTGATTTCGTATGGTCGACATTTCAATATCGAAATAGGCATCGATCACGAACTTCTTCGACATATCCAGCACCAGAAAATCATGTAACAGCACATCGGCAAATACGGCGCGATCATTCTCTTTCCAATCCAGGACTTTATCCAGGTTGTCAAAGTACGTCAGATTGGAGATCAAGCGTTCACGGAATTGCCGGTAGGCGGCCGGATCCACCGCAAAGGTATCCTGCCGGTTATACAGATCCCGCAAATCATTTACCTTCTTGCGGTCCACCAGTCGGGCATTGCTCACTTCCGGGCGGCCGACACGATCAATACGTCGATAGGTGGTCGCCCCTTCATCCATGGTCAATGTCTCGCCTGCCACAGCCCACAGCGTGGTCGGTGCGTCACCCAGCACCTTCTTCACATCGAATTCAAAAATAATACTGAGGGCGTTGATGTTTGACATGTTGTTGCTGACGCCCGGTTCGGGCAATTTGCCTTGTTTTACAATCTCGGCAAACCAGGAACTGTTAAATATGAAAGGATCGGCCCGCCGTCCGGCAAAAATCCGTACACCATCAGCATCGCTCGTTGCAACATCATCCACCTTGAATTTGAACGCCTTGCCGGTTGGCAAGGTACAGGTTGCATAATGATCCCCTTCGTGCGGTGTTTCAAACCGGCAACTGAAAACTTTGGTGGCGCCTTTATACTTGAACAAGCCATGAGGTCCGGGCCGGGTCAGTTCCAGATTGCGCACGGCAATTTGATATAACACCTGATGAGCGAAATGACCATTGTGTGGAACAAAGGGATAGACGTTCATCACCACAACCATATGTCCCGGTTTGGTCGGACTGGGAAAGGCAAACAGATCGCTGATATCCGCCATGGGGTGATCTATGGTTACTCGCCCATCCACATGATCACTGGCAAAAGCACTGTTCGTCATGACGATGAATAAACTGATTAATTGCACAAGTCTGACTATAAAAGTTGTTTGACTCATAATCCCTCATTTTTATTATTAATTGTAAAGACTGTGTATGAAGTGAATGTTCAGTATGGGCAATATTAGGTAAATAGCAATCTGCCTTCACGCCGGTGTTTTTTTGACCAGTACTGTTAATATTGTTTCCTTACCTGAATCTGCCGGCAGCACAAACAAGAACAGTCGGCCGGGATCCAACGGATCTCCTGCCGATCAGACTCGCTATACCATAGATAATCACTCAACAAAAAAAATGTGATTATCAACACATATTTATGGGTTGCAGATCACATCAGGCACCGATTTCTGTACCATACTTCTTTCTGTTTCAATCATCTGACCAGTCAACACTTTGGGATTAATCTTGTGGATAGCAATACCCTGACATGGGCCTTTTATCTTCTCCCGGTGATATTTGTTCTCGGATTTGCAATCAGCCGATCACGCAGTCATCACAAAAGCGTGTCCATCCTGACCGAAGCGGAACAGGCCGGTCTCACAGAGCCTGCCTCCCTGCATCCGGTTACCGATCCGGCCAAATGTATCGGTTGCGGGGCTTGTGTCACCGCTTGCCCGGAAGGTCAGATCATCGGCCTGGTCCACGGCAAGGCAAAACTCATCAACCCGACTAAATGCATTGGTCACGGTGCCTGTAAACGGGCTTGTCCGTTTGACGCCATCGATCTGGTCTTCGGTACGGCAAAACGCGGCATCGATATCCCCCACGTCAAAGAAAATTTTGAAACCAACGTCCCGGGCCTGTTTATTGCCGGTGAACTGGGCGGCATGGGTCTGATCCGTAATGCCGTAGAACAGGGACGTCAGGCCATGGAGTCGATTCGCAAGGTCAAAGGTATCGGCAAGGGACAGGGGCTGGATGTGGTGATTGTCGGTTCGGGTCCGGCCGGTCTGGCCGCCACCCTGGGCGCCAAACAACATAAATTACGGGCGGTCACCGTTGAACAGGATTCTCTGGGTGGTACGGTGTATAACTTCCCGCGTGGCAAGATCGTCATGACCGCGCCGGTCCAGATGCCGCTGGTGGGCAAGATCAAGATCCGCGAGACCACCAAGGAAAAGCTGTTATCGCTTTGGCAACAGATCGAACGTGACCAGAGCTTGCAAATCAATTACCGGGAAAAGGTTGAAGATATCAAACGTGACGGGGATGGCTTTATTGTCACTACCACCAAAAACACCTATCAGACCCGTACCGTGTTGCTCTGCATCGGCCGTCGCGGCACGCCGCGAAAACTGGGTGTGCCCGGTGAAGAGTTACCCAAGGTGGTCTATCGACTCATTGACCCGGAACAGTACCAGGGCCAACATGTTTTAATTGTCGGTGGTGGTGACAGCGCACTGGAGGCTGCGACCAGTATCGCCGAACAACCCGGCACCACGGTCACTATCTCGTATCGCAGCGGCAATTTTTCACGTTCCAAACAGAAAAATCAGGATAAAGTTGCCGACATGGCCAAAGCCGGCAAACTCCAACTGCTGCTGTCATCCAATGTTGATCACTTCACCGCTGACAAGGCAATCATTAATTTGGAAGACAAACAGATCGAAATCCCCAATAATGCAACGATAGTCTGTGCCGGCGGTATTCTTCCCACCCCATTTCTGAAACAGATCGGCATTGAAGTCGAAACCAAACACGGAACTGCCTGAACCACCCATGCCCATTTCCAGCCGCATTGCCATCACTCTGACATCTCTGTCACTCAGCCTCCTGTTATTGTGCAGCTGTCCCGCCTTTGCCGCCAACGCATTGCATGAAGCCGAAACCGCCATCAAGCTAAAACAGTATGACAAAGCATACAAACTGCTCCTGCCTCATGCCAAAAAAGGTAATGCCGAAGCACAATACGAACTGGGTGTCCTCTATCGGAATGGTCAAGGCATCAACAAAGACTATCGGCAGGCCAGACGCTGGTTTGAACAGGCGGCAAAAGATAATCACGCCAAGGCTCAATATGCGCTGGGTGTGCTTTATCACAAGGGACAGGGTGTGTCTGAAAACCACCGGCAAGCCCGGTACTGGTATGAAAAAGCCGCCGCAAACAAGCACAAACTGGCCAGACGTCAATTGGATAAACTGGCTGCCGGCAAATCAGAAAGTTACACCATCTCCAACAAAGACGAATTATTCGCCGGCCTCAGAAAAAGCATCCGCAGCAACCATCTGCCGGATGTTCTGAACTTGCTGAAAGACGAGATTAATGTCACCGACAAAAACGGTTTCACGGCTTTGATGATTGCGGCAGAGGAAGGCAAAACGGCACTGGTATCGGCACTGTTGCAAAAAGGTGCGTCGATCAATAACGCGAATCATGCCGGTAATACGGCGTTAATTCTGGCCGCAAGCAATGGACATGCCGAAACTGTACAACGCTTGCTGGATGCCGGGGCTGAAATCAACAAGGGAAATCGCATCGGGTATTCCGCTTTACACTATGCCGCCAAACAGAATCACCTGGACGTGGTCGAGGTATTGATCAAAAACAAGGCCAGGCTGAATTTACGCAATAATCAGAAACAAACCGCCCTGGATCTGGCCGGCCTGCGCAGTCACAAACAGATCACCGGCGCTTTGCTGAAGGCAGGCGCCACACCAAGCCGTTCCATCACCCGCAGCAAACACAAGCTCAGTCTCGATTCCGAAAATAAACTCACCGGCTGGACCCCGCTGATGCTGGCGGCCTGGCGCGGGCGACTGGATGAGACACAACGCATCATTGCCGGCAAACCGGCCGGCATCAATTTGCAGGACAAAGAAGGCTATACCGCCCTGATGCGCGCCGCCATGCAGGGTCACAGCAAGATAGTACAGGCATTGCTAGGCAAGGGAGCCAAACCGGACAGTCGTAATCATCAGGGTGAGACCGCCCTGTTACTGGCAGCGACTGAGGGGCATATCGACGTGATCGAAATACTGCTTAACAGCAAGGCGGATATCAATATCCAGCGCAAAGACGGCTCAACTGCGCTAATTCTGGCTTGTCGATTCAATCGCAGCAGTGCAGCCGAGGTCTTGCTGGATCGCCGGGCAAAAACCGATTTTCAGGATCGACATGACGGCTATACCGCACTTATCTGGGCTGCGAAGCAGGGGCAATCCCGCATCGTTAGACTGTTGGTTGAGGGAAATGCGAACATCACACTGAAAACCCGTGAAGGCCGAATACCACTCTGGTATGCCGCCAATAACAACAACTATGCCACGGTGAAATTGCTGCTGGAGAAACACCTCGACAGAAATGACATGCATAAAGATATCCTGCTCGATACCTACCTGAACACACTGAAGTTCGGTCATACGGAAAGCGCCAAAATATTTATTGATAAAGGGTTTAGCGTGAATTTACAGGATGAGTTGGGCAATACACCGTTGATGCTGACAGCCAATGCCGGCGATGCAAAGACTTCCGACTATTTGCTGACCAAAGGCGCCGACATCAATGCGCGTAACAAATTCGGTAATACCCCACTGATTATCGCTGCCGGTCGGGGACATCTGGACGTGGTCAAGCTGCTGTTAAAGCATGGCGCCAACAGCAATATACGCAACCGTGACAAAAACAATGCACAGGAAGTGGCGCGCAGTGCCGGTCATAAAGCGATTGCGGATATGATTCGCCAACACTAATTTTCAGCGAACAGCCGGCACGCTTAAAACTCAACCAATAAGCCGGCATTCAGCAGATAGGCGGTTTCAGTCACATTGATCACTGCACCCGAGGTCTTGTTCTTCTCCAGCATAAATTCAACATCAAGCGAAATATCTTTTCCATATTTATAGTCCACCTTGATCGATGGACGTTGTGAAACTGTCTGTGAGCCGTCTGCCCGCGTGGTATTTTCCAGTGTAAATTTCGGATTGAATCGCCATTTATCATTGAGGTTAAAACGTTCATTGATGAACAGGCGGTTTCTTTCCGAGGAACTGGTATCAGAAAAAGAGACACCGGTGATAAAGGTATCAAACTTTGTCATGATCCCGGTTCCTATCAACTGCATCCCATAAAACAATTCATTACCGGTCGATGTGGTTTCCAGTACACCGGCAGAGGCCGGGGTACCCGACAAATTGGACAGGGTGACATCGGCAGCAAAATTGAATGATTTATTCATAGGCATAACCCAGGATACGGTCAGTGAGTGAAAATCCGCTGTCCTGTCCCTGGCGATTTGTCGAATCTCCTCTTCTGAATAACCACCTGCCGTCATCATTTCCTCGACTGAGGTATAACTCTGCCCCTGCAGGGCATTCGATGTCATCAGGTAGGGACTCTTGCCATAATTTGCCGTGACATTGATTGATCGGTCGTTTTCCAAAAACCAGGTGCCGACAAAAAAGATCTTGTTTAATTCGCCATAGGATTTGTCGTAGTCGACCATCGTATAATAGATTTCTTTAGTGCTGACATAACGCAATTCACCGCCCATCGCCTCACGGTCAAGGATGCCGTCATTCTCCTGAGTGAGGAAGAAGAGATTGTAGTTCCAGAATTTATTGAATGTGCCAAGATCCAGGCTGACACCGTAAAACGGCCGGTTTGTCTGAATCCGGTTTGTCAGGTTGCTCTGTACCGGATAGCCGGCAACCACATTGAGTTGCCACTCCGGCAGGATACGATACTCAGCCCAGATCCCGTCCATGCGACCCAACACACCGGAGGTGTTGCGGGTTTGGCGACCCAGGCGCATGCTCATGGATTTTGGTCGATCCGAGACATCTATAAACATCGTCGAGATACGTGCATCGTTCTTTTCGCTGGGATCATGAAAGTCTTGCAGATAGCTGCCGGTAAACTGGGCCTTGATATCACTCTTGTCTGAACGTCGGCGCGCCAGCAGATTCAGATTGGAGCTCAAGGAGGCATACTCTGTTGTCAAGACGTCTGACACACGTCGCTCGACACGCAACAGTTCAAACAAACTGCCGTATGTCTCAACCAGGACCGGCCGCTCCTTTTTTTGTTTTTTCAGTTTTGCTTTGGGTAAATTGGTCGCGGTCAGAATACCGGCCAGGCGTTGTTTGACGCGTTCCGCCCCTTCACCTTTGGGATAGAGCCGCAGGTATTCCTGGTATTCTGATTTGGCGTGGGCAAATTGCCCCTTCTTCTCACGCGCCACGCCAAGAAATTCCTGGGCATCCTGCCGGTATTTTGCTGCGCCACGGCTGATGACACGGGTATATAACCGGATCGCCTTGTCATAGTCTTGCCCGGCCATACTGACTCTGGCCTCTTCCAGCAAGGCTTCGGAACGTGCATCATCATCCAGGAAGCGGTTGTCAGTTTTTGTGCTATCGTTTTTTTGACCAATCTTGACCAGCCATTTGTTTACTTCATCCTGCTCATAGGATTGTATGGTATCAATCCAGGCACCCTTGTAATGTGATCGAACCTGCATGAGAATTTTATTGGCCTGTTGTCTGCTGGAAAAAAATCCCAGCCGCAAACGATTCCAGGTCTTGCCGCGGCTTTTCACCCTGACTGTATAGTAGGCATATTTCCTGTCCAGCTTGAGATCGACAAGTGGCGCCGTGTTGTTTTTACTATAGGATGATTCAACGTTAACAACGTATTGATAACCACTGACTGATTTTGCCTGTACAGTGCCTGCAAAGGCCAAACTGCTGAAGTAGAGCAATGCACTGAGAAACAAACTCCGGTTTGACAACATCTCCGTTACCATCTGTTGACTCTTGCTTGGACAATTACCAGCTTTGTCTCGTCACAGAGTGTTGGCTTCCACCGGGTCTGGATTCTTTGATAGTGACATTATCCGACTCATAGATGTGACATGAGGATGAAGCGCAATTCTGCAGATCTGTCACAGAGTAATATTCCTGCGGCGTCTCACGGCGAATATGCGGTCCGGTTCGATAATCACCGGAATGGCAGGCTATGCAAGAACCATTGGGATCGATATTGTTATGATTAAAGGTGGCCGGCGTCCAGGCACGGGTACTGTGGCAATCTTCACACAGTTCATTGCTTTGTACATGCGAACGCGGCTTGCCGATGGCGGTTACATTATTGTGGCACGATACACAGGAGCCGCTGACACAGCCATGATCGACACGGGAGGCGGATACATTCCAGCTGTTGGTGCTGTGACAGGTATCGCATTGGCAACTGGTGGCGATGTGATTGACCGGCTTGCCGGTTGCCCGGACATTATTGTGGCAATTACTGCAACCACCGGATACGTTACTGTGATCAAAGCGGGCCGGTAACCAGGCATTGGTGGTATGACAATCGTCACAGTTGTTGCTACTGGTGACATGGTTCGGGCTCTTGCCGGTGGCATTCACCCCGTTATGGCAACTAAAACAGCTGCCGGTAATATTTGAGTGGTCATAGCGGGCCGGTATCCATGCCGCAGTGATATGGCAATCTTCACAGGCATTACCCGCCTGAACATGGTTATTGGGTTTACCCATTGCAGTGGTATTGTTATGACACTGTACGCATCGGCCGCGCACATCGGAATGATCAAATCGCGTTACCGCCCAGGTAGTACCTGAGTGACAGGATTCGCATTCGCCGGAGGTTTGTACATGGTTAATCGGTTTTTGCGTTGTGCCGATTTGGCTGCCGCGATCATGGCAATTGACACATTGGCGGGGAATTCCCTTGAATATCCCGCGGATGTGGCAGGTGTTGCACTCCAGGCGTTCGTGCGGTCCGCTTAACACGAAGCCGGTGGTTGAGTGATCAAATTTCTTTTTCGCAGCAACGGCATCAATCGGCGATAACAGTGCAAAGCAAAAGAGAAACAACAGTGTGGTTGTCAACAAGCGCCATGTCGGGAGTTCTCTTTTAAACTGAGCGTTCATGGCTGTCGGTCCTACCTTCTCATGTTGACATCAGTGAATGATTTGGTGTTATGACAGCGGGCACAATCCCTGCCAAATTGACCATCGTGGGCATCTTCGCCACCGTGACAATCGCCGCAGGCGCTGAATTGTGTTTTTATATCGCGTATTGGACGGTTGTGACAGTCATGGCAGTGGAGCTTTTTGTGCTTGCCATCAATCTTAAATCTGGTCTGACGATTATGATCAAAACGCCATACGCGCCAGCCATTGGGATTATGACATATCCGGCAATCAGCACCCAGCTTCTGTTTATGGATATCATCGTTTTTGTGACAGGCATTACAATTTTTATCTGTATCCTTGTAACGACTGCTTAAATGGCACTCTTCACATGAAAGCGCGGAATGGAGTCCAACCAGAGGGAATTTGGTCAGATCATGGTCAAACACCACTTTTTTAGCCCACCCGTACTCGTTATGGCAACGCCGGCACTGTTTTCCTTGCTGTCCCTTGTGCACATCATCCTTGCGATGACAATCCCGACAGTTTTTCGAGGTTTTTTCCTTGTAGGCGTTGACGGTATGACAGTCCTCGCAACGGGCCTTGCTGTGTTTGCCGCGCAACGGAAATTTGGTTTCCCGATCGTGGTTATATTTACCCTTGTTCCATTTTGTTGACTGATGGCACTTGTCACACTTGTCGCCGAACACCCCTTTGTGCCGGTCGTCGTTCTTGTGGCAGTTGTAACATGCCTTTTTAATCTTGACCCGGTATGGGTCCTGTTTATGGCAGTCATCACAACGCACTTCCCGGTGCCGCCCCTTCAGTGGAAATTCAGTCTTTTTGTCATGATCAAACTTCATCTTGCCCCAACCCGTCGGCTTGTGGCATTTGGCGCAGTCCTGCCGTTTTTTATTCTTGTGCACATCGTCGGCCTTGTGGCAGGCATAACAACGTGCCGTCGTATCAACATATTTATTCTTTGGATGACAATCGGTGCAGGAGGTATCCCGGTGCTTGCCTGTCAACTTGAATTTGGTTTTATCGTGATCGTAAACAATCTCTTTCCAGTCACGACTGGTGTGACACGTCTGACATTGCTGCTGTTTATCCTTCAGGCGGCTAAACCCGCCCCGATGGGGATTGTCTTTCTTGTGACAACTTTCGCAGCGACTCTCGGCCTCACGGTATTTTTTATGCTTTTTATGGCAGGTTCCGCATTCCGTTACCGCATGTTTACCCTTGAGGGTAAAATCCGTATCGTTGTGATTGAATGTATTGGGATTCAGTTTGACAATATCTTCCTTGCGGCCCTTGTGTTCAGTGTGGCAATCCTTGCACTCCTGTTTGCTGAATATCCTGCCGTGGTAACCCCGTTTATTGCGGATATCGGCTGACACCTCCTTGTGACATTTCCGGCACAGCATGTTCTGTGTCTCCTTGCCTAACACACTGTGGCAGTTGCTGCACTCGTCCTCATATTTTTTGTGTCCCTCAATCACCTTGCCGGGCATAACCAGTGATTCAATGGAAACAGCAAAGACCGGCGCTATCGGCCCAATACACAGACAGAGAAAAATTACCGGAAAAAAGTCTTTAAGTTGCACTTGTTGTCACCTAATACAAATGCACCACGACCACATGCAGGATACCGGTAATCACCAGCATCAAAAACAACGGGTAATGTAAATAGTGCCAGATTGAAAAAAGTTTAACGTAGGCACTGAAGCCGGAAATTTGTTTTACGTTGTGCACATACACCTTGATCAATCCCTTTGCCTGCTTCTTTAATTTGCGATATGCACTGCGCGGCAGGTTCTTCTTTTCCACATATCGTTTTAACAGGCGGTTGGTGTGTCCGACAACTCTGAAATACGTCACGCGCGATAACAGCATGACGACAGGCAGTCTGAGAATGCTGACCAATATACCCCGCTCCCTTAGGCAGATATCTTCATACTTTTCCAGTGTCCGGGTTAATGCTTCACCGAGACGCAGTTTTTCACCCAGTTTGCCCTTGGTGATGTTCAGATGATCTTTAAGTTCCTGCAGGTTGGCATGCCGCCCATACAGACCATAGTGGATGCGTGTATAAAAGAAGCGACCAATCAAGCCACTCGCTGCGACAATCGACATGGAGATCAGTGCCAGTGTACTGTTCGGTGATCCCAGTGAAAAGTTGGCATGAAACAGCACCAGTACCGGGCCCAGTATGCCCATAATCATGTGCGCCTTGAACCAGTGCTTGACCGGCCCCCAATTGCGCATGAACCGGGACTTTTTGCGCATCGGATAAAGCAACAACAGAAGCATCAGTAAACCACCCGTGATGCCCAGGTAATACCCGAGACCTGTTTCAGCGGTTAAATAGCTTTCATCGCGAAACATCCAGCCTGCGATCAATGCCAGTGCCACAAAAACGAAAAAGGCGGTTTTAGACAGGTTATAAATTGTATTAAACATATTTCCATCGTTTGTTTTTCACGCCACCCATTATAGGCAGAAATCGAATCTGTTTTGCCTGTCTGCTTTTGCTATATCAACAGAACATGAATTTATCCGCAAATTTTTTCTGATTTATTCTATTCAGAGTCTACAGCACCGCACTCTGAAGCCGGAAAATCATTATGGCTTTACCACATAAAAAAGGGTGGCCTTGCGGCCACCCTCCGTATTGCTCCTTTACCGGTTTGAACTAACCCTGTTGCCGAGCCGGTCTTCTGAACAGATAGCCCAGACCGCTCAACACAAGCAATGGCAGCAGCGGATCAAACGGTGCATTTGATCCCAAACTACAGCCACCGGCGGTGGATGGCGTCCCGTTACCTGCCTGACCATCTTCTCTGCTGCGACGCCGGGTTGTGGTTCGGGTGCTTGTACCACCGCCCAGATAATCAGCAATTGACTGGATCGTGCTTTCAGCCAGCAAACCGGACAGGTAGTTCATGTCACGCTCACTGTTGATGGCACGCTGGATGTCAGAAGCTGATGAGCCACGGACATTTCCGCCAACACCGCCACGTCCATCAATACCGTGACAAGCTGAACAGTACGAGGTAAACAACCCTTCCGGCGTAGTTGGCGGTGCATTCGTGCCGCCAATGGCGTCAGCAATGGCCTGTACTTCCGTTGCGGTCAGACCGGTTAACCCTGACATGGCGCCTACACTGTTGATGGCAGACTGGATCTGCTGGGCGGTACGACCGGCCTTGGTGCCCGGTGCATTGCCATGACAACCGGAACAGTTGTCGGCATACAGGGTTGTCCCATCGGGTGGAGTGGTACCGCCACCGCCGCCTCCACCGCCACCGGTAGCGATGGCATCGGCAATCGCCTGCACTTCAGCAGCGGTCAGACCGGTTAACCCTGACATGGCGCCCACCGTGTTGATGGCACTCTGGATCTGCTGGGCGGTACGACCGGCCTTGGTGCCCGGTGCATTGCCGTGACAACCGGAGCAGTTGTCGGCATACAGGGTTGCTCCATCGGGCGGGGTGGTACCGCCACCGCCGCCTCCACCGCCACCGGTAGCAATGGCATCGGCAATCGCCTGCACTTCAGCGGCAGTCAGCCCGGTTAACCCTGACATGGCCCCAACAGTATTAATCGCGTTCTGGATCTGTTGGGCGGTACGACCGGCCTTGGTCCCTGGTGCGTTGCCGTGACAACCGGAACAGTTGTTGGCATACAGGGTTGCCCCATCTGGCGGAGTGGTACCCCCACCGCCGCCTCCTCCACCACCGGTAGCGATAGCATCGGCAATCGACTGCACTTCAGCGGCGGTCAGCCCGGTCAGCCCGGACATGGCTCCAACAGTATTAATCGCGTTCTGGATCTGTTGGGCAGTCCGACCGGACTTGGTGCCCGGTGCAGCGCCATGACAGCCGGAACAGTTGGTGCCGTATAGCGCCAGACCATCCGTTGCACCGCCACCGCCAAGTGCCGGTATCTGGATAGTGCCGTTGCTGTCACCATTCAGGTAATCGGAAATCGCCCGAATATACTGGTCTGTCAGGCCGGAGAGGAAGTTCATGTCCCGCTCACTCGAAATCGCACGAGTAATGCTGGAGGTGCTTGCACCTCTTACCCCCTCTTCCGTACCACCGCGACCTTCAGCACCATGGCAACCGGAACAGTATTGGTCGTAGATGGATTTCTTGGTGACCTGAATATATTCCGGTTCACCTCCTCCACTGCTCCGACCGTTCAGATAGTCACTGATCAGGTTGATCTCGGTATCGCTGATCAATCCGCCCAGATACTGCATATCCCTTTCGCCGCTGATCGCAGAACGGATAGAACGGGCGGAGGCGCCACGCACACTCTCCTCCGCACCACCGCGTCCTTCCGCACCATGACAGGATGAGCAGTAGGCGTTATAGAGGCCTTCACCGTCTGTCGGTGTCGGATTTCCACCATTACTGATGGCATCCGCTATCGCCTGGATCTCGGCGGAGGTCAACCCACTCAAGCCGGACATGGCCTGAACCACGCCAATGGCGTTCTGGATCTGCTGCGCTGTCCGACCGGTCTTGGTTCCCGGCGCAGCACCATGACAACCGGAACAGTTCTGGTTATACAGCGCCACACCATCCAATACCGGTGGTGGTGGTGTATTGGTGCCGATGTTGGCTGTCGTAGATGCGATCCCGGTCAAGCCATCGTTATCCGTTACTGTCAGATTGACAGTAAACAAGCCGGATGTGGCATAGGTATGGGTGGGTGAAACACCTGTACCTGTGTTGCCGTCACCAAAGTCCCATGAGTAGGAGACAATATTGCCATCGGCATCAAAGGACGCAGCACCGTTGAACTGCACTGCAGTACCCACCACGCCGCTATAAGCCGCCCCCGCATTGGCAGTCGGCGCCTGTGGCGTATTGCCACCCCCGCCCAGAGCATCTGCAATGGCCTGGACTTCCGCCGGGATCAGATTGACCAGACCCAGGCTGGTGTTGCCCATGCCACCGGTATTGGTGTTGATGGCATTTTGGATCTGGGCCGCTGTCCGGCCGGACTTGGTGCTGGTGGCCAGTGGGCCGTGACAACCTGAACAGTTGGTGCCATACAGGGCGGCACCATCATAGACCGGTGCCGGCGGTGTATCCTGCGCAATATTTGCTGTGGTTGTGATGACGCCGGTCATACCACTGTTATCTGTTACAGTCAGTGTCACCGTATAAAGTCCAACTGCGCTGTAGGTATGAGCCGGAGATGCTCCGGTTGCGGTGTTACCGTCACCGAAATCCCAGGCGTAATCAACAACAGTGCCGTCGATATCCGATGAAGCGCTGCCGTCAAACAGTACCTGTTGACCGACAGTGCCGACATAGGGCCCGCCGGCATCAGCTACAGGAGCCTGCGGTGTATTGCCGCCGCCACCCAGGAAGTCGGAGATCATCTGGATCTGCGCAGCTGTCAAACTACTTAACGCACCCATACCGCCGGTGTTGGAACCGATGGCATTCTGGATTTGCGCAGCGGTGCGGCCGGCCTTGGGGCCGGGTGCTGCGCCATGGCAGGCCTGACAGTTACCGGCATAGAGACTTTCACCGGTATCCGTGGTAGGTGGAGCGTTACCACCATTCCCTACCGTCACAGTCAGCGTGGTTGTGGCCGCCGCATCACCGGTTTGAGAACCGGATGCGTCAGTTGACAGACCGGCGGCGTAGATCACCACCGTGCTGTCGGTTGCCGGTGCAGTCCAGTCAAACTGCCAACTGATAACGCCATTGGCGTTGGCAATCCCCGGTGTGTAGTGATGTACCTGATTGTTGGTGACCCAGGAACCCGCAGTAACAGCTCTGACTGTTCCATCTGAGACGGCAACATTAAAACCACCCTGGTTTTGTTGTCCGCCGGATACCATGATGGTGAAGCGATTGACTGATCCCGGCGCAACATTGGCCGGCCCGGTCAAACTGACTGAAGGAGCAAGACCGCCGCTGTGACAGGCGTTACAGGCAACCCCCTGGCTTGCATCAATCTTCCCGTAATTGAACGCATGCAGATTAAACACCGGCAATAGACAGGCTATCGCCACCCAAAAGATTCTTGATCGGGAAATGCTCGAGTTAATGAGCTTCATAACTACCCCCTACGTTCGGCTTATGGACGCATGGGTTATGCACGTGGGAAAAAGCGGCGAATAACCTGAATGCGAACACTACTATTCATTAGTAAATGGAAAGGAATGAACTTATGGAGAAAGTTGATTCATTTCCGCCGCACTCACACTCGCTGTGCTCGGGTGTTAGTCTTGATTAATTTTTAGCGGAAGAGCCCAGGCTGTGCATTGATCTAAATCAGAATTTTTCCCCGCATGGAGGATGGACGTCCTTGTCAATGCACAGACTCTCCCTGTGCATTATATAAGGCAATTCCCGTGCCAACATTGAGGCCTATAAAATCGTTACTTGTTGGAGTCAAAACAGAAAATCGGTGCATATTGCAGATTTCGGGTGGTGCAATTTGCCGAGTTTATCACTCAGCGAGAGGATAACGACGACGGGATGTTTTACCGTGGAAATACTTGTAACGGAACAAGGCATCACGACCATGACAATCCGCACAGACGATATTTTCGCTGTTTTGGTTGCGCAGGAAGCTGGTCAGGACTGTACCTTCGGTATTCTGGCCCGGCCCCTGATTGTGTTGTTTGCTCCAGCGATGGGGATCATGACAACTGGTACAGGTGATCACGCCCAGCGAAGCATGTCGTCCCTGAGAATCATACACATTGATCTCGGGAAACAGTTTTGCGCCCAAATACCGCCGCAGATCACCGGCCCAGGCCAGGACCTGTTGCGGATGGCGCGTGGATACGGGAATCTTGGCCTTTGCCAGACCTTTATTCTGATGGCAACCCAGACACAGCTGCTCTTTTAAATCCTGGCCCTGCCCCGGTTCTCTTGCCCACAGGGCCGGACTGCTCTTCGCATTATGAACGACGTGGCACTGCATGCAGGGTCCGGCCTCGGCAGGCGACTGGTTATGAATATTTCTGGCAGTCGGGGCAGTCACATTCAGATCGTGTTCGGTCCGAAAGACAGACTTTTGTTGTTGATGACATTCGAGACAAAGTCGGGACTGCTTGTCCAGCACCACACGCAGGAAACTGTTTTGTCCATTTCCCTCCACACCGGGTTTTGCACCGGATGTAGAAAGTGGGTTGTCCGCTTGCCACTGGTGGACATCATGACAGCTGGCGCAATCCACACCGCCATGTTTGTCGCGTCGTCCTTCCGCATTAAACATGGGTAATGTGGTCTTCTCACCAAGACGGGTCAGGTTGAGACCGATGGGGTGACTGTGGGACCCGATGGTTTTATCGGAAGCCATACCAGTCGACTGATGACAGGCGCGACAGATTTTTTCCACACCACCCTGCCCCGGACCGGCGGCACGGGCGTGCATATAGGCGCCTTTACCGTTATGGGCCAGATGGCAATTGGCACACAAACCATCCTGCCCGGTTTTTTCCACTGTCTTTTTCTTTTGTCCCGGTTTGCCTGCCAGACCGATCGCCGGATTATGTTTGGAAAGAAAGACCGTTTTCTTGTCCACATGGCAATTGATACACAGATTACTCTGCTCGCCCTGGGCAATGCGCAGGAAACTGCTTTCCCCGTCACCATCGCCATCGGCTATCTCGTTCTCCATGGGCAGTTTTTTGTGGTCCGGTGTCCAGACATGGGGGTCGTGACAGGTACCGCAACTGACATTACCGCCCTGTTTCACACGTTGTCCGCTGTCGTTATATAACGGCAACGGGATCTGTTCCTGGCCGGACAACAATGTCTTGTGTTTGGTTTGCCATTTATCACCTTCCGCCGTGATGCCCAGTTTTGTTACTGCCACCTGGGTTGGATGGCTGTGATTTTCAATGGCCTTTTTCTTCGCCAGGCCGTTTTTATTGTGACAACCAAGGCAGGGGGCGGCGGCAGGATCAGCTGTATTCGGTTTTTCCCTGGCCCACAGGGCGGCGCCTTTCGCTTCGTGGGGGATATGGCAGACACTGCATGGTCCGGTCTCATCGGCCTTGTTACCCTTCACATTCACCGCGTCCGGACGGGATACCGCCATGTTGTGTTTGGTCGAGTTAATCGTTCGCTTGTCGGCATGACAGGTGCGGCACAGGTTGGATTGATTGTTCTTCATCACCAACTGTTTTTTGGCGGCAGCCGCATGGGGTCGATGACAACTCTCGCACACCACTCGACCATCCTTGCCGAATTTTGATCCGGCCTTGAACAACTCACGCGGTGGCTTACCCAGGTGTTTATCCACCGGGTGATTGCCGTGTTTTGGTCCACCGGTACGTTCCTGATGACAGGTCATACACATACTGGACCCGACATTCTTCATGCGCAGAAACACCGGCGACTGGCCCTGATCCCAATCCACGCCGTGTGCAGAATGGCAGGTTCCGCAATAGACCTTGCCCTCATCATTAAGTGGAAACAATTGTTTGCCTTCAACGAGCGGTATCTTTATCCCGTTTGATGGTTTCTGACCGACCGGGTGTGAATATTTTCCGTTTTGCCACATAAAGCGGGAATCGAGCACGAATCCGTCATGACAGGAGAAACAGATATCTTCGGTACTGGCCACATCCTGTTTGCCGGTATTGACGACCGGCCGGGGATCATACGGAATCAACGGCTGTTGATTCTTTTGTTTGAAATCTTTCAGCCACATGATGTGGCAGGTCGCGCATTCTCGATTGGCCGACATGGAGCGGGCGGCATGGGCATGGGTTAAACTGATCAGGAACAGAATCGCGCCTGATATCAGCATGACCGCTGCTTTGATCGAGAGCGTGTTCATTCCGCACCGGCCTTATTGAGCGGACTGACCTGCCAGACCGAAACCTTGTTGGCGCGCATCTCAGCCACAAACAAACGCTGCTTTTTATCCATGGCCAGACCGGCCGGGGTGCGAAATTTTTGCGGCTTGCCGTCCTTGCCGAGGACAGTGATAAATTTGCCTTCATCAGTGAAGACCTGCACCACGCCCATATAGCTGTCCGAGACCAGAATGAAGCCCTGATCATTGACTGCAACACCTTTGGGACGGAACAACTGTCCCGGCAAAACACCCCACTCACCAACAGCAAACGGATTTTCGCCTGCCGGTGAAAACAACTGCACGCGGGAGTTCAATACATCCACCACAGCGAGCCGTTTGTCCGGCATGAGCGCCATGGTGGCGGGATAACGAAATGCACCGGGTTCCACTCCGTCTCCGCCCCAATCCACTTGCAAATAACCACCAATAGAAAATCCCATAATCCGATGGTTGGTGTTGCCGGAGACATAGACTCGACGCTGCGGTTCATGCACCAGAACATCAATCGGCCTGATCAACTGATCCTTGCGGGTCACATCAAATGCGGTAAGAAATTTACCCTCGGCATCAAAGATTTGAATACGGTTATTGCCGGAATCGGCCACATAGATACGACCTGATGAGTCTGTGTCAACACCGGTGGGACCGCGAAAGGTCCCCTTGTCGATACCTTCACGGCCGATGCTGAAACGGTGCCCACCATCCGGATCAAAAACCTGTACCCGATGATTCCCGCTGTCAACGATGATGATCCGATCATTGGTGAGGGCGATATCGGTTGGTAAATTCAATGGTGTAGCGGTGGTGCCCTTGATATCAAACAGATGGCGTATGGCATGGGTGGGAATTTTTTCGGCGGCGAAGAGCGACATCCCGCTCAGCAGGAGAATCAAGGATATAAAGGGTCTCAGCAGAAAATAAAACCGTGATATGCAACCTGCGCTCAGTCGGGTCATAGAGTCGTCTTTATTTCCACCATCCATCAGTTTCCTTGCTGTTTTTCTTGTTTGCGGCCGGTTTGTTTGCCGGTTTGGCGGGCGGCTTTTTCACCGGTTTGCCAACCGGTACAGCATCATCCGACTCGGCTTTGTTGGTCCTGGTCAGGCTGGGCATGTAGAACTTTTTATATTTCTGAACAATGCCGACGATGTTCAGGTTGGTCAGATCATTTACACGTCTTTCAGAAAAGCCCAGTTTGCTGAATGAGATATAGCCGTCATTATCAGAAGTGTGGCAACGGGTACAGAAACGGCCTTTTGGTGTAACAGTGCGATGAAAACGTTTTTTGACCGATTCGCGATCCGCATCCGTCAGTTTCTCTCTGACTTCCAGGAATTCCTTCACTTCAGGATTATCTTCCGTCAACTCCAGCAAGGTCGATTCACCCTTGCTCTCTGACATGGCAACAATCTTGGCATAATAGTTATCTGTCGTCACCAGATTACCCGTTTTGGGATCGATACTGGTGCCAAACGGCGGACCACTGACGGAAATTCCCGAGTAGTTCAACCAGTAGAAACTCAGGCTCTTCTCATCGATCTTCTTGGGATCGTTATGACAGGTCATGCAACCGACGAACTGGGTGTGCATATTCAACAGGGTTCTGACCATGCGTTGCTTGGAATGGGGATAATCGCCATGGCAATAAAAACACACCGGTTTCTTGCCCATGTTGACCAGATCCTGTTCCGGTTCATTGTGGAAGTGACGCATTTTTTCCGTAAAGCGCTGTTCATTCAGTTCCTTGAGTATCTGCGGCTTTTCTGCTTCAGAAAATGCGCCAAGTTTTTCAGCGAAGGTAATGATCAGTTCCGATAACAGGGCAAAGATAATTGCACCAAGAATCATGGTGGTGAGAAACGAGATCATGGGATGATCCCGCCGCATGCCCGTGATGCTCCAGGGGTCACGATGGAAACTGTCGGGAATTCTGGCCTTGTGATCGATGATCACCAGAATGGCGATCCCGAAGAACATAAAGAACAGTACCGTCAGAACGATAAAGATAACTGTGATATTATCCAGGCCATGCATGTCAGTTCACCACTTCAGGGCTTGTTAAATACAGCCAGATCGTAAATACGCCGAACACCATCCAAAACAGGATAAACACCAGTGATGAGTAGGCAATAACCTTCTGCCACCTTGTCATCGGCTTCATCATTGGGATTGGGCTCCCTGTGCACCGGTATTGTCCAGTTGATCCAGTTCGCGAGCAGCCAGCATCTCCAGTAATTCTTTCCTTTCTGACGGTATCTCCACCAGGCAACGCAGATATTCAAGGAAGTGCTCTTCGATCTGATGCTCACGCGTTATCTTGCCGGTCAGGAAGGTCCACTGCATGGGAAAGCGCCCCGGCGCCAAATGCACGTTGTACCAATGCCAGAATGCAATTACCAACAGGGCCAGTAACGCCTCATGGGGATGGGACAGGCGCATCATCTCCTGGAAATACGATGCAATACTTGCCGGCAATATGCTCGCCCAGAATTCGGGAAACAGGAATGAGGAACCGGAGATCACCATGACGAAGTTACCAAACGCCGCCGCAAAGTAATGCAGCTTCTGCTTATACATGAACTTGTCCATTTCCGGACGTTGATCCAGTTTGCCGGCAAAATAGAGCAAATCATGTTTGAAATCCCGCGCATCTTTCAGCGTGGGGATAATGCTGCGTTTTAATTCAAAGGTTTTGTTTTTCAGCTTGATGGCCGTGCCAAGGATGATTGTGATGATGTGATAAACCATGGCAAAGATCATCGCAGCAGCCAGGGTCCGGTGTATAATCCGTGTCACATCCACCCCGCCCAACACCGAGTTCAACGGCTCCGCCCAATAATGTCCGAAGAAGGCAATCGGCAACCCGGTAAAAGCCAGCATCAAAAAAGTAACAAACGTCAACATGTGTTGAATACGAATGTGGATGGAGTAACGCGGCAGATCACCAATCGGGTTGGATACCACGTTCTTGTACAGCAACACACGGTCATCCGGCATCCTGGCGATGACGTCCTCGATCTCGCGACGTTCAGCATCACCGGTTTTGTTGATCCGCATCGAGGTTTCGAGAACCCGGCGAGCTTCATCAGATAGCTTCATCTTTATATGCCTGTCAATACACTGATATGTTGTTTGTTATTCCACACGATCCCGACCACGCTTGCTCGGACGCCACCACGACGAACCATGCCACAGGCGCCAACCCACCCCGTCACGACGCCGTCCCACTGTTTCAAAGGCGGCCAGGGCAATCAACGCCAGGAAGACCACGTCACCCACCCAACCATAAATCAGGTTGGCGTAATAGCTGAACGGGTTATCTTCCTTGCCCGAGGTTGGATGTGGATCGAGTGCCGCATAGTTTTCATCGGCATAGGTATGACACCGTTTACAGGTGTTCAGCCGGTTGCCGTCACTGACCGGCGAGGCCGGATCGCGGGACGGTTTCAGATTATGCACACTCAAATAATAATTCGAGGCATCAGCATGACAATCAAGACAATTGGCCGCTTCCTTAAAGCCATATCCCGTTACCTTGCCGTGGAAACTGTTTTTATAGGATTCCGCCGCCTTGGGATATTTCCGGCCCAGTTCACGTCCTTCGGCCTTGGCGGCTTTTAGATGTCGCTCAATCAACCGCTTGTCACCATGACAGGATGAGCACAGAGCGACAATATCCCGGGATGAACGTTTAATATCCTTAATGCGCCGACTGGTGTGCTTATACCAGGTTTCCACAAAATTCTTGTCTTCGTGGCAGACAACACAGCGATTCGTAATATGCTTGGGCGCTTCTGTTTCCTGTGGGTTGTAGATCGGATTACGGTGACAGGTAACACAATAGGGTTTGTCCTGATCATGCCCCTCCGCCAGTTTCGGCCGAAAATGGGAGCTTTGCTCATACTTGTCATAAATCGGCTGATGGCTGAAGTTCTTGCCGGTGGCGGGATTCTTGATGCTGTGACATTCGGTGTTACAGGTCACCCCCTCTTTCACGGGGCGGTGCGGCAATTGTTTAATGTAGTTGTGACATCCGGTACAGGGGACGTTGCGATGCACGGTCTCACCGAACACATGTGGCATTACATAGTAGGAACGACGGGTGCCGTCTTCAGTAATGCGTCCCATCTTGGGATACTTGTGACACAGCAAGCATCCTTCGTCATCTTCGAAGGCAAAGGCCGGTTGACTCAGGCATGTCAGAGCGATGACCAGCAATCCAAAGATTGTTAAATGCTTTTTCTTGTTGTTAGCCATATTTGGCTGAGCTCCCAATCGGCCTCATGTAAGCCAATGAACACCCGGTGTTACTGAGTTTCATTGATTGTTAACAAGCATAGGCATCACTCTGACTATGCTCATTGATCTATATCAATCTTTTTCACACCATAACGGCGGTTTGTGCATGGGTCTATTTATCATGACAGTTAATACAGATTTCCTGCATGCGTAACCGTTTGTTACTGTCTGCGCCCTTTGCCGCCGCCTTGTTTTTAATGACACCCTCTTGATGGGGGTTATGACAGGTTCCGCAAAAGACTTTACCTGTTCCTGGTTCAAGAGGGAACAGGATAGCATTTTTTTCCTGCATCTCGCGCATCCTTTCCTGTATTCGAGCGGATGGTTTCACCAGATGGTTGGGTGTGCCACCCTGACCGGAAAAGAAAGTAAATGAGCCGCCGGGATGGGGCTTCCAGCGATGGCAGCCCCAACAGAGGCGGGACAAGTCTTCTGTCACCTGGAAATCCACTTCACCGATGCCGACGGCATCCGCCAGGTTTCGGGTTGTTTTATGGCACAACTCACACTTGCCCGGCAGCAGTTTGCCATTGTCAGCGATCTGTTTATGCGCATTCATACGCTGGTATTTTGTTGCGTCATGACAGTGATAACACAAGCCGGAGCGTGAATCATAGGGACCGGCGCGGAAAAACATTGGATTGGCGCCCTGCTCTTTTTTTCGCTCTTTTTTGCAGGTCATGGGTAAATCATGACAGGTGATACAGGTCAGTTTATTTGCATCACGTTTTACCGCATTACGAAATTGTCCGGGCATACGCTGCAACATTGCCTTGGGGACCTTGATATCAGACACATGGATATAACTGTGGGCGGACAGTTCGGTATGGCATGTGTTGCACATCCTGTCGATGTCTTTGTCTCTGAGTCGCAAATTGGTTTTACTCGCCTTGCCGGTATGACAGGCAGTGCAACCATCCGCTTGCCAGTGCGGGTTGGGAATTTTATCCGGGGTCAGTTGGCCCTTTTGCAACAGTTGCGGTATTTTGCCCGGGTTCTGCAGGATCAGCTTGCGGATATCCACCGGTTTTGGTTTTTTTTTCGCAGCGGTACTCTTGTCGGTGGGGGCGACCTGCTTTTGCTGCGCCCACACCACCGTGCTTGCCGTTATGATGCAATATCCGATTAACGAGACAAAGAGTAGCTGGATGCTGTTTTTATACACGGTCGTTGTAGTTATGTATTAATTCGTGTCATGGCGGTCTGCCGATTTCAGCCGGCGGTTGTATTACATTCCCCCGCCGCCGCCACCGCCACCGCCGCCGCCACCCATCATGCCGCAACTGGCTGAGCCGTTACTGTAGGAACAGGGGTCATGATTACGGCCATGGCATGTGAGATAACATGAACCGGCGAAGGTACCGTTGGAAATGAACTCACGACGCCCGGAACCGCTTGGTGAAACAACGGAAGTATCGAAATTGATCAGGCGCGCAAACCCACTGCCGTGTGGATCATGGCACACATTACACGGGGTGCTGAGACCGCCTCCCATGCCACCACCACCGCCGCCACCCATGCCACCGGCACCGGTAATATGGAAATTGTGGCGCGGGAAACTCTGGTTGCCCAGAATACTGGAACGATTATGGCATTTGTAACACAGCGCATAGGCACTGCTGCTCTCCGGTGTGGGATCAGACTTCAGGTATTGCCGTTCAAGCAATTGCGGGAAATTTGATCCGTGCGGACCGTTGGGTCCACTGCCCCCTGCATTCGGCCCGTTATTGTTGTTATGGCAGTCGGTACAGTCAATGATACTGCTGGTGCTCAACCCGCCGGTCAGACTGGGCACATTGGCATTCCGCCCTGTCCCAACCACCGGATGATAGGAGGGTTGGCTGGTGTCAAACTCCTGCCGAACATTAGTGTTGGAAAACACACGGGGTGTGGGTGAGGCGGGTTTGCCGGTACTGTCACCATGGCAGCGGAAACACAACTGATACTCACGGGTAATGGGTTTGACTGCCGCGCCGGTGCGGGTGACACCGCGCACGTTGGTCAACGGACCGGCCGGTGTACCACCGCCGGCTTTGGCCGCATGGGGATCATGGCAGTCATAGCACTCCACATGACGATTATTCACCACCGCCGGTTCACTCGGGTCATGTACGCCGGTGCGCCTGTCCAGCGGGTGGACAGATGACTTGTTAAACTCGGCAGCGATATTTTCAGTTGCCACATGGCCGTTATGGCATGCCGTACAGTTGGCCTCTTCCACCGCATAGTTCAACAAACGTTCGGCAGAACCGGCATTGTGCGGGTTATGACAGTTTTGGCAGGCATTGTCCCGCACAGTGGTCCAGGTGGTATTGGGCCAGGGGTCGGTACTGCTGCCATCCCAACCCCGTGTGGAGTTGTTATGCGGTGTTTGTGACCAGCCGGTCTTGAGATGACAGGTCTCACACAGGTCACCCCGGACTGCGGACATCACCAGAAACTTGCCGTTTGTGTTGTCATGGGGATCATGGCAAGTGGTGCATTGCATCCGGCCGGAACCATCCAGCTTCACTGCGCCCGTTAATGTGGCAGGTTGTACCAGTTCACCATTGCGCTGATTCGCCAGTGTGGAGGTATAGTTAAACGAAACCGGATGATCGTCAGACAGGTCGGTACCCAGACGGGTCGACCCGGTCGGCATGGTGGTCACACCGCCGCGCATGGAAATATCGGTATCCCGACTCAACACCTTGCCCAGGGCGATGGTCCCGTCATGACAACTCAGGCAAAGGATGGACGCCCCGGTAGGTTGTCCGATAGAGGCATTGGCGGTGCTGCTGTTATAGGGAGTATAAGTGCTGCCCGGATTAAGCCGGTTCCACAGGGGACTGCTGGCAGCGGCCCGATGGGGTGTATGGCAGAAGATACAAACCTGACTTTCCTGGTTGGCGCGAACAGTACCCGGGCCGGTGGCGGAGAGATTATGTTTGGTCGTCAGCACACTCGCCAAGACTGAAGTCGACGCTGTCAAAAGCAGCAACAGGGATAGATACCGCAAACCTGTCATGACTTTCCTCCAATGTACTGGAACACCTGGACCCGTCTGTTATGAGAGTCCGCAATATATATGGTATTATTTTCGCTAATATAGAGGCCGGTTGGCAACCAGAATTCCCCCGGTAACCCACCCTGCCGGCCGATATTTAATAATAGTTGACCCTGATCATTAAAAATCTGCAGCGCATGAAACAGGGAGTCCACGGTATAAATATGGCCGAAATTATCCGTGGCGACACCTTTTGGGCGTGAAAGTGTGCCGGTAGTGGTCCCTATCTGGCCGAAAAAGCCCTTGAATACCCCGTCATGATCAAACATCTGGATCCGGAAATTCAGCGAATCGGTCACATAGAGCCGTTCCTTATCCAGCCACATCAGGGTGGGGAAATTGAACTCGGCTTTGCCATTGCCACGCTTGCCGATCTGCTTCAGACGTTTGCCGTGTTGATCAAAAATACTAAACGAGTGGCCGGCGGTGTCGGTGACATACATCCGCCCGGTCGCTTGATCCCGGGCGATGCCGGTTGGCTGTGCTAGCCGAACATCCAGCACCAGCGGACTCGCCGTATCGCCGCCCGGTTGAATGATGAATATGCCGCCCAATTCCGAGTCAGCCACCAATACGGAATGATTCGGTCCGCGGGCCAGACCAACCGGTGAAGGTAACGGTTGATTGTCAGCCTGTTGAATCAGGCGATATTCATTTCTTTTCCGATTAAAGTAGTGGACCCCTCTGGCGCCGGGATCAGCCACATAGATTTCCTGTTCGCTCATGCTCACCACCGCCATGGGCCTGACCATGTGTCTCTCCTCGGCGCCGGCGAACAGATCACCCAGCCGGGAAAGGAAACCTTTTTCGATCCCCATCTCTTCCGGCCGCTGAAAACTCCCCAGATACCGGATCCGCGCCTGGGCCGGTTTGGGCGGCCACACCATCTCGGACTTGATCGGGTAAAGGCGGTGATACGCGGATTGGGCACAGGCTGACAGGAAGATTGCACAGCACAATCCGGCAAGCACGAATCTTTGGCGATAGAAAATATTCATGCCTAAAACTCCCGTTTCAGTCTGGCGGTTAAAAGATTATGTTCACGTTCGTTGTCACCCTGGATTTCTGTAATGGAACGTCCATCCAGTTCCATGACCAGCTTTCTGAACCGCCAGTGCCCTATAAGCGAAATTTCCTTCAGTCTGCGCGGTATCGTCCCGCCGGTGTCCTTCTCATGACTGATTTCAAACGCCAGCGAAGAACGGGGCCAGGGATGCGTCGATAACCGCGCACTCTGTCGTTCAAGATCGATATCTTCGTTTGATAACAGATTATCCTGTTGCACTGCTCTGGCGGAAACCCGCAAGCGGGAATCTGTACTCAGTTCCGCCTGAACATAGAGATCAAACGTCTTTCGTTCATAAGGTGAAAAATCATCCGTTTGATCTTCCCGTACCGCCTCGCCACCCAGGATGATCATTTCGTACCAGAACGGTTTTTCAAACCGAAATCCGGCTCGACTGCGTTGCACCGGTGTCAAATAGCTGGAACTGCCCTCTTTTTCATCCACATCTGCGTCTGAATAATCTGCGTAGAGTGAATAATGCTTCAGAAAATCGAGGGAGGCATGGAAATTTTGGCTGATGGTGGCATATACCACCTTTTCACCACTCTGGTATTGATACGTGACGAAAACCGTTTCGCCCGGTGCTATATTTCCGCCAACAACGCGTTCTATATAGGTCGTTGCACCAGTAGAAAATATTCGATAATCGTCAACAGGATTGGCATCAGTGGTAGAACTCAGTATTTGATTGGTGCTGTTCACCACTGTTATCGTACCGCTGTCGACAAAACTGTTGGCCAGGGCCACCGCTGCGGAATCCAGCCGCACCGCTTCGCGCACTACGTCCACCAGCCCGCCGGATCGACTCGAGTTATCATAGCCCAACCCCATCCCCAGTTTTAATTGTCCGAAGGAGAGCGGTTTGAGATAACTCACCGCACCGTTAATACCATGGTTATTCAGTTCCGCCTTGTTGGTTTCATTGGCTGAGCCACGTGCATCAAAGGTAAACGCCGTTGTTTCAGAAAAATTCACTCTCCCGCCCATGGCGGCTGAGGTATTGCGTATCTGAACGGATTCAATTTTGCTGTCAAGAAAATCCAGCCGATAATAGGTGGAAAAGTCCCGGCTGTGTTGCCAGGCAAGATTGGGAACAAAGCGAAATTCTTTTTGTACCGGCAAATTATCCTGCTCAAACCACGACAGCAGATTACTCATACTGAACTCTTTTTTTGCACCGAACCGGAAATGGGTATCCAGACTGGTGGACTTGCTGGTGATATCGGTGGAAAAGATCGGTTGGCTGGTAATGCCGCCGGCGGATTCACGGTGATTGTCGTGATATGTCAATTGACCAAACCCGTCCTTGCCGATGGCACGATAGGAACGAAAAATAAATTGATCACTGCTGTCATTGACTATTCGGGTCTGACCGCTGCCTTCATTGTCAGTATGAAAGGCTTCGACATTAATGGAAAAAGGCAATAACGGTTGATGCACCGAGGCATTCAGTCCATAGAGCCTGTTCTCCTGAATAAAGCGCTCTTCCAGTGAAGGACTGATCATGGGACTCTCCCTGTTATAGTACAGCGTGATCGGATAAGGCTTCTTGTCCAGGAAGTTCAGCCTGGCATTCAAGCTGTCCAGCGACTCATCGGTCTCGGTATTGTCAATCGTTGTCTCCAGTTTGTTCTGCACATAGCTCAATCCCACACCAAATTCGATGTTCAATAAATTGGGATGGTAGATATAACTGCGGGACAACAGGTTAATGTCTTCACGTGTCGTGGAGAGTTTGCTGCCGGTCTTGGCCCCGTGAACCTGTCCCTGCATGAGTTCGTCACTCTGGTAACTGATACCGACGTCACCTTCAATACCGGTAAGGTTGAAAACCGAGATTTCATTGGCATGCACCGACAGCGACAGGCACAAGGCGACCATCAGGAGACTGTAACGCAACTGTGGACAACTGATTACCCGGTTTGCTTGCATAACAATAGTCACCTCTGACCCAACCCCCCTCTGATCACTATTGCGCGGTAGAATAATCCATTCCTTGCATCTGCCCGAAACCAAAGATATTCAATTTGTTCACCCCGAATTGGCTGGCAACAATAATGACATATTCCAGTTTGAAACCGGGGGCGGCATACTGTTGAAAATACTGAACGTTGTCGTAATCAATATGGATATCGGTCGGCAAATTGATGTGTTCCGGCGAATCACCCGGTCCGCCGAAGAACAACAGCAGTTTGCCGTCCTTATTAAAGATTTGGACATTTTCAAAAGCGGCATCCACCACGTACATCCGCCCGTCCCGGTCCAGCGCAATACCTTTGGGACGGGCGAATTTGCCAAGGGCGCTGCCGACATTGCCCAGACTGTGAATATATTTACCGTCCAGGTTATATTTCGAGATTTTGAAGTTACCGGTATCGCTGACGTAGAGGCTGTCGCCATAGGCGGCCATATTGGTGGGGAACTGTACCACCCCCTCTTTTGAATCCGGGGTGGCCATTTTAAAGAGCAATTTGCCGCTGTTTTTATCCAGCACCTGGATCAGGTGGTTCTTCAAGTCGGAGACATACATACGATCATCCACCAGCACCACATCCCCCGGTTTGAACTGCCCTTCCGTGCCATAGGCCTGGACGAACCGATCATTTTGATCGTATTTCAGAACCTGTCCGCGCCCGGTATCTGTCACATATTTATTACCATCCTTATCAATGGTGATATTAATGGGTTTCTTCATCCGGCCGCCGCCACTGCCATGCACCATGACCCGTTTTTTTTCAGTCAGGTCAAGCACCACGTAACCCGGGCCACGGGTATCCACAGCGTAGATTTTGCCGTTATGCATCGCCACGCCATAGGGCTTGTTAATCAGCGCTTCATTGGATTCCTTGCCCAACACAAATTCGGCGAAACCGCCGCCCCCACCCAGGTCCTTGAGTGCGGTAAAGGAACGCAAATGCTGGATACGCGGTGGATTGGGCAAGGGGGGATAAAATACCGGACTGCCTTCACGGACACCGGGTCCGGTACAGCCGGTGGCCAGCACCAACAGCAGCCCGCAAAACAATAAACCGATCCCTGAGAGTGATTGTGACGGCAAAATGGACGGTTTATGAGTGTGCATGCTCTCCTCCAGCCTGTTCGAGTCAGCCAACCATATACGAAACAGTCGGCAAAAGTAAGGCCCCGTTCCCTGTGGTTGTCCAGAGGAAAGCGGGGCCTGTTGGTCAGTCGGGCTTACTTGTTATGGCAAACCAGACAGATGGCGCTACCCGCATCAGTTACGCGTAACAGGCGGCTGCCGGTTTGTGCATAGGTGAAGTTGTTATGCACGTCGTGGCAGGAACTGCACTGTACCTGACCGGCTGACAGCATCACATCAGCGATGGTGCCTGTCTTGGTCTTGGTGCCGGAACCGATGGTGACTGTCTTCACGCTCGGGTCAAACAGACCGCCGTCAGCTGTCGCCAGGGCACTATTGAAGGTGAAGGAGATCGGGTGGTCGTTGCTCAGACCATCTGCACCCACCGCCTTGGGTCCAATCAGGAATTCGGTGTTACCGGGACCCTGAACACCGCCGAAGCTGTCAACCGCAACTGAACCGTCATGGCAGGAGAGACAGAGCTTGGAAGCACCGCCGGGTTGTGAGACTGTCGCATTCAGACTTGGGCTGCTGTACAGCGTGTAGGTCTGAGTGGTCAGTGTATGGTTCCACAAGGGGGCTTCTGTTACTGTGGTATCTGATCCGTGCGGAGTATGACAGGTTACACAGATTTGTCCGCCGGTGTAGGTCCGCCCGGAAAAGTCATGGGCAGAGCCGGTGATCGTTTCTGCATTAACCTGGCTGACCACCAAACCAGACATCAATGTCAGTGCCCCGAGTGAAAATTTCATCAATTGTCTTGCCGAACTTTTCATTTTGTACCTCCAGGTTAAGGTTGTTGTGTTCGGATGCTTTATGAAAATTTCTTTTCAAAATTTATGGTTCATTTATGCCTTTCGCGCCAGTAGGCGGCATTGATCTATGTCAAGATTTCGTTCGATTACATTTTAACCAGACAAGACATGATAACTTATTGATTTTATTACTGCCGACACATACTCTATAAACCGTAATAATCATAGCATCATATTCGTTTGCGTTACGACTTTTATTTGACGAAACACTGATCTGGAAGAAACCACCGATGCAACGCTTGCTGTTTTATTGTTTGTTGGGACTTATCTGGTTGGGTCTGCCGGCGGTAATCCGCCTGGGAATGGGCGTAAGTCACGGATTATCAACGGAAAAAAGCCTGTTTATTTTTTATCTGGGCTTTGCCTGGAGTATTGCCTTGCTGGTGTTTTTGCTGGAAACCTCACGCCAACAATTATTCCGGCGTGCCACCGCCTTGCGCAGCGGCGTCAATCTGGCAGGTCTGGCGCTGGGAGCAACCTTGTTGGCCTGGCTGGTCAGTCCCCTGCGCAACACAGGGGGGATGGATGATATCCGGCGGGTTTTATTGATCTCGATCAGCTATGGCATGGCCGCCGGTTATCTCTATTTTCGGCTGAAATACCGTCATGGGCATGGTGAGAAATGATTGTTCAACGATGCGGCAGTTGGTCCTGTAATTCCGCCAGCTGATTGCGTAACTGATTCACCTGCCCCTGATTGGAGAAAATCACCTGATCAGGCAACTGGTTTGCGCCGGACTGGATCGAGTGATAACGCCCCCGTTCGATAGCAAACCAGGACTCGGCGTTTTTCAGCACTTCATGCTGTTCCGCATCAATGGTCAGGCTGCGCAGATCCAGTTTTCTCACCTTCTCCAAAACGGCCTGTAATTGGGCCACAATCAGCTGGACATTACGCTTCCAGATTCGGTCGGCGACAATCATCAAATTGATATTTATCAGGATGATCCAGGGCACCGTGATCAGTAATTCTCTGAACAACAGAGGCCGCCCGCCCGGTGTCAACTGGTGGACCCGATACATGTTCTCTTCCAGGGTGCCCTGCATATCCAGATAGACCACCAGCATGCCGCTGGCAAACAGCAATAACTCAATCGTGATCAGCCCCCACAACAGCTTCCCCTGCACCTGTTTGTCAATAAACCGGCGCCGCCGGCGGTACTGATTCTGAAATTCCTGCTGGTTCATATATTGTGACACTCCAAACAAAGTGCGGATCGATCATTCTGCATGACCAGCGCTCCGTGTTGTTTACTGTACCCCACATGGCAGGAGACACAGCTGACCTTGCCTTGCGGCAGTTTGATGCCCGCCCGCAACTGTGATGTCGGACGATAGACACCGTTTTGTTCCGCTCTGGCATAGTTCACACCCACCGGATGATTCACTGAACCACCGGCATGGCGCAATACACCACGTTCATTGATATTCACTTTGGGTGCGTCGCCACTGGCCATATGACACTCCAGACATTGTATGGAAAAGGTATCCAGATCCCGCATCACCGGATTGGCCGCCACTGACAAATGGCCGCGCCGCTGAATCGATCCCCCGGAATCCGCCATTTGGTCAAAAAACTTCTGATCATGGCAACTCAGACAAAACGCCTTGCCGCTGAGCGTACCCCGGATTAAACCCGGCTTGCCCTGGTGAATGTCATGGCAGGTACTGCAGGTCATATCCCCTTTCCAGTCCAGCGGATAGGCTTCACTCACTGAACCGTTCGGGGCAAATCCACTGGGGTGACTCAACTCCAGCGCACCGCGATGACACTGTCCACAGAGGACTTCCTGACTGGTGGTTAATTGGTGTGCGTTGGCTTTATCCACACCGGCCCCGGCCAGATGACAACTGATACATTCCAGATTGGGGTGAAAGGGACGATTACCGGTCGCAACGCTGATTGAAACCGCCGCTGCTACAATGCCTGTCAACAGTAACCATCCCTGCAAGGACAACATTCTATTCATCAAATCTGACCTGCCGAACCTGGGATTTGATCTCTTCCAGTACCCGCGCCAATTCAGCTTCAGAACCGGGTCTACCGGCATCCAGCAGGTCCAGTGCTTTTCTGATCTGCGCATCCAGTGTGCCGTAATGCCGATGCAGGGTGGTAATACTCTCCTGCAGCAATGCGGAGACATCCTGCAAGGCATCATCCTTGCGCACCCCGATGGGTGAAGCACCGCTGCCCGCCTGTTCCAGATTCCGACTGAACCGATACAGCGGACCGGCGATTTTGAAACTGGAATAGAGCGTAATCAACCAGGTGACAAAGGCGACAAACGAGAGCAAACACAGCCCGCTGATCAACAGGACCGGCTTGAGGTGTTTTTGCGTCAGGCTGTGGGCATAGATAATTTCTGCATAGCTGGTGCCCGCCTGGTCGGTGAGAAAAAACACACTCAGTACCAATAAGGCGGCAGCACCGATACCGGTGAGCAGCGACAATCGGGAGACCAATTTCAGATCCAGCCCGCCCCCCCGCATAAATTGCGATGTAAAACTGTGTATAAATGCCATACCCTGTTTTCGGTCTCGCCGGTTCAATTCTTTAGTCAGCCAATCGGAACTGATCGAATTATGTGAAAAGACCCGTTTGCTGGTATGATTGACCGGCTTTGATAACGAAAGCTGATAATTCAATCATTTACGACAAGATTAACCCTAACGAATCCGGTTTTAACCCCAAGATGTCCAACAGCAGCCAGGCCAAATCCGGCCCGTGTCTTGAAGTGCGCGGCCTGAAATCCATCCGCGATGACCGTGTTCTGTTTTCTGATATGCATTTCAGCCTGAGTCCCGGCCATGCGCTGCAAATCGAAGGCCCCAATGGCAGCGGCAAAACCACCATGTTACGGATTTTGTGCGGTCTGGGTGTCCCCACTGAAGGTGAGATTCTCTGGAACGGCATCCCCATCGATGAAGATCGGGCGGCCTATGCTGCCGGTATGGCCTTTATCGGGCATGCCCACGGCATCAAAAGTGAGTTGACCCCGCTGGAAAACCTGCAAGTCGCCATGGCTATGGAGAACACCCGTGAGGATGTGTCACTGGAAGAAATCCTGCAACGGGTGGGGCTGCGTGGCTTCGAGGATGTCCCGGCCCGTACCCTGTCTGCCGGTCAGTGTCGCCGGGTGGCCATGGGCCGACTGTTTATGTCCCGGGCGAAGCTGTGGATTCTGGATGAACCCTTTACGGCGCTGGATGTCGAAGGCCAGGCACAAATAGAGAAGATGATGGTGGATCATGTGACCCAGGGCGGCATGGTGATCCTGACTTCACACCACCCGCTGCAACTGGCGGATGGCATGTTACAGACGATAAGCTTGCGAAAATGAACAACACCGGTTTATTCACTGCCTTCCTCACGATCCTGAAACGGGACCTGACACTCGCCTATCGCACCCGATCCGAAGTCGTCAATCCCTTATTGTTTTTCATCATCGTCATCAGCCTGTTCCCGCTGGCGGTCAGTCCCGATCCCAATATCCTGCGCAAGCTTGCCCCCGGTGTGATCTGGGTGGCCGCACTACTTGCCACACTGTTGTCACTGGACAGCCTGTTTCGCTCCGATTTCGATGACGGTGCCCTGGATCAACTTTTATTGAGTGTCCATCCGACGCCGGTTCTGGTACTGGCCAAGGTATTGGCCCACTGGATGGTCACCGGTATCCCTTTGTTGTTGCTCTCACCCTTGCTGGCTGTCCTGTTACATCTGCCCACAGATGCCATCGGTGTCCTGCTGGCCACTCTGGCCCTGGGCAGTCCGGTGCTCAGTCTGGTTGGTGCTATCGGTGTGGCACTCACTGTAGGTCTGCGTCGCGGTGGCGTGTTGCTCTCATTATTGATATTGCCCTTGTACATTCCGGTGTTAATTTTTGCCGCCAATGCGGTCGGTAACGCCGCCGCCGGTTTGATCATCACCGGGCAACTCTATTTTCTGGCGGCTTTGCTGGTATTATCACTGACCCTCGCACCTGTTGCAGCCGCAGCGGCACTGCGAATCAGTTTGCGTTAATGAAAACTGATCCTGGTCAAACTTTGATCCACAGGGTTGTGGTGTAGAATAACGGACGACTTAACTTGAGTAGCTGATATGTGGTTGTGGTTTCATAAACTGGGTTCACCCAAATATTTTTATACACTGGCGGGAAAACTGATCCCCTGGTTTGGCTGGATAACACTGCTGCTGGTGCTGGCCGGACTGTATGGCGGCTTGATCCTCGCCCCCACTGATTATCAGCAGGGTGAAAGTTATCGCATCATCTATATTCATGTCCCGGCCGCCTGGATGTCGCTGTTTATTTATATTGTGATGGCGATCTGTGGCGCCATCGGCCTGATCTGGAAAATGAAAATGGCCGATATCATTGCCTCCAGCTCCGCTCCCATTGGGGCTGCATTCACCTTTCTCGCACTGGTCACCGGTTCACTGTGGGGCAAACCCATGTGGGGGACCTGGTGGACCTGGGATGCGCGCCTCACCTCGGAATTGATTTTACTGTTCCTCTATCTTGGTTTTATGGGTTTGCAATCCGCCATCGTGGATCGACGCACCGCCGCCAATGCCTGTGCTGTACTGGCGCTGGTGGGTGTGGTGAATATTCCCATCATCCATTACTCGGTGGAATGGTGGAACACCCTGCACCAGGGCAGCACCGTGATGCGTATGGATAAACCGGCCATGGATACCCGTATGCTGATTCCCCTGCTCCTCATGTGGCTGTCCAGTCAGTTTTATTATGGTACTGTGCTCATGATGCGGGCACGCAACGAGGTTCTGGATCGGGAGCGCGATACCGGGTGGGTGAAAGAACTGGCAATGGAGGGTAAATAAATGGGCCTCCCCGATTTTGGCAAATACGCTTTTTATGTCTGGACCTCATACGGGATTGCCGCCTTCGTCATGATCATCAACCTCGTGTTGCCCATGCTGAAGCGCAAGGAAATCCTCAAGACCCTGAACCGAAAATTACGCAGAGAACAGAGTAAATCATGAGAATCATCCCCAAACACGCTCATCGTCGTAAACGTCTTGGCCTGATCCTGCTGTTATTGGCCGGTGTCGGCACATCTGTCGGCTTTGTCACCATGGCGCTCAATGAGAATATGAATCACTTCTACAGCCCGACCGAGGTTGTCGACGGCAAGGCGCCGAAGAATCACACCTTCCGTATCGGAGGTATGGTCCGTACCGGCACGGTAAAACGCAGCAACAGCAGTCTGGATGTGAATTTTGAAGTGACAGACACGGCCAAGAATGTCCAGGTGTTATATACCGGCATCCTGCCTGACCTGTTCCGTGAAGGACAGGGTGTGGTCGCCCAGGGCAAACTGAATGACGACGGGATCTTCGTCGCCTCACAGGTCCTGGCCAAACATGATGAAACCTATATGCCGCCGGAAGCCGGCCAAGCCATTAAAGACGCCCAAAAACTCAAGGCCAGCCTGAAGGAGTAACCCCCCATGATCCCGGAACTCGGCCATTTCGCCCTCGTCCTGGCCCTGTGCCTGGCACTGGTGCAAGGCACCATCCCACTGATTGGCGCACAACAGGGCGTTGTCAGCTGGATGAAACTGTCGCGTCACGCCGCGCTGGGCCAGTTTGTCTTTATGCTCATCGCCTTACTGGCATTGGCCCACGCCTTCATTAGTAATGATTTCAGTCTGGTCTATGTGGCCAACAACTCCAACTCCGCTCTGCCGGTGCAGTATCGGATCTCGGCGGTCTGGGGCGCCCATGAGGGTTCATTGTTGTTGTGGGCCTTTATTCTTTCCTTCTGGACAGTCGCCGTCGCCCTGACCAGTCGCTCTCTGCCACTGGATACCGTGGCCCGCGTTATCAGTGTGATGGGACTGGTAAGTATTGGTTTCCTGCTGTTCATGCTGCTGACCTCCAATCCGTTTGATCGCATTCCGTTGCAGAACATCCCACAGGATGGTCGTGATTTGAATCCGTTGTTGCAGGATATTGGATTAATCTTGCATCCACCCATGCTCTATATGGGTTATGTGGGATTTTCAGTTGCCTTCGCCTTTGCCATCGCCGCACTCATCGGCGGCAAGCTGGACGCCACCTGGGCGCGCTGGTCACGACCGTGGACGGCCACCGCCTGGATATTCCTCACTCTGGGTATCGCACTGGGCAGTTGGTGGGCCTATTACGAACTGGGTTGGGGTGGCTGGTGGTTCTGGGACCCGGTGGAAAACGCCTCCTTTATGCCCTGGCTGGTGGGTACCGCCCTGCTCCATTCATTGGCGGTTTCTGAAAAGCGTAATGCATTCAAAAGCTGGACCGTGTTGCTGGCTGTGTTTGCCTTTTCACTCAGCCTGCTCGGCACCTTCCTGGTCCGCTCCGGTGTGTTGACCTCGGTGCATGCCTTTGCCACCGATCCGGAACGTGGTGTCTTTATTCTGATCTTCCTGCTCATCGTCATCGGTGGCTCACTGCTTTTATACGCCTTGCGCGCCGGCACCATCAAAAGCATCGGCGGTTTCGAACTGTTATCGCGGGAAACCCTGCTGTTGTGCAATAACGTTTTGCTGGTGGTGGCTACCGCAACCATCCTGCTTGGCACCATTTATCCGCTATTTATGGATGCAATGGGCATGGGCAAAATTTCTGTAGGGCCACCCTATTTCAACAGTGTGTTTGTCCCCATCGCGGCAGTCATTGCTGTGCTGATGGGCATTGGCCCTATGGCTCGGTGGAAAAACAACGATTCGTCACGCCTGGGCAGGTACCTGATCCTGCCACTGATGACCAGTGTGCTGCTTGGTGTGGTCTTTACCCTGCTGGTATTCGATAACTATCCTGTAATGGTGATCATCGGCATGATCCTCGCTTTCTGGATTGTCACGACCATTACCCGGGACCTGGTGGACAAACTCTCCGGCAAGGGCAACAAACTGCTCGCCCTGGCAAGTCTGCCACGTCATTATTACAGCATGACCATTGCCCACCTTGGTGTGGCCATGTTTATCGTCGGTGTCACCCTGACCAGCCACTATAGTGTGGAGCGAGATGTGCGCATGGCGCAGAACACAGCGGTGGAACTGGCCGGATATGAATTCAAATTCATGGGCATCGACACGCGCAAAGGGCCGAACTACGAAAGTAATCTGGGTGTGGTACAGGTCACCAAAAACGGCAAGGATGTAGTGACACTCCATCCAGAGAAGCGTTTTTACTTTGTGCAGCAGAATCCCATGACCGAAGCCGCTATCGATGCCGGTCTGTTCCGGGATATCTATGTCTCGCTGGGTGAGCGCCTGCCGGATGGTCAATCCTGGGCGGTGCGCCTCTATTACAAACCCTTTATCCGCTGGATCTGGCTGGGATGTCTGGTGATGGCTTTCGGCGGCCTGCTTGCCGCCACCGACAAGCGTTATCGCCTTCAGCAACGTCGAGCTGCGAAAGTACCTGCCGGTGCAGCGGCTGCAGGAGCCTGATGATGTCAGAGAATAAGATCCGCCCTTTCATTCCACTGATCGTCTTTATCGGCTTGTGCGTGCTGCTCGGTATTGGTCTGGGCCTGAACCCCCGTGAGGTTCCCTCCCCCCTGATCAACAAACCGGCACCGGCCTTTAAACTGCCGCAACTGCACGCGCCGGATCAATTCCTCAGCGAAGCGGATATGAAAGGCAAGGTCGTCATGTTCAATGTGTGGGCCAGTTGGTGTGCCGCCTGTCGTCAAGAACACGGTTTTCTGATGGAGCTTTACAAGCAAAACATCATTCCCATTTATGGGCTCAATTATAAAGATGAAGCCGAAGATGCCAAACGCTGGCTGATCCAGTATGGCGGCAATCCCTATGCAGCCTCGGCCCATGATTTGTCAGGTCGGGTCGGGATTGACTGGGGTGTGTATGGTGTACCCGAGACCTTCATCCTCGATAAGCGCGGTATGATTCGCTACAAACACATCGGCCCGGTGCACTATCAGGTTTGGCAGGAGACTCTGCTGCCCATCATTCAACAACTACAGGCTGAACCATTATGATACTACGCAGACTGCTCAGCGGCCTGTTGCTGCTCGGTTGGGTCATGACAGCACATGCAGGAATCTATGCATTTGAATTTGATGATCCGGCAAAAGAAGCCCGTTTCAAACGACTCAGTGAAGAACTGCGCTGCCTGGTCTGTCAAAACCAGACTCTGGCTGATTCCGGTGCGGGCCTGGCCCTCGATCTGCGCAAGGAGCTGCATCAAATGGTCTTGCGTAATGCCAGTGATGAAGAGATCAAAACCTTCATGGTAAGCCGTTACGGGGATTTTGTACTCTACAACCCGCCGGTGAAATCCTCCACTTATCTGTTGTGGTTTGGTCCCTTCGTGCTGGTGGTGATCGCCCTGGTGATCCTGATCATGGCGATTCGACGTAACAGAGAACGGCCGGTGAAAGCACTCTCTCCGGATGATCTTAAACGGGCCCAACGCCTTCTGGCCGGCAAAGACAAAGAGGTTTAATAATCAATGACGTTATTCTGGGTCCTTGCGGTCCTCATGATCCTGTTGGGTCTGGGTTTTATCCTGCCGCCACTGCTGGCAAAAAAAGAAGAAGCCGAACTTGGCCATGATGAATTGAACATCTCCATCTATCGCCAGAAGCTGGCTGATCTGGATAAGAATGAAGACAACCTCTCTGCCGAAGAACTGCAACAGGCGCGACAGGAGATCGAACAGAGCCTGATCCAGGATATGGATGCGGCGGCCGGTCATAAAACCCATGCCGATGAACCTGCCAAAATGGGACTGGTGATCGGTCTTGCAGTCGCATTGCCGCTCATCGCCCTGCTGTTCTACTGGGTCAAGGCCCCGGTCCAGTTCGAACAAATGCTGGCCTATGATCCGGAGAGCAATGCCCGCCCCGCACAGCGCAATCTGCCGCCGATCCACGAGATGGTGGCCAAGCTGGAAGCCAAGATGCAGCAAAACCCCGGCGATCCCAAGGGTTGGCAATTACTCGGGCGCTCCTATTTTGTCATGGGCCGTTATGACGATGCCGCCATGGCGTATGGCCGCGCCCATGCCCTGGCCGGTGATGAACCCGACCTCCTCGCTGATTACGCCGAATCCCTGGCCATGGGCCTGAACGGTAACATGCAGGGTAAACCGGCCCAGCTGATCGGCCGGGCCCTGGCCAAACAACCGGACCATCCCAAATCACTCTGGCTGGCCGGTGCAGCTGAATACCAAAACGGTAAATTTCAAAATGCTGTCAACCATTGGCAAAGGCTGTTAAGCATGCACCCCGATCCGCAAAGCGATGGGGCCGTCACGCTGCAAAAACGCATCGATGAAGCAAGGGCACAAATGGGTAAAGGCCCGCTCCCGGCAACCACCCTGCAGGCAAAGGCCCCCGCCAACAAGGCTGTCGGCAAGACCCAGGTCCAGGTCAAGGTTGATCTTGATCCCGGCCTCAAGGCCAAAGCCAACGCGGATGACACCGTATTTATTTTTGCCCGTGCGGTACAGGGGCCGCCCATGCCACTGGCCATTGTGAAGAAAAAGGTCAGAGACCTGCCACTGACCGTCAAACTGGATGACTCCATGGCCATGATGGCCAACATGACCATGTCCAGCTTCCCGCAGGTCTATATCGGCGCCCGCATCTCCAAATCCGGCAATGCCACCCCCCAAAGCGGTGACCTGCAGGGCCGCTCTGCACCAATCCAGACCGGCAAACAGACAAAGGTCACTATATCCATCAATCAGGAAGTGTTTTAAGTTTTTGGGGAGACTGCCGTTTAACTAAATAATGAAAGCAGAGCGTCTTCCCAAAAATGCCCGTCTGCCGGCTCTCACCCCGATTGAGCCGGTCACTGACGCACAATTCGAACAATATTATGACCTGCGCTGGCGTGTCCTGAGGGCGCCCTGGAAACAGCCCAGAGGCAGCGAGCGTGACGAGCGCGAGGACGACAGCTGCCATCTCATGGTGCTGGACAATGACGGCCGAATCATCGGTGTGGCTCGTCTGCATATGAATACCCCGCAACAGGCCCAGATCCGCTTTATGGCGGTAGAGACCCGTCAACAACGTCAGGGCATTGGCAAAAAGCTGCTGCTGGCACTGGAAGACAAGGCCCGTGAATGGGGCGCGGAAGAGATCATTTTCGAGGCCCGCGCCAATATCGCCGGTTTCTACAAACGCTTTGGCTACAAGACCCTGGCGCCGGGTAATACCCTGTTCGGCAACATCTACCATTACAAGATGCACAAACACCTGTAAACTCGTCCCATGGAGACAACTGCCGGCTATCGTCGAACGGGGTGGCTACCCTGACTTCTCATCGCCATACCGGTCACCGGGCTACGAAGTAACCATTGCACCTTCCATGCGCAAGGCCCTCAATCTGCTCAAGACCCTGCAACCGGATGTGATCACTGCCGAATTCATCTACTCTCCCATGGACAGTGCCCGCATCAGCAATCTGGAATCCCTGTTCGCCGCCCTGCAATTCAAACAACGTCTTCCACAATTATTGGTCTTTATTGAAAAAGAAGAACTGCACCATCCGGCCAAACTCGATTCCGGTGATCTCAATCTCACCACCCCCCTCTGCCACCCCATCGACGCGGACGTGTTGGAACAGCAACTTGCAACCTATGCCATGAGTGATTCACAGGCCTGAACACATTTTTCACTTCGAAACATAACGCAAAGTCGTAAAGGCGCGAAGAACACAAAATTGATACTATATGTTTAAAGATACCAGCGCAGCACCACCCCCAGGCTGCTGCCGTCAACGACAGGCACCCCGGCGGCCTTGTGCTCAACATGCGTGTAATATAAGGCGTAACCATTATAGTCTGTGTCAAGATATTCCAGCGAGAGACGAACGCCAAGAGCAGGGTCATATTTCCACTCCTGCCCGCTGTTGATATTGGTCAACCTGAGTCGGGTGCCAAGGTGCAAGACCAGCCCCGCCCCGTAGCGCCACTGCCCCTGCGTGTGCAGGGCCATTACATCAATATGGCGTGTAAACCAGGAGGTCTCATTATCACCGGTGGGATTGAGATAGAGACTGGTAAAATTGATGGTCTGCCCCACACTGACCGACAGGGCAAACGTCTCATCCATACTCCACATCATCCCCACCGCCCAACGCAGCAAACCGCCCGCATCCACCTGTTTATCTGCAGGTGCCGTCAGCTGACTCGCAGACGGCACCTGATCACCGCCACCGTGCAGGCCGAACTCCACCGTATAGCGGGCCGACTCTGCCTGTAGCGGCTGCCAGGATAGAAACAGAACAACCGGTAATACCAACCATCGGCTCATTTACATCATACCCACTGTCGATTCTCAGAAATCACACTGGAAATGTAACATTTCCAACCGGGAAAACCAGACAAAAAAATCCGGCAACGCAATTTTCGCAGCACAGCCACAGGACATATGTCGGCAATATTCCTTGTTTATCTTAATCTTTCTTATTGTTTATTATGATGTTTTTCCGGCGTTATATTATTTTCACAACACATTTCAAAACCGGCTGCCCCTGCCTGGTTTGGTGTAATGACTCAACTGTTGACGGCTGCTCCCGGATACGGTTCCGCCATGCCCTCCACGCCTGTTCCGTCACAGGTCATCACATCGCAAACGACTCAGGCAGCTATACTTGAAAAACAAGGAGCACCTCTTTCATGCATGCATCGAAAACAAATCCCGCTTTCTCGTTTGTTGCCTTGCTTGGCGCCACACGACCACCGTTTTTAATTCTTACCCCGGCCTGTGTCTTCCTGGGTTATGCCACCGCCACACTCGCCGCACCGCAGATTGATATGATGTTGTTCCTGCTGGTGTTGGCGGGTGCCTTGTGTGCCCATATCAGCGTGAATGCATTTAACGAGTATTTCGACTTTAAGAGCGGCCTGGATCTGCACACGACACGCACTCCGTTCAGCGGCGGCAGCGGCAGTCTGCCCGCCAATCCACAGATGGCCCGGGCGGTGTTCTATCTGGCTTGGAGCAGCTTGCTTATCACTACCCTGATTGGTCTTTATTGTCTGAGTCTGCGCGGGATTGCGCTGTTACCACTGGGTCTGTTCGGTGTGCTGGTGATCCTGGCCTATACCCCCTGGATCACCCGTCACCCCCTGGCTTGTCTGTTGGCGCCCGGGCTTGGTTTTGGACCGTTGATGGTAATGGGCACGCATGTGGTGCTCAGCGGGGAGTACAACATCTCGGCGCTGCTGGTTTCATTGACACCGTTTTTTTTGGTGAACAACCTGTTACTGCTGAATCAGTTCCCCGATATTGATGCAGATCGCGGTGTCGGTCGTCAACATTATCCCCTGTTGCTGGGCAAGCAAAAGGCCTCGATTATCTTTGGCCTGTTTATGCTTGCCGCCTGGTTACCGATCCTTGTGGGGATGATAATAAAAATACTGCCGATTAATACATTGCTTGGCCTGTTAACACTGCCGGTAGCGATAATCACCGCGATTGCGGTTTATCGGAACCATCACACCATTGAGAAGCTGTTACCCTGGATGGGACTGAATGTTGTCATCAATATCGCAACACCAGTTTTGACAGCAACAGGGATTTTATGGTCGTGAATCTAATACCAATACTCGGGATAGTGACGGTTTGCCGAAAGGTTATTTACCAGTACAGCCACCACTAACATCACCAGCGCGCCGAGAAACACCGGTGTCAATGTATACCAGTAACCCAGTTGATGAATGGAGTCGCCGCCGACCACCGCGATAAGGGCGGTTGCGCCACCGGGCGGATGCAGGGTGCGCGTATAATGCATCACACCGATGGCAATACTCACGGCCAGTGCCGCCGCAAACATGGGTTGCTCCGGCAATAACAGATAAAAACTAACACCCACTACAGCAGAAAACAGATGTCCACCCAGCAGATTTCGCGGTTGGGCAAACGGACTGAGCGGAATGCCATACAACAATACGGCGGATGCACCGAAGGAACCGATCAAAAACAGGCTGTCTTGCAAATGCAAACCCTGCAGGTGGCCAATGAAATAAATCCCGGCAATACCAAAAAATGCACCAATCACTGACCAGATCATTTCCGATACCGGCGCACGCGGCGGACAACGCTTGCCGCCGCGCATTTTGGCAACATAATTTCTGAGAAAAGTAATCACGCTGATACCAACCTGATGTCGAAGTGACGATTAAGCGGAATGGATTTCAACTTCCGTTGCCGTCATATCGCCATCCATGTCGATATAAATATTTGCCACATTGGGCATCTTGTAGAGGATATAGCCGGCCATCATGATCTTTAAATTCTCATTGTCGGTTTCAATTGCCGTGAGGAGTTTATCGGCAGCCACCTGACAACGCTGTGTATCAGACAGTTTATCCACCCAAACACGGCTCATTTGCCAACCCTGGTCCATATCCCGATCCATTTTCTCGAACAACTCAACCGCATCTGAAATTACAAATTCAGGGACATCAATGCGGATCGGTTGTTCGCCGGCAATTACGTTTAAAATCATGAATCTATCCTTTCATTTCCGTACAGATGTGCAAAAATAGCGCTGTATTGTATCCCATCCCGGCAGGAGAGTAAGCCATGATGTTGCAAATTCCCGGCGTATTAAACCCGACTCAACTGGAAACAGTCCGCAATTTATTGTCCAGGGCGCGCTTTGTGGATGGCAAATTGTCCGCCGGCATGGCGGCGAAAAAAGTCAAAAACAACGAAGAACTGGCCGCCGATGCGCAGGAAATCAACCAGTTGAACAACATCGTCATGGGCAGCCTGGTCCAGCATCCCATCTACCAAAGCGGCGCCCTGCCCACCCGTATCGCTGTCCCCTTTTACGCCCGTTACGGCACCGGTAAACAATATGGCGATCATGTGGATGATCCGGTGATGGGACCGCCCGGTCAGCGCTATCGCTCCGATGTTTCCATCACGGTATTTTTAAATGAGCCTGATGAATATACCGGCGGCGAACTGACTATACGCACTGCATTCGGAGATCGTCAGGTCAAGTTACCTGCCGGTGATGCCATTATGTATCCATCTGCCAGCTTACATCACGTCGCTGAAGTTACCCGTGGCGAGCGACTCGTCGCGGTCACCTGGCTGCAAAGTATGATCCGCGATCCGGCCAAACGGGAATTGTTATATGAAATGAATCTGGTCAGGGAAAAACTGCTGCATGAACACGCAAATATGGATGAAACCAAAAAGCTGGATATCTGTTATGCCAACCTGATTCGCATGTGGGCCGAGGTTTAAAAAGAAAAGATTTAACCGTCAAGGCGCCAAGAACACCGAGTATTGAATTCTGCGTAACATTGTTTCACTGCTTGAGATGTGCTCAAAAAAAAGCCCGCTGTCGCGGGCTTTCTTGGATTCGTCATATAATCGACAGATTACATGTTGCGCTGTGAACCCTTTTCTTTATGGGCGATGTCTATCACCTTGGTCGCCAGTTCAGCATACTTCTGACGGTAGTGGTGCAACGGGTGGCCGGCGCCGGCAGTGTCAGTGAAATAGTCTTCAGCTTCAACACCATTAGCGCGTTCGTATTCGATGAATTTTTTCTGCATTTCCAGCATTTCCTGGATCAGCTTCTGCTTATCGCTCATGACTTGTACCTCTGTAAGTACTTGATTTTATTAACCTCAAAAAGAGACGCCGAATTCAATGCCGGAAATATAGCACAGGCACATCGACGTCCCTATATCCATTTTGGCCTAGGGCCGGACATTTCGGCCTAGTAACCGCCTTTACGAGTACTTTGCGGTAAACCTGCAATTTTACGGCCCTGCTTTGAAGGCATTTGCGGGAACATCAGGTACATATCCTTGGACGATACCTTCTTACCCCATTTATTGCCCATATCCTTCAGAATGGTACGCTCATTTGGCTCGTTGCCTGCGTTGTTAAAATGCTCTTCACGCAGATATGCGACAACATCCCAGTGCTCCTGGGTCATTTCGATACCTTCTGCTTCGGCCAGAACCTTACCGACATCTTCGTTCCAGTCTTCCTGGTTTACCAGATAACCATTTTCAGTTGTTTCGATTGTTTTACCGTTTACTTCAATAGACATTATTCTTCCCTCTCTCATATACGCAGATGAAATCGTACAGATTGAAATCGGGCCGTATTAGACCAGATCAGCGGGCCGAAAAAAATACCCAAAGGGGATAGATCAGGCGCTCATCGCACAATTTCGGCCGACAATGGATATATCTTGTTCAGGGAACATAACGCAAAGGTCGCAAAGACGCGAAGAAAACCAGTTACTTTAGCTTTGCATAAAACAGGACCAGTGCCTTATCCTGAAAACAGAGTACTCATTTGCTACATGAGAAAATTAATACGCTTTGCGTCCTCTGCGTCTTTGCGGCCTTTGCGTTATGTTGTGGTATCTGAAAACAGCTAGGATGTTTCCTTGACGGGTTTGATGCCCTTCTGCGGGACGAAGATACCACAGCCCAGGTGCCTGCCCGGTCCGATGCCCCGCTGTTGCAGGCGCACTGAGTGTTCCTTGTCCAGATCGGCCACCATGATGCTGCGTGTCGCAAGATCGCCATCCGGAGTCCGGATAGTATGCTGCTTGCCGGCCATCATTTTTTTCACCGGTATGCCCAGGTCCTTGAGTTGTTCTGCCACGGCCAGCAGGAACTGCTCTTCGCTCTGTCCGGCATCACAGATCACATAGCGTGAAAACAGGATGGTCATATCACTGAGTGGTTTGATGCCTGCTTCACCGACGGTGAGACTGTAGCCGTCGATATCCAGCGTTTTGCCGGTCAGTTGTTTGGCATCATCGATTCGTGCTTTGGGGACACGCAACATCATGCGCGTACGGCGCGACAGGTGCAGGACCTCATTGGTGGGGTCTTCAGGTCTGAGCCAGCCGTTACCCGATTCCGCGACGTGGATTTGATGGATACCGGCCAGTTCCTCTTCAATAATCCAGTCCAGTACAGCATGGATAGCCTGTGACAACGACCAGGCATGTTCCAGCGGCAACATCTTGCAATCCAGTTTAAAAACCAGATCGACAACATCATCAGGCACACTGAATGCTTCTTTGCTTTTTTCCTCTGACCAGAACATGATATCCGCCTATCGTCCGGCCGAAGTGAAGACGGCCTCCAGTTTTTCTTCCCAGTTTTCCGGTGTATCGCTGAACGGTGGTTTGACATCCATACGGAAAAACATTTCACCGCCTTTGGCTTTTTCAACAACGCGTTTTTCCAGATCGGCAAAACTCTCCAGATCATATCCTTCCATCAATACTTCACTTAACCATAACATCAGTTCTATCCTGTAATTTTAAGTCTGCGCCGGTGCATGCAGGAATACATTATGCTGCGCTGTCTGTAGCACACTGCATCACATCGGTGTGCGCAATGCGATCAAAGTATCGCGCTCGATATAAAAGACGTTGTTGCTGTTCGCTGTCCGCAAAGGCCAGTCGATTATGCAACACATTATTCCCCAAATAACCTTCACCCGGTTGCAGACGATGGCGAAAAATCCACGGGTTGCTGTCATCCTCCATGAACGCTTTCATGCAGGCCACAGCCTCACTGGTCAATTTGTCTTCACGCCAAACGATACTGCGGGTACGTGCGGTATAGCGCATGTGCAGGTTACCCTGTGAATCGATGGAAAAAACCGGCCCGCTCTGCGCGGCGCGGATCTCTTCACCGCCCTCATTGTTCGGCGGAATGGTCATCGCACGGGGATGCATTAACGCAGTTATATAGTCGGGATTGGTATCTCTCAAGTGCAAATAGGCAATTTCATGATCCAGCAACAAATTGTCGCCGCCCTGTGCGGCATTGCGCACGCAATGCAGGATCATGCCCCGGATCTGTTCCTCGGGCTTATTATAGTATCCATCGGAATGCCAACTAATGGGACGATTGGTATAGGGGATATAGGCGGTGTGACGACCGCTGTTCATTACTTGCAATGTAGTAATGGCATCTTCATCGGCACACAAATTATTGTCCAGTCTCTCCAGTCCGAAGCGCCGTCCCAGTGCGCGTACGACTTGCTTGCTGCTGATATCGCCGGCGGTAATTCGGTAAACCGCCATATTGGTTTTGCAGCAAAGGTTGAGCAAGGCCTGATATTCCTCATCAGTTAATGCGGTTGCATCCTGCACTTCCACCACTAATTGTGCTGTTTCCGTTGGATAACCGGTCAGTTTTTGCTCACGCCAACGGGTATATTGCGCGATGTTTTCCAGTAAAAAAGGACTGGATTGGTACAGGCTGTGAGAATTTACGTCTGGTGCATGCATGAGATGGCTGCTCTTTCATTCCGCCACGATAATTCAGGATTAAATATCAGCATATTGTAATACAGGCTCGCGCTGATATGCGTCAATTAATTAAATTTATCAAATACGGCCATGAGTATTCACGTCGACTGCAAAGGGATATATAATGCCGCGCCTGAACAAGACGGGTGATATCGTTAACCCCTTGTTTGTATTAGTAGAAATTGATTTTCTGCCTGCGCAGAGTTTAGCGGCAAAAATAAAGAACAAGGCACATGAAGTGCTGATATACCCCATTGTGGATATCACGGGGATAGAATTTCACCCCATTGGTGAGGTTCTCCTCCTCGCCCTGTCGCCCTAGACTTCACGCAGCTACACGTATGGGTTTCAAGGCCGCAGCAATTGCTGTGTCCATAGAAAATTAAATAAACATATTGCCGACAAAACTGGTTACATTCTCAAAGGAGAACACCATGGATAAATCCAAAATTCATCCTACTCCCATGCTCGATGTCCTGGAAGATGGTCCCTGGCCGAGCTTTATCTCCGGGTTCAAGCGCATGCGCGACCAGCACCCCAATCAAAAGATTAACGAAATGGCCAACTCTCTGCTGGGCCAGCTCGAACACTCCTATGAAACCCGCAAGGGTTACTGGAAAGGCGGTACAGTTTCTGTATTCGGTTATGGCGGCGGTATCATTCCGCGTTTCTCTGAAGTCGGCCACGCCTTCCCTGAATCAAAAGAATTCCACACTCTGCGTGTACAGCCACCTGCCGGCAACTACTACACCACTGATATGCTGAACCAACTGGCGAACAGCTGGGAAAAATGGGGTTCAGGTATGGTTACATTCCATGGTCAGACCGGTAACATTATGTTCATCGGTACCACTACTGAAAACACCCAGCACTTCTTTGATGAAATCAACGAATACGGTTGGGACCTCGGTGGTGCCGGTCCTTGCGTACGTACCGCCATGTCTTGTGTCGGTGCCGCTCGTTGCGAACAGTCTTGCGCCAACGAACACGCCATTCAGCGTCACCTGGTAAACACCTTTACTGATGACGTACACCGTCCCGCCCTGCCATACAAATTCAAGTTCAAGGTTTCCGGTTGCCCGAACGACTGCCAGAACGCTATCGAACGTTCTGACTTCGCGGTTATCGGTACCTGGCGCGACGACATGAAGGTTGATCAGGCTGAAGTTAAAGCCTTCATCGACAAGAAAGGTCGTGATTACGTGATCGACAACGTGACCACCCGTTGCCCGACCAACTGCATGACACTGAACGATGACAACACACTGGCTATCGACAACGGCAACTGCGTACGCTGCATGCACTGTCTGAACGTTATGTGTAAAGCCCTGTCTCCCGGTGATGACCGTGGTGTCACCATTCTGATTGGTGGCAAGCGCACTCTGAAGATCGGCGACCTGATGGGTACTGTAGTGGTTCCGTTCATGAAGCTGGACACTGCCGAAGATTACGAAAGACTGGTTGAAATGGCTTCCAGCATCATCGACTTCTTCGCTGAAAATGCGCTGGAACACGAACGCACCGGTGAAATGATTGAACGTATCGGCCTGGTTAACTTCCTGGAAGGCATTGGCATTGACGTTGATCCGAACATGGTCAGCAACCCGCGCCAAAGCTCCTACGTCCGTATGGACGGCTGGGACGAAGAAGCCGAAAAATGGTTTGCTCGCAAAGCTGAACAGGCTGCGGGTTAATCGCCAGGTATCAACGAGATAACAAGAAGTTAAGTCAGGAGATTAAAATGGCACAAGCTCAAATGCGTCATCCTATTGAATCCGGTTGCCCAGACGGCTTCCAGTACATGCATCCAGTGATGCGCCGTAACTACGGCCAGTGGAAATTCCACGAGCATCCCCGTCCCGGCGTTCTGCGTCACGTTGCCAACAGCGGTGATGAAGTCTGGACTGTTAAGGCCGGTACCCAGCGTATCCTTGACGTTTTCACTCTGCGCAAGCTGACTGAAATCGGCGACAAGTTTGCTGACGGTTACGTTCGTTTCACTATCCGTTCCAACATCGAATACATGGTATCCGACAAGAGCAAGGTTGATGCTCTGATCAAAGCCCTGGAAGATGCCGGTTTCGTCGTCGGCGGTACCGCCAACTCTGTTGCAATGATCTCTCACACACAGGGCTGGTTGCACTGTGACATCCCCGGCACCGACGCCTCTGGTGTTGTGAAGGCCATGATGGATGAACTGATTGACGAGTTCAAAGGCCACAACATGCCGAACCGTGTGCATATCACCACTTCCTGCTGCCAGATCAACTGCGGTGGTCAGGGTGATATCGCGATCAACGTTCAGCACACCAAGCCGCCGAAGATCAATCACGATCTGGTTGCCAACGTTTGTGAACGTCCTTCTGTTGTTGCCCGTTGCCCGGTTGCTGCGATTCGTCCGGCCATGGTTAACGGCAAGCCTTCTCTGGAAGTTGATGAGAAGAAATGTATCTGCTGTGGCGCGTGCTTCCCACCCTGCCCTCCAATGCAGATCAACGATGCAGAAAACACCAAGCTGGCTATCTGGGTCGGTGGTAACCACTCCAACGCCCGCAAGAAACCGACCTTCCAGAAACTGGTTGCAGCCGGTGTACCGAACAATCCTCCTCGTTGGCCGGAAGCAACCGCCATCGTTAAGCGCATCCTGAAAGAATACAAGGCCGGCGCCAAGGATTGGGAACGTATCAACGACTGGATCGACCGTATCGGTTGGCCGCGTTTCTTCGAAGTTACCGGTCTGCCGTTCACCAAGTATCATATTGATAACTGGACCGGCGCTCGTAACAGCCTGAATGCTTCTACACACATCCGCTTCTAAGAGGGATTGTTAATATGAAGCTTTCGATTCAGGTAAACGAAGGTCCATATAACCACGAAGCTTCCGTGTCCGCCTTGAATTACACCAAGGCGGCACTGGAAGCCGGTCATGAGATCTTCCGCGTGTTCTTCTATCACGATGGCGTTAATAACGGCACACGTTACACCACTCCACCACAGGACGATATTAATATCGCCAACACCTGGAGTGAACTTGCAGAGAAGCATGGTCTTGACCTGGTTGTCTGTGTAGCTGCTGCCCAACGTCGCGGTATTGTTGATGAAGGCGAACAACAACGTAATGGCAAAGACGGTAATAATATTGCAGCCGGTTTCCGTATCTCTGGTCTCGGCCAGTTGATCGAAGCAGGCATCCAAAGCGACCGTCTGGTTGTGTTCGGAGATTAAGGGGAGACACATGTCAGATATTAAAAAATTCATGTACGTCAACCGCAAGGCTCCTTACGGCACTATTTATGCCTGGGAATCTCTGGAGGTTGTCCTGATCGGTGCTGCTTTCGAACAGGACGTCAGCCTGGCGTTTGTTGATGACGGTGTGTATCAGTTGTGCAAGGGCCAGGACACAACCGGTCTTGGCATCAAGAACTTTTCTGCAACATATCGTGCATTGGGCGATTATGATGTCAGCAAACTGTATGTTGAGAAGGAATCTCTCGAAGCCCGCGGTCTGACTTTAGACGATCTGATGCCTCTGACTTATGAAGATGCAGACGATGACTACGCAGAGAAGGATTCTATCCGTGTTGTCAGTTCACAGGAAATGGCCGAGCTGTTTGAGCAAAGCGATGTCCTGTTCAACTTCTAACGGGGTGAGGTAACTATTATGTCTATATTACATACCGTTAACAAATCACCTTTTGATCGCAACTCACTGGAATCCTGTGTGCGTCTTGCGGCAAAAGGCGGCGCAGTCCTGATGATCGAGGACGGCGTCTACGGTGCCATGAAGGGTACAACAGCATCCGACATGGTCACCAATGCGATGAAGGATCTAACCTTCTACGTATTAGGCCCTGACCTGAAGGCACGGGGTGTAGATGAGGGAAAACTCATTGATGGTGTTAAGGTCGTTGATTACAACGGCTTTGTAACCCTTACGGTAGAAAACGACAAGGTACAGTCCTGGCTGTAACCGACGTTTTTGAAACAATTCATCTGACGAGGAGAAAATACCATGGGTATTGAAGTAAACGGCAAGGTCCTTGAGACCGACGAAGAAGGTTACCTGGCGAACCTTAACGAGTGGACTCCTGAGGTAGCCACTGCTATGGCCAAGGAAGAAGACGTTGACCTGACTGAAAATCACTGGGAAGTAATCAACTTCCTGCGTGAATACTACGAAGAATACCAGATCGCTCCTGCGGTTCGTGTTCTGACCAAAGCTATCGGCAAGAAACTGGGTCCGGACAAAGGCAACAGCAAGTACCTGTACGAACTGTTCCCCTATGGTCCCGGCAAACAGGCTTGTAAATACGCCGGCCTGCCCAAGCCAACCGGCTGCGTATAAGCAGATGTGAGAGGGGGGTTTCCCCCTCTTCCACTTGGCAGACTGCGTAAAAACTATTGCGCTTGACAATCCGGCGTTAAAAAATGGTTCAAAATGCTCATTTACTAACGTGTAAATTCCGCTTTTTCACCATTTTTTGCCTTGACTTGTCTGCGCTCATAACGCTTTTACACAGCCTGGGATAATTTTAAGAATAATTAGAGGAAGGTATAGTGGCATGACAGCTCTGTCGTACTTTTTTGTGTTTTTGTTCTATGCAGCAACTGCCGTGTTTGTTATTGGTGTGGCACGCAAGATCATGCAGTATGCACGTACCCCTGCTCCGTTAAAGATTCCAACCACGCCTGCGCCGGTAACGCAAACAGGTGTGGTTTTTCGTATGGCTCGTGAAGTCGTACTCTTCTCCAGTCTGTTCAAGTCCAATAAATGGACCTGGGTATTCGGCTGGATGTTCCATTTTGCTTTATTACTGGCCTTTGTCCGTCATCTGCGTTACGCCATTTCCTCGGATAACATTCTGTGGCCGCTGATTAATAACAGTCTGGTATTGGCCGCCGGTCAATACGGCGCCCTGGCCATGTTGCTTGGTCTGACCGGCCTGTTCGGTCGTCGCATCTTTGTTGATCGCGTGCGTTATATCTCTGCACCCTCTGACTACCTGATGCTGATCCTGATTTTCGCCATTGCCACCACCGGCGCAATGATGTCCTTTGTCACACATACCGACATTGTACAATTGAAGTCCTTTGTACTCGGACTCATCTGGTTTAACTGGCAACCCCTGCCCAATGATGGTCTGTTGATCACCCATCTGGCGCTGGTTGCCCTGCTGATGCTTATCTTCCCCATCAGCAAACTGCTCCACGCTCCGGGTCTGTTCTTTAGCCCGACACGTAACCAGGTCGACAACCCGCGCGAGAAACGCCATATCTCTCCCTGGGGTCAGGCCATTGATGATGCCGAAGCGAAAGCCAAGGCTTAATTAGAATAACGGTAGACTGAGGATATAAACGTGGCTGATTTTGAAGTCCCAGAATTACAAGAGATTCCCGTCATCCCCAAGCTTAAAGAAGGGGCCATGGCGCACAGCTCGCCGTTCATTTCCAAGGAACAGTTCCAGATTCCGCTGGGCTATCCGGGAGAACTGGTCGAGAACTGGGAAGAGAAGGTCTATGAAAAGATGGATGATCTGCGCAAGCGCTATCGTTCCTTCCAGGTCTATCTCGACGCCTGCGTAAAATGCGGCGCCTGTACTGACAAGTGCCACTACTACCTGGGCACTTCTGATCCGAAAAACATGCCGGTGGCTCGTCAGGATCTGCTGCGCAAGGTTTACCGCGGCAAATTTACTGCGGCCGGCAAGTTCTGGACCAAACTGGGTATGCCCTGGATGGTCGGTGCGGCCGAGATGACCAAAGAACTGCTGGACGAGTGGTACAGCTACTTCCATCAGTGTTCGCAGTGCCGTCGTTGCTCGGTCTACTGCCCGTACGGTATTGATACCGCCGAAATCTCCATGGCTGCCCGTGAAATCATGGACAGTGTGGGTGTGGGCCAGAAGTACTGTAACGAAATCATCGGCAAGGTCTTCAAGATCGGTAACAACCTGGGTCTGCCCCAGCCTGCGCTGGTTGACACACTGGAAGGTCTGGAAGAAGAAGTACAGGAAGATACCGGTGTCGCGGTGAAGTTCCCGCTGGACGTGAAAGGTGCTGACATCCTGCTGGTCACTCCTTCTGCTGACTTCTTTGCCGAACCGCATGTCGACGGTCTGATTGGCTATGCCAAGGTTTTCCATGAAACCGGCGCCAGCTGGACCATGAGTTCTCATGCTTCTGAAGCCGGCAACTTCGGTATGTTCATTGGTTCTTATGAAAATATGCGCCGCGTTTCGCGCCGTATTCGCGAAGCCGCCATTGAACTGGGTGTCAAGCGCATTGTTTTCGGTGAATGCGGTCACGCCTGGCGTATCGCTTACAGCTTCCTGAATACACTGGCCGGTCCGTGGGACTTCCTGGACCCGAACTATCCGGTACCGCAGCACATTTGTGAATATACCTATGATGCGATCCAGGCCGGCAAACTGAAGTTCGATAAATCTCAAAACGACTGGCGCACCATGACCTTCCACGACTCCTGTAACGTGGCGCGTGCCTCACGTATGGGTCCCAAACCCGGTGGTCAGTTTGAAATTCCGCGTGCCGTTATCAAGGCCGTTTGTAACAATTTCCACGATATGCCTGCTGAAACAATCGGTGAAGCCACCTTCTGTTGCGGCGGTGGCGGCGGTCTGTTGACCGATGACCTGATGGAGATCCGCGTCAAGGGTGCCAAGCCTCGTGCTGAAGCCTTGAAGAGTGTTGTGGAAGAACAAGGTGTGACACACATGGCGGCTATTTGCGCCATTTGCAAGAGTCAGTTTACCAAGGTACTGCCCTACTACGGCTTTACCATGGACCAGATTGTCAGCGTACACCAATTGGTGGGTGACGCGATTGTATTAACCAAATCAGATTCAGACGAATAGATAGCTCAGGAGAACTGGCATGGCTACATCCCGTGATGATATGCACAACGAAAAATTGACCTTCCGGAGATTTAAGGACGGTGACGATGAATGGCGTTCAATGACCGCCCGAATTTTCAAGGGCGACAAGTCACACAAGTGCCCGACCTACGTCCACCGCACCCCACCCTGCCAGGGCAGTTGCCCGGCCGGTGAAGATATCCGCGGCTGGCTGGACATCGTACGTGGTATTGAAAAACCCGCCGATGGCATGACCATGCAGGAATATGCCTTCCGCCGTTCTACCGCTGCCAACCCCTTCCCTTCAGTAATGGGTCGTGTATGTCCCGCTCCGTGTGAAGACGGTTGTAACCGTAATCAGGTTGAAGATCACGTCGGTATCAACGCCGTTGAACAATACATCGGTGACACCGCGCTGGATCAGGGTTACAAATTTGCTGCCGGTGCAGAAACAGGCAAGAAGATCGCCGTCATCGGCGGTGGCCCTGCCGGTCTGGCTGCAGCCTACCAGTTGCGTCTGCTGGGTCACGGCGTAACCCTGTTCGACAACCACAAGGAACTGGGCGGCATGATGCGCTACGGTATCCCCGGTTATCGTACTCCCCGTGATGTTCTGGACGGCGAAATCAACCGTATCATCGAAATGGGCGTGGAAACCCGCATGGGCGTCAAGGTCGGTGTCGATGTTTCCATGGCCGATGTTGAAAAAGAATTCGACGCTGTACTGTGGGCTCTGGGTGCACAGGCCGGTCGTCAACTGCCGATCCCGAACGCCGACAAGGCTTCAAACTGCCTGACCGGTGTAGACTTCCTGGAAGCCTTCAACGATGGTCGCCTGCAGCTGGTATCTGAAAAGGTAGTGGTAATCGGTGGTGGTGATACCTCTATCGACGTTGCCTCGGTTGCTCGTCGTCTGGGTCATATCACCAACATCAATGAAAAAGATCGTCCGGAAAACGTGGTACTGGGCCATACCGCCCACGACGTGGCCGCTTCCGCCAAGCGCCAGGGCGCCACTGTTACCCTGATGTCACGTTCACCGATTGAAAAAATGAACGCCGCCCAGCACGAAGTGGACGATGCGCTGCGTGAAGGTGTGAACGTTCGTGGTTGCCTGAGTCCGGTTGAAGTTATCCTGGGTGATGACGGTCGTGCCCGCGCTCTGAAAGTAATCGAACTGGAAGAAGACGGCAAGACTGAAAAAGCCGGTTCTGAATTCGAAATCGAAGCTGACCTGATCGTTGCCGCAATCGGCCAGGGCGGTGACCTGACCGGTCTGGACGGTCTGGGTAATGCACGTGGTCTGATGGACGCCGACCAGCACTATCAGGTGCCCGGCAAGCCCGGTCACTTCGTTGCCGGTGATATCGTGCGCCCGCACCTGTTGACCACCGCTATCGGTCAGGCCTCTATCGCGGTACAGAGTATCGATCACTATCTGAAGTCCGACGAACTGCGCAAACGCCCCAAGGTTGACAAGCACCACTTCAACCTGCTGTCCAAACTGCGTGAAGCCGGCCTGGAACCTGAACATTTCGATGCGACTGTTGGTGATCAGCGTGGTACGTCTGATGCAAAATATGCCATTCACAACTACGAAGACCGTTCTGCTGCGGAAATCATTCCTTCCGACAGACTGTTCCTGGGTCACTTCGGCTTTACACCACGCCTGAAGCGTGAAGAAGATGTACCCAACTCTGATGAAGTACTGGGTCACTTCCAGGAACGTATGAAAGGTCTGAGTGAAGAACAGGCTGTCAAGGAAGCCGACCGTTGCATGAGCTGCGGTATGTGTTTCGAATGTGACAACTGCGTCATCTTCTGCCCACAGGATGCTATCTTCCGTACGCCGAAGAAAGAAGCCACCATGGGTCGTTATGTAACGACTGATTATGCCAAGTGTGTCGGCTGCCACATCTGTCAGGATGTATGCCCCACCGGCTATATCGACATGGGTATGGGTGAATAATAAAAATATTGGGGATAACCAATGGTGTATTTGCAAAGACATATACGCAAACTTGTTACACTGGTCGGGCTCGGCATTTTGCTGAGCCTGTCCCTGACAAGCCAGGCGGCTGATCTGAAGCCTGTCATTCCGACAGCCAAAGGTGGTCAGTGTGTGGAAAAAACCGATGTGATGCGCAAGAACCACATGGAGTTTATTCTCCATCAGCGTAACGACACATTGCGTCGCGGTATTCGCACCAGCAAGCACAGCCTGAAAGAGTGTATTGAATGCCATAATGCACCGGCCAATGACGGTAAAGTCGCCCGCATCAGTGAAAAGGATCATTTCTGCAGCAGTTGTCATACTTTCGCTGCTGTGAAAATCGATTGCTTTGAGTGCCATGCCGATAAACCGGAAGCCGCCCAATATCGAACCTCAGCCAAAGGGGGCCACTAAATGAAACAGGATACCGATATGAATCGTCGCCGGTTTCTGGGTCAGGCAGCTGCAGCTGCAGGTCTGGCCGTTGCTCCCGGCGTTATGCTTTATGAAGTGCAGGCCCGCCCTGCCGGTGAAGCTGCCACCAGCAAACAACGCTGGGGCATGCTGATCGACACCACCAAATGTGAAGTCGGTTGTAACGATTGTGTAACCGCCTGTAAAACAGAAAACGGCTGGGGTGCATCTGAAACCAAATCCTCAACGGAACAACAGGCACAGTGGATTCGCAAGGTGAAACTGACCGACAAACAAACCGGTCATGTGCAATCCCTGCCCCTGATGTGCCAGCATTGCGAGACCCCGCCCTGTGTGGATGTCTGCCCCACCGGTGCCTCCATGAAACGTGCCGACGGTATCGTGCTGGTGGACAAGCACATCTGTATCGGTTGCCGTTACTGCATGATGGCCTGTCCCTACAAGGCGCGTTCCTTCATCCATGAATCATTGAGTGGCCAGAAGGCTCACGCCCCGCGTGGTCTGGGCACCGTGGAAAGCTGCACACTGTGTGTGCATCGCGTTGACAAGGACGGTACACCCGCCTGTGTTGAATCCTGTAATGCCAAGGGCCACAAGGCGATGTATTTCGGTGACTTGAATGACCCGAACAGCGAAATCTCCAAACGCCTCAAAGAATTCGGCGGACAGCAGATTCGTGCAGACCTCGGTTTGAACACCGGTGTCCGTTATCAGGGTCTTTAATAATAAAACCATAAAATCAGGTTGGCAGAATAATGAAAGCAATCAGATATCGTGAAATTGACGGCAACAGTCTCGGTTACTTCGCCCTGGTGGGGATACTGGGATTAATCGTTGCGGCAGGCGGACTTGCAGCCTTGTATATGGAACATAACGGCCACTGGGTGACCGGCATGACCAATCAGGTTGTCTGGGGTATGCCCCACGTCTTCGCCGTGTTCCTGATCGTTGCTGCATCCGGTGCATTGAATGTTGCCTCCATCTCGTCCGTCTTCAACAAGAAGGCATACAAGCCGCTGGCGCCGCTTTCCGCGATTTTGGCTGTTTGCCTGTTGCTCGGCGGTCTGACTGTCCTGGTTCTGGACCTGGGTCAACCGGATCGACTGGTTGTCGCCATGACCAAATACAACTTCAAATCCATTTTCGCCTGGAACATGATCCTTTATAACGGCTTCATCGCCATTGTTGCGGTCTATATCTGGTTGATGATGGAACGCAAGATGAACGTCTACAGCAAGTATGCCGGCTTCGCCGCCTTCTTCTGGCGACTCATCCTGACCACCGGTACCGGTTCTATTTTTGGCTTTATCGTTGCCCGTCAGGCCTACGATGCCGCCATTATGGCGCCGATGTTCGTGATCATGTCGTTTGCCTATGGTCTGGCTGTTTTCATGCTGGTCATGATGGCTTCCTACAAATGGTCCGGTCGTGAACTGGGTGAAGGTACTATCCAGCGCATGAAGAGCCTGCTGGGTGTCTTTATCGGCGCCGTACTCTACTTCCTGCTCGCCTATCATCTGACCAACCTGTACGGTACAGAAAACCATGGCGTGGAAGCCTTCCTGCTGGTTGACGGCGGAATTTATACCAAACTGTTCTGGTACGGCACAATCCTGATCGGCTGCCTGGCTCCCCTGTTCCTGATCTTCTGCCGCTTTACCAAGAACTCGAACACAGCCATTGTGATTGCCTGTATTCTGGTAATCCTCGGCGGTCTGTCCCAGATGTATGTCATCATCATCGGCGGTCAGGCCTACCCGATGGAAATGTTCCCCGGCAAGATCGTTGAGTCCGGTTTCTTTGATGGCGGTGTGAAAAGCTATACACCCACGCTGGCAGAAACCCTGTTGGGTTTGGGCGGCTTTGCCCTGGCCCTGATCATGGTTTCGCTGGCAGTTAAAGTTCTGCGTTGCCTGCCGGTCAGCATGGCCGACAAAGACGTAGACCCGCACTACAAGGCTGAGGCCAAGTAAATTTAAAAGATCAACGCAGAGACACAGAGAAAATACTTGGCTTGGCTTTTCTCTGTATGCTTTGTGTCTCTGCGTATGAAATTAACTGTTAATACACTTAACAGCTAAAAACTCAGTGAAACATTGATTTTCCTCCATGTACTCTGTGTCTCTGTGTTGGGTTTAATCACTATCAACAATGAACCGCCTGTTTATCTCCGCTGCCCACAAGTCTTCCGGTAAAACCACTCTCAGTATCGGTTTGTGCCATGCCTTGCGGACGCGTGGCGAGGTCGTACAGGCATTCAAGAAAGGTCCCGACTATATCGACCCCATGTGGCTGGGTCAGGCCACCGGGCGTCCCTGCATCAATCTGGATTTCTACACCATGCAGCGTGCAGAGATCATGCAGCGATTCACACAATATTCAGACGGTGCCACGATCAGTCTGATCGAAGGCAACAAGGGACTGTATGATGGACTGGATCTGGATGGCTCGAACAGCAATGCCGCACTGGCCAAGCTGCTCGCAGCGCCGGTGGTGCTGGTCATTGATGTACGCGGCATGACCCGTGGTATCGCCCCGCTGCTGCTGGGCTATCAGGCCTTTGATGCGGAGATCAACATCGCCGGTGTGATCTTCAATCAGGTCGGCGGCAGTCGCCATGAGTCCAAACTGCATGCGGTGGTGGAACACTACACCGATATGAAAGTGATCGGCGCCGTGGCCAGGGACAAAAACATGGAGATCAAGGAGCGCCATCTCGGCCTGATCCCCAGCAATGAAGCCCACGCCGCCATGGAACAGATTGCCCGTATCGGTGACAGCGTGGCCCGCCAGATTGATCTGGATTTGTTAAAACAACTTGCCGGAGGCGCACCTGCACCCGCCGTAACAGAGATACCTGTGATACAGACCGGTAAAACCCCGGATCTGCGTATCGGTGTGATACGCGATGAGGCCTTTGGATTTTATTACCAGGATGATCTGCAATCCTTGCGCGATGCCGGCGCCAAACTGATTTTTATTGATGCCTTGCGTGATACCGCACTGCCCCAGATTGATGCCTTGTTCGTTGGCGGCGGTTTTCCGGAATCGTTTTTAAGCGAGCTCAACGCCAACCATTCCCTGCGCAACGCCATTCGCGATGCGATTGAAAACAACCTGCCGGCCTATGCCGAATGCGGCGGCCTGATGTATCTGGCCCGCACGATCCGCTGGCATGATCAGGAATATGCCATGTGTGGTGTTATTCCAACCGATGTGGTGATGCATGAAAAACCCCAGGGGCGCGGCTATACCTGTTTACAGGAAACCGCCGGCCATCCCTGGTCAGCACTGGATTCAAACCAGACGGTAATGGCCCACGAATTCCATTATTCCGCCCTGATTAATACCGATCCCGATCTGACCTATGCCTATGCGGTCAAGCGCGGCCACGGTATAGACGGACAACATGATGGTATCGTTTATAAAAACCTGCTGGCCGGCTACACCCATTTACGCGACACCGGGCAAAACCACTGGACCCGGCGTTTTGTCGATTATATTTATAAATGCCAATCAACCTGACGGAGAGATGCAATGATTACAGTCACCCCGGAAGCCGCTGCACAAATCAAGGCAGCGGCCAAACAAAGCCAGGCCGAAGGTCTGCCCCTGCGCATGGCCGCCACACAGGCTCCCGATGGCAACATTCAGTACGGGATGGGTTTTGCCGATGATGAAACCGAAAATGATCTGACCTTTAAATCGGAGGGAGTCACCATTGTCGTCGCGCCGACCAGTTTTGAGCTGTTGAAGAACACCATTATTGATTATGTTCAGCTTGATTCCGGTGAAATGAATTTCATCTTCAGAAATCCGAACGATCCCAATTTTAAGCAGGTTCAATAAACCAGTCCGTCTGTTACCCGGCACGCCATCTGCTAAAATTGCTGGAACAATAATAACGCCAGGGAGACACCATGCCGGCCGAAAGCAAATCAGAACGGTTTCATGAAATAGATCTGCTGCGCTTCCTGGCGGCCTTTGCGGTCCTGTTGTTTCATTACACCTGGCGTGGCTGGTCAGCGGACAATATGAGTGATGTCAGCTTTACCGGTCTGGGTGAATTCTTCAAATACGGTTATCTTGGCGTTCACCTGTTTTTTATTATCAGTGGTTTCGTCATTCTGATGACCGCCATGAACAAGGATCTGACCGGTTTTACCATCTCCCGTATCACTCGCCTGTTTCCCGCCTACTGGTTTGCCGTGTCACTGACTGCACTCGTAACACTCTGGATTGGCGGCACACGCTATCAGGTGGATATCAAGCAATACCTGATTAATCTCACCATGTTGCACCGGTTTGTTAATGTGCCCAGTGTGGATGGTGTGTACTGGAGTCTGGTGGTTGAACTGAAGTTCTACCTGCTGATCTTCCTGATCATTCTGATCAACCATATCCGATATATCCAGTGGTACCTGTTTGGCTGGCTGGCCGCCTCCCTTATTCTGTTCCATTTCGGCCATATTCCGGTCATCGGCTTTTTCCTGTTTCCCGAATGGAGCAGCTATTTTATCGCCGGGGCGGTCTTTTTCCTGATCCGTCGGGAAGGTATGGATCGGTACAAATTTATCCTGCTGCTCGGCGCGTATTATCTTTCCATGCAAACCCTGTATGCCTCGCTGCATGGACCACCAAACAACGGCCATGCTGTCGAGACCGACACATACCTGATCATTGCCGCACTGGTCAGCCTGTTTTATTTGATCTTTATCGCCATCGCCTTCGGCAAGGCACACATTATCAATCGACCGGGTTTTGTCCTGCTGGGTGCGTTGACCTATCCTGTCTATCTAATCCACCAAAACATCGGCTTTATGCTGTTTAATGTGTTCAACACCTCGGCCAATAAATATATCCTGTTGGCCGCTGTCACCGGGCTGATGCTGCTGGGCGCCTGGTTGATCCACACGCAAATCGAAAAACGCTTTGCCCCCGTTTTGAAACGGGCCCTGATCAGGGTGCTGCCCAAGTCATGAAGTCGCGCCGGCTCATCGTCTTATTTTATGTGCTGGCAGTGCACCTGTTTCTGTTCGTCATCTTCTGGAAGCCCGGTTTCTACCACCGCATCAATCCCTTCAGTAACGAACATACCGTCACCTACGAGATCTTTTATCACAACATGCTGGCCCTGCAGTTGCGCACCGATGCCGTTTTGCAGCGGCGGATCGAGCTTAAACTGAACCCCGCCCCCATCCTGTTTATCGGCGACAGCATTATCCAGGGTATGTGTGTGTCGTGCATCAGTAAGGATGCGGTGAATTTCGGTATCGGATTGGACACGACACATGGTGTGCTTGAACGCATCAGCCAATATCAAACATTGCAGCAGGCCCGCGCTGTCGTCCTTGCCATCGGTCTGAATGACACCCGGGTGCGTAACAATGACGAGATATTGGCCGGCTATCGTGCGATATTGCAGCGCATCCCCCGCCACATCCCGGTCATTTTCAGCGCGGTATTACCCATCGCCGCTAACCCGCGTTGGCCCGGTGACACCAATGACCGGATCAAGGCATTGAACCATGCAGCCAAAACTCTCTGTGCGACACGAACCGGTTGCCACTTTGTGGACTACAGCAAGGCGCTTGCCACACCGCACGGCCGGCTCGCACCGGACAAACATGTCGGTGACGGCATCCATCCAAACACTGACGCCTATCAGGCACTCATTGCCGAGTTCAAATTCACCCTCATCCAGATCGGTTTAATCAACCCGGAATATATACACTAACTATCTGTTTTCATTCTATTTTTTAACCTTGCCGGCGCAGGCAGGCAACGGCAATTTTCACAGATAAATTGGCCTGTTCTGCATCAGAATCTGTTAATATTCAACAATCTGTGTAACGAGAAGTCAGCCGGTATGGAAAACGCCACCACCGAACAGACAGAAAAGCCGATCCTCGGCCTGCCGCTGGAGGCACGCAGCGCGCACCTGCACAAGGTCCTGTTTCATGGCCTTTGGCGCAGTCGTCTGTGCGTGATGTTTCTCTCCCTTTGTTCTTCCATTCTGCTGCTTGGTCTGCTCAGTCTGTGGGGCAAGTCGCTCAAACCCGAGTATCTCTATGGCGGCATTACCCTGCTCACCGTCTCGTCACTGGGTCTGCTGGGTATTCTGTTCTACCGTATTCAAAACACCCTGCTCGCACCACTCACCCAACTGCGCAACTGGGCGGTGGAAATGCATGCCGGTAATCTCTCCTATCGTCTGCCCACCGATTATCCGGGCGAATTCGCCAAACTGGCGGTAGACATCAACCAGCTGGCGGAAAATCTGCAAAACCTGTCGGAAGACATGCACAGTCAGGTACGCAAACAGACACGCTACATTGAACAGAAAACCCGCTCGCTGGAGATCATCTATGACGTGGCCGCGAGCATTAACGTCTCCCGTGATCTGGAAGACCTGCTGACCCGCTTCCTGCACACCCTGAAAGATGTCGTCCATGCCCGTGCTGCGGTGGTGCGTCTGGTCACCGATGACGGACAAATGCATCTGGTCTCCAGTATCGGGCTGGATGAAGACCTGATGTCACGCGAACAGTTGATCCCCTCCGAAAGTTGCCTGTGCGGCAGCGCCTACAATGAGGGCAAGGTATTATTCCAGAGCGACATCAAGGAGTGCGACAAGATTGTCGGTCGCGCCTTTTTTGGCAAGGAAGATGTAGGCATGGTGGTCGTACCCTTGCAATACCGAGATCGCACCCTGGGTGTTTATAACCTGTTTGTCTATCGTGACGATTATGTGGATCCCAAAGGTATTGAAGATCTGCTCACCAGTATCGGCCGACATCTGGGTATGGCCATCGACAAGGCCCGCTCCGATGACGCCTATAACCGGTTCTCCATCATGGAAGAACGCACCCGCATCGCTCACGAACTGCATGACTCACTGGCCCAGACGCTGGCCAGTTTGCGTTTCCAGGTACGTGTACTGGATGAAACCCTGCGTCAGGGTCGTGAACAGGCCGTCTGGCATGAACTGGAACAGATCGAGATCAACCTTGATGAAGCCTACGCCGAACTGCGTGAATTAATCACCCACTTCCGCGCCCCCATCGATCACCGGGGTCTGGTGCCGGCGGTGGAACATCTGGTGGATCGATTCCGCAAGCAAACCACCATCCATGTCTTCCTGCAAAAAGAGTGGAACCTGCTTCACCTGCCGCCCAGCACCGAAGTACAGGTACTGCGCATCATCCAGGAAGCATTAAACAACATACGAAAACACAGCGAAGCGCACAATGTCCGTATCCTGTTGCGCAGCGATCCCAGCGGTAACTGCATGATCCTCATTGAGGACGATGGTGTCGGTATCGCTGTCAGCCAGGGTGATGAAACCATCGATCACTATGGCATGCATATCATGTCCGATCGCGCCAAACAGATTGACGGCGAATTACGCATCGAAAGTGAACCGGGTGAAGGCACCCAGATTATTCTGCAATTCAAACATGCCACTCATCATAAACCTGTCAGTATTGAGGTAACACCACCCGTGAAGCGAGTCATCAAATGAGCCTGCGCGTCCTGTTAATCGACGATCACACCCTGTTCCGCGTCGGCCTGGAAGGCCTGCTCTCCAGTCGAGGTATCGAAGTTGTCGCCTCCGTCAACAGCGGGCAGGAAGGCAAACAACTGGTGGCGGAACTCAAGCCCGATGTCATCCTGCTCGACATGCGCATGCCCGGCATCGATGGTCTGGGCGTCTTGAAAATGTTACGTGAAGATGGTTTGGCCATGCCCATCGCCATGCTTACCACCAGCAGTGAGGAAACCGATCTGGTGGAATCCCTGCGTGCCGGCGCACAAGGCTATTTGCTCAAGGATATGGAACCGGACGATCTGGTATTGGCATTGCGCGACATCGTTGCCGGGAAAACCGTGGTCGCCCCGGATCTTGCCCCCATCCTCGCCAAAGCAGTACAAGGCAAAAGCGATGAACCGGCAGGCAATGAAGCCAGTCCGTTTGACGACCTCACCCCGCGTGAAACCGAGATCCTGGGGCTGTTGGCGGAAGGCCAAAGCAACAAAGCCATCGCCCGCAACCTCGGCATCTCCGACGGCACCGTCAAACTCCACGTCAAAGCCATCCTGCGCAAACTCGGCGTCCACTCCCGCGTCGAAGCGGCGGTAATGGCCGTGGAACAGGGCTTGCAGCGTAGTTCTGTATCATAAAACCAAAACCTCAACGCAGAGACGCGGAGGCGCAGAGAAAACCATATAAATGATATTTTCAATAACACTATCACCCATGCAGTAAACACATCGAAAATAAAATATAAAAACCTCTGCGTCTCAGCGCCTCTGCGTTAAAGATCTTTAAAAATCAGGATTACTACATATGAAAACCTTTACCCAACTTGTTGATGAATGTTTGCAACATATCCAGGAGCTCTTCCCCTGGGATCTGGCAGAAAAGCTGGAGAACGGCAAACCGTTGATTATTGACGTACGAGAACCGTACGAATTCGACGCCATGCATATCGAAGGTTCTATCAATGTGCCGCGTGGTATTCTGGAAAGCGCCTGTGAATTTGATTACGAAGAAACTGTGCCGGAACTGGCCAAAGCCAGAGATAAAGAAGTCATCATCGTCTGCCGCTCCGGACGCCGCAGCGCCCTCGCCGCACTGGTCATGCAGATGATGGGTTATGGCAATGTGCTGTCCCTCAAAACCGGCCTGCGCGGCTGGAATGAATTTGAACAGCCCATGCTCGACAAGGACGGTAAAACAGTGGACATCGATGATGCGGATGAATACTTCACCGCCAAGCTGAAACCGGAACAGTTGAGTAAAAATTTATAACCTTGCCATTTATCCCCTCCCCCTGCAGGGGTTGGGTTAGGGTCGGATGATCAGAGAGTCTTTTACATTCCCGTGCTCCGTGGTGGAAGCATACCCAGTCCTCTCTCCATTCAATTCCATCTCCAGCCTTTCATTGTTTCACTTATCTGATACGCTTATATGCAATATCTGTATTAGAGATTTAGCAGTGAGAAAAACCATTATTTTTTTATTGTGTTTGAATATATTTCAGGCAGGACTAAATCCCGCTTATGCCGGCCCCACCGGCTCTGAAAACAGTGCAACCATAACCAGCACAACAGTTGACAATAAACCAGTAACAATCAGTCAAACCCTTCACAAAAAACAAAACGACACCTGGCAGGATTGTCAGTATTACGAAGCAAGCTCAGAGAATATTGACAGGCAGATATATAATAATATTGCACAACATGCACCACTCGCAAAGGCAATGATTGACAACGAAATTTCTATAAGCAAAAAACTTTGCGGTACTGCAATCAACCATTATTCCGTGCACGCCATTCTTGGATTTTTATTACAAGGGAAGACAGTTGATGAAAACGGAACACTGGATGAAATGAATCTGGACAGATATACCCCTGCAGCCATACATGAATACGCACACAGCTACACAGCAACACAGCAACATATTTATATAATTATCCAAAGACAAAATCACCACCGTCTTATATGATGACGTTACATCTTGACGGTGAAGGCGATATTAATGTGCCGGTCGGCAAATCCTTTCCATCACGTATTGTTGCTGACAAACTTGGTGAACAATTCAAAACCAGTCGATTTAACACCTATTTGAACTCTGGCCGTGCCCACGCTGTCCAGCAAGACGGAATATACGGCCTGCTTAATGAATTCAACGCCTACTACCATGGTGTCGTTGCCTATAACAGCATAAGAAAGAAAAAAATCTGGAAAAATTATATCAACAATGACACTTGCGAGCCATTCTATGAATTAAAGCTATGGATTCTTGAACATATTTTGATATCAAAAGAAAAATATCCGGATATCTATCAGGACTTAATCGGCAACAAAACCTACTTTCACGCCTTTACCAATATACACGACAGATTTGCCCGACTCTGCACATATCGCATGAACCTCAAGTCAGCAGCGGGTAAAGACAAAATGCTGAAAGATTATAAACCCTATATTGACAGACTGAATTCGGAACCTGTTAAGTCTGTAATGAAACAAACGTATTTATGGGCAAAATAAAACAATAGATTATCTGACTTTCCCTGATATTTTCACCCGGACAGATACCCATTGGTTTTCCAACAACTTGATACACTGCATGGGATTAAAATGGTTATATACGCAAATTGCCGGTATTGCGCTTGCAGCTGACAGAGCCGGATTCCGGCCTACGCCGGAATGACGAAGGGTTATTTTTGGCTGGGGGATTCTTATAAATAGTGCTTGCGATCTTTCCGCTTCCCTGTCGGTCCGGCCTGTTGCACGACTCTGGCGTGGATGGCGTCGAAGGTGATTTCACGTTTTTCGTGCAGATAGGCTTCGTTGAGCGGCTGGATGTAGTAGCGGCTTTCTTCGATAACCAGTTGGCGGAAGATGGGGCCGTTTTCAACGATGGCGACGACGTAGCATTCATGGGAGACGGCGGCGGAACGATCCAGGATGATAATATTTCCTTTTTTGAATTCCGGTTCCATGCTGTCATCCATCACCTGCAAAGCGACAGGTTCACTGCCACCGCAACTGCTCTCTTCAAACATCTGCTTCATTTCATCATCGTTCATAGTGCTGCCTCTTTTAAACTGTTCTCATAACTTTATTACTGAAAGACATTTCACGTTTTTGAATATAACGCTGAGCACGCATAGGCGCGGAGAACGCGGAGTTTTTATCAATGTATTTCTCTGTGTTCTCTGCGTCTCTGTGATCTCTGCGTTATTATTTATCGCCACTTTAAACATCCTGTACTACCGTTTCAGTTTTTTCTTCCTGTTGCAGTTGCCAGAGGTGGGCGTAGAGGCCGTGTTGTTCCAGCAAGCTTCGGTGTGTGCCCCGTTCCACGATTTTACCACCGTCCAGCACCAGGATTTGATCGGCGTCGATGATGGTTGACAGCCGATGGGCGATGACCAGGGTGGTGTGGTTGGCGGCGACTTCGCTCAGTGCGGCGAGGATGGCCTTTTCCGCCTGTGAGTCGAGGCTGGAGGTGGCTTCGTCGAAGACGAGTATTTTCGGGTTTTTCAGGATCACGCGGGCAATGGCGACGCGCTGTTTTTCACCGCCGGAGAGTTTCAGGCCCCGCTCGCCAACCATTGTGTCATAGCCGTCCGGCAGGCTTTGGATAAATTCGTGGATGTGGGCCAGTTTTGCCGCTTGCATGACCTGTTCTTTATCTGCATCCGGTTTGGCGTATTGCAGGTTATAAAAGATCGTGTCATTAAACAGCACGGTGTCCTGTGGGACGATACCGATCACTTCGCGCAGGCTTTGTTGCGTGACTTGCGCTATGTCCTGATCGTCAATGGTAATCACACCGTCGTTGATATCATAAAAACGAAATAACAGGCGTGCCAGCGTCGATTTGCCTGCCCCGGACGGACCAACCACCGCCAGTTTTTGTCCCGGTTCGATCTCAAAGCTGACGTTGTCGAGGATCGGTCGTTCCGGCTGGTAGGCGAAGCTGACTGCTGTAAAGCTGACCTTGCCTTCCTTGACGGTGATGGGTTGCGCGTCCCGGTTATCCCGGATCTCCGCCTTGCGATCCAGCAGTTTGAACATCAGATCCATGTCGGCCAGGGCGTATTTTAACTGACGATAGACGATGCCGAGGAAACCCAGCGGGATAAACAGTTGCAGCATGAGGGCGTTCACCAGTACCAGATCACCGATACTCATCTGCCCGCTGACCACCCCCTGCCCGGCAAAGACCATGATAATGGTGACACCGATGGCGATGATAGAGCCCTGACCGAAGTTAAGCAGTGACATGGAGGTCTGACTGCGTACCGCTGCCTGTTCCCAACCACTCAGGGTCTGGTCGTAACGTTGTCCTTCCAGTTTTTCGTTGTTGAAATATTTAACGGTTTCATAGTTGAGCAATGCATCCACCGCCTGACCGTTGGCTTTGGAATCCAGCGCATTCATTTCGTGGCGAAAGTGCATGCGCCATTCAGTGATCAGAAAGGTAAAAATAAAATAGATGACCACGGTGGAGAAGATCACGATCGCAAAACGGGTCGGGTATTGGGTAAAAAGAATGGCTGCCACCAGGATGAACTCGGCGATGGTGGGAAGGATATTGAAGACCATGTAATTCAGGATGGAGCTGACACTGGAAGCGCCTCGTTCCAGATCACGGGAGATATTGCCGGTGCGTCGATCCAGGTGAAAACGCAGTGAAAGTCGATGCAGGTGGTTAAAGACGTTCGTGGAGATACGCCGCATGGCGTGATAGCGGACTTTTGCAAAGACGGCATCACGCAGTTCGTTGAACAGGCTGCCCGCCAGACGCAGTGCACCGTAGGCAATTAACAGGGTCAAGGGCAGGATCAGTATGCTCTCCCCTTTTACCCCCAGCGTGTCCACCACCTGTTTCAGGATAAAAGGCACGCCCACGATCGCCATTTTCGAGGCAACGAGGCACAGCAAGGCAAACAGGACACGCCCCTTGTAATCCCAGATAAAGGGCAGCATACGTCGGAGGTTCCGGCTGTCTTTGCGTTGGGTGTGCGGATCGGACTCGTAGCGTATGTAATGGCTCATTCGATATCTATTGCTGTACCCCGGAAAAGGCGTATTATCGCATGATTAACCGATGGAAAATATCGGAAACCCAAAGGGTTAATCCTGTATAGACTGAGATATATGCGATTACCGACTCAACGATCCCCGCTCTCCCTTCCCGCCATGACCTGTTTGCTTGCGGTGATCTTGCTTGGCGCCTGTAGTGATGCCCCGGATAAACAGGCCAAAAAAGCCAAAGGCAAGCAGGTCGAAGTGACCAATGTGGCCCGCACGCCGATCCAGGTGACCCGTATTATTGCCGGCAGTCTGGAGGCCACGCACAGTGTGGAGATTTTTAACGAGGAACAGGGCCGAATTACCAGCCTGCCCCTGTTCGAGGGCGACCGGGTGGAGAAGGATGCCGTCCTGGTGGAACTGGACAGCAGCCTGATACAGGCGCAACTGGACAAGGCCAATGCCACGCTCCGGCAAGCTGAGCTCGACCTGAAGCGGATCAGACGTCTGATGCCCAGCCAACTTGCCTCGGAAGACCAGTTGGCCAAGGCCAATACCAGCCTGCTGCAGAGCAAGGCGGAAGTGACCCTGCTGGAGACCCGACTGGCCCACACCCGTATCCGCGCCCCCTTTGCCGGCAGTATCAGCGCCCGTTACCGGGAACCGGGTGATGTGGTGCCGATCCACACCCATATCCTGAGCCTGATTGATCCCACCACCCTGAAAGCCCGCTTCAAGGTCTCGGAGATCCTGCTGGCCAATATTCAAAAAGACACTCAGGTGGACCTGCGTATTGATGCCCTGGGGGATACCCGCTATCCGGCCCGTATCCTGCGGGTCCATCCGGTGATCGATCCCCTGACCCGACAAGGGGTGGTGGAGGTGGAACTGAATCCGGTCCCGGCCGGGGCCTTGCCCGGCCAGCTCTGCCGACTCTACCTGACCAGTGTTACCAACCCGCTCAAGACCATTCCCCTGGCGGCTCTGCGTCACGACGCACGGGGTGAATATGTGTTTCGGGTGGACAAGGACATATCACGACAGACCCGGGTCAAGACCGGTCTGCAACTCAATGATCGGGTGGAGATCCTGGAAGGGCTGGAGACCTCGGACCAGGTGATCGTCAAAGGGATTATCGGCTTGCGTGACGGGAAACCCATCGAAATCGCCCGCACGATTCCGTTTGATGGCGGTTTGCCGCCGCCGACAACCCCGGCTGCACACGAACCAAAGCAACCCGCCCCGGTTCCCTCCGCCACCGCGCCGGCAACCCCGCAACCCTAGGTCAGACGTATGCAACGACGTTTCAGGACAGGTGGATTGGCGGCGTGGTCGATTCGACGTCCTGTCAGCGTCGTCATGCTCACCCTGGCGGTGATCATGCTCGGTCTGTTTGCACTGCAACGGCTGGGGATCGATCTGCTGCCCCATATCATCTATCCCGAGGTCCGCGTCCGGATCCGTGAGCCGGGCGTTCCCGCGCAGATCATGGAGGATCGCATCACACGACAACTGGAAGAACAGTTGGCCATCACCGAAAACGCGATCACGGTGCAATCGGATACGGTGGAGGGTGAAAGCACGGTCAATCTCAGCTTCCCCTATGGCACGGACATCGACATTGCCCTGCGTGATGCCAGCACACGACTGGACCGCGCCAAACGATTTTTGCCTGATACCATTGATCCACCGGTCATTTATAAACTGGACCCGTCACAGATCCCGGTTCTGGAGTTTGCCATCAGTTCCAATCAGCGGGATTCTGTTGCCTTGCGTGACTGGGTGGATTACGACTTCAGCCGCTGGTTTTTGAATCTGCCCGGTGTCGCCTCCACTGAAGTAGGGGGTGGTTTGGCCAAAGAGATCCAGATCACCGTTGATCAGGAACGACTCGCCGGTCTGGGCCACACCTTCCAGGAGCTGGCCGCCTTGCTGGCAGCGGAAAATCAGGAATCACCCGGCGGCCGGATCAATACCGCCGGTCGGGAATACACCATTCGCACCTCCGGCCGTTTCAAGGACGTGCATGATCTGGCGGCCTTGCCGCTCTGGTTCAGTAATGCCGGCAAACAACACAAGATCATTCGTTTGGGTGATGTGGCCAGGGTGGTGGCCACTCATGAAGAAGAACGGCTCATCGTCCGACTGAACGGTCGTTCCGCTGTCAAATTGTCTATCCAGAAACAGCCGCAAGCCAATACCGTTGCCGTGGTGGATGCGGTCATGGCTCAACTGGAGTTTCTGCGACAACAAAAGGTAATACCGGCAGATATCCAGATCACCCCGGTCGGCGATCAATCCATCTTTGTCCGCCATGCCTTGCGTAATGCCGGTCTGGCGGCACTCTCCGGCGCCATCCTGGCCATGCTGGTGGTCTACCTGTTTTTGGGTAATGTCAAACGCACACTCATCATCGGCAGCGCCATCCCCATCGCAATCATGGTGACGTCGGTGCTGATGGCCTTTGGCGGTCTGACACTGAACATCATGACCCTGGGCGGTCTGGCCCTGGGCATCGGTCTGTTGGTGGACAACACCATTGTGATGCTGGAAAACATCACCCGCCATCAACGTCAGGGGGAAGCACCAGCCGATGCCTCGGAGAATGCCGCATCCGAGGTCAACAGTGCCATTGTTGCCGCCACCAGCACCAACCTGGCCGCCATTCTGCCCTTCCTGTTTATCGGCGGTCTCACCGGCCTGCTCTTTTCGGAACTGATTTTCACCCTGACTGCGGCGATAATTGCTTCACTGCTGGTGGCGGTTACGCTGGTGCCCAGTCTCGGCGCCAGAGTCACCGACAGCAGCCGGGTTTCGCCGGGCGTTGCCCGGTTACGCACCACTGTTGACAGCCGAATTATCAAACTGCAAAACCGCTACAGCAGTTTCCTGCAAACTTTTTTACAAAAACCACTGCAACCCCTGCTTGTCTGCGGAATTGCCCTTGCCTTGAGCGCACCGTTCTTTTTTGTAAGTAAATCAATCTTTCTGCCCAAAATGGATGAAGGCCAGGTGCAGATCGACATTACCGGTGATCCCGGCCTGCAATTAACCGAAATGGATGGCGCCGTTCGCAAGCTGGAAGCGTTGTACCGAAAACAACCGGAAGTTGTCTCAATCTTTGCCACCGTGGGCGGGCGGATATTTGGTCGCTCCCAATATCAGTCCAGCAATCAAAGTCGCATGGATGTACAACTCATTCCGGGAACGAACAGTGAAGCCTGGGTCAAACGCATGACCGGTGCGATCGATAAACTCAAACTGGTGGGCTTTAAGGTTCGGATGCGTGTTACCGGCGTGCGTGGTGTCCGCACCAGTCGGGGTGATGATGATTTAAGTCTGCGTTTACAGGGAAATGATATTGAGACACTGAACCTGTTGGGTGACAAAATTGTTGACCTGTTGGAGGGCACGCCCGGCCTGCGCAACCTGACCCACAGTTATGAAGATACCCGAGAGGGGATCACGATCGAAATAGATCGGGAACGCGCCGCCGACCTCGGTATGCGAACCAGTGACGTGGGGACGGCCTTGCAAGTGGCACTGGAAGGTCTGGTGGTTTCCGAGTTTATCGATGGTGATCGGGAATATGAGATACGACTGCGTACACCTAAAAACGTCACCACCAATCTGGAGAGTCTCGGTAACACCTTTGTCGGCCTGCACCAGGGACAACCGATTCGCCTGCGCGATGTCGCACAATTAAAACTTGAGCTGACACCGGCCCGCATCAAGCGTGATCAACAACGCCGCATTGTTGAAATCAGTGCCAGTCTGGTCGAAGAAACGGCGCTGTCTGATGTTATGCAGGAGGTCAACCGACGATTGACCGGACTGGAATTACCGGCCGGTTATACCCTCTACGATGGCGGCGCCCTCAGCACACTCAAGGAAGGGGAACAAATGGGGATCATTCTGTTGATACTGGCATTGTTCCTGGTCTTCGTTGTCATGTCGGTACAGTATGAATCACTGCGCAACCCGCTCGTCATCATGTTGAGTGTCCCGTTCTGTACCATCGGTGTAGCCGCCGGCCTGTTTTTATTTTCCATTCCCTTGTCCATGCCGGTCTGGCTGGGACTCATCATGCTGGCGGGTATCGTGGTAAATAATGCGATTGTGCTGGTGGAACAAATCGAAATTGAACGGGAAAAAGGCACGACTATCACCGATGCCATTATCGAAGGCAGCCGTTTACGCCTGCGTCCCATACTGATGACCACCCTGACTACCGCAGTCGGTATGTTACCATTGGCCCTGGGTTTGGGCAGCGGTTCTGAAATGTTACAACCTCTCGCTGTTGTGATTGTCTGTGGTTTGTTGTTTTCCACATTGGTCAGTCTGTTGCTTGTCCCCATGATCTACTTCTTGTTGCAAGGCAAAAAACATTCGCCAACAGAACTCACCGACATTGATACAAACAAACTATATTTTTTGCGTGATAAGCAATAACCATTCGAATTCACCGATTTTATATCGCTGTCAAGATTAACAAGATTTAACAAAAAACCCGCCTTTACCAGTCGATATTCATTTACTCTTTAAAGTAAAGTAGCACCGTCAGCACCAGCAGCTTTTCATGACACAATACGTTAAGGAATTCTTTATGCAGCAGGCTACAACCAGGCAATTAATGGCGAGTGACAAGCGAATCCTTATTATTGATGACGATCTGGAAATCAGTTCGCAAATTAAAAAATTTCTGGAAACAGAAGATGCTGCTTATAGCGTTGAGGTCGCTGCCAACATCAGTCAGGTCGACAACCTGTCCGGCCGTTTCAGACCGGATATCACCTTGATAAATATAAAAAACCCTTCGGAAAAAAGCCTTGCGTTGATAACTCAGCTAAAAACCTACAATCCGAATATGGATTGTATTATTCTGGCATCACAACCACATATCAACAACATGACCAGAAGTAACCTGCAGCTGGTATCCGATATCCTGTTTAAACCACTGGATACGTTCAAATTGCTGCACAGCCTTGAACTGTTATTCTCACGCCAATCCCTGCAACGGGAAAAAGAGGCCACACTGAGAAAATATGAAACATTGTTTAACGAAAATGATGCCATTATGTTTCATCTGGCAAAAGACGGTATGGTGCTGGATCTGAACAGTGCAGCCGTTAAGCTGTTAAGCAATGACAAACAGGAAATTATCGGCAAGGCCCTATGGTCAGGCAGGGTTACCGATCTGAATCCGGAATTCAGTCGCAAGCTGCAGGATGTTTTTCAAAACGTGCAGGCTGCAGACAGTCGCTTTGAAACGACCATGAACGACATGATTTGTGAAAAAAGACTGTTCAGTTTCAATCTGAAAAAAGTCGGTGATATTTCCAGTAACGATACGGAATATCTGCTGGAAGGCAACGACATCACTGAACAGCGATCTACGGAACAAAAAATTCGTCAGCTGTCTTATATTGATCACCTGACCGGTCTGTGCAACCACGCCTGGTTTTACCAAACGGTGAGTCGCGCTCTGACAAATGCCTCGCGCCACCGACGGTGTTGTGCCATCTTGTCCATTAACATCGACAACTTCACTGTCTTTAATGAAACTTACGGTACACATGCCGGTGATGAAATGCTTATTGAGATTAGTCGCCGTCTGGCTTCCTGTATTCGGCACGGCGATATTGCTTCGCGCCGCAGCGGTGACAACTTCACTTTATTTCTGGATGAGATTTCTGATGAAGAAGATGCAGGTCTGGTGGCACATCGGGTATGCAAGACCATAGCCTATCACTCGCCGCTGGATCAGGAACACCCGCCGGTGACAGCCAGTATCGGTATTACAATCTTTCCACAGGATGGCAAGGATGCACGCAGTCTGATCACCGGCGCAGACAAAACCATGTCAAGCACCAAACAGGACGGTAAAAACAGTTTTCGCTTTTACCATGAGATCTAGACACTGACTGGACTATTGTGCCGCCGGGAATTTGGCCGAATCTTCACCGGCCGGATCAAACCAGGCCAGCTTGTTATGTAACTGCACCACTTCACCCACAATGATCAGTGTGGGAGGTTTCACATCCCGTTGATGTACAAGATCGGGCAATGTCTTTAGATTACCCACATGCACTTTCTGATTCTGGGTTGTACCCTGCTCGACCAGTGCTGCGTGTGTATCGGCTGACAGGCCATGGGCAATCAGCTGTTTGCAGATCTCGTCCACCCCGTGCAGCCCCATATAAAAGACAATGGTCTGACCGGGATGGGCCAGTGCCTTCCAGTTGAGATTGATCGTCCCGTCTTTCAAATGACCGGTGACGAACATGCAAGACTGGACATAATCGCGATGGGTCAGCGGGATACCGGCATAGGAGGCGCAACCGGCAGCGGCGGTAATACCGGGTACCACCTGGAAACTGACCCCCTCTTCCATCAGGGTCTCAATCTCTTCACCACCGCGACCAAAGATAAACGGATCCCCCCCTTTCAGGCGCAACACCTTCTTGCCTTCTTTCGCCAGACGCACCAGCAGGGCGTTGATGTTCTCTTGCGGGATGGTGTGTTTGTCTTTCTCTTTCCCGGCATAAATAAATTCTGCATCACGGCGGACCAGATCCAGCACCGGTGCTGAAACCAGACGATCGTAGACCACCACATCAGCCTGCTGCATCAAACGCAGTGCCCGGAAGGTCAACAGATCCGGATCACCCGGACCGGCGCCGACCAGATAGACCTCACCCCGTTGCGCGGGTGGTTCGGCCTTTTCCACCGCCTCTTCCAGCGCGGCACGGGCCTTTTTGTCCTGGCCGGCAATCAGCATTTCCGCCACCGGCCCTTGCAGGATCTGCTCCCAAAACACGCGAATATCCTGCCCGGCGAGTTTTTCTTTTACTTTGCCGCGAAATTCATCCACCAGCGCGGCCAGACGACCATAGGCGGCGGGGATTAGCGTTTCCAGTTTGGCGCGCAGCAAGCGGGCCAATACAGGAGAGGCGCCGCCGGTGGAGATGGCGATCTGTACCGGTGTACGATCGATAATCGAAGGCATGATGAAGCCACAGAGTTTGGGATTGTCCACCACATTGACCGGGATCCCGCGTACCTTGCACAGTGATGAGACCTCGCTGTTTACCGCTTCATCATCGGTTGCAGCAATGACAATCTGTTTACCGTCAATGTCATCCGCCTTGAATGGACGTTGTTCGTACTGGATATCACCGGCATCAGCCCAGCGTTGCAGTTCACCGCATAATTCAGGAGCCACTACCGCCACCTTGCCGCCGGCGCGTAACAGTAAAAAGACTTTGCGTGCAGCAACTTCACCCCCACCCACGACGAGACAGGGTTGAGCCTTGATGTTCATAAAAATCGGCAGGAAATTCACTGAAATACCTCGATTTGTCAGGATGACGCTTTACATGTCACTGCTGGATGGACCGGGGCGTAATAATAACTGTATAGAATAAGTATGTCTCCTACCCCATTTGGCCAGTAAAACCCTATCAGTCACATGGTTTACAGCCGAATTCTGACCATCACACTGGGCTATTTTTGCCTATACTTATCAGGGTAGGACAGTGGGGAATTCACTCAATCTCACCAAATACCGTATAGGTAAGGAGGTGCTGTATGAAACGACGTCTTTATTTTGTCCTGCCTGATGTTAACGCCGCCCGCAAAGTGCACGACGAACTCTTGCTGGCCCGTGTGGCAGAAAATCAAATGCATGTGATCGCCCGCGAGGGTACCGACCTGAGCGACTTGCCTGAAGCCAACCTTTTCCAGAAATCAGATATCATCCACGGCGCACAGCTTGGATTAATCCTCGGCGGCTTTACCGGCGTGATCCTGGGCAGTCTGGCTACCGGTATGGGCTTTATCGTGGCCGGGCTGGAAGTCTGGTCTGTGGCCTCATTGTGTATCGGCGGCGCCTTCCTGGGGGCCTGGACCTCCAGTATGGTCGCCATCAATATACCCAATACCCGGCTCAAACCTTTCGCGGCGGAAATCGCCCGGGGGAACATCCTTTATATGGTGGATTTACCGGCCAAGCAGGTCGAGCAGATCAGCGATATGATTCACAAGCACCACCCGGAAGCCGGTATGCATGATGTGGAGCCGACAATACCCGCCTTCCCCTGAAGCAGAGAACCAATTATCAATACCCTTTAAAAAGCGGCTGTCATGCCGCTTTTTTTATCCGGCGGCATAGACCTCACGAAAGGCTGCCACGAACTCGTCATATTGCCCGGCAGACAACAGGTTTATGCCCGCCGCGCCCTGTCGACCGCCGCCACCGGGAAACCGGCTGCATAATTGATCCGCCCCGGCCTTGTTGTTAATCGGGGCTCTGACACTCACCTGAAAACCGGTCCCCTTTTCCGTCAGTAAGGCATGAGCCCGATCAGGATATTCCCGGGCCAGTTGATTGGCAAAGACGCCGGAGATTCGGCGCGCCCATTTCTCATCCGGTAGAATGTAAAGTGCAACGGCGTTGTCGGTAAACTCCGCCTGCAGGCGCTGTGTGTGTGCCAGATCATCGGTATAGCCTTGCTGCAACATCCGGTAGACCGGCTGTGTATGAATGAACTCCCACGGGTCTGCAAAGGGTTGCAGGGCCTGGAACAGATCCGCCGGGTGAAACAGCAGATCGCTCAGGTCATTGCCATAGCCGTTGTAATTAATACAGGTACCCAGCACGCGCAGTTCGTTGAGTTGGGTGTGGGAGAGATCCAGGGGGGCGGCCGCCCGCATGGCGCTGTCATACAGATTATCCCCGAATGCGCCCACCACCGCCCAGGGCAGGTGCTGTCCCTGCAGATACTGATTTACCAGCAGGCTGGTACAGACTTCGGCAGCAGTGTCGATGATCGCCTCCAGAGCCGGGTGCTGCGGAATATCGCCGGCCATGTGGTGATCGAAATATTGTACCTTCGCGCCTGCCTCAAGGGCAGTGATCAGGGCAGGTCGATTCTTGTCCAGGGAGATATCCAGCACTGTCACGTGATCACCGCTGACAGGTGAAATCCTGCCCAGCAGACTGATATCCCGTTTGACGCCGGTGACCAGCGTACACTCGACCGGCTGTGCCAGACGTAACTGCTGTAATGCGCAAATACCATCCGCATCGCCATTAAAAACATCATAGTGCATGGTTTATGTGTTCCTGATACCCATATTAATGATATATTTATCTTGCATCACATCATAAATGAATAGCCTATAATTGGCATCAGATGACAGACAATAACAACCAAAATAAGAGCAGCAATACGGTCTGGCACCATGCCACTGTAACCCGCCGGCGCCGCGAAGCCCAGAATCGCCACAAAAGCGTGATCCTGTGGTTCACCGGTCTTTCCGGAGCAGGCAAATCCACTCTGGCCCATGCTGTTGAAGAAGAACTGCACCAATTGGGTTGCCGTACCTATGTGCTGGATGGCGATAATGTTCGACATGGCCTGTGCGGTGATCTTGCTTTCAGTGAGGAAGATCGCAAGGAAAACATCCGCCGTATCGGTAATGTGGCCAAGTTATTCCTCGAATCAGGTGTAATTATCCTGACCGCCTTTATCTCCCCCTTCAAAAGCGACCGCGCTCTGGTGCGCAATATGGTGTTGCATGGTGATTTTCTGGAGATTTATTGCGATACCCCCATTGAGGTATGCGAACAGCGGGACATCAAGGGGCTTTATCAAAAGGCAAGGGAAGGCAAGATCAAGGATTTCACCGGTATCTCCTCCCCCTATGAGCAACCATCCAATCCTGAACTGACTGTCCATACCGGTAACGATTCACTCGAGTCCTGTGTGGCAAAGGTCGTCAGCCTGTTACAAGAACGTGGAGTCATACTGACAGAATTATGAGTAAATCCAGCATACTCGTTACCGGCGGAGCCGGATATATCGGCAGTCACGTGGTGCGCCAACTGGGCGAAGCCGGGGAAAACATCGTTGTTTTGGATAATCTGACAACCGGTTTTGCCGATGCCGTCTTGTATGGCAAGCTTGTCGTTGGTGATACCGGCGATAAAGAACTGGTCTCTGCCATCATGCAGGAACATCAGGTTGAAACCGTCATACATTTTGCCGCCCATACGATCGTGCCGGAATCGGTTGCCGACCCGATGAAGTATTACCGAAACAACACCTGTAGTTCACGCAATCTGCTGGAATGTTGTCAGCAACATGGGGTAAAACATTTTATCTTTTCATCCACGGCGGCCGTTTATGGCATTCCGCAGGATGGTCTGGCCAGAGAAGATGCGCAACTCGCCCCCATCAATCCCTATGGTACATCCAAACTCATGACCGAATGGATGTTGCGTGATCTAAGTGTTGCCTCGGATCTGACCCATGTCGCCTTGCGCTATTTCAATGTCGCCGGTTCAGATCCGCAAGGACGGATCGGCCAAAACACTCCCAAAGCGACCCTGCTCATCAAGGTCGCCTGCGAGGCGGCAGTGGGCAAACGCGACTCTATCGCGATCTACGGTACAGACTATCCGACACCGGACGGCACCGGAATCCGGGATTATATCCATGTGGAAGATCTGGCATCCGCTCACGTCAAGGCACTGGCCTACCTGCGCAAGGGCGGTACCTCCACCACATTGAATTGCGGCTACGGCCACGGTATTTCAGTACGCGAAGTCCTTGATATGGTTCAGAAGGTAAACGGTGCACAGTTAAACATTCGGGAAGAGGCACGCCGTGCCGGCGATCCCCCCACACTGATTGCCGGCGCTGATCGTATTCAGCAGTTACTTGACTGGAAACCGCAATACGATGATCTGGAGTTTATCGTCAAAACTTCACTGGATTGGGAAAGAAAGCGGGCAAAACAATAATTCGCACCAACAGGAATAACGGATGCTCCGCCTTTCCTTTGCAAGGTAACGAAATCAACATAGTAATACACGATGCACAGCCGAACCGGCGTGCATCCTTGACTTAACAGGACATGGGGTTAAATATGTCAACCGCCGCCATTCAACATCTACAGGCACTGCTCGATCAGACCTTTAAAAACGAACCGCACAGAATACTTGAAGCCGGTTGCGGCTCTTTTACGCATGTGGTGATTCCTGGTGAAAATCATATAACCGGTATCGATATTTCCCAGGAGCAACTGGACAAAAACAGCAAACTGAATGAGAAGATCAAAGCTGACATCCAGTCATATAGCTTGCCGGAAAATATGTATGATCTGATCATCTGTTGGGATGTAATGGAACATCTGCCCTTCCCGGCCCAGGCGTTGCAAAATTTCAAAAAAGCGATTAACCAGACCGGGCTGATCATCCTTGCCCTGCCCAATGTCTATTCGCTAAAAGGGTTGATTACCCGTTTCACACCGCACTGGTTTCATGTATTTGTTTACAAGTACATCTTTAATAAAAAAGATGCCGGCCAACCCGGTTGTGCACCATTCCCAACTTTTTTGAAATTTGAGATCGCGCCTCGTGCCCTGTTGAAATTTGCCAATGAAAACAATTTCGAGGTTGTCTTCCTGGAAACCGAAGACCGTTTTCCGCGCATTATTCGTGAAGACAAACGCTATCTCTATCTGGCCTATGTGGCTTGCTCACACCTGTTAAAGATCATCAGTCTGGGCACACTGGGCGGGATTAACAATACTGATTTTATCTGCGTCCTGCGCCGTAAACCGGCCTGAAGACAACAGCCACTGTTGGTAAGTGATGAAATTCATTCTCGGCCTGGATTATGAACTTTTTTTCGGCAGCCGTACCGGTACTGTGCAAAATTGCCTGATCCGCCCCATTGATGAATTACTCAAGGTCACCAACCGTTACGGGGTCAGGCTCAGCCTGTTCGTTGATGCCGGGTATTTGCTGCGCGCCGCCGAATACCCCGCCCTGCAAGCTGAAGTGGACCGCATCAAGCAACAGTTATCCGAACTGAGCAAACAAGGTCACGATATCCAGTTGCATGTCCATCCACACTGGCTGGATTGCCACTATGCCGATGGTGAGTGGCGCATTGATACCACACGTTATCGTCTGCACGACTTTGCGACCGAAGAAATTCACAAGATTGTCGCTGACCAAACCAAACTGCTGGCAGATATCTCCGGCAAGCCGGTCTTCGCCTATCGCGCCGGCGGTTGGTGTATACAGCCATTTACTGCACTAAAGGATGCCTTGTGGGATGCCGGTATCTGGCTCGACAGCACCGTCTATTTTGCCGGTGTTTCCACTGATACTGTGCGTGGCTATGATTTCTCCCGCGCCGGCACCAAATCCCACTGGCGTTTTGAGAATGACCCGGTCGAGGAAGAGCCGGACGGTCGCTTTGTCGAAATCCCGATCAGTGCCTGCAAACTCTATCCCGGCTTTTTCTGGAAGATGGCCCTGGTGAAAAAATTCGCCGGCAATCGCTTTAAACCCTGGGGTGATGGACGCACCATGATTGCCGATTCCGCGTATTACCTGCAACGACTGACGCGCCCAACCTACAGCGTGGTGTCCATCGATGGTCTTAAGGCCGCCACACTGGCAAGCGCACTGCGTCAGAATCGACGCTGGGGAAACAGCGGGATATTTAATATCATGGGGCACCCCAAATCCCTGACGCCTTACTCCATGCAACAACTGGAACGCTTTTTGCGGGATCATCATACGCAATTGGAACCGATCACATTCCAGGATCTGGCCGGCATGAAAGCAGTTGCAACAGCCGGCTGAGAAATTCAGTCAGTTCAGCTTTTGCGGGACAGCAGTGCTGACAGTCTGGACAGGAAGGCAATCAAACCACTGACTTCAGCCAGTATCCATCCGCTCGATGTATGCACGGGGAACGGCACCCGTTTCAGTGTCAGCAGATCATCGCCTGCCTGGTTCAAACCATTGTCCGAGGTCATGGCGGTGCGAAATCCTCCTGCCCTGACCAATTCCACCACTTCCGCGTTATAACTGCCGTTGGGATAACAGAAATGGTCACAAGCCTGATTGAGTTGAGTTTCGATATCCTGCCTGGAGTCATTAATCTGCTGTTGCGCGACATCCAGCGAAACAAACTCAAGTCGAGTATGATCCACCGTGTGTGCACCAAATGATAACCCGTCGGCAAGTGATTGTTTAATCCCGTCCCACTGCATCAATCCCGCCCAATCATCATCTGCCATAATGTCGGCGAGTTTTTTACCTGACTCATTTTCAAGGCCTTCTGCCAAAGCATTTAATTCCCGCAGCATTGCCTCATCACTGCGCTGTACAGCTTTGGCCTGAATTCTTAATGCCTTATAGGTTTCCTGAAACTCATTACGATCAGTGGCGCTGATTCTGACCGGTTTATCAGCAATCAAAAATTCTCTTTCCCTGAATTCCACCGACTGCAGAGCGTAATCCAGTCGATCGATCCAGAATGGCGAGGTTTTGTTAATATAGCCCGTCGCCAAATAGATGATGGCGGGAATAGCGTGTTTTTTGAGAACCGGACCGGCATAGGTCAGATTGTTTTGATAACCATCATCAAAGGTAAGCACCATGCTGTAGGGTTTCATCGGTTGTCGTCCGGCCAGCATCTGAGCCGCTTCATCCAGACTGACAAAATGATAATACTTTGACAGTAAGCCAATTACCCGGTCGAAATGTTGCAGACTGAGACGCTCCCATAGCGGCATCCAGCGCTGTCGGGCATTTTCATCCACCACACCATGCACCATCAACACGGTGAGTTTTTTACGATTCAAAAAGCGCCAGCACCACAACAAACCCGTATACAACAGCATATCGGGGATCAGTTGCAGCAGCCTGTTTCGTTTTGATCGGGCCATCCGTTTCTCGTACGCTTTAATTACGCCTGTTTTGTCCGGTTGTGCTGACGGTGTTTGCCGCAGCGGTGACAAGAAAACACCGTTCAGTCCCCCTTCCTGCCGCTGGTCAGATTCATCACGCCAATCAATGAACTCTTCGATACCAGCCAACCGAGTTTGCCGATGAACGGACATTCAAAATAGGCGTGCTGAATATCGCGCATACCGAATTTTTTTAACAAGGATGCAAATTCACCGGCGGCATAACGCTTGTGCGCAAAAAAGACATCGGCATTATTATTGCCTCTCTTTCTGAATCCCAGCCTGGAAACAATATCTTCCAGTTTACCAATGATACTGCGACTGTTTGGTACCGATATATAAAGATGGCCGCCCGGCTTAATTGCCGCAACCAGATTTTGCGTTAATGTTGTATCACGCTCCACGTATTCAAGCACGCTGGAACAGATCACTATGTCAAACTCGTTTTTTGGCAGCGTGTCACCGACGGTATCCGTCTGATAAAATTTGATATTGCTGATGTTTTGTTCTGTCGCATATCGGGTTGCCGCTTCCACCATACCGGATGCAGCATCAACACCGGTGACGTTGTAACCTCGACGCGCCAGTTCCGTGGCCATAACGCCGGCGCCACAACCGAAATCCAGAATTTTTGCCGGTGGCTGCGCAACCGATTCAACGCCGGAAAGAAACAGATCAAACCTTTGCCGAAAGGCCGGTTTTGCATATAGCAAATGCCATTCGGGTGCGCGTGCGCTGAAATGATCAACCGGTGATTTTTTTTCTTCCGACATTTACTTTTCCTGCTCTGTATCTGATAGTTTACGAACTTTTCCGCTCTGTCCGGCAATCAACCGATTCAGATCGTGGTGCCACTTGTCGGCAACTGCTGTCAGACCACTATAGTTCATGGCATCAAGGCGCGCCTGACGGGAATATTCCGCCCAATGTGCCTGATCCTGTAATAACCGCGCGGTATGTTTGCTGAATGATTCAGTTTTAATCTCATCAATCAGATAGCCGTTTTTACCCGGCACAACCAAATCACCAAGATCACCAACCTTACTGACAACCGGTACACAGCCCGAAGCCATTGCTTCCAGCATGGCAATGGACACCCCTTCCCAGGCTGATGGCAAAACGAATACTTTTGCCCGTTGGTACCACGCCATGACATCATTGCGTTGTCCAAGCAATTCCACTTGCCCGTTGAGCCCGTGTTCTGTGCAAAGCCCGGCCAGCTCAGCCATATCCGGTCCTTCGCCAATCATCACGGCCCGGATGTTTGGAATGTTTCTGTTTAGCTCAACTACCGTGGCAAGAAATACTGCCGGATTTTTTGCCTTGATCAACCTGCCGACAAAAATCAGATCGATATCGCGTTGATCCCAATTATACCATTCACCTTTAACATCAATGCTACCTGTTATAATTGATAGCATGTTGCGGCAGCCGATATCCTCGATATATTGTTTGGCGCTGCGACCACGGACAACAATCATATCAAAACGTCTGACTACGGTAAAAACCGCCCACTCCACCAACTTGCTGGGTCCTCCCAACGCCACCAGCAGACGATTCTCCGCCTTCCAGCCGCCACCGGCCAGCTCCAGGGGACCGGAGGTATCCTGATAACAGGCGGGTCGATTAAATATGCTGCCCAGCACCAGGGCCGATATTGCACCGGGAAAAATATGATATCCCATATACATATCCGGCCTGTAACGCACTGAGGCCGCAACCGCATAGAAAAACTTGGCACCGGCGCGGGTCAACAAGCGATTGGCAATCTTGGGCGGGCAGATGTAATGCACATTCTCAAGTTGAAATACCGGCTCATCACAAACCAGAATGACCTGACCAATGCGACATTTCGCCAAAGGGACAATATGGGATTGAAACCAGTTTGGATTATGGAAAGTACCGATCACCAGAATCCTGTCCTGTCTGCGAAATCCGCGCTTGCGCCAGGCAGGCCGCAGCAGACTAATCAGATAGACACTGCAGTAAATCAGTGTGAGGACACTGACAGCGATTATTCGCAGGAGAATTGCCGCAACATTCATCTCAACACCGACACCGAGAGCTAAACCTGCCGCCGGTTATTCATAACCGAGCCTTGCATTCATAGCCGCTCCCTGTTCGACGAACAGTTTGAGGTCCGCCTCAGACAGTTGGGTTTTCCATTTTTCATCCAGTTTGATCTCGCCGCTTGAACCAAGACGCATAGAATTGCCCAGGATATGGTGCTTGACCGTGGTAAAGTCGCTCACGACTTTCGAGGTCTCCAGATTGGCAAAGCCAACGATCCGTTTGAGTGTTTCTTCCGGTTTATTACACAGGTCTTCATAACGAATTTTAATATAGGACTCCGCCGGCAGTTGACTGACCACCTCATCCATCTCCCTGCACTTGCTCAGCCACTGAACGACAGCCTCATGCATACCTGCGTTATAGTGCTTCATATAGGAACAGGTGGTTCCACGACCATCCCGCGTTAAATAGATAACCTTGACATTCCATAGACCGGATTCGATAAAGTATTTCACCCGTATAGGGTCTTTGGAATCATCCAGGAAGATCGAACCACCTTGCAAGCGGGTAATTGTCTCAATCAATGCCTGATTTTGTTGTAATACGGATTGGTGTACACGGCTGCAGCCGGGCAAAAGTGTTACCGCCAGTTTGCGTACACCTTCCAGCAGCGGTCCCTTCACACCGGCGCGCATAAAGCGACCACACAAATAGGCATCCGATGAAAAATGTGTCCCAAAATCATTCAGGGCAAAACGGCGTCCCTGCCTGGACATTTCCGCACTTACATTACCCCAGAATCCGCATGTTGTAATTTTTGAACCGCAAGAACAGACATACTCATTGATATCACCCATTGACGTGGCTTTCAGCTCCCCAATGGTTGCAATATCCGGATGCATGGCCAACAAGAATGTCAGTAATGTGGAACCGGAATAGCTCGGTGACATAATGTAGAGCAGTTCTTTGTGTGAGGTAGTCATGATTATTCTTCAACCCGTTTTATGATTCGGCTTCCATATAGTGCTTAGCGATCTTTTTTTCTGAAAAATTTTTGCCTGACCTTTTGTCTGGCTGTCTCGGAGAAGATATATCTCCAATATAACTGCAGCAGCAAAAAACCACCTATTACCGCAGACAAGAGAAAAGCCATCAGCTCATTAGCCGGCATGAGATACCGTAACGCAATCAGAATGCCCAGATAGGGAACGGCACACAAAACAGGCGTTCTGAAAATCTGCAAGAGATATTGGCCATACGGTATCTCCAATAATTTGCAGGCATAGACGGGTATAACAACACCACCGGTGATACTCAGTGTAACCGCCACCACGACGGCGGCGATATCCAGACTCCAGCCTATCATTAAGCCAATGGTCGCAAGAATGGCAAAACTGATGACACCCGCCAACAAACTCTGCATCGCCACTCTGCCGTGGGCATTCATCCCCATCAGGATACGAATAACCGGATCCTGGGAAATCGGCAACAGATAGCCGGCGGCAAGGATGGCCATCAGGCTCCAGTGGGCATAATTGTCTCCCATCCAGGCACGTAGCAACACATCACCATAAACGATCAACAACAGCACGCTGGGCAGAGTAAATGCGACGGCATAGCGGGTCACCTGCAATAAAAATTTCCGCATATCATCCAGATCGCCCACTTCCTGCAAAGCGCCGGCTGTCGGTGTCATCATGAAGGAAAATTTGGTGACGAAGGTTTGCAAATGTCTGACCAGTGAAATCGGGCGGGCAAAAACCGCAACCGCTGCGGGCCCCAGATTGGAGGCCACCAGGATACTGGCGGTTTGTGCCACCAGCATTAATGGCAAACCGACCACAATGGTCTTGCCGCCGAACATCAGTATCTCTTTGGCCTGTTCCATGGAGGCGTAGGCAAATCGTATTCTCAGCTCACGGCAAACCCGAAAACTGACGACCACGCGCGTTACTTCGAGTATCGCATTGGTGATCAAATAGGCCAATGCTACACTCAGCAAACCACCGCCCAAGACAAGCACCACGATCATGGTGCCGACTGACAACAAGGATGAGAGGGCTTGCAACCCATTCAGCAGATCCCAGCGGTGACAGCCGGTTAGCACACCACGCGAGGGACTCATGATCATCTGGAAGGCAACGGCCGCACCCAGAATACTGATCACCCAGCGTGCGGTTTCCATGTCTGCACCCAGTTTATCGTTAAACAGCACGGAAAGATTCGTCACCACAATCAACACCAGCGTGATAACCAACAGGCTGAACATGGCCTGCATAATCACAACGGTGGACACAGCCTCACACAGTTTGTCTGTTTCTCGTGCAGCCCGGTACTTGGCGACATAACGGTTCAACGAGGAACCAATGCCCGGTGCGGCAAAAACCAGGTAATTGACAATCGACCAGGAGAAATCCCATATACCCAGTAATACCTGACCGACGTATTGATCCATCATGCGCGGCAGGATGAATCCGGAGATAAATACCAGCAGATAGCTGGCCCAGCCGATAATGACGTTGCGGGCCATCTTGTCCCGACCGGTCATATCCTCCTGGGCGATATCCTCCAAATTGACAACCGTCTGATTTTTTTTATTGTTTGACAAGGTTGTTTATCCCGTTTGCGGGTAAGTCCGAAAACTGATTGCCGGGTGATGCAGGGTCGTTAATATCATTATCGACCTCACTTTTTAAACCGTTCAGTCAGGACCAATTTACAGAATTTGAGATTGGTAAAAAGATACCGTTTCCATAACCGACCCGGTTCCTGTTTGACACGATACAGCCATTCCAAACCAAGTCGCATCCAGATTTCCGGCGCCCGTTCCACTTTTCCCGAATAGACATCGAATGAGCCACCCACCCCGTGCCGAACGGTGACATTCAATTTATCATTCCATTTGGCAATAAATTTCTCTTTCTTGGGTGATGTCATGGCAACAAATAATATATCGGCATTGGCTGCGGCGATTTTCTCCACCACCGCCGGTTCTTCTGCATCGGTGTAATAGCCATTATTCCGCCCGGCAACAACCACATTAGGGAAATCGCGTCGGATATTATCCTCTACCTTTTTCGACACCTCTTCCGACGCACCCAGCAAATAGACCCGGTAGCGGTGTTCATTGCCCCGATCCAACAGCTTCATCATCAGATCAATACCGGTTACCCGTTCAGGCAAGGGTCGCCCCAGCAGCTTGCCGGCCCAAACCACTGACATACCATCGGCAAGGATGATATCCGAGGAGAGCACGTCATCATGCAAGACCGGATCATTTTGCATATTAACGACTTTGGCCGCATTCACGACTCCGATTTGCAGCTTTTCCCGCCGGCTGATCCGTTCATGAATCAGATCCAGCGCCTGCCCCATGGTCATGCTGTTGATTGGAATGCCGAACATTTTTACCACATCGGCTGTGATGTTGGAGTGCGTTGTATTGTTCATTGCGTGTCTGCCATTGTTAAACTGCACCACTTCCCTTTAGAACGGCCGGTATGGTCTTGAACAATATTTTAATGTCCATGGACAATGACCAGTTTTCGATATAGTAAAGGTCCAGTTCCAGCCATTTTTCAAAGGGCAGATTACTGCGCCCTGAAATCTGCCACACACAGGTCAAACCCGGTTTAACACTGAACCGTTTGCGCTGAATACTTTTATCAAATAAATTAACATCGCGGATAGACATGGGTCTGGGGCCGACCAGACTCATTTGACCCCGGATAACATTGAATAACTGCGGAAATTCATCCAGACTGGTTTTACGCAAAAATTTACCGACCCGTGTCACACGCGGATCATTCGTCATTTTGAAGATCGGTCCCTCTGCCTCATTTCGGGCCTCCAAATCCTTCAGTAACTTTTCGCTGTCCTGAACCATGGTCCTGAATTTATACATCGGGAATAGTCGTTTGCGCAGACCAACCCGCTGTTGTATGAAAAACACCGGGCCGGGAGAATCCAGTTTGATCGCCAGCGCAATTAACGCCATCATGGGTAGCAGAACCGGCATGGCGGCGAGGGTGACAATCAGATCAAACATGCGTTTGACCAACAGTTTGGCCTCATTCTGCGCCACCGGTTCAAAGCTCAACAGAGGTATACCGTCAAGATCGGCCAAACGCATCCGCGCCAATTGCAGATCGTAGATATCGGCCATCAAGCGGAACCTGACCCCCTCTTCCTCACAAGCATTGGCAATCTCTTCAACATCGGACATCATGGTACGGGGAATGGCCATAATCACTTCATCAATGACGTGGGACTCAAGAATTTCGGCAATGGAATCCAGTGTGCCCAGTACCGGTGAACCGGACACTTCAGAGCCGACTTTTGCCTTGTCCGTATCCAGATGACCGATAATGTGTACGCCCCAGTCCCGGCTTTTACGCAAGGTGTCTGACAAGCGTACCGCCCGTTCACCGGTGCCAATAATAAGTACCTTCAGGTAATTCTCGCCTTTTTGAACGGCTCGCTTGAAATACCACCATACCAGCAGAGAACGCACCACCACCAGAGTAAGAAATGTCGTCCCGGTAAACAGCAGCATGATGATGCGGCTTACATCCTGTAACTTGAGCAGGAACAGCATGGCGAACAGCACAGCCATATTCATGGCAATTGCCAGAAACACAATGCGTGCGAAAGTTAATGTAGAAATCCTGAAGCTGTTATAGGCCCCAAAATAACTCATGAAGAATCCCTGCAAGATGATGATATGCGGCAGGAATGCCAGATACGATGGATAAAGTGAGGCCGTCCTCACAATGAAAAAGTGATAGGCCCAAAAGGACACGAGATAGACCAATGCGGTCAGGCACATGTCCAATACCAGCAGCAGACGCTTTAGCTGGGCAGATTTTTCATCAAATATCATTTATGGGTTCCCTGTCAGTCGGGATGCAGCAACTTCCCATGACTTACTTATTTTGCGTGTTTTATAACCTATTACAGCAAGGTCCGAATTGGATCTCGTTTCTTATACATCGGTAAATGCAGAAATTGGTTGAATTTACATTATTCGCTTACAATTTATTGATTTTGTTAGTTATTTTTTCAGTCTGGATATTGAGAATTGCGGTTGTCGCCGACCATTTTTCGATGCCGGCAGCCGTTCCCAAAACCCGCCCAGTATACAATAAATGGGATTTTCATGTTGAAAAGTTCTTTGAAACGAATCAGTCAGCCTTACCGACCGACATGCAGTCTATCCATCACCCGGTCGGTCCCCCTGTTGCCGGTCAATAACATATATAACGGCCTCATGTACTGCTGACATAACCATGCCCCTGCAAATACAGCGATGGTCGCAAGCGGAAATGTCAGGTAAAAGGCATAGGCCGGACTCACCAAATGTGCAGTTATCCGCAGCAAGACATCCTGTAACGGCTCGGTATGGAACATGTATGCAAAGAAGGTGAAACCGGACAGGAAGAGCACGCGCGGATGCGCCGGTCTCTTGCCAAACGAGACGGCAAGCAATGCCGGTATCCCGATCAGAATGGAAAATTTGTATATCATCAAGGACAGCGTGGTGTAATCATATCGGTACCACGCACTGAATACCGGATCGATATACACCCGCAAGGCAGAAAGTCCCAACCACGTCACCAGCAACACCCAGGTCGCAGCAGGTCGAATACCTGTGAACGATTCCGGCAGTTCGGGATGCAGAGCAAAGTAACAACCCAGACTGAAGAAAAATACTGTTTCAGTGTTCAGCACATACCACTTGCCTGCAATCGGCAAGAGCTGAATCTCCAGTAACCAGAGAACCAGCAATGGCGCAAGAATTAACCCTTTGCTTTTTTGTACTGTGTAGAACACTAATGGAGACAACACGACAAGCAGGATCAGATCACGCAAAAACCAGAATTGTCCTGCCCTGGGTTGTACCAGGATATTATATAAATGCAACAATGGATCAGCATCAATCAGGCCGCCGCCGACAACCGTTTTGAGCATAATCACTGTATAAATGAGCGCTGAGGCCAGTACATAGGGTAACAACAATGTTCGCCGGCGTTTTTGCAGAATTTGTCGATATGATACCGGCCCCTGATACCCGGAAAACAAAAAGAAACCTGCACTCAGTGCGAAAAAAGGGACCGCCACACGAGCAATGTTATTGGTGAAGAATTCCTGAAAATAAAAATTGGCGTCGAGAAAAACCGGTACACCATTGGCGAATTTGCTGGTGTAATGAATTGAAATAACCAATAGCGTGGCGAGCAGGTTGGCTGTCTGCAGACCTTGACTGAGCGATGGTGAAATCCGCATGCTTCTGACTCACTATGAATAATACGATGATGGTGGTCGGTAAGGTTGAATCTGCTCAGTTGCTTGCTGTTTTTGTTCCTGAACCTCTCGTTTTTTCCAGCCCTGACTGGCGATAAACAGGCCGATGGTACACCACATCAGTGTATGCACCTGTTTTGGGTAAAACGAATCCGCCGTCAGGGAATGCGCCATATGTGCGACGACAAATGCCAGCGTCATGCTGGCAATGGTATGCTCAAGCGTACCGCTGAGTTGTTTATCGCGGAGTTTCTTCAAGGCGACCCAGCCCACCATCATAAAAAATCCGACCACAAACGCTGCACCGATAATACCATTATCAAGTACCTGCTCAAGATAGGCGTTATGCGGGTGCATAAACATCGAATCATGTATGGAAAAGGTCCCATCGGCCACCAGCGACTGATTGACTCCTTCACGAATCATGGCCTTTCTGCCATAACCGAATAGCGGTGCCGATCGGATATACTGCATAACGCGGGGCCAGACCACGACCCGCCCGGAACTAATTGCATACAAATCTCGGCCTTGCTCATCAACCGTGTTGAGACCGCGTTCTTCCGCTGCTTTGGTATGCGACTCTTCATTGAAACCTTCTGTATAGCGATCTGCGATACTGGGTACAAAACTGATAATGACCAAAACAACCAACGGGGCAAGGAAGAGAATTTTTCGCCAGCGCAGAAAACCAAACACGGCGCCACAGGCAGCCCAGGCCACTGCACCGCCACGGCTGCCGGTCAGCACCACGGCCAGTGCCCCCCAGACAAACCCCACCAGATTGATATTCAAATTGATATTCGAGGTACGAGCCAGCATAAATACCCAGGCGGCGCCGGCCATCAACGGACCCAGTTCTCCACGATGATAGCCGATGTCGCGGTTCAACACGCGGAAGGAACGCTTTGCCACATCTTCACCACCGATCAATGCAGGCAGCATCTTGATGGTGATCTGTGCAACGAACAGAAACATGGTAAACAGGATACAGCGGATGGCAAATTGCGCCCGCTCTTCTGAATTAGTACCGTGCGCCAATAACAGGCCTGGAATAAGAAACTTCAGGGTGTTGAAGAAATCATCCTTGAACAGATCACCTTTGGAAATTAACGGCCAGTTCAAATCAACAGCAAACGCAACAAACCCGCCATAATCCAGCATCATTCTGACCGAGGTGATGAACACAATAGTCATGTAGATAAACAGCAATTTGTTGACCCTGGGGAATTCAGGCCAGCGCAGCCCTTCCTTGCGTTTATTCAAGAACCAGCCAAGCAAAATGAACATCAACACAATATTGAAAGGACTCAAACCACCGATATTAAACAGTGATTTCGGCATGTCAGGCCGTTCCATGACCGCCAGCAGGATAATCGCGTAACACAGTGACTTGTACCAATCACGAAAACTGTAGACACAGATATATGTCAGAAACATAAACAGGAGCGTATAACGGATCATTGTCCCCTCCCTATTTCGACGTGCGCAACACAGGCTGTAAAAACCTGCCTGTGGGCCAAAGCGGTTTATGCAAAACAATCTTTGCCCACACCGATGAATTCCCGATGAGCATATCCCGGCCGGTCCGTTCTACAGCAGACCAGCGACGTTTATGTTCTGTATGTTCGCCAAGAAAATCAAATTCCGTGACACCATTCTTGATGCACTGTTTGATCACTTCCATACGCAACACATTACCTGCGCCGGGCAGGAAATCCGGATCAAAGCCTTCCTGAATCTGGTAAAAGACACCATTGCGCACGTAGCCAAGCTGAATTGCTCTAACCTGTCCATTTTGTCTTAAAGCATATAACCATAACCAGTTGTTGGTCAGGGCAAGTCGGGTGAACAGCCGGTAAAAGTCCACTTGTTGTGGTTTTCTTTTAAAGGTACCTGCATCACCCAGTAATTCCCGCCTGGCCCCATGCAAGTCAAACAGGATCTGCAAATCGGCAGGCAATTCTGACTCACTCCGGCAGGCCGTTATCTCAATATCACCTGATGCATGGATCTTTTTTGCCTGACGGCGAAATTGTTGCCGCCGATTGGACGACAGATTTTGTTCAAAGTCGGTAAAGTCAGATGGCAAGGGGAAATAGCTGAAAGAGCGGGGCCGTTGTCGACAGGCCAGGCCGGATTGGGCGAGCTGCGCTGCCAGCGCATCACTGAACCCGTCCCAGCCGCTCATCCGTGCCAGCCAGATCAAATGCCAATGTTTCTGGTTTGTCCGCAGTGTTTCGATCAGGCAGGCCAATACTGTGCTTTGATGTTCCCGGTCAATGATCATGGCCGGATATTCACCACCGGTGCCCTCATCCCCAAGAATACGTAATACCGTCAACGGTATCAGCTTTAATAATCTGAAGCGTGTCTTGTAAAAGGGGGCAATTGCCCGCAGTTTCCCCTGCCCGTCCCTGATGGTAATGACAAACAGTTCATTGACAGTCATCGGTGTGGCTGAATCCAGCCAGGCGGAGACCCACTCCCAGGTCATAAACAGTGAATTCACCGTTGATTCGGCCAGTAATTGCTGCCACTCGGGTTCGAGGGTGTTCAACTCACTGCGGGTTTGGATGATGTGGATCTGCATTGTTCAGGCAGACCCATTACACACAATATTGGTATGCATATATCATACGGACAGAAAATTCACTCAATTGATTTTATTAATAAAATTCAGCTAAACTGATAACAATAATAGCGAATTTTCATGCTTAAACATACATTAAAAACCGGATTTGAGACTGCCTGACAGTCATATCAGGACAGCTGACCCGCCCCTTTTTGCTTGGCCGCCACCACCGCACAGACAACAATAGAGACAAGAATAATATGCACAGATTGATCCACCTTATTGCCGCCGCCAGACCGAATTTTATGAAAATCGCACCGCTTTATCATGCCCTGGCCAAAGAGGATTGGGTCACACCGGTGATTGTCCATACCGGCCAGCATTATGATTTGAATATGTCCGATGCCTTTTTCCGCGACCTGAGATTATCGGAACCGGACATCCATCTCGGTGCAGGCAGCGGTTCGCATGCAGAACAGACGGCGCGGGTCATGATGGCTTACGAAAAGATCGTCATCGAAAAACAACCTGATATGGTGGTGGTGGTTGGCGATGTCAATTCCACCATCGCCTGCACGCTTGCCTCAGCCAAGATCCTCTATGATGCCTTGCCAAACCGCATTAATTACAAAGTTGATCGCCCGGTGATTGCGCATCTGGAAGCCGGGTTACGCTCTTTTGACAGGACCATGCCGGAAGAGGTGAATCGTATCGCCACCGATGTGCTGGCAGACCTGCTGTGGACCCCCTCAGAAGACGGTGATGCCAACCTGTTGCATGAGGGTGTCGCAAAGGACAAGATCGTCCGTGTCGGTAACATCATGATCGACTCGCTGGAAATGATGCGTGAACATATCGTTGCTGCCGATACCTGCCAACAACATGGATTGATGCCACAGGGCTATGCAGTAGTCACCCTGCACCGACCCTCCAATGTTGATAACCCAGAGACGCTGGTTAAACTATGTGAATTGCTGATGACGACTGCACAGCGCATGCCTGTGGTCTTTCCGGTCCATCCCCGCACACGCAAGAATCTGGAAAACCATCAACTTCTGGCAAAACTGGAACAGGCTGCGGGTATCACCCTGCTCGATCCCCAAAGCTATATCAATTTCATGAATCTGGTGTTTAATGCCAGACTGGTGATTACCGATTCAGGCGGAATACAGGAAGAAACCACCTATCTGGGTATTCCCTGTTTGACTTTAAGACCAAATACCGAAAGGCCTGCCACGATCGAACAGGGTACCAATGTGCTCTGTACCACAGACTCTATCAAACCGCACATTGATGATATTCTGGCCGGCAAATTCAAACAGGGGAAAATACCCGAATTCTGGGACGGTAACACAGCAGCACGGGTGGTTGACTCAATTCGGTCCTGCCTTAGCTGAACCTGTATCAGTTTACCGGTAATCCACTCAGCGTCGATTTAAATTCAGTCGTGGTTGTGATATCAGTAACAGCCGCCAGAGTGGTTGACGGCCGCTTTTGATGATAGCCGGGACTGAACCACCCGGCGATAGGCGCATCTGAACCACGAAATTCAGTCACGCTGAACCGCGTATCCAGTTCCAGCACGAGTGATTTATCTGCAAACTGTATTTGATACATGTTGTCCCCTGTCGGCGTGACGCTGCAGTCCGGTGCGAAATGGAAGTGTAATGCAACCCGGTGTTTGGCATTGGCCGTCAGTTCATCCAGAATCTGCAATTTACCCTGTACTGCATCAAGATGCAGACTGCGCTGGTGCGTCACCGGATCAGTCAATCGTTGATAACCATCATGCTGACCGACAACCATCCCGCCCTGCGCAGTCGGTTGCCACTTGCGACACATTGCATTGGCCCGTTTGCCCCATAAAAAAGGCCCGAGAATTTCCGACTGATTTTCGCCATCCACCTCAATGGTGTTATGTGCACGGGTTGTTCTGAAGTATTCCCTCCATTGTGGATAGGTAAAATAATCATATGTGCCGGGATCAACAAGGACATCGTCACCCCCGATCCGCAGTGTGATTGCCAGTGCATCGGCATGACCATGGGCGGCGATTGCACCAAAGCCCAGTTCACCGCAATCCAGCATTGCACTAACTTCTCGCCCTGAACCATGAGAGCCGTATTGCAACAAATAGTAACCGGAGTCTGCAAAAGAAATTGATTGCAATTTTTGTTGAGACGAAGGTTTGGCTGACAGTTTCTTAAAGCGATCCATGCCGGTTGATCCGGTCAACCAGTAAGCGGTTTCAGTAAAACCGCCGGCTTGTTGAGCGAAGTCTTCTCTATCAAACAGCACGGCAGCCAGCGAAAGATTGGCGGGAATATCATCCGGCGTATTGCCGAGATTCAAGACATAGCCGTCATCCCTGTCACCAAACATCGGCAGCTTGCCACCGGCGGAAAGCTGAGCAACAAAACTATAAAGCTGTTCTATAGTTTGCCAGTATTCATCTGAAAATTCATCCTTGCACCAGCGTCCGACCAAACCGCTCAGCACATAAAATTGAATCACAAAAAATTCATAACCCAGCGCCTGTTCCCGTGTGCAGCCATCCGGGTAGGTTTGCAGCTTGATCTGCTGTTCAAGAATTTTTTTGCTTTGTTCACGCCAAACTTTGGCATGCAGCATGTTGGGAAAATAGCTTGCTGCCACATAGACACCTGCCGCTTCGCCCACCAGATGATTGTTTGCCGAGGTCCCCTGAGAAAATTTTCGGCTCACATCCCAACACTGTAAATATATGTTTTCGACGATACGTTGTTTTACTGACACCGGGCAAACATCTGCATCCGCGATCAAATCCAACGCCCAGACCCAGTTAATCAATCTGATACCCAGCTCCAGCGGACTGCGCCAATTCATGCCTTTACCGAATGGGTTTGTCTCTATCCAGTGTTCGATCTGCTGCACAACGGCTGAGGCATATTTTTTTTCACCGGTGGCGCGACAGGCCCGCGCCAGAATAACCAGATGATGATGCCGGTTGGGTTCCCACACCAGCTTGCAATCACCGTTTTTATTAAAATCACGATAATCAATTTTTTTACTGTAAATTACCGGTGTGAGTTTGTTTGCACTATGGTCCATGTGCCAGTTAACGGGCTCACCAAGGAACTGATCTGTTAAATCAAAATAGGAGATTTTATGCTGCAGTACCTTGTCAGCGCTTTTTCGCAGTGTGGTCAACCACGCTGCTGCCGGGCTGTGTTCTGTATTTACTGCCCATTCCTGTTCCGTCAAAGTGGAAACACTGAAACCTTTTTGCAGGCTTGTTGTATCGATATCCGCTTTCGGCAAACGACCTGTGGCTACTCGAAACCGCTCTTCAACACCCAGAAATTCAGACTTGATGCGCCAGAGAATTTCTCCCGGTGACATCGCACTGAGTCTGCCGATATACCAGCGAACAGATTGCATATACCTATCCTAGAAATAAAATCTGGCATTTGCGCCGAGAATGTTTCGTTCATAGTTATGATCAAAGGGATCACTCACTTGGTTATGCTCCGACTTCCTGCGCAAATAACCATAGGTGACTTCGACAAAGGAATTCCTGTCCAGTTGATATTCAACACCGATCTTTGAATCATAAACATTATCTTGTCTGGTCGAGGTCCGGAAAGTGTTATACAGCCATTTTTCAGATAAAACCAGATGTGTTTTATCGGCAAATTTCCAGCGCAATTGCAAAGAGGCGCCACGGTTCTGTTCTGTATCGTCACTGTCCTGATATTCACGAATAAATCGAAAAACATTAAACGCGAGGGTACTGCGCCGTGATTTCATATCGATCTTGAACTGCAGCGATTTACTTAAAAATGCCTCCGATGTCGCCACCGGTATAAGCGCAAGATTCCCGCCACCGGCATCAATCAGTTCAAATTCGTATTTGGATGCGGTTGACAGGTCTTCCTTGTAGGAAAGGTTGAGATACATATTAGTTTTTTCATGACTGAAACTCAGTGAATTTGTATTCCCGAAATACCGGTCACCACGTAATACCTCAAAGTGTGTTCGTTTTGTCGGCGACCAGGTTATCCCGGCATTCCAGTATGCACCTTTAGTGTCTGTCGCCAGCAGAGTGGGATATTCATTGTTTTCATAGCCCCTGACGATGACAACTCTGGTTTTGGGGCCGACCTTGTATCTGACATCCAGGTTGGCATCCTCAAACATGGTCTCTTTGGTTTGTCCTTCGTATTCCGTGGTTTCCCGTGAAGCGGATACACGCCACTGCAGTTTGTGGAAGAGATCGCCGTTTGACACGTCAAGCCGGGATTCCCTTGCATTACTGTCCAGGACAGTTGAGGTGTTTTTCTCGTAATCAATAACCTTATCTGAATTGTAAAGCCGAAGATTGGCAAATTTACCCAGTTTCTGCATATAGTAGGGTGTAATACGATAACTGGTCACATTACTGCGATTTCTCTCATCGACCCCCAGATTGTCAAAGCTTATCGAGTCAGAGGTGCCCAGATTCTTTTGGCTGAACGATCCGTTCAGGTCCAGAAAAAACCGGTTATTCAACAGTTCATTTTTCGAATTTAATGTAGCCTGATGATAGGTGTCATCATTCTCACTGTTGTTTTGGTAATAGATATTTTGCATGCGATAGTCAAACTGGGTTTGCGAACGACTCCCCTCACTGCTGATATTCAACCCCGGATTAAGCTGGGTGATGTAGTCTTCTTCTGCAATATTCCCGGGCGCAAGATTGACATTATCATTATACGTTTCGGAAACAACCACCCTGGGAACGAAGTTTATTGCATAAACTTCACCATAACTGCAGATAACGGCAACGAATATGATTGATAACAGGTATTTTTTTTTTGTGAATCGGTACAGTTCACTCTCTGCCATGCTCTTCCCCATACCCCCGGTAAACATTGCTGATATCAGGCTTGCACTTGTTCAGGACCATACCGACGATCTTGTTGCCCCTGATACTCTGTGTCAGCTCCCTGACTATATTTTTATTTGTTTCGCCTGCCGCCACCACAACCAGTATTTGTCCGACAAAGTCGGTCAGAACTCTGGCCTGAGTGGAACCGAGGAATGGCGGTGCGTCAAAAATAATGACGCGATCCGAATAACGCTTCGATAACTCCTGGGCGATGTTATACATGGTTTCGCTGGCCAACAGTTCGGTGGAAAATTCGTTTGGACGGCCTGCCGGCATGATCCGGAAATTATTAATATCAGTTCCAATGATCGCTTCGCCAAGATCCTTGCCCGGATTGTCCAGAATGTCTATCAAACCGGTTTGACTTTCCACACCTAACAAACGACTCAGCTTGGGTTTTTCCAGATCGCAGTCCACCAATAGCACGGTGGTGTCTTTTTCCAGCGCAATACTCAACGCAAGATTCATGGCCGTAAACGTCTTGCCCTCTCCATGGATAGCGCTGGTGACCATGATCAAATTGCCGTTCTCAACAGGGTGGTCACCCATTTTACTGAATGCATTCTTCAGCAAGGGGCGTTTGATCTGACGATACTGCTCTGCAAAACGGCTGTTCTTGTCGCCGGAAGTCAGGTACCCCTGTTCTTTCAACGCTTTGACGTTCAGATGGCAGACTGTGATTTTATTGAATCTGCCTACCGTCGAGTCAACATGGCCCACTGCGGTATTTTCAGCAGGTCTGGTGTTATCTGATGGCGCGGAGGTTTTACCAATGCGCGCTACTGCTTTTTCGATAATGCTCATGGTTACGACTCAATGGTTATGGATTAGAACATACCGAGTATGGAATTCAAAACAAGTACCAGCACAAATGTCGCAACGAGACCGCCAAGATAGAGCAAATAAATCCGGTATTCTTTCCTTGTTTCATTGATCAGATCCTCTCGCGTAGAAATTGATACTTCACCATAAACCGGATATCCGGTAATCCTGGCCAAACTGCTTTTGTTATAAATAACAGGGCTGACCTGTGACAAAATAAAGATCAAACCAAAGCCGCTTGCAATGGCAGCGAAAAATACCAGTACATTCAACAATGGTCGTTTTGGTGATGAGGGCGTGGAAGGAACATGCGGTGGTTCAATGATCTGGAATTTCACCTTGTCACCGGCTGTTTCCGCTTCTTCGGACATCTTTGCTGACTCACGCCGCGCCAACAGCGTGGCGTATTGTTCTTTGTTAATCTCGTAGTCACGATTAAGGTTGGCGAGTTCCGCCTCAATCTCCGGCAAGGTGCCTACACGTCCTTCAAGGTTTTTAATTCGTTTTTTGAACTCTGCCACCCTGACTTCAGCGGCAGCCACGTCGGATGAGGCCTTACCCATAGTCAGCCGCAATTCCTGGTAAACCGGGCTTGCTTCCAGCATTTCTTTTGAGGTGCCCCCCTGGGAAATGGCTTTCAATTCCTCTTCCCGCTGCTTTTCCAGCTGCGCAATTGTCAACTTGATTTCAGTCACGTCCGGGTGTTCTTCGGTAAATCGTAACAACAGATCATCCAGTTTGCCCCTCAGTTTCTGGATTCGGGTATCTGCCGAGGTCACGACATTATTCAAACCCGGTTTGGATGCCGACTGCACCAATTCCTTCAACTGACGGTTCAATTCATCGCGGCGATGTTTGGCCTGATTGAGTTCAAACACTGCCTGCTCCAGTTCCGCCTGTGTCTTTTGCAAGCGCCCGAAATAATCCAGCCCTTGCCCGGGCAACAAGCCCATGTTTTCCCGTTTAAAGGCCATCAGACGTTTTTCCGCTGCTACCAGTTTTTCTTCATATTCCTTGATTTGCTGGGTCAGGAATTTCCGGGCGATATCCGAGTCCTGCCGTGAACCACCCAGCGTGGTCTCAACAAAGATTGTCAGCAGGGACTGTACTACCGCCTTGGCCAGTTTCGGGTTCTGGTTTTCATAGGAGATAGTGTAAAGATTGTGGCGACGTGTGGCGCCGATATGAATGCTTTTGCGCATTTTCTTGATCAGCGCTTCTTTGTCCTTTTCATCCTTTACGTTGACATCCATATCGTGTGCAAGAATGACCTTCTCCATATTCGGCCGGCTAAGCAGTGTTTTGGTCATCAGGCTGAGCCGTTCATCCAGATTGTTTTCTACTGCAAGTCCTTTGAGCAATGGACGTAAAATGGATTCGGTGTCTACATAGACGCGTGCCGTCGCTTCGTACTTGTCCGGCATCATGAAAACCAGCACCCAGCCCAATATAGCGACAACCCAGATGCCAATTACACCCTGTTTGCGAAAGCGCCAGACATCTCGCAGAAAGACGATGACCTGTTCCAGTATCTCCTGGACCGGGCTTTGCTCAACTGCGATACTTTGGTTTGTCATCACTAGAACCAGGACTCCGGAATAACAATGATGTCACCAGGCAGAACCTTGGCGTTGGCGGTCATATCACCGTCTTCATACAAGTCACCGAGCCGTAATTGATATTCGGTTTTCTTGCCGTTGATGGTGCGAATCAACTTGGCATTATTGCCTGATGCAATTTCCGACAACCCGCCTACCGCGATAATCACATCCAGCAGACTCATGCTTTCCTTGTAGGGCAAGGCCTGTGGCTTGACAGCTTCACCCAATACCCGCACCTGTTCAGCATATCGGCCGAGAAAACGGGTAACTGTAACGGTAATCTTGGGATTTTTAATATAACGGGTGAGTTTGCTTTCCATTTCGCGCGCCAACTCGGTGGGCGTTTTACCGCTGGCACGTACGTCTTCAATCAGCGGTGTGGTAAGAAAACCGTCCGGTCGTACTGTTACATCCATGGACAGTTCCTTGTTCCCCCAGACAAAGACATGCAATGCATCACCGGGTCCTATCCGGTAGGTTGGCCCGGATGTATTGTGGCTTGCCTCGCCTTTCAGTTCGTTCAAAGCACAGCCGCCGGAAAACAGCAGGGCTGTTATGATGGATATTATTGAAAATTGCCTGACCAATTTATCTCTTAGCCTCATTACTCCATTCTCCCTCCAGACCTTCCTTGCCGGAAAATCTGCCTTAGCTGTTAATTATTCTTCCCCATTGCCTTATCGACCGGCCTGAAACCTGTCCCGAATGGCCGTGTTGAAACCGGCATGACGGTTTACAAGACCTTGTGATTCTACTTCGTTACCCTGTCCGACGCAAAAGTGCGCCGCCGCCGCCGACTCTTCCTTGCTGTCCGGGATAAACATTTGACTTGAGGAGACAACATCCCGGTATATCAGCAGTAGTGACCAACGTTCCCATATTGAAACTACTGACTTTTGGAGGAGAAATAAGTTTCCGGCCGAACAATCAAAAAAAAACCCTACTGGATAAGTAGGGTTTTAAATGTAAACTTGAACTTTTGATTAGGCGAATTTGCGTCCGAACCCAAGACCAAGCAGACCCAGACCGAGCAGCAGTACGCTCATGGGCTCAGGTATAGTGGTGGCTGACCAGCTGAAGGTTGAACCAAAGCTGTTGCCGGTCAGAATCCAGGCGCCGTTGGTGCGTTCGAAACCATTACCGTAGATTTCGCCATGACCGGTCAGAACCAGCGTGGTATTGCTTTGCTGAGCAACGTTCACATCCAGCAGGTCGAATGAGAACCCACCGATACTCCACAGCGGAACAACCGGGGCAAAGGGTTCAACGAACTGGAAGTCATTGATGTTGCCCAGGATAAAGGGGCTGGGTGTGACGAAATCGGCAAAATCACCGAATGCAGAGGCAACGGTAAAACTACCGCCTGAAGTTCCGGAGACGTACGAGGTGCCGTTCCACTCGAGGAAGTCGATACCGGTCGCTGTACCCAACGTGGCGCCGCCTGCCGGTACAAAACCGCCACTGATAGAGATTTCACCGCCAACAGTCACTGCTTGAGCCGGTGCGAATGAGGCCATCATTGCAATGCCGAAAGCAGCTACGAGCATTTTAATCTTGTTCATCGTTATGTTGTCCCTGGTTATTAATTTGGATTTCAATTTCTGTTATTTGTAATAAGGCAAATTCTGTGCCAGCATTTATTTATCTTTATAAACAATAGGTTACAACACCATCTGCGATATCAGCAGTTAATATGTAAATAATCTCGACACTGTAAACTTTGTAGATGTTTAGAGATTAACCACCAACCCGGTAGGGAAACACAAGTATCTGTATTTTTATCAAAAAAAACAAAAGGATAGATAAGATGCCGGCAAGCCGGCCGAAGCTGTCAGGATTGTCGACAGCCCCGGCATAGTACAAAGGAGCGAAAAAATATTCGGCTCTATTTTGAAATCTGGTTGTAGAGCTCCCGGGCGGCTTTCTTCTCGGGGTAGTCACCTTTCAGATTTACAATCTTGTCCAGCACCATTTTTGCTGCCGCCTTGTCACCTTTTTTACTCAACAGCACGGCATGGTGATACTGAATAGACGGGTTATTGCTCTTGGCAGCGGCTTTGGCCAGGATTGGTGCAGCCTCATCCAGTTTGCCCAGTTCCACCAGGATCCAGCCGTAGGTGTCAGCGACAGCAGGCACTTCACCCTTCAGCTTATAAACCTTCTCTGCATAGTCCAGCGCCTTGTTTTTATCAGAAGCCATATAGACCAACGAGAGGTTGTTCAACGCGGCAACGTTGTCCGGATGTTCTTTCAGGATGGATTGATAAATAGCAATTGCTTTATCCGCCTTGCCGCTTTTTTCATACACAATGGCCAGATCAAAACGGGCGCTGTCATCTTTCGGATGTTGTGTCAGCCAGTCATTCAGGGTCTTGATACTGCCTTGTGAATCGCCCGCCAGCTGTTGTGAAATAGACAGTTTACGCATAATTTCTGCAACGGATTTAAGCCGATACGCCGCTGTAAATGCTTTCACCGCATCAGCATATTTTTGCTGAGCCAGATACAGATCACCTTCAAGAGCATAACCGATGACTGCTTTTGGCTGTTCCCTTTTGATAACTTCAATCACCCGGCTTGCTTCGGCGAATTCTCTATACTTCAAGTGAAATGACGCCAACGCAATATTGGCGGGCAGAAATTTCGGGTTAATCTTCAGGGCTTTCTGCAAGGATTGCTGTGCCTTGCTTTTATCGTTGAGCATGTTCTGAATGCGGGCAAGCTCAATGTAGGCCCCCGGATCATCAGGAGTCGCGCTGACCAGCTTGTTGGCGATCACCAAAGCCTCTTCTTTCCTGCCAATACTGAGTTTTGCCCGACTCAGCATCACCAAAACCGAGCGGTTTTTGGGCTCAATTTTTTCCGCCTCTTCCAGCAAGGTAACCGCCTTGTCCTGTTTTTGGGTGGCAAAATAGAACCGACTGAGCAATAAACGCGGGGTGATTGCGCGCGGATTTTTCTGGATGGCGGTATTCAGCCATGTCACTGCTTCTTCCGGCATATTTTTTCTGCCGGACAGATCAGCCATCCCCATCATCGCGGTGACATTCTTGCCGTCCAGCTCAAGGATTTTCCGGAAACCCCGCTCGGCAGCCGCCAGTTGCCCATCTTCCATATCCATGCGCGCCAGCTGCATTATTGCAGGTAGGTGGTTATCCATGGACTCAAGGACCTGATTATAGAATTTTCGTGCAGTGATCCTGTCCCCGGCGGCGAGTTCAACCGTACCGGCAATCGTCAGGCTTTCCGCCGAGTTTTTCTCTGTTTGCATGAGTTGTTTGGCCTTGCTTCTGGCCTTGCCAAACTCCTGCTTTTGCACCAGAGCAAAAATGATCAGTCGTTCCTTGCTCTTTTGTGACTTGTTGTCTGAGATGCCTTCCAATTCATCAATCGCGGCATCAAATGATCCCTGCTTCATATAAAGCTTGGCCAGTTCCTCACGCAATACCTGATTTTGCGGATTTTCCTGTTTGGCTTTTTTGAGAATGGTAACAAACTGTTCGGTATCGTTACTCATGAGTGCAGCCTGACCAATCATGTTCAGGAGCTCGGCATCTCGGGCCGGATTCCCCGCCTCTTTCAGTGTATCCAGTGCATCCTGATGGCGACCGGATTTCATACGAATGGTGGCCAGTAATTTCCGCGCCTGGATATGTGACGGTACCTTGACCAAATAGCGGGAAATGGTTTCATCCGCCTGCTCCATGTGCCCCTGGGCAAAGTAGATTGCGCCCATCAGGAACTGTGCATCACCAAAATCCGGCATGTTGGCGGCAACATGTTCCAGGTGCGTACGGGCCTGATCATAATCCTTGTTTTGATAGGCCATCAGCGCTTTCATGTATCGGGTGTCATGATTATTGGGTGCATGCCGTTCCATCACGGCAATCTGCTCTTTGGCGGCGTTGATATCCTTTTCTCCCAGACTGATTTGAGCGAGGCGTTTGCGTGCCTGAAACTCTGATTTGGACATCATGTTCTTGGGGGAGACCTTGATGACATTGTTGAAGGACCGCTTGGCCTCATCCCGGTCACCCATCACCAGATTGATTTTACCGCGCTGGAACCATGCGTCACTGTTGGCATTATCGATATTAATCGCTTTTGATATCTCGGCCAGAGCGGTTTTGTTATCGCCGGTCGCGACGGCAAGTTCGGACAGACCGATATAGGCCGATACAGCCACCTCTTTATCCTGCGTCGCAGCTTCGAACATGGCCCGCGCCTTGTCTGCTTCCTGTTGGGCAAAATACGCATAACCGTGAATCATTTGCAGGCGGGCGCGTGGCTGCCCGGTCAGTGATGCGTCGATGGGCGTTTCGCTGAAGATGTCCTTGAAATTGTTTTGTAATAACAGGGACTGGGCCAGGTCGACAATCACGTCATTTTTATTTTCACCCAGTTTGATGGCCCGACGCAGTTCCTTTTCCGCCACATCGCCCTTTTTCAAAACCAGATATGATTTTGCGATATGCAGACGGGCTTGTTTGTTGTCCGGATTTTTTTGCAGTACCTTTTTGTATTCAATAACCGCAGCCTGATGATCACCTTTTTTCTGGTGTTCAGCGGCGGAAGCCAGCAGTTTTTCTTCATCATAAACCAGACCACAACCTGATATAAATATCACCAGCAGCGCCAACAGTCCCAGGCCGGGATGGAAAATTTTCACCATTCTGTTTTTTTCATGTTTCATTTGCTGTCATCCTGTCTTGCTTTGATTACGACGTGAACCTGTTCAGTGTTTGGTTAATGTTGCAGTCTGTAGTGTTTGGAAAACGGTATGTAGTTCCCGGCGTGCCAGTTCCCGATCATCAGCCGGCTCTACGGTAATCATGTACACCGTTATCGCCGGGTTTCGCTTCAGGCTGCCCCATAAGTTGTATAGTTTGGCGATTCGTTCATCGCCGGTTTTCTTGTGATCTGTTTCGTACCAGCGCCAAACCAGTCTTTTGCGCGAGCGCCCCAAATGTATTTCTGATTCCTCAACAACAAAAGGCAGGTTTACAGTACCATATTCGCCAATTTGTTGACTATATACCTCGGACCAAACCCCCCGGGTATACACCCGATTGTTGACATTGATGGCCTCATTCGCCGGTGATTGTCGGTTGAATACACGGATATGGACAATAACCTCGAGCGAGCCGTTACTATAGACAGCCTGTTCCGAATAGTCTCCTTGCCCGAATTTGTACTCCGGCCGCCAATCACCTTGCCCTTTCTCCTGCTTTGTCATGTTGCCCAGTTGCGGCGGCAATCCAAAGTCTTCAGCAACAGAAATATCACCCTTGCCGGCAACATATGCGCTGAGGACAGGCCCGCTTGCCAGAGCCAGCAAACAAACAGTCAGTCCGAGATACAAACTGCGGGTTGGCTGCTCCACCACAACTTCACGTTCAACTGCCCCGGCCGCTTTGTCCGTTGTTGTCACCGGCAATGGCGGGTAAAATTTGTTCAAAAAATAATAGTAAATCACCATAGTGATGGCAAATACCACCCAGCCGAGATTGGCATGATCCCGAATGAGTGAATGCTGCATATTGGTCAGGTGGCCTGCCAGGACAATAATATAGACCCGAATGATGTTCGATAAAAATGCGAAACCGGTGGCAAGACAGAGAATCACCAGTGCGCGCTTAAACGGTTCCCTGTTGAGATAGATATACAGCAAGGCCATGATGATCCCCACTGTCACAACACGTATTCCGCTGCAACCGGTATCCACTTCGAACAACCCGACCGGGATCTGGATCAGGTAACCGTCCACCAGGACGGTCAAACCGCTTATTTCCAGTGCGATACCGGACAGAACGGCGGTAGCCTTGCGAAACAGGTTGTTAAATACCTCAACCACCGGCGCGGCAAACAGCAACAGAAAAAAAGGAAACCAGAAATGTTTGGCTTGCTTCCAGCCATAAATTGCCGCCATAACGGCAGGTAAAATCAGCAGATAGGTAATCAGTTCAATTTTTTCGATGAAGGTCAGAACTGCGGCCGCCCAGATTATTGATAACAACAGCAGTAAAGCACTTGCGGAAAAATTCGGCTGCAACCGAACAGGAGATTCGCGTATCTGCCAAAGTTCACGAAATATATAGATACAGACCGCAAGCAACAAAAAACCATGACTGTAACCATCGTCCAGCCAGAGCTGTCCCAAACGCAAGGCCGATCCGGAATAGAGCAGCAGACTGGTCAGCAAAAATGCAATCAAGACATAGAGAGGATGGAGTAATCGCGCAGGTAGTCCCACAAGCAGCCTTTTACTTTAATCCATGTTTTGTCATTAAGTCATACAAGGTCGGACGACTCACGCCGAGCAGTTCTGCAGTTTTGGCGATATTACTGCCGGTATGGGTCAGGGCGCGCTTGATGGTGATTTGTTCCGCCTCATCCCGGGCCTGTTTCAGATTCAGCGGCAGATTAAGGCTGTTATCGCCTGTCTCGATCTCCAGATCTTCTGCGGTAATGCTGTTTCCGTCAGCCATGATGACCGACCGTTTGATTTTATTTTCCAACTCACGGATATTGCCGGGCCACGGATAACTTTCAATGGCGGCCAGTGCATCATTGGTAAACCCTTTGAGCTTTTTCTTGTGTTGTTCTGCAAACTTCTCCATCAGGAAGCGGGCAAGCAGTATGGCGTCGCCACTGCGCTCACGCAATGGTGGCAAGGTAACCACAATTTCACTCAACCGATAGTATAAATCCTCGCGGAACGTGCCTTCCTTAATCATCGTATCCAGATTCTGGTGCGTGGCGCAGACAATCCGCACATCCACCGGGATCTCCTTGCGTCCGCCGAGTCGCTCAATGACTCTCTCCTGTAAAAAACGCAGCAGCTTGGCCTGCAAGGGCAGCGGCAAGTCACCGATTTCATCAAGAAACAGTGTTCCTTTATTGGCGTGTTCGATTTTGCCGATAGTTTGCTTGGCTGCACCGGTAAACGCGCCTTTTTCGTAACCAAACAGTTCGCTCTCCAGCAGGTTTTCCGGAATCGCTGCACAGTTGATTGCCACAAATCGTTCACCCTTGCGCGGACTGAGATCATGGATAGCCCTTGCGATCACTTCCTTGCCGGTTCCGCTTTCACCCAGTATCAGGGTTGTCACATCGGTGGATGAAATTTTTTCCACCGTTCGGCATACCTTGAGCATGGCGTCACTGCCGGCAATAATGCCGTCTAGGGGAGACTGCATACCGGCATTTTGCAGCTGGAGATTCTCCTGCTCCAGTTGATGTACATGATAGGCACGGTCGATGATGATCTGCAGAACTTCCGGCTCGATCGGTTTTTGATAGAAGTCGTATGCACCCATGGCAATCGCCTTGATGGCGTTTTCCCGGTCGTCATTGCCGGTCACCACGATCACCTTGATAGAGGGGTTCAGCGCCAATATCTCTTCCAGCGTTGAAAAACCTTCACTGACATTGGCCGGGTCCGGCGGTAATCCCAGATCCAGAGTCACAACCTGCGGATCAAAACGCCGGACGGCGGCAATCGCGGCTTCGCGATCGCCGACGATTTGCGGATTGTATTCTTCAAATGACCAACGAAGCTGATTCTGCAGCCCGGCATCATCTTCAACGATTAACAAGCTACGTTGCGTGTCCGTTTTCATATCCTGGTTGAGTACCTGATTGTTCTGCATAGACAGTCGTGACAATCCCGTCCTGCACTGTAATTGTTATTGAGAATATAAGCAGTTTATTATATTCATGCAGTTCCCAGCGGCAATTGTATTCTGAATGTGGTCCCTATATCCAGCTTGCTGGACACCTGTATGGTTCCGCCCAGCTGTTGGACAAATTGCCTGGCCTCATACACACCGATCCCCATACCGGCGTTACCCTTGGTGGTATAAAAGGGTCGAAAGAGACGCTGCCGAATAAATTCTTCATCCATGCCGCTGCCGTTATCGGCTACTTCAATAACGGCATTCTCTATCTCTTCGCGCAGCGTAATCCGGACATAACCGTCATTGGCAGTGGCCTCCTGGGCATTGCGAATAAGATGTTCCAGAATCGCCGTAAACCGATCTTTATCGGTAACCAGGTGTAATTCTGCAGCCGAATCGACAAATTCAGGTATCGGCAACAAATCCTTCATGTTACTCACTGCCTCAGATATTGTCTTATTGATACTAATGTTATTGACCGGCTGTTGCTCAAACCGTGCCTTTCTCAACTGCGTCAACAAGCGGTCCATTTTCTTCACTGCATTATCGACTGTGGTAATGGCATCATCCATAAAGGCCGGGTTGTTACGGTGTTTCTCTGCATTTTTCACCACCAAACCCAATTGCGCCACCAGATTCTTCAAGTCATGTACCACAAAGGCTGACAAGCGGTTAAACGCATCAAACTGATGCGCCCGATCCAGTTCTTCCTTTGCTGTCATCAGGGCAAGATAACTGGACACCTGGAGAGCGGCGGTTTTCAACAGGTCGCGGTCTTCCCAGTTAATCGTCTGTACCACATTCGAATGACTGATGATCACAAATCCGGACAATTTGCCTTGGTGCAGCAGGGGAATCACCAGCCAGGCATCATCCAGTGTCTGTAACCAGCCGGGCAATCTCAGGTCATCATAAACAGCAGGCTGCTTTTTATGTTCATCCAGATCGATAATCCATTTTTTCTGCGTTAAAAATCGAACAAACTCACTCTGACCCGGTTCTGTGTCTGAGATATAGGGCATATTCAGTTTGCTGATGCAGGTGTAACTCTGCATATCATTCTGCAACCAGAGCATCCCCCCCCTGGCATCGAGGATATCGGTGAGGGCAAATACCACACGCCGATTAAATCCTTCCGTGTCCGCTTCTTCGGTCAACGTCCCGGTCAAGCGCATCCAGTGCTCACGATACTCGTATTTATTACTGTAAAAGTGCTTGCTCAGAAAGGTTCTGACTTTGGCGCGGCTAATCGGTGAGGAAAGCACCATCGCCAGCATCAGGACAGCACCGGACAGGAATAAAACCTGAAATACCGCCCCCCAGTCGCCGCCATACAGCTTGATATAGTAGCCGGCCAGTGCCACACCCAGCAGATACATACCGGAGCCGAGCAAACTGGTGGTATAAAAAACGATCTGCCGGGAAACAAATATCCGTAACGACAAATCAGGATTGCGCCGCGCAGCCAAAACAATCAGCGGAACAACAAATGCATTCAGTGCGCCACGCCCGGCCCAGATATCTTCATCCAGTTTGGAAAACAGCATGGCGTTGGAATAAACATAGATGTCATAGACAAAAATCGCCCCCACCGCCATACACAGATAGCCGATGGAAGAAGAAGCCTCGGTTGTGCGATTCCGGTACAGCTGTTCAACCAGGACCAGACCGATCAGTGTCATAAACAACATGATAAAAATCAGATTGGGGTCCGCCCCCCAGAAAAAGAACGTTAACTCCGAATAGTAGGAACGTCCTGCCCCAAACAATGAAACTACGGCACACACGACCCAGGCGAGTCCGGCATAATAACGCTGCGCACTGTTTACCTTATGCAGTGTCAGCAGGCCCAGTAAAAATGCCAGCCAGCTGCTGTTACGCGCCGCCTCGATCACAAACAACAACCATTCCGGTACGCTCTGGAAGAAATAATCATAGGCAGTCACGCAACCCCAGATTGTGCTGATCATGGTGACTGCCAATAACAGGCCGCTCTTTAAACGTCCCTTCCAGCTGGTCAGCAACAGCAGTGTGAGTACAAGGTACATCACACCACTCAGGGTATAGCTGATTTCACCAACACCGATCATAGCATTCCGCCTGTCTGAAACCGGTTTTCAGTCTGCGCCATCCTCATCTCGCCCCCTTGCCGAACAAGACCACTTCGATTGTTTCGACCAGGATAAGCATATCAAGAAACAGGCTGTAGTTTTTCACATAGTAAAGATCGTATTGCAGTTTCTCTGCTGCATCTTCCACCGAGGAACCGTATGGATAGCGTAATTGTGCCCAGCCGGTGATACCGGGTTTAACCCGGTGGCGCTCCTCATAGTAGGGGATATCTTCACTCAATTTCATGACAAAATGCGGACGCTCACAACGCGGGCCGACAAAACTCATGTCCCCACGCAGCACATTGATGATCTGTGGCAGTTCATCAATGCGTGACTTGCGGATAAATCTCCCCACTCTGGTCACACGCGTATCATTTTCCACCGCCCATTGCGCCAGACCGTCTTTTTCCGCATCAACCTGCATACTGCGCAGCTTGAGGATTTGAAACGGTTTGCCATCCTCACCGATCCGGATCTGGCGATACAGCACCGGTCCTTTACAGCCGCTTTCCAGCCAGATTGCCAACATGGTTAACAGGATTACGGGCAAAGTCAAAATCAGCAGGCTGATACTGACGATAATGTCAAAAATACGTTTGGAATAGATGCGCAGCCCGCTTTGGGTAAACCCGTCCGAAAACACCAGCCAACTGGGATGCAACTGATCGAGACGAATTTTACCGGTTTCCCTTTCATAAAAGCCCAGCACATCGTTTACCGCCACACCGCTCATCTTGCAATCCAGCAAATCATGGATCGGAAAACCTTTTCTCCGATCACCGACAGCAAGGATAATTTCATCAATATCATTGCGCAGTGCGTAATCTTTCAATGACATATTCAGGTTGATAATGCTCTTTGGATCAACCTGATCATCCTCACCTCGAATATGAATATAACCCAGTACGGTAAATCCCAGTTGATCCGTCTTGCGTCGCAACTCGGCAATGGCTTTGGCGTTTTTCCCCGCACCCAGCACCAGAACACGCCGCTTGAAAATTTCCGGATCGAGGTTATAAAGCAGCAGCCGGATCACGCAGATAGCCAGAAATGAAATAATAATGGCGAAGATCAGCACAGTTCGCCGCAGGAACAGCGACTGGAAAAGATAAAACAACAGAGCCAGCATCACCACACCAATCAGGTAACCGGCACTCATACGTAATAAAAACCCCAGCGCCCCGGCCTGCAACCTTGCCTGATACAGACCCAACGCAATCATGCTTAACAACATCACGGAGGCAAATGAAAACATCTCCATGAAAGTCGGTGTTGCAGGCCCATCCGGCAAATCCAGCAGCCCGGAAGCCCTGATGTCCGTACCAAACTTTACCGCCAGCATGAATATAAAAAATTCAATTGCACCTAACAGGATAAACTGGATTCTTACGTAGTGTTTGAAAATACGAATTGTTGTCAACGACGGACCCTTCTTCTTCCTGCTGAAGCCTGACTATTTATTGGCCGGCACAGATATCAAGTTGATAATTACGATACTAATATATATCATTATTTTTCGGTATTGGCCGCTACAATTCCAGGGACAGTCAGCACCGGATTTCCGGGAAATGTATTGCAATGGCAAAAAAGGTGCATGCACTTATTTAAACCGCCCCTGATTGTCATTATCCATCTAACCTATTAAAATTTAAGTAAAATATCAAGTCAGAGGTAATGAATGAAAGACATCGACAGCATCTCGATAGGGATAGTTGGGCTGGGTTATGTTGGCCTGCCACTCGCTGTGGAATTCGGCCGCCAATTTAACACTATCGGATTTGATATCAACACGGCCAGGATCAAGGAGCTGAATGAGGGTAAAGACAGCACACTGGAAGTTGAGCCCGAGTTGCTGGCCACCGCCACAAAACTTTCATTTACTGCAAACCTGAATGACATTGCCGCTTGCGATGTCTATATCGTCACTGTACCAACCCCCATCGATAATCACAAACGCCCGGATCTGAGTCCCCTGCACAGCGCCAGCACCGCCCTGGGCAAGGTCTTGTCGAAAGACAATATCGTCATCTATGAATCAACAGTCTATCCGGGTGCGACGGAAGAGGTTTGCGTACCCTTGCTGGAAAAAGAGTCCGGTCTGGTCTTTAACAAGGACTTTTATGCCGGTTACAGTCCTGAACGTATTAATCCGGGCGACAAGGAACACCGGGTAACCGATATTCTTAAAGTCACCTCCGGTTCAACACCGGAAGTGGCCCAATTCGTGGATCAGCTCTATAAGCGGGTGATCAAGGCCGGAACACATCTGGCCAGTTCCATTCGTGTGGCAGAGGCTGCAAAAGTAATTGAAAACACCCAACGCGATCTTAATATAGCACTGGTCAATGAACTTGCCCTGATATTTAAAAAACTGGGCATAGATACTCTGGAAGTACTGGAGGCAGCAGGCACCAAATGGAACTTCCTGCCGTTTCGTCCCGGACTGGTTGGCGGACATTGCATCGGTGTCGATCCCTACTACCTGACACATAAGGCACAGGAAATCGGCTATAACCCTGAAATTATTTTAGCAGGCCGACGCATTAATGACAGCATGGGGGGGTATGTCACGAAACAGGTTGTCAAAATGATGACCCAGCGCCGTGTTCATGTGGTCGATTCCAATATCCTCATTATGGGACTGACTTTTAAAGAAAACTGCCCCGATCTGCGCAACTCACGTGTCATTGACATTATCGATGAATTTGACGGCTATCACGTCAATATCGATGTCTATGATCCCTGGGTTGACAAGGCGGAAGCCCAACATGAATATGGTGTCACGCCTGTCGACAAACCCGTGAAAGGCAAATATGACGCGATCATCATTGCTGTTGCCCATAACGAATTTAAAGCAATGGGCAGCAAGGGTATCCGCGAACTCGGCAAGGCAAACTGCATACTCTATGACGTAAAGTATGTCCTGCCCAAAGACGATGTCGATGGACGTCTCTGATTCTGACAAAAACGCTATAATTTCAAGGGAGCAAGCATGAAAGTCCTGATTACCGGAACAGCCGGTTTTATTGGTTCCGCATTGGCAATAAGATTGCTGGAGCGCGGCGACGAAGTTATCGGTATCGACAACCTGAATGACTATTATGACGTTACGCTGAAACAGGCCCGACTGGAGCGCGTCAAGGCCTATAAGGGATTCACCGATGTCCGTGCGAACATTGAAGACCGGGATGCCATGGCGAAGATATTTGCCAAACACAAACCACAACGTGTGGTAAATCTGGCCGCCCAGGCCGGTGTACGTTATTCCCTGATCAACCCCCATTCCTACATAGACACCAATATTGTCGGTTTTGTGAATATTCTGGAAGGTTGTCGCCACAATAACGTTGAACATCTGGTATTTGCTTCCAGCAGTTCCGTTTATGGCGCCAATACCAACTATCCCTTCTCGGTACATAACAACGTCGACCATCCTGTCAGTTTGTATGCCGCATCGAAAAAGTCGAATGAATTGATGGCCCACACCTACAGTCATCTGTTCGGTCTGCCGACTACCGGTCTGCGCTTCTTTACCGTCTATGGCCCCTGGGGTCGACCCGATATGGCACTCTTCATGTTCACCAAAAAGATCCTGGCCGGTGAACCGATTGATGTCTTTAACTATGGCGATCACAAACGTGACTTCACTTATATTGATGACATTGTGGAGGGTGTTATTCGCACACTCGATAAAGTGGCCTCCTCCAACCCCGACTGGACCGGTGATGATCCGGATCCCGGTACCGCCAAAGCGCCCTGGCGGGTCTATAACATCGGGAATAACAACCCCTGTATGTTGATGCGATATATTGAGGTCCTGGAAGAGTGTCTGGGGAAAAAGGCTGAAAAGAATATGTTGCCCCTGCAACCGGGTGATGTGCCCTACACTTACGCCGATACAGAAGATCTGGCCAGGGACGTGGGTTACAAACCGGATACCAGTGTTGAAGAAGGCATCGCCAAATTCGTTGCGTGGTACAAAGACTACTACAACGTCAAGTAATGCAAAGCTGCATCAGGATTGGTGATACAAAGCAAGCTCGAAACAGGTACTAGGCAAAGACGACCGTTTTATTGCCATGCACCAGTACACGATCCTCCAGGTGATAGCGAACAGCTCGCGCCAACACCAGCTTTTCCACATCCTTGCCTAACCGCACCATGCTTGGGATATCCGTGTCGTGACTGACACGGATCACATCCTGCTCAATGATCGGACCGGCATCCAGTTCTTCCGTCACATAATGGCTGGTGGCGCCGATCAGCTTAACGCCTCGCTCATAAGCCTGATGATAGGGTTTGGCGCCGGCAAAAGACGGCAAAAAGCTGTGATGGATATTTATAATCCTGCCATGATATTTCGTACATAGTGCCGGTGGCAGGATCTGCATATAACGTGCAAGGACGATAGTATCAGCCTGACACGCCGCCAACACGTTTTCGATTTCTGAAAAGGCAGTAATCTTGTTTTGCTTGTCGACCGGAATGTAATGATAAGGCAAGCCGTGGAACTCCACATAACTGCGCATATCATTATGGTTGGAGATCACCCCGGCAATATCAAACTGCATATCTTTGGAACGCCAGCGATACAACAGTTCCGCCAGACAGTGTTCCTCTTTGCTGACGAAAATAACCACCCGCTTGGGTGCAGCCGAGTCGGAAATCTGCCAGTCGATATCCATGCTTTTCGCATACTCGCCAAACTGCGCCCGAAACGTATCAATATCCATGGGCAGGGAGTCGGCCATAATCACATGGCGCATGAAAAACCAGTGACTCACCGGATCGGTATGATAGCTGGCTTCGGTGATCCAGCCCTTGTGCCCGGCGATGAAACCACTCACATGGGCCACAATCCCCACGCGATCCCGACAACCGGCCAATAATGTGAAAGTGCGTGACATGAATTCGATTATATAGAGCCGTTGTATGGACGGAAAGCGGGGAGCAGGAAACAATTATTCAACGCAAAGGCGCAAAAGAAGGATTTTAATCCATCATCGCAGTTTTACCCGGCATCTGCCGAATTGAAGCTGGTCAGCCCATACGCGGGGCTTGAGAATTGCTATACACCGCGCCTTTGCGACTCTGCGTTGAAGTTTTTTCTCGAATAGTCCGGGATCGACGGACAGAGAAAGAATTGGTCGGGACGGCAGGATTTGACCGTTTTGCCGGGAGCAAAACGGGACGTGCGCAGCACGCCCGCAGGGGGCGCGCCAGGGATGGTGCGCATCAGCCTGCGACATCTTGCATCATGCATAAATAGACCGTGATTCTGATGCCTTCAGCATAAGAAGCCCGTAGGAGTCATACAAGGTGACTTGTTCTACCTAGCACACCCCCTACACGCGTAAAAAATATATTGCGTCAACCCTTGTACGGCGACATGAGATGTGTATGATAAGAATCATCTGGCCTGTTTGCCCAGGCCAGATGTAGTAACGGAACTTATCGTTAAGATGGGACGAACCGCAACTCGGCCTCCAAAACCGATATGCGCTCTTCATAACAGTAAGTAGGGGTCGGCCTCCAAAACCTTCCCCGTTCCGTTTTTATTTATCGATAATTTTGCTTCACGATTGTAGAGTTTTTGATGTTAGGCCATTCAGAAGTACTTAATCAAGTATTTCAAAACAAAGCACACAAGAAAATCAAAACAGTTTGATAGGAATTTATTAAAAAGAAATTGGTCGGGACGGCAGGATTTGAACCTGCGACCACTACACCCCCAGTGTAGTGCGCTACCAGGCTGCGCTACGCCCCGATGTGAGTTAAACAGGTCGCGTATAATACCTACGATGAGGGTATAAAGAAAGATTAAAACCGGAGAATTTCAGCGATCTCTTCCAGTTCCCGGCGAATTTCCCGCAGGGCCGGCGGACCGGCCTGCTCGCCGTCTTTGGTGGTTTCCACCAGCTGATTACGGGCTCCACCAATAGTATAACCCTGTTCATACAATAAACTGCGGATCTGGCGGATCATCACCACATCCTGACGCTGGTAATAACGCCGATTGCCGCGACGTTTAACCGGCTTCAGTTGGGGAAACTCCTGTTCCCAATAGCGGAGAACGTGTGGCTTTACGTCACACAGGTCACTGACTTCACCAATGGTAAAGTAGCGTTTCCCCGGAATTGGCGGGAGTTCGTTATTCTGACTGGGTTCCAGCATATGCCTCTACTCTTGCCTTGAGTTTTTGCCCGGGACGAAACGTCACCACGCGGCGTGCTGTAATCGGAATTTCTTCCCCTGTTTTTGGATTTCGTCCAGGTCGCTGTTTTTTATCACGCAGATCAAAATTACCGAAACCGGACAGCTTGACCTGTTTGCCGTTTTCCAGCGCCCCGCGTATTTCTTCAAAAAACAACTCGACGAGTTCCTTGGCCTCTCGCTTGTTAAGCCCAAGCTCTTCAAACAAGCGTTCTGCCATCTCAGCCTTTGTTAGCGCCATAAGCCCCTTTCTCTCATTATTCTCGTAAGGTCGCTCCAAGGTCTGACTGTAATACACCTTTTATCTGCGCCATTACAGTATCCACTTCGCTGTCTGTAAGAGTGCGCGAAAGATCCTGTAAGGTCAAGCCTAAAGCGAGACTTTTTCTTCCAGAATCAATACCTTCGCCGGTATATACGTCAAACAACTCGATGCTTCTCAGGCTTTCGGGAGCCGTTTTGAGGATGGTATCCCGGACCTGTTGAGCCGTTATGGTCTCATTAATCACAAACGCCAAATCCCTTCTTATTGCAGGGAATTTGGACAACGGTTCAAAGACCGGAACCCTGCCCCGCTGCAGCACAGCAAGATTAAGTTCAAACAGAACGACAGTCTGTGTCAGCCCCAGTTTGCGGCAGATTGAGGGGTGCAGTACCCCTAACCAACCTGCCTCAACCCCGTTTCGCATCAGTCGCACTGACTGACCCGGGTGCAAGGCAGCATGGCCGGCCGGTTCAAACTGATATTCTGTAAATGCACCGGCTATACGACAAATCGCTTCCACGTCATTTTTGACGTCAAAGAAATCACCCTTCCCTGCCTTCAAGCCCCATTGTTCGGGATACACTTCACCAAAACGCAACCCGGCCAGGACCATTTCTTGTTTTAATTCAGAATCTTGTCGGACAAATTTGAGACCGCACTCGAATAAGCTTATACGATTTTGTTGACGGTGCAAGTTATAGAGCATGGCCTGAACCAGTCCCGGCCATAAAGAGGTCCGCATGACGGCCATTTCGGCCGAAATCGGGTTGGCCAGCGGCAAGGCCTCCAGTTCAGGGGTGAACAGGGATTGCATTCCGGGTTCAACGAAACTGTAGGTAATGGCCTCCTGGTAGCCCAGATCGGTCAACAGGTGACGTATCCGACGCAGATCGAGGCGTTCCTCCGGGTTTGGCTGCATGACCATGGGACTGACCGGCCGACTCTCCGGCAGGTTGTCATAGCCAAAAATGCGGCCGATTTCCTCAATCAGATCCACTTCCTGCTCAATGTCGAAGCGAAAGATGGGCGGAGTAACCTTCCAGTCCTCACCTTCAACAAAAATCTCCATCCCCAGTCGTTTCAGAATGGCCGTAATGTCATTGGCAGGGATCTTCACGCCAAGCACTCTGGCGATGCGTGCTGCACGCAGGGGCAACGGCAGCTTGACCGGCAAATGATCAGAGCTTTGTTGCTTAACAATGGGACCGGCCTTGCCGCCCACGATACTCAATAACAGCTCAGTGGCACGTTCCATGGCCCGCGATTGCAAATCGGGAGAAACACCCCGTTCAAAACGGTGTGATGAATCGGTGTGCAATCCGTAGCTTCTCGCCTTGCCGGCAATGGCCAGAGGTGCAAAAAAGGCACTCTCCAGGAAGATATCCTTTGTCCCGTCACTCACCGCAGAGTCAGCCCCGCCCATAATACCCGCCAGGGCAACCGGCGCCTTGTCATCGGCAATGACCAGGGTGCCTTCTGTCAGCTCAATCAGCTGTTCGTCCAGCAATTTGATTTTTTCCCCTGCCTTCGCATGGCGAACATTTATAGAGCCGGATAATTTGTCCAGGTCAAAGGCGTGCATGGGTTGACCCAACTCAAGCAAAATATAGTTGGTGACATCCACAACCGGCCCCAGACTGCGAACACCGCATCGACGCAAGCGCTCCTGCATCCAGATCGGTGTAGTTGCTGATTGGTCAATACCACGAATGATTCGTCCCACATACGCAGGACAATCCCGGGGGGCAGACACCTTTACGTTGAACTTGTCCACCAGGGCCACAGTAATATTTTTCGTCGTCGGTGTGGTGACGTCGCGCTGATTTATCACCCCGACCTCTCGGGCTATGCCTGCGATGCTCAGGCAATCACCGCGATTGGGGGTGAGTCCCAGTTCGATGGAGACATCGTCCAGCGCCAGATAATCACGGACACTTTCGCCGATGGGTGCATCATCCGGCAGAATCAACAAGCCTTCTGCCTGCTCGGCCATGCCCAGTTCTTTTGCTGAGCAAAGCATGCCGTGTGACTCAACACCACGCAGCTTGCTCTTCTTTATTTTCAGGCCGCCGGGCAGATTTGCACCGATCAGGGCGGCCGGCACCTTCACGCCCTGTCGTACATTCGCTGCGCCACAGACGATGGTCAAGGGTGTACTTTCACCCACATTTACCTGACAGACACGCAACTTGTCCGCATCCGGGTGTGCTTCGAGGCTGAGCACCTCCCCGACAACCACCAGATCAAACTCAGCCGCAACCGGTTCGATGACGTCCACTTCCAGACCGGCCATGGTCAGTTGATGCGCCAGTTCCTGTGTCGTGATCGCCGGATTAACCCATTCCCGTAACCACTGCTCACTGAATTTCATGAATCAGTTTCCCCATTAAATATAACGCCGAACAGCCGTTAATTAAATTGTTGTAAAAAGCGCAAATCATTCTCAAAAAAGAGCCGCAGATCATTCACGCCATAACGCAGCATGGCCATGCGCTCTACACCCAACCCAAAAGCAAATCCGAGATATTTTTCACTATCAATATTCACATGCTGCAATACTTTGGGGTGAACCATGCCGCAACCGAGAATCTCGATCCAACCGGTATGGCTGCAGACCCGACAGCCTGCTCCGCCGCACATCACACACTGAATATCCGCCTCGGCAGAAGGTTCGGTGAAGGGGAAATAAGAAGGCCGGAATCGTACGGACAGGTCTTTTCTCTCAAAGAAATATTGCAGGAAATCACTCAGGATCCCTTTCAGATCGGCAAATGTGACCTGCTCTCCAATCATGAAACCTTCAACCTGATGAAACATCGGGGTGTGTGTCAGATCGGAATCACAACGATACACACGTCCCGGCGCAATCACCTTGAGCGGCGGCTCCCGATTTTGCATTACACGGATCTGTACCGGTGAGGTATGGGTACGCAACAGACGACCGTCATTGAAGTAGAAGGTATCGTGCATGGCCCGGGCCGGATGGGTTTCGGGAATGTTCAGTGCTTCAAAGTTGTGGTAATCATCTTCAACTTCAGGGCCTTCCGCCACCTCAAAACCCAGACGGACGAACATGTCTTCGATGCGCTGCATGGTGCGCGTCACCGGATGCAAACCGCCGGGGTGTTGACCGCGACCCGGCAAGGTTCCGTCAATCTTCTCTCCCGCCAGCCGGTCGGCCAGTTCCGCATTCTGGAGAACGTTTTTTCTCTCCTCAATGGCTTGCTGGATCTGTTGTTTGGCATTGTTGATCAGTTGACCTGCCTTGGGTCGTTCTTCAGCGGACAGGTTGCCCAGCGATTTCATCTGCTGGGTGATATGGCCTTTTTTGCCAAGATAGTCCACCCGTACCTGATCCAGGGCCTGGGCTGAATCAGCAGCCTGTACAGCTTGCTGAGCCGTTTTTACAAGTTGTTCAAGTTCCTGTAACACGATGGCGGTTTTTCTCGTTAGTAAAATAAAAAAGGGAAGGCGCCAATGGCCTTCCCTTGTTCTGCTTTGGTCATTCCATAACACCCGAAGTCGGGTGCAGGTGATTAACCCTGGCTTTGCAGGTTAGCCTTGGCCTGTTCTGCGAGGTGGGCAAAAGCTGCTTTATCAAACACAGCCATGTCCGCCAGCACTTTACGATCGATAGCGATCTCGGCCCGCTTTAAACCATTAATCATCCGACTGTAGGACAGACCACACTCACGGGCTGCCGCATTAATGCGGGCAATCCACAACGCGCGGAACTGACGCTTGCGTTGACGACGATCACGATAGGCATACTGACCAGCCTTGGTGACAGCCTGGGTCGCAACCCGGAAAACATTCTTACGACGGCCATAATAACCCTTGGCCTGACTCATAACTTTTTTGTGCTTGGCGTGTGCAGTTACGCCGCGTTTAACTCTTGGCATCGCTACTCACTCCTTAGCTGTATGGCAACATTCTGTTAACAGAACGAACGTCTGACTCATGTACCTGAGAAGGTGAACGTAAATGACGTTTACGTTTGGTACTCTTCTTCGTCAGGATATGACGACGATGTGACTGGGCTCGCTTGAACCCACCGGAACCGGAACGCTTGAAGCGTTTGGCAGCTCCTCGATGTGTTTTAATTTTCGGCATTTCTCTTACTCCGCATTCATCAAGATAACAACTGACGGCACAGGCCGCCTCACTTTTTCTTCGGGGCAATCACCATGACCATTTGACGGCCTTCCACTTTCGGGTGTTGTTCCACCGTCCCGTATTCAGCCAGGTCATTTTCAATCCGTTGTAAAAACTCAAGGCCCAGTTCCTGATGCGCCATTTCGCGTCCGCGAAACCGCATCGTGATCTTGGCCTTGTCCCCATTGCTCAGGAAACGTATCAGGTTGCGTAGTTTTACCTGATAATCCCCTACATCCGTCCCTGGTCGAAACTTTACTTCTTTGATATGGATCTGTTTTTGCTTCTTCTTGGCCGCATGCCGTTTTTTGTTCAGTTCAAACTGATACTTGCCATAGTCCATAATTCGGCAAACGGGCGGCGAAGCTTCCGGTGCAATCTCCACCAGATCCAATTCGGCTTCAAAAGCCATCGCTTTCGCCTTTTCAATTGGCAGAACACCTATCTGTTCGCCATCTGCACCAATTACACGAACTTCCGCAATGCGGATGTCGTCATTAATGCGTGTTTCTTTCGCAGTAGCGATATGCTAGCCCTCCAAATGACTACGGCCGCGGCACGCAATAGACAAAGTGAGTTTCTCGGCAAAGTCCTTAACAGACATGGTGCCGAGGTCCTCACCGCCTCGCGTACGCACGGCCACAGTACGGTTATTCATTTCCCTATCGCCGATGACCAGCTGATAAGGTACTTTCTGTAGCGTATGTTCGCGAATTTTAAAACCAATTTTCTCATTTCTCAAGTCAGACCGGGCCCGAAGTCCGTGTTTTTTCAGCTCTTCTGCCACTTCCCGGACATATTCTGACTGAGTATCGGTAATATTCATCACCACAGCCTGAACCGGGGCCAGCCAATCCGGGAACTGTCCGGCATAGTGTTCAATGAGAATTCCGATAAAACGCTCCATGGATCCCAGAATAGCCCGATGCAACATCACCGGGGTTTTACGCTCGCCGTCCTCGGCCACGTACTCCGCTCCCAGACGCCCCGGCATGGAAAAGTCCACCTGAATGGTGCCACACTGCCAGACGCGATTCAGACAGTCCCGCAGAGAAAACTCAATCTTGGGACCATAGAAAGCACCCTCGCCCGGTTGCAGATCCCACTCCAGCCCTTTTGCATTCAGGGCTGTTTCAAGCGCGTGCTCCGCCTTGTCCCACACCTCGTCGGAACCCACCCGCTGTTCCGGACGGGTTGAGAGTTTGATGATGACGTCCTGGAAACCGAAATCCGCATAGACTTCATACAGCAGATCGATGAAGGATGAAACCTCCGCCTGGATCTGCGCTTCTGTGCAGAAGATATGGGCGTCGTCCTGAGTGAAGGCGCGCACCCGCATCAGGCCGTGCAGCGTACCAGACGGCTCATTACGATGACAGGAGCCAAACTCGGCCATGCGTAACGGCAAATCACGGTAACTCTTCAGTCCCTGATTAAATATCTGTACGTGACAGGGACAGTTCATGGGCTTGACCGCGTATTCCCGATTTTCTGATGAGGTGGTAAACATGCCGTCACGGAACTTTTCCCAGTGGCCTGACTTTTCCCACAACACCCGATCAGCCAGTTTGGGGGTGTTCACCTCCTGATAGCCATGCGCACGGATCTTGTTGCGGACGTATTGTTCAATTTCCTTGTAGATGATCCAGCCTTTGTCATGCCAGAAAACCATACCGGGCGCTTCTTCCTGGATGTGGAACATATCCAGCTTGCGGCCCAATTTGCGGTGATCGCGTTTTTCCGCCTCTTCCAGGCGAAACAGGTAGTCTTTCAGCGCTTTTTTATCAGTCCATGCGGTGCCGTAGATACGCTGTAACATTTCATTCTTGCTGTCACCGCGCCAATAGGCCCCGGCCACTTTCATTAGTTTAAAAGCCTTCAGTTTGCCGGTTGAAGGCACATGGGGTCCACGGCACAAATCAATGAACTCGCCCTGTTTGTAGAGTGACAGGTCTTCATTGGCCGGAATACTCTCGATGATCTCGGCCTTGTAAGCCTCACCCATATTTCGAAAAAATTTCACTGCTTCATCACGCGGCATAACGGAACGTTCGACCCGGAAATCCTGCTTGGCCAAATCGGCCATTTTCTTTTCGATCTTCTCCAGATCAGCGTCGGAAAAACCCGCTTTGTAGGCAAAGTCGTAGTAGAACCCGTCTTCGATCACAGGGCCGATCGTCACCTGTGCATCGGGATAGAGCTGTTTGACCGCCTGGGCCAGCAAATGGGCGGTGGAATGACGAATCACTTCCAGTCCTTCGGCGTCACGCTCGGTAATAATGGCCAGATTGACATCCTTCTCTATGCGATATGAGGTATCAACCAGCTTGTCTTCGATCTTGCCCGCCAGTGCGGATTTTGCCAGTCCGGCGCCGATATCGGCTGCCACTTCGGCAACAGTTAAGGGTTGGGGATAGTCTCGCTTGCTGCCGTCAGGCAGAGTGATAGTCGGCATGTTTGTTTCCTCTTTCGCAGTGGCGCGCCCATACCAGGGGCCGCATGTTTATTCAGGAACGGCCTGTACGAGGGGTCGTCCCATAACAATAAAGGCGGCCCGTACAATGGACCGCCTTCATCAAGTATAGTCATAATTTGCTGTACACAACCAACATCCATGTTGCTTCGCAGAATTTGGTAGTCGCGATTGGACTCGAACCAACGACCCCTACCATGTCAAGGTAGTGCTCTAACCAACTGAGCTACGCGACTGTCAGGTTACCCCTGTATTCGAAGCAACCTCTCAGGGAGCGGGAAGATACTAGATATACGGCGATCTGGCAAGGGAATGAGTGTCCTTTGGACCGGGCCGGCCACGACTCAGACCATGGCCAGACCGGTTTGGCGCAGGCGGTTGATTTCGTCCCGCAGTTTGGCGGCCGCCTCGAATTCCAGGTCCTGGGCAAATTGGTACATCTGTTCTTCCATCTGCTTGATTTTTTTGGCCAGTTGTTCCGGACTCATATCGGCATATTCCGCTGCCGCCTCGGCAACCCTGGCGAAATCCTGCGGGGTGCCGGTCCGGGCGGCATAGGCCCCTTCCATTACATCAGTGACTGCCTTGGTGATTGAAGTCGGGGTAATACCGTGCTCCAGGTTATAGGCGACTTGTTTCTCCCGACGACGGTCTGTCTCATCCATGGCCCGTTGCATGGAACCCGTTATCCGATCCGCATAGAGAATCGCCTTGCCGCCGGCATTTCGGGCGGCACGACCGATAGTCTGAATCAGTGCCCGGTCTGATCGCAGAAAGCCTTCCTTGTCCGCATCCAGGATGGCCACCAGACTGACCTCCGGAATATCCAGACCTTCTCGTAACAGGTTGATGCCGACCAGCACATCAAACACCCCCAGACGCAGGTCCCGGATAATCTCAATACGTTCGACGGTGTCGATATCCGAGTGCATATAGCGCACTCGCACATCATGGTCATTCAGGTAGTCGGTCAGGTCCTCTGCCATACGCTTGGTGAGGGTGGTGACCAGGATCCGCTCCTTGCGTGCAGCACGCTGATTGATCTCGGAGAGCAGGTCATCCACCTGGCTGCCTGCAGGACGAACTTCCAGCACCGGATCAACCAGACCGGTGGGCCTGACCACCTGCTCCACCACCGCACCGGAGTGCTCGGCCTCGTATTGCGCCGGAGTGGCCGAGACATAAATCGTTTGCGGCGCCAATTGCTCGAATTCCGCGAATTTGAGGGGTCGATTGTCCAGTGCCGAAGGCAGTCTGAATCCATACTCCACCAGATTCTCTTTGCGGGAACGATCGCCCTTATACATGGCGCCGACCTGGGGTATGGTGACATGGGACTCGTCGATCACTAACAGGGCATCATCGGGCAAATAGTCCATGAAGGTTGGCGGCGGTTGACCGGCCTGTCGCCCGGAGAGATAGCGCGAGTAATTTTCGATACCGGAGCAATATCCCAACTCCATGATCATCTCCAGATCAAAGCGGGTCCGTTGTTCCAGTCGTTGCGCCTCTACCAGCTTGTTAAGCGCGTAGAGCTGCTCCAGCCGTTCCTTGAGCTCGGCCTTGATCTGCTCCACGGCGTCCAGCAGGGTCTGTCTGGGCGTGACATAGTGTGTTTTGGGATAAATGGTGGCTCGCGGCACTTTGCGCAGAATTTCACCTGTGAGTGGGTCGAAATAGCTGATATTTTCGATCTCGTCATCGAACAATTCAACGCGCACTGCATCCCGATCCGAATCCCCCGGAAATATATCCAGAACCTCACCCCTGACCCGATAGGTGCCTCGACGCAGTTCCACATCATTACGTGAGTATTGCAATTCAGCCAGACGCCGCAGGAGCTGTCGCTGATCAATGGTCTCGCCTCGCTTCAGGTGTAACACCATGCTCAGATAGGACTGGGGATCCCCCAGACCATAGATCGCCGAGACAGTGGCCACAATGATGGTGTCTCGACGTTCGAGCAAGGCCTTGGTCGCTGACAGGCGCATCTGCTCAATGTGCTCATTAATGGAGGCGTCTTTTTCGATATAGGTATCCGATGCCGGCACATAGGCTTCCGGTTGATAGTAGTCATAGTAAGAAACAAAGTATTCCACGGAATTATCCGGGAAAAATTCCCGCATTTCACCGTAAAGCTGCGCCGCGAGTGTCTTGTTGTGGGCCAGGATCAATGTCGGCCGCTGCAGATTTTGGATCACATTGGCAATGGTGAAAGTCTTGCCGGATCCGGTCACGCCCAACAGGGTCAGCCCCGCCTCGCCTGCCAGCAGGCCGCTGGTGAGTTCGAGGATGGCCCGGGGCTGATCCCCGGCGGGCTGATAATCGGATTTGAGGGCAAAATTTTTACTCATGGCATTCTTTAGCGACGTGGTTTCATATATATTACACGCCTTTGTGTCACAAACCGGAAGATTGAGGAAGTTTCTTTGGACATCAAGCTCGCTGACCGCGTAAATCGCATCAAACCGTCCCCAACCCTGGCAGTGACAGCACGTGCCGGCGAACTCAAGGCGCAGGGGAAGGATATCATTGGTCTGGGTGCGGGCGAACCGGATTTTGACACACCTGAACACATCAAGCAGGCGGCTATGGATGCCATCAACAAGGGTTTCACGAAATATACGGCTGTTGATGGCACACCTTCACTGAAGGCGGCAATCGCCGAAAAATTCAGTCGTGAAAATAACTTGACCTACGCCCCCGATCAAATCCTGGTCTCCTGCGGCGGCAAACAAAGTTTTTACAATCTTGTGCAGGCTCTGCTCAATGCAGATGATGAAGTGATCATCCCCGCACCATACTGGGTCTCCTATCCCGATATGGTTCTGCTGGCGGATGGCAAACCGGTGATCATCGAAACCGATTATGACCAGCACTTCAAAATCAGTCCGGCACAACTGGAAGCGGCCATCACCCCGCGTACCCGATTGCTGGTACTAAACAGCCCGTCAAACCCAACCGGCCAGAACTACAGCAGTCAGGAACTGGCAGCGCTGGGCGAAGTCTTGCGCCGTCATCCCCATGTGCTCATCGCCAGTGATGATATGTACGAACACATCATCTGGGATAAGGAACCCTTCCAGAATATCGTCAATGTCTGTCCTGATCTGTATGAGCGAAGCATCGTGCTGAATGGTGTTTCCAAAGCCTACTCCATGACCGGCTGGCGCATCGGCTATGCCGGAGGCCCTGCCGTTCTTATCAAGGCCATGAAGAAAATCCAGTCACAAAGTACCTCCAATCCCACTTCGATCTCTCAGGTCGCCGCTGAGGCCGCCTTGCGTGGTGATCAGCGTTGCATTAAAGACATGTTGCAGGTTTTCAAATCGCGACACGATATGGTGCTGGAGGGACTGAATGAGATTGAAGGCATTCGTTGCCTGCCCTCACAGGGGACATTCTATGCCTTCCCCGAGATTACCGGCTTCATCGAGCGAGTCCCCGGTGTCAGCGATGATCTGGAGTTGGCAGAATATCTCATTGAGCATGCAGGTATCGCCCTGGTGCCCGGTACTGCCTTTGGTTCACCGGGTTATATGCGGCTCTCCTACGCCACAAGCACCGAAAATCTGCAGAGTGCCCTGCAGCGCCTGAAAAATCTGGTTTAAACCAGATATCAGAATTTTCCTACAAAAGAATACTGAAAAGTCCTACAGACCTCCCACGTCCAAACGGGTATCTTGTGAACCGTACATGGATGTGGGGGGTTGACATGGATGTCACATTAAAAAAATCCCATGGTCGAGGGAATGGCCATGGGTACTTTCAAAACAACAAACAATTTCACCAAACCGGACTGACACTCATCGAGTTGGTCATCATAATGGCTATTCTGGGCATCTTGGCAGGCGCCGGTATCCCGGGCTTGCAGGGACTGCTCGCCAGTAATCGGGTAACCAATGAAGTAAATCAGATAAGTCACAGCCTGCGCTATGCCTGGTCAGAGGCCATTACCCGCAATGAAACGCTGGTTGCCTGCCCATCGGCTGACGGTCGTTCCTGTATGCGCAGTAAGGATTGGGGAAAAGGCTGGCTGATTTTCGCTGACAGTAATGACAACCGGGAGCTGGATGATGATGAAGCCGTCAAGCGGATCTATCCGGCTGTTACGCACAAAATAACTGTCGAACTTGCCGCATTTGGACCCCGTGGACAATATATCCCTTTCTACCCGACTGACGGGATGAGAACCAACGGAACCTTTAAATTCTGCGTTGAGGGCGCACCTGAACTTAATCGGGCGCTGATCGTCTCCAAGGCACGCCCCAGAGTCAGTAAAACCATGCGTGATGGCAAACCGGTTAAATGCTCAATCTAACTAAATTCCAGGGGCCATCTCTATTGACCTTCGGGCTTGGCACCATTAACATACGCGGCTCATTTCCCCGGTAGCTCAGTCGGTAGAGCAAATGACTGTTAATCATTGGGTCGGCGGTTCGAGCCCGTCCCGGGGAGCCAAACAGTTTCAAACATTAAAACCAGGCATCAGCCTGGTTTTTTTATTGGTGCGGTTGGAATGGCTCTCACCGCCTCGGGGTGGGCAAACCTGTTGATAGAATTTCCAATTGAGTTTGCCCAATTTGCCGACCCGCAAATTGTCGAGCCCGTCCCGGGGAGCCAATCAGTTTCAAACATTAAAACCAGGCATCAGCCTGGTTTTTTTATTGGTGCGGTTGGAATGGCTCTCACCGCCTCGGGGTGGGTAACCTGCTGATAGAATTTCCAATTGAGTTTGCCCAATTTGCCGACCCGCAAATTGTCGAGCCCGTCCCGGGGAGCCAATCAGTTTCAAACATTAAAACCAGGCATCAGCCTGGTTTTTTTATTGGTGCGGTTGG